>Ga0181587_10001180_pt1 | contig 21998 bp, 14 predicted proteins | sample 071ome_27_FD_132463 | JGI IMG/M metagenome (GOLD analysis project Ga0181587, IMG submission 132463) | Coastal salt marsh microbial communities from the Groves Creek Marsh, Skidaway Island, Georgia - 071409AT metaG (megahit assembly) | ecosystem: Environmental > Aquatic > Marine > Intertidal... | reverse complement strand
GTGCGACTCGGGAACTCGGCGCATTTGGTTACCTTGCATGGCCCGTCTTAAAGCGGGAGCTTCAAAGCTCCAGTGATCCGGAAATCAGCCACCGATTGGAGCAGATTCTTTCTCTTCTCAATTGATCTGGTTGTTCGTTCGTTTCAAAGAAGAGACGACAATTCCTCCGAGAGGCGTAACCGTCACATTATTCTGTTTTGGAAAGTCATTCACAAGAGCAGCTTTTTCAGTCCGCCGCGGGCTCAGTTCGCAGGCGGGTTTCTTCGGTGCGTTTTGCTCATTGGCTGCGAGCTGGTCACTCGGTCGTCGGTGTCGTCGCACTGGCGGCGGTCCTGTTTGCGCGTCGTTCACTGATCTGGCGCGAGGGAGAAATTTGGCTGGTGCTCGGTCTTGTTGCTCTGTGGATCCTCATAGGTTTTGTTTTTTCGATAGTTCGCCGTCCCGACACATTCGATTCGCTTTTACTGCTGGACCGAATCGGTGGATGGAAGGATCGCTTTTCTTCTGCGTGGGCCTTCCTTTCCGGATGCGGAGATGACGACGGGAAAAAGCTTCACATAACGAAGGCGAGTGCATTGATCACGGAAGCGACTTTCCGATTTCGCAAGGACCTTCCGCTCCCATCGCTTCGCTTCGTCTGGATTGTTCCCTGTCTCGCCATCCTATTCGCGCTTTCGCCTCTTGGGCGCATACCCGTCGATCAGCGAGATCTCGAATTGAGTGACGAGATGAAAGATACGGCGGCTCTGCAGTCGGATGAGTTGAAGCGGCAGGCAAAGCAGATCAAAAATCTCGATTCACTTGTCAAAGACGAGCGCGAGGAACTGGAGCAATTGCGTGTCGAAGTGCAGGAAATGGTAGATCGCCTTGCTGACCCTGATGATCTGACGGCCGGAGAAATGCTGGAAGCGCTTGAAGAGCGCGCGCGAGCTGCAGAAAAACTGGCAAAAAAACTGGGCGTCAGTGAAGATGTCTGGTTGTCCAAGGAAATGCTCGCCGAAATGGCACGACATCCCGATACGGCAAATCTGGCGCTGGCGATCAAGGACAAGGCTGCCGAGGCAGCTGCGGAGGAATCGATGGTTTTGCACGGTGTGCTCGACAATGAAGACATCACTCGCGACACGCAGGAGCGGATGACGGGTGCGCTTGAAAGTACTGCGAACAAGTCCACCGACGAAGACCAGACGCGGCCAGCTGGTGAACGGATCGGGAATGCTTCGAGAAAAATGCTCGATGCTCAGCCTCGAACTGCGGCTCGTGAGTTTGAGGAACTGGCCAAGCATTTTCGATTTGTCGGAGAACGGGAAAAAGCACAGGATAAGCTGGAGGAGTTGGCCAGCTCACTTCGTGATGCCGGCGGCGAGATCAGCGGGAGCGAATTGCAGCAGATGGAAAAGATCGCAGAAGAAAATCGCGATGATCGAGCTGCTCCGTCAGGGCTACAGGCGCTTGATGCAAACATGCCAGAGGATTTGCAGAAGCTCCTGACTCCTCAGATGATGTCCAGTGGCCAGGACGGCAGTTCGCCGTCGTTGGCACAGCAGGAGGGCGCGAAAGGGAAGCAGCCAAACAATGCTCCGGTGCCTGGTGCGGGCAATTCCAACCAAGAGGGCGGCAAGGCCCAGCCCGAGGGATTGGAGGCTCCGGTGCCAGGCGAAAATCCAGAGCCAGGTGGTGACGGCGCGGGGATGAGTCTTTCCGACAAGGCACAGGACGGCAAAGGATCCGGAGGTTTACTCGCAGCACCTGTTCCCGGAGAAGAGCCAGGCGAATCCAGTAACGGTGGAGGTGTCGCAATGTCCGAGGGGGGTAGTTCGAACCAAGCAGGGCGGGGAGGCAACCAGGCTGGCACGAGAACGGCAGAGATGTTTGATAACGAAACAGATGCCTTGAAAGTGGCAAAGGACTCCGAGGTAGGAGCGCAGATCAACGATGACGGGGAGTCAACCGTTCGCGCAGTCGAGGGCGAGGCGCGGCGTGAAAATGCAACTCGATCCCGGCAGGAGATCGTGACCGAATTTCTCAGCGCCGAGGAGCAGGCTCTTGACGGCAAAGCTATCCCAAGATCGCGGAGGCAACATGTTATACGTTACTTCTCTGCGATTCGCCGCCAATTTGAGCAGGCTGAGAACTCCGACTGATTTTTCCAATTTTCCCGTTATGAATGACGAACCATCATCTCAATTAGAGCCCGATCTGGAGCGATTTCAGGCCAAATTCGACGAACTGAAGTCCGAAATCCAGAAAGCGATTGTTGGATACGACGAGTTGCTCACGGATACGCTCGCTGCGGTCTTTTCCCGAGGCCACATCCTCCTCGAGGGGGTGCCCGGTCTGGGTAAAACCTTTCTCGTTCAGACCTTGTCGAAAGTGATGGGACTCTCTCCGGGACGAATTCAGTGCACGCCGGATTTGATGCCTGCCGATATTCTTGGAACCCATATCGTGAACGAGAATGATGAGGGTCGCCGCGTGATGCACTTCGAAAAAGGTCCCGTTTTCGCCAACCTTATTCTTGTCGACGAGATCAACCGTGCCACTCCGAAGACGCAGGCAGCTCTACTTGAAGTGATGCAGGAAGGTGCTGTCACTTCCGGGGGCGACACGATGGTCTTGCCGCGGCCGTTTTTCGTCATGGCGACGCAAAACCCCATGGAAATGGAAGGAACCTATCCGCTTCCCGAAGCGCAGGCTGACCGTTTTCTTTTTAAACTGCGCGTTCCATTTCCGGACCAAGAAACCCTGGTGGAGATTGCAAAACGAACCGCGGGATTTAACGCTCCGGATTTGAAGCAGGTACTCGGCGGAGATGAACTGATCGAGTTTCAGAAAATCGTGGCACGAGTTCCGGTGGCTGACCATGTCACCGAATACGCTGCGCATATCGTTTTGGCGACCCATCCGGAAAGTGAGTCGAAAACGGCTGAAGTCGGTGAATATGTAAGTTATGGAGCGAGTCCCCGTGGAATGCAGGCATTGATTCGCGGCGCCAAGGTGGTCTGTGCTCTTGATGGCAGAACTGCGGTATCGATCGATGATGTGAAACGAGTCGCTCTTCCCGCTTTGCGGCACCGAGTGATTCTCAATTTTCAGGGCGAAGCAGAATCGCGCAACGTTGATCAACTGGTCGAGTCCGTGCTTAAGGTAATCCCCGAAACGGCCAGCGTCTGAACCCGCTTGTGCAATTTATTTCGAATGCAAACCGTAGATATAGCAGTGCGAAGTCAGCAGGGCACAGCGCTTTCCAAAGCGAAACTGCTTTCCGCCTTTGGTCTCGCTCTGCTGGTTTTGCTAGGGAGCTCCTCCTCCTATGCCCAGGATAAAACGGTGGAGGGTTTCTCCGCTGAGTCTCTCAGTCTACGCACGGCACTGCATTACGACTCGATGCTTCCCTTGCCGCTTGATGCCCTGGTTCGTCTGTATGCCGACGCGGACCGCATTGATGAACTGGTTGGACTCTATCGTAACCACATTGAAGAGTATCCCGACGATCCAGGTGCAAAGGTGGTCCTCATTCGGATACTGACGAAAACGGAGCGGGAAGGAGTCGGAGAATTGCTCACTTCCGCTTCCACGAAGCACGGTGATTTTGCTCCGCTGCAATATCTGCTTTTTCAGTTTCTGGAAGAAAAGGGAGACGAGCGTTCTATCGAAGCTCTTTCCCGGGCGATCGATCTACAACCGAACCCTGCGAAGCGGAATCAGTGGCTCGAGGAGTTACTCCAGCGTTCAGAGTCCGAAAGTGGTCGTGCTATCGCTTCCGAAAAACTTGCTGCCCTGCTCGCTGCTGAGGGGCAAACTGCTGAAACATATCTGAGTCTCGTTAAGCTGATGCAGCGATATTCTTTTTGGAACCTGAGCCTGGAAGCACTGGATCTGGCACTCGAAGATGGGCTTGCTACAGACCAGAAACTGGAAGCCGAAATGCTTCTCGCTCGTGCCCAGGCTGAAATCGGGAATCGAGTCGAAGCCGGGAAAATTCTTGATGGGATATTGGAACGGCTTGCTCCAGATCATTGGCGCAGGCAGGAAGCGATGACCTTTCGGGTGTCGGTGATCGCATCGGAAGAAGAGCGCCTCAAAATGCTGGCAGACTATCGGAAAGCATTTGAAGAAAATACGAAAAACGAGAGCGCGGCCTTGGAGTATGCCGAGTTGTTGAACGCGAGCGAAAAAAAGGCGGAGGCCGGCGCCATTCTCGTAGCAGCGGCCCCGATCATGGGAAGTGGTGGCGCTGTGGAAACTCGTTCTCTCGCTTTGCTGGAAGTGCTGGCAAAGCCCGATGTCTCGGAGGCGTTTCTTTCCCTGCGTTTGGAAGATGAGCCGGAGCGGACCGACTTGCGGTTTCGCCTCGTAAAAGCTCGCTACGCTCTTGGGAAAGATGCTGACGCAGAACAGGATTTCGCGGCCGTTATTGCAGGCCTCGACAAAGACGAGGCGTCAAAGCGAATACTCGAGTTGCAGCGCTATTTGCGCGGCATCGAACGTATTGACGCTGCTGGAATCTATCTGGCCCGATACGTTCGTAATCATCCCGCCGAGCTCAGCGTTGCGCGCGAACTTGCTGAAATCTGGGCGGCACGTGAGCGGAGGGATGAATTGGATGCGATGTTCAGGAACCTTACTCCAGAAAACTCTCCGCCAGAGCAGGTTCGTGATTTCGTGGAATTCCTGATCAGTGAATCTTTCTACGTTCCCGCGCGCCGTTTACTGGAAGTTCGAGGTAAGGCAAAGGGTTTCGATTTTGATTTGGGATTGTTGGAAATTGAAGTTGTCGGGGAACTGGGTGATCTCGCCGCTACGGATGTTTTTGTGGCCAAGATGCGGGAAATGACCGATACACCAGAGCGTTATGCACAATGGCTCGAGGCATCTGTCGGTGCTTACGAATGTTTGGAGCGGCTCGATGAATTCTTTGCCCGGGAGCAGAATCGATTTTCTTTTTCTCGGGATGCGTGGCCGGAAGAGAAAGTTGAGAAATTCGTTATTCTCTGTGAGATTGGAAAGCAGCGTCTCCTCACCGATCGTGTCGCCAGTTCTGTTCGCGAGCGACTTGGCGAGGCGACCCTGGAGCGCGCTCTCCGAGTTCGACTACGGAGGTTTCTTGTTGGCATGCTGGAGTCGGATCCGGCTTCGTCAGGAGAGGTGGAAGAGCAACTTAAATTGCTCGCTGTCGAGGACCCCGGAAATCAGGCGGAATATGATCTTCGACTCGCTCTGGTCTATCATCGCAGCGATCGAGCCGACCTTGCTCGCGATCTTGTCACCGGAGCCGAGCTTCGCGAGATCACTGATGCAAAACTCGTGCAGGAAGCTGTCGAGGTATTGATCGAATACGGGTTTCTAAGTGAGGCCGAGGGGGCTCTTGAGGCGGTGAATCGCCTCGTGCCGGAAGATGTCTTCAGCTGGGAAAAACGTCTCACGCTGCTCGCCGTGATCGGAGACGAGGAGAAATTTCGGTCTGTAGTGAGAACCCTTCGTGACGGGGACGGTGGTGTCGATCTGGGCGAGCCGTCCTTTGCTTCACTGGAGCGTCATTTCGCTGCCTCATACTGGAGATCAATCTCGCGGCTTATCGCGACTCGGGATGTGCGACGTTTTGAGGAAGTCCTGCCCATGCTTGAATCCGTGCATCGTGACTCGGAAGACTTCGCTCACCGGGCTTGGACGAATTGGGCGCGTGCGATCGTCTTGCAGACTCTCGGGAGACCCGATGAGGCTCTGGAGGCACTTGCGAGTGTGCAGAAAACAGCCGCCGAGTCTGAGCTTGATGCGATAAAGTTTCCGGATGGGATGTCGCTCTCACTGGGTGGGGCAAAGAAGCTTCTGGAGCCAGTCGCCGAAGAAACCCTCAATGGAGGGACAAGAGAAGCAGAATTTGTATCCGGGAATAGCGAGATGGGTTGGGCGTTCTCAGTAGAGTCCGGCTCAAGCTTAGTTCAGGTTCGAGCAACTCTATCAACTGTCCTCGTCCTTGATAATCGCGATGTCGTCTATGCCCTCGATCCGGTCAGTGGCCGGCTTGTGTGGAAAGAGCGCTTTGCTTCCTCGGAGCGGATTTCGACTGGGAAGCCGAATTTGTTGTTTGCAGATGCGCCCGCAGCAACAGTTGAGGACACGACTACTCCGCAGCAGGCTGTAAAACTGGCTCGCGATTTTGCTGTAGATGGGGAGCTTTTCTTTCTGCAGGTGGCGAATGAAATGCGGGCCTACTCCGTCGAAGACGGCTCTGTAGTCTGGGCCGCTGAGTTGCCTTTTGACCCGACACAGAGCCAGCATGATCGCGAGCAGGGCGCGGCCCCTGATATTCAATTTCGTGTAGGGGGAGCCCGGGTGGTGGTGTTTGACCCGGTCAGTGGAAATCTCGCCGCATTCGATTCGGTTTCGGGAAAACTTCTCTGGTACAATGCGCTTGAGGAAGAGGAAAGAGACGTGGTCCGAAAGGTGATCTCGATCAACAGCGGTTTGTCAGTGGATCAAGGATTGGTTTTTGCCTGGGGGCAGAAATCACGAGTTTTCGATCTCCAAACAGGCAAGCCGGTCTGGACTTTATCCGGGCAGTCGGAAATGACCTTTCCAATTCGGTTGCGCAAGAAGCGCGAGACTGATCCTGCAAATGGAGCGGAGGGAAATGACGGTTCGGATGGCGATGAGGTTTCTTTCGTCGCCGCGAATTCCCCTGTGAGATTCGACTTCCTTTCTGTGAGCGAAAGGAACAACGCAGATTTTTCTTCCAGCGTAATTCGGGGTTCCGGTGGCACCGAGTTGGTGAATTCTGCTGGTCACTGGGCTGAGGAGCGTGTTGCAGAAGGTGATCCATCCCATGCGCGTTTGGAAGACGGATATCTCTGGCTGATGCGCCAAGGCAGTATTCGGCGGATTTCTGTGAGACTGCCAGTTGCCTCGACGGAACTGCCTGCCCGTGGTTCGTATGTAGGTCGTGTCGGGAATCATGTCTGGTTTGTTGATGGACAGGAACTGCACCATGCGGACTTTGCCAACGAGCGAACCCAGATGATCAATTGCCGGGATCTTGGCGGTCCAATCCGCGTCGCAAAATCAGGAAACCAGTTGGTGGTGCGCGGAAAAAGTGGGGTGCGCCTCGTCAATGCAATCACGGGAAATGAGCTCGGCTTTTCTCGTTGGCCGGTGGAACTCGAGGCTTTTCTCAAGGAGATCATGCCCGATGAAATTTCCGTATCCGGTTCGGTAGAATCTCTCTGGCAGGGGATTGTGAAATACTCGGAAAACAGGGAGCCAAATTACTGCGTCCCGGTCGTAGATCAGATTTCAGGCGGACGATTCTTTACCAAGTTTGGAGAGAATACCTTGGTCTGTTTGGTGCGGGAGACGCAACCGCAACCTCCGGGTGAAGTGAAGGCGGTGGAGGGCAAGGAATAGTTCGAGGATGGCAGCTGCGAAACAGAATGACGAAGAACTGTTTGATGCCGAGTTTCTCGAGCGTCTCAAGGCGCTGGCGCTTCGCCTCCGGAAACGAAAGCAACTTAGGCGAAAAGGAATCCAATCAACTCCCGCGACAGGATTCACGCGTGAGTTCAAAGACTTTCGTCACTACACGGGGAACGAAGACTATCGCGCTATTGATTGGCGTCTCTATGCAAGACTCGATCGACTTTTTGTCAGGCTCTATGAAGAGGTTCAGGAATTTCATGTTCATATCGCGGTCGATACGAGCGGGTCGATGGTCGAACCCTTTCCGGAAAAACGAATCACAGCACTGAAGATCGCTGTGGCCCTCGGTTATATGGGCCTGATCGGAAATCACCGAGTCAGCCTCTACTCGATCGGGGAGGATTCCAGCGAGCCAACGCAGCCTTTGAAGGGGCGGGGGAGTTTGCAGCGCGTCCTTGATTTTGCCCAGGGACTTGAGTTCGGTGGGATGACGAATCTGGAGAGATCGTTCGAGAAATTTGCACCGTCGCGCCGTCGTTACGGGATCATTTTTGTGCTATCGGACCTTTATGGTCGTGAAGTCGATGAAGCGCGCGAGGCGATTCGTCATGCCGCGCGTTGGCCGGGTGAGACCCACTTCATTCAAGTGTTTCATCCCAATGAAGAGAAGCCTGATTTCGACGGCGAGATCGAATTGATGGATGTAGAGACGCAGGAGCAACGGCGCCTCTGGCTTACTCCGCGTGATCGCCAACGTTATGAAGATCGTTTCCATCTGTTCCTCTCAGAAATTGAATCAACCTGCCGTTCACGCCAGATCGATCATCAGAAGTGGCGGACGGATTATCCCTTTGATGATCTTTTTCTCGATCTGCTTTCCCGCGGATCTGCTCTCGCTTCTGGTGCTTCTTGAGTCACACGAGCATGCAGTTTCTTTATCCACAGTTTCTCTGGTTGCTGCTTCTCGGGATTATCCCGGTGATGCTCTATCTCTTTCGGCGTAAGTCGAAAAAGGTTCGGGTTTCGACGCTCGTCTTTTTCAAGACTCTCGCGAAGGAACATCAGGAATCAGCCTGGTTGCGGCGACTGAAAAAGATCGTCTCTTTTGTGCTAACGATCCTGATGCTGAGCTTCGCCGTTTTTGTTCTTTCCCGGCTTATCGCAAAGCAGGACGACCCTGATCGCTATCGAACTATTGTGATTTTGTTAGATCGATCCGCTTCGATGGGAGTTGCTGATGAAGAGGGAAACAGCCTGCTCGATGTCGGCAAAGATATCCTCCGCGCGCGTCTCGCCAAAGTTCCAGAGGAAGTCGGTGTATCTTTGATCGCGTACGATGTGCGTCCCGAGGTGCTGCAGCCAAGAACTCTGAATCGGAGGGAACTGATCTCGCGACTTGAGGGTGTGGATCTTCGTCCGGTGGCAGACGATCGCTCGTCCGCGGTGGAGGCGGCTAATCTCATCGCGGGTCTCGAAACTCCTACCGCGATCTGGCATGCGAGCGACCGACCCCTTTTCTCGGTTGGTAAAGAGGGTGAAGATTCTGGCCTGCAACTTCCCGAGGGAATCACGGTCGAGGAGCTGACTCTCGCGCAGCCCGAAGTTACCAATGCAGGGATCACTGCTTTTCAGATTCGACCCGTTCCGTTGGAGTATTCCCGCTACGAAGTCTACACGCAGATCTCGCTTAACTCGGATGCAGCAGAGCCGGTCACTTCCCGTCTTGAAGTAAGTGTGGGAGGAGTTCCGAATCAGTTTCGTGAAATCGATCTTGAGCCTGGCGAGCGAGTGGGAATTACCTTCCGACTCGATGGAGTCAGTGAGCAGCTGCTTCACCTCCATTTGAAAACCGAGAGTGACGCCTTTGCGCTCGATGACGATGTAACTGTTTCGCTTCCTGAGTCGCGGCCGATTCTCGCAGCCTGGATTCGAGAGAATAAAAGTGAGGATCCGTATACCCGCTTCGCACTCTCGGCAGTGCAGGAGTCCGGGAGATTCGAGCTGTTGATGGGAGGGCCCGATGCGTGGCCGCTTTCTGAGGAAGTGGATGCGGTGATCTTCGACGGATGGCTGCCCGAGGAGTGGCCGGAGGATATCCCAGCGATCGTTATCAATCCGCCCGGACCGTCCGGGCCGGTTCTCGCCCGAGCATTGCCGAACCCGATTCCCTACGACGTGGTGCGGGTGGGGAACGAGCAACACCCCGTTCTTTTCCGCGTCGGCAGCAGCCGCGTTGCGGTCACTCAGACAGCAGTTTTTCAGAGTGCGGGATCGCTTGAACCGCTCTGGCTCGCCGGTCAGGAGCCAATTCTCGCGGCGGGAGAGGTGAAAGGCCGCAGGCTCGTTGTCATGGGGTTCTCTCCGGGGCTATCCGAGCGGCTCCCCCTGACTGCGTCGTTTCCTCTCCTTATCGGGAATGCGCTGCTCTGGATTGTTGATCGTGACATGGAGTCGGGCGGACTTCATCAGCATTCCACGGGTGACCTCGTGAAGATCGAGGGAAAGGAAGTCTCCTGGAAGCAGTGGGAAAACGGCGAACTGAAAACGAGGAGAGTTCCTTTTTCGAGCGGAGTCTTCGAGTTGGATCGTGTCGGGGCGTGGGAGAGTGATATCGGTGAAACGGGATCTTCTCACATCCTCTCTGCGGTGGAGAGTAATCTGCCCACGGCAAAAAACGGGGAGGTAACCATACCAGAATATTTTCAAGTGGAAGGTAGAGCTTCAGGCGGGTTGAAACTCTGGCTCCTTTCTGGACTTCTTTTTATTTTGTTAGTCGAGGCTTGGTTTTTTCATCGGCTCGCTGTTTATTGATGGACTGGCTTCACCCCAATGCTCTTTTTCTCCTGATTCCGGCTATCGTATTGCTGGTATGGTTTGATGTGCACTCCAGTCATCCCATGGGATCGCGCCGAAGGCGCTGGCTGCTGCTCAGCCGGATACTCATGGCGATCTGTGTGATTTTTGCGATTGGTTCACCTGCCCGCATCCTGAAGAGCCGTGAGCAGGCCGTTATCTTTGTTCTCGACCACAGTCGCAGCGAAGGAACTACCGGACTCGATGCGGTTTATGCTGTCGCGGAGGAGATTCGGTCCAAGCTTCCCGGTAATGCTCCTGTTGGCTTCGTTGCTGCGGGAAGCGATGCCAAGTTGCTTCGTTATCCATCCGCTGGTCCGCTTGAAGACGCGCCCGAATTGCGATCCGAAATTCTTAATACAATAGGATCCCGCTCCAACTTTGCCGACGCTGTTAGTCTCGCACGAGGACTTTTCCCCAGCGGGACCTCTCGTCATATTGTCCTTGTCGGCGATGGTGTCGAGACCGAGGGGAATCTTCGCAACATCGCCCGAGAGGCGGCCATCTCCGGGATTCGTATTCACGCTCGTGGCGTTGCCGGGGAGATACAACCGGATGTCCGCGTTACCAGCCTTAAGAGCTCACAGTCGCGCTTGAACGAAGGTGCCAGTCTCGAACTCAACGTTACGATTGAGGGGGCTTTGTCAGGGCCGGGCCGGGTTCGGCTTTTTGAAAACGGAGTCGAGGTTGATGCAGTTGATATGGAATTGGAGGCTGGGGTGCCTTGGGATCACATTTTCAAGCGGGTTCCCGAAAAACGAAATATCTACAACTATCGCGTAATCATCGAAGGATTTGAAGGGAAAGACGCCATTCCGGAAAATAATGAAGCCCTCAGCATTGTCGACGTGAGAGGAAAGCCTCTTCTTCTCTATGTGGAAGGAGAGGAAGGCGAGGCGCGTTTTCTCCAGGAAGCAATGACACGTGAGGGGATTCGCCTTGATGTTCGATCCCCAGAGGGCTTGCCCGAGTCTCTTCAACAACTTGCGGGATACGACGGCATCATTCTTTCCGATATTCCCGCGCATCGAATCGGGGAAACCCGCATGGCTGCTATTCGCGATTATGTCGAAAGTCTTGGGGGTGGTTTTGTTATGGTAGGGGGAATGAATTCCTTTGGTGTCGGAGGTTACTACCGCACTCCGATCGAAGATGTGCTTCCCGTGAAATTGAAAGCACCGGATCAGGAAGAGCAGCAGACTTCCGCGCTCGCTCTTGTGATCGACCGATCCGGCTCGATGGCAGGACAGAAAATCGAGATTTGTAAGTCAGCTGCGATTGCTACAGCCGAGTTGCTTTCGGTTCAGGATTCGATCGGGATTTATGCCTTTGACTCGCAGGTTCACGAGATCGTTCCAATGACTAAAGTCACCTCGACCAGTGCGATCGCGAATCAGATTTCTCTGCTCGGATCGGGAGGGGGAACGAATATCTACCCGGGTATGGTTATGGCGCGAGAGGAACTCAATTCGCAGAAAACGAGGATCAAACACATGATTGTCCTCACCGATGGTCAGACATCAGGCCAGGGCTACCAGGCGCTCGCTTCCCAGTGCCATGCCGAGGGGATCACAATTTCGACCGTAGCCGTCGGTGCCGGAGCGCAAGTGGGCCTGCTTCAGGCAATCGCTGCCGCCGGGGGTGGTCAAAGCTACGTGACGATGGACCCGACTGCGATCACTCGCATTTTTACCCAGGATACTATGACCCACACCGGGCGAATGATTCGGGAGGATGCCTTCGAGCCAAAGCTCGTCGAGGATCACCCGATGCTTCGTGATTGGATAGATGGAGAGGCTCCACCTCTGCTCGGTTACGTAAAGACCAATCGTAAGGCAACCGCGCAGATTCCCCTGGTCACCGATACAGGAGATCCGCTTCTCGCTCACTGGCGTTTCGGGTTGGGCAAGGTGACAGCCTTTACTTCCGACTGCAAATCCCGCTGGGCAGCGCTGTGGGTCTCGGACTGGCCGGGTTACAGCCAGCTCTGGTCACAGATCTTGCGGGAAACAGCGCGCGCTCCTCAGGGGCTCAATATGGACCTTCGCCTCGAAGATCGAGGGGATGCCGTTTCTGTTGCCGTCGACCTCGCGGAAGATGCGGGGACGCGGCGTAACGGAGCGCATGTCGAAGCGGACATCTTTCACGTTCCTTCTAACTCGCTCGGGTCGGGGATGAAGAATGTCGAAACCCTCTCGCTCGATCAGGAAGGTCCGGGTTGGTATGAAGCTGAATTTCGCCCGAGCGATCCTGGAGTGTATCTCGTTCGCGCTCGATCAGGCTCTCAACTCGTGTCCGCCGGTTACGTTCACAATCCTTCCAACGAAGTTGCGACCGGCCAGATCGATGAAGCGTTTCTCCGCGAAGTTTGTGAATTGACTGGCGGGAGCTACTTGGCGAGCGCTGATGACGAACTCGAATTTACAGGAACCGACGTCGCTCGTTATGTCGAGCTCTGGCCCTGGCTGCTCTTCGGGTTCCTTATGTTCTTTCTCATCGATCTCTGCATTCGGAGATACGAGAATATTCTCGGTTTGGGCGAACAGGTGGGACGGGTTTTTGGGAAAAGGTAAGGGGAGACAGCCTAGCGACGAGCTTGCGTTTTCTCCGCTCCGTCGAGATTCAAACCTACTATACCGTCGAGAATGGCTGCGTCGGCGCTCGATCTGGTATGCACGCCAGCCTCCATTCGGTAAAGCACACGAACCGGACGCGGATTTTTGCCCGTCATGGTCCCGTCCTTCATTTCCGTTAGTAGGACGTAGTTATTCGGCTCTTTCCCTGTACGGTGGGAAGGATCGTGTATCGCCAGTATCCTGGGATTTGGCTGGCCTGACCCCTCGCAAAACCTTTGCCGGGCCGACGCCATCCACCGGATCGGCATCCATTTAGTCGGGCGATGCAAGTAGGTTCACTACCTCGTACTGCCGCTTGGTATCGGGAAATGGTCCCTTTGCACTAGCCTGCAACCAGACCGGTGAATTGGAAACCGAAACAGGTCCACAAAACCCCTTTCCGCCTCGGGCAAAATTTCAGGCCGGACCTGTCTGCGCGAGGTCTGGAATTTTATTGATGACAGAATTCTCGATCTTCTTCGTAGAGCGATCCTCGGCCCGCAGCTAGGAAGAAGCGGTGCCATGCAGCAAAAGCAAAGCGAGGTTGAGGGGGGGAATCAGTATCCTGGCCTGTTCGTAGAGATGTGAAATCTTCTGCATCTGCCTATGAGTTTCTTCAGTTCTCGTGCCTGTATCAATTCGAATCGTTGAATTCGTGAAGGCCGAAATGAAACTCGGAAGAGATGCCTTTTTCCACTCACGCCCCATCCGGTAATTCACTCTTCCCCAGACGGCAGATCATCGAGAGCATTCCAGAGATCAGGGTTCCCTTGATCTTCGGGTTCGGCTTCCTGTGCCTCCTCCACTTCCTCAAGCAGGTTGGCTTTGGGACAGGTTCTTCCTGCGACGAGGTCTTCGCAGAAGGGGCTTGCGGGCAGTTCGAGGAGAAAGTCTTCCCGGATCTGTTGGGCGAGATCGAAGCTTCGCTGGCGCTTTTCGATATCAAGGTCGGAGGTCCAGTCTGGGTAGTCGGCGAGAAATTTCACATATTCCAGGCAGGTGGAGCATTGCAGCTGAAAGGAAGCTTTCAGGGAGCCAGTGAACCAGATCAGGTCATCGAAGCGATCGAGACGGACGTCGTATTCCACCGGTCCGACGGGACGGATGGGATCGTCCTTTTCGAGGTCGAAAAGGGAGACAGGGAATTGTCCGGCCCGGAGAAGTCCTTCTTCGGGGATTTCGTTGAGAAAAATTTCCATTGCCAAAACGTTACGATTTGAAGGATTCGGAATCAATGAAGCATTGCGAGAAGCTCTGGTTTGGCCTATAGGCTGAGGGAATGAGTCGCTACGCTATTGGTCTTGATTACGGAACAAATTCCTGCCGGTCTCTCCTCATCGATCTCGATGCAGGAGAAGAGGTCGGCTCCGTTGTTTTTCCCTACCCGTCCGGTGAACTGGGCATTCTAACTGATCCTTCGGATCCGAATGTCGCCCGACAGAATCCTAACGACTATGTCGAGGGTATGGTAACGATCATTCGCGGGGCGCTGGAAGAGGCAGCTGCGAAGCGGGAAGGGTTTGATGCCAATGAGGTGATCGGAATCGGGATCGACACTACGGGAAGCACGGTGATTCCTGTAGATGCCGAGGGAACTCCCTTGGCGATGAAGCCGGAATTTTCCGACAATTTGAACGCTCATGTCTGGTTGTGGAAAGACCATACCGGTTACGAAGAGGCGGCAAAAATTACGGAGATCGCTTCCCAGGAGCGTCCGCAGTATCTGGCCAAGTGCGGTGGAATTTATTCCAGCGAATGGTGGTGGAGCAAGATCTGGCGATGCAAGAACATCGATCCGGAAGTTTTCACGGCAGCGCACTCCTGGGTCGAGCATTGTGATTGGTTGCCGGCACTTCTGACGGGTAGTGATAAGCCAGCGGATACGAAACGAAGCATTTGTGCGGCGGGTCATAAAGCGTTGTATTGCGACGAGTGGGGTGGTTTGCCGGACAAGGAGTTTCTTTCCCTTCTCGATCCGGATCTCGGCGAGTTACGTGACCGCCTTTATGACAAGGCTGATGCCTCGGATGTTAAGGCGGGCGACCTAACAGAAGAGTGGGCGAGCAAGCTGGGCTTGAAGCCAGGGATCCCAGTCGCCGTAGGAGCCTTTGACGCGCACATGGGAGCGGTTGGTTCTGGTGTGAAAGCGGGAACACTGGTGAAAATCCTCGGAACGAGCACCTGCGATATTACGGTGCTGCCGAATGATGCGGAACTTGGCGATGTTCCCGGTGTCTGCGGTGTCGTCGACGGATCGGTATTGCCAGGGCACTTCGGAATCGAGGCCGGCCAATCAGCAGTGGGGGATATCTTCCTCTGGTTCGTAAACCATCTCGTTCCTGATTCCTACGGCGCAACGCAGGATGAAAAATTCATCGAGATGGAAAAACGCCTCGCCCCCTTGAAGCCGGGCGAGACAGGATTGCTTTCTCTGGATTGGAATAACGGCAATCGCACGATCCTTGTTGATGTGCGTCTGACGGGACTGCTTCTCGGTCAGACTCTGCACACGGAAGCACACGAAATTTATCGTGCATTGATCGAGGCGACCGCCTTTGGAGCGCTCACAATCATCAACCGAATGGAGGAGCACGGCATCAAGATCGAGGAATTGGTCAATACGGGAGGCCTTGCCGTGAAGAACCGGACGCTGATGCAGATTTACGCGGATATTCTCGGTCGTCCTCTCAAGGTGGCCGCGAGTGATCAGACTTGTGCGTTGGGCGCGGCGATATTTGGTGCGACTTGCAGTGGCGAGATGTCATTGGAAGAGATTCAGGCCAATACCTGCCGGATGCGCGATGTTTACTACACGCCGATTCCGGAGAATCAGGAGGCCTACGCTGAAATCTACGCTTTATACAAGTCTCTTCACGATGCATTTGGAACATCCGACTACGCCGGGAAGCTGGATCACGTAATGAAAGAGTTGATCGCGATACGGCAGCGAGCTAGGGCGTGACGAATCGGCAGCTGAGCTGCTACCAGGAAAAAATACCGGCGGCGGGAATCGAACCCGCACTCCCGAAGGAACGCGATTTTGAATCGCGCGCGTCTACCAATTCCGCCACACCGGCTTTTGGATTTGGAGGAAACCTCCAAGTGGGAATTGCGAACGAAATGCTAGTGGAGACTGAGCCGAAATCAAGAGCGGTTTGAGAGAGAAATCCACGATTTTTCTCGGAAGCAGTTTTTTAGTGCCCCTTTCGCGAGAGACATTCACTCCAGCCACTCACTATCCACCAGTCTTGCTGATACGAATCCCAGGGAAATCTCCGACTGAAGCTCCAAGGGTAGACGGTATTCGTCATCTGCAATCCAGAGAGTCGTTGTCTTGATTTTGTCGTAGTGCTTCAAGCTCAGGTCAGAGTTTATCTTTCCGATATGGGCTGCGAGCTTGATCGTTTTGTAATTCTTGCCCTTGATCTTACGGGACTCTTTTCCGATCACTCGAAAATTGGCGAGGTAAGGCTTGTTAAAGGGCGTCACAACCATATTTAACTCATCTCCGTTGTTGAGAGGCTGGGTGCGCAGGTAAAAGGCGGAGGACAGGGCATCCTGCCCAAAATCAAATTTGAAGCGGGAGGTCGCCGTGCGTTCGTTTTCGTCTTTCTTTTTCGAAGTTGTTGAGTAGAGCTGCTTTCTCTTGTCAAAAATGATGTCGTAGCTGCTCTGCTCGTTGCGTTCCTGTTCCGTAAGCTGAAACGTTATCGGACGGAGCGACTCTTCGTCGATAATGGAACGGGCACGGAAGTCATAGGGCCAGATAACACGGGCAAAGCCTGTGCTGCGGCCCTGAGCGTTACCAATGAACTTCGAATTCGTGGTCCCGCGGCGAGTGACCGAGATTTCAAATTCGCCTGCGTTTATCTTGTTGTTCCACGAGAGCGTATATTCAAGCTTTACCGGTCGCAGATTTGCGTGATCACCCGGTGGAAGTCGAGTTACGTCTTTTATCCAGGAACGCGGACTTTCCTGAGATTGCAGCGGGCAGGGACTCAGTAAAACCGAGAGAAGCAGGATTATTAGGGGGAACGAAGACTTCATCTGAGGGGTAAGACGAATCAAACGTGTTGATCATAAAGCCCGATTCACGCGATAGAGGCGTTGATAATCGGGGGGCACTGGATAATCATAGTCGAATGATGCAGTTAAACCAGCTAAAAATTTCGGAATACTTAAATATTCAGTTTTTATGGAGGATTGGTGCTTTAGCAGTAGTTTTCATATTTTCCAGCATCGTGACATCTTGTTTGGAAGGTGAGGGGGAGTCTGCGAGAGAGTTGGATTCGCAGAATGCATCGTCTCCGGTCTATGACTGGCCGCTGTTTCGAGGAGATCCAGAAATGCAGGGGGTGACGAAGGAGATCATAGCTCCGCCCCTGAAACTGGCATGGTCTCACGAGCCTGAAGTTGAAGAGGGCAAGAGACGTCCTCCTATTGAAGCCTCTCCCGTAATTTCTGATGGAGTGGTCTTTATTGGAACAATGGGAGGCGATTTTCTTGCCGTTGATCTGAAAACCGGCGAGCAGAAGTGGGTGTTCAAGGCCGACGGGCCGGTTATAGCCCCGGCCGGGGTTTCTGGGGGGAGAGTCTTTTTTGGCGATCAGTATGGATTTATCTATGCGCTATCCACCGAGACCGGCGAAGAGCAATGGCGCTTTGAGACCGAAGGGAAAATCGAGGGCGGAGTGAATCTGGTAACGACTCCGGAAGGGCAGACCTTTGTCTATGTCGGTAGCCACGACTATTTTCTCTACTGCCTCGATTTTGAAACGGGTGAGGTGGTCTGGAAATACGAAACCGACAACTATGTGGTCGCGACCCCTTCATTGGTCGATACAGCCACGACAAAGACGATATGCTTTGGCGGCTGCGATGGGCTTCTTCATGTTCTTCCTGCAAGGGGGGACGTGGCGGAAAAGAAGGAGTTCGAAGTCGGGTCCTACATTCCCAACTCAGCCGCCGCTCGTGACGGGATCGCCTACGTGGCTCACAATGGCGGTGAAATCATTGCGATTGATATTGAATCCGGAGAAGAGGTCTGGAGAAGAACCACCAATGTCGACTACACAGCCTCGCCCGCCGTGGATGCCAAGACCCTTTATGTCGCCGGGCCTGACAAGCGGCTGGTGGCATTTGATCGAGTAACAGGAGAAGAAAAATGGGCCTTTCTGGCGACACGTTCGCTCGACAGTTCGCCTGTCGTGAGCGGTGGTGTCATCTGGCAGGGCGGCATGGACGCTCGCCTTTATGCCGTGAACAAAGAGGATGGAAGCGAGCTTTGGCAGTTCGACCTTGGAGCCCAGATCAAAGCGTCACCGGCGGTTTCGCGTGGGACGCTCGTGGTTTGCGGGAGCGATGGGGTGGTGTATGCTTTCCGGAAGTAGCCTTCGTTCGGGCCCACCACACTCTGCTATGTCTTCTCCTTCCAACGAATCGACCGGTCTCATCGACAAACTCAAAGTCCCACTCGACACCTCGACTGGGGAGGATACCGAAGTTGGTAACTACTTTGTCGCAAACTACCCGCCCTTTTCTTTCTGGAGCCCGGATCACAAAGATGCGATTCACGATGTCCTGAATTCCCCACGCCCAGAGGACACCAATCTAGGAGTCTACTTTCACATCCCGTTTTGCCGAAAACGCTGTCACTTCTGTTATTTCCGCGTCTACACCGACAAGAATGCGAACGAGATCAATGCCTATCTCGATGCCGGCATCAAGGAGTTTGAACGCTATTCGCGCACCGAATATCTCGCCGGGCGGAAGCCTCAGTTCGTCTATTTTGGCGGGGGAACACCCAGTTATCTCTCTATCAGTCAGCTCCAGGACCTGACTGATCGGATGAAAGATCTTTTCCCCTGGGACGAGACCGAGGAAGTCGCCTTTGAGTGCGAGCCAGGCACCCTCACGGAAAAGAAACTGGAGGCCCTTCGTGAAATCGGAGTGACGCGCCTCAGTCTCGGGATTGAAAACTTTGACGACCACGTTCTCGAAGTGAATGGCAGGGCCCATCGTTCAAAGGAAGCTTTTCGTGCGCTTGGTTTTGCCAAGACTCTCGGCTTTGATCAGGTCAATATCGATCTCATCGCCGGAATGATGGATGAGACTCCGGAGAACTGGCAGAAATGCGTCGAGACTGCGATCGAGCAGGATCCGGATTGTGTCACCATCTACCAGATGGAGATTCCCTACAACACGACCATTTTTAAGGAGATGAGGGAGTCCGGCCGTGTTACCGCTCCCGTCGCCAATTGGCCAACAAAGCGCGCCTGGGTCGATTGGGCCTTTGACCAATTCGAGGCCGCAGGCTATACCGTGAGCAGTGCCTACACCGTGGTGAAGGATCCGGAGAATACAAAATTCGTATACCGCGACAGTCTCTGGGAGGGGGCTGATCTTCTCTCGGCCGGAGTTGCCAGCTTTGGACATTTTGGCGGCATTCACTACCAGAACCAGGCTGACGTCGGTCCTTATATGAAAGAAGTCGATTCGGGTGACCTCCCCATTTTCCGTGCCTATCCGACATCTCACGATGAGAGATTCATCCGGGAATTCGTCCTCCAACTGAAGCTGGGGCACACCAAGCCTGAATATTTTATCGAAAAATACGGAGAAAATCCTCTGGAGCGATTCCCCGATGAACTGAAGAAACTCGTCGATGAGGGCTACTTCACCGCGTCACCAGAAGAGATCACCGTCTCTCGCGAAGGCATGTTGCAGATTGATCGCCTTCTCCACGGATTTTTCCTCGATGAACACCGCGATGCACGTTACACCTGATCAATCTGAAGCTTCTCAGGCGTATGCAGAAGCCTTGCATCGTCTGCTGCCGTTTCATTTTTTCTATGAGAAGTTGGGGAAGGAGCTTCCCGATTTTACCTTTCTTGACGGCGACGAAGTCCCATATCCGTATCGATCTCTACTCGTTCACAAGAACGACATGACTCCAACGCTTGCGGCGTTTCACCACTCCAAGCTCGACCTCAAGGTGCATCGACACGAGGACTCAGATAACATGATCATGCGGCTCGTGAGCCTGCATGCCGCAGATTCAGAAAAAGCGGTCGAATACGGAGCCATTGCAATCCAGTTGGATGGGATGGACGAGGAGGTGCGCAATGCGATTGTGGCGGGCGAAAAGCCTCTCGGAGGCCTGCTCGGGGAATACGAAGTCGAGCATTCCGGTAATCCTAGCACCTACTTTTCCGTGCCTGCCGACGATCTCATTGCCGATGCCCTCCATCAGTCCACCGGTGAGATTCTCTATGGTCGATGCAATCAGCTCCTCGATCGTGATGAAATGGTTTTCGCCGATATCGTGGAAATCCTGCCGAGATGTGACGAGTCCGAACGCTGGGTGAAATCGTAACTCTCAAGGAACGGAAATTACGTCCCAACAACCCAGCCCAGTTATGGAAAACTCCGCCGCAGAAAATCACTTTGATGTTGTAGTAATAGGGGCCGGACCAGCCGGTACAACCACTGCTGCTTTGCTCGCCGAACAGGGGAGGAGCGTCCTCGTTCTGGAGAAAGAGAAGTTCCCTCGGTATCACGTCGGGGAATCGATGATGCCGTTCTGCTACTACACGCTCGAAAAACTTGGGTTGGCAGACAAGATGGATGAAATTGGCTTTCAGCAGAAACACAGCGTGCAATTTGTCGGCACTAGCGGTGTCGTCTCACGGCCGTTTTACTTTTTCCAGCACGACGACCATCCTTCCGCCGTTACCTGGCAGGTTGAGCGTCAGGTATTCGATCAGTTGCTGGTCGACAATGCGCGTGAAAAAGGTGCTGATGTCCTTGAGCAACATAGTGTTGTCGAAGTTATAAGAGATGAGTCGGGAAAGGTTGCTGGCGTTGTCGCAACGGATGCGGAAGAAGATCGTCACACCTTTCATGCCGCGGTCGTAGTTGATGCTTCAGGCCGCGATTGTGTTGTCGCGGCGAAAAACAAATGGAGGAACAAGGATCCCGAGCTGCGAAAAATCGCTATCTGGACTTACTACGAAGGGGCAATGCGTGATCCAGGTCTTGATGCTGGTTCCACTACGGTTGCGTACATTCCGGAAAAAGGATGGTTCTGGTATATTCCGATGCGTGATAATCGCATCAGTGTCGGCGTCGTGGCAGACCGGGATTATCTTTACCGTGACTCTCGTGATCCAGCTCAGATTTTCGAACGCGAGATTGGCGAGAATATTTGGATTGAAGAACATCTCGCACCCGGAAAGCAAGTCGGTGAGTACTGGGTTACTGGAGAATACAGCTATCGCTCAAATTACTGCGCAGGCGACGGTGTTTTGCTGGTCGGCGATGCGTTTGCCTTTCTCGATCCGGTATTTTCATCCGGTGTTTTTCTCGCTCTGAAGTCTGGCGAACTCGCAGCCGAAGCAATCAATAACGCCCTCAAAGTCGGCGACACTTCCGCAAAACAATTCGAGTCTTACGGTAAAGATGTCTGTCTCGCAATTGAACGGATGCGCAAGATTGTTTACGCCTTCTACCATGAAGACTTCAGTTTCGGAAAACTTGTGAAGATGAATCCAGCACTTCGCCCGACTCTGACCGATCTCCTCATCGGTGATGTCTTTGTCGATAAATTCGACGAGCTCTTCGAAGCGATCGAACAGATTTGCGAGTTGCCGGGCGAGCTCCCCTACGGATTTCACGTCCACTCCTCTGCGGCGTAGTCAGGATTTCGCGCCCGCAAAATCTGCGGCATTCAGTAGCGCGGAATCCTATTCTCTCCTTGCGGGGCGGGGGATTTTTCGGTTCAGTGAGGGGTGCCTATCCGTCCGACAAAAACACTGTATCGACTTCTGATAGTGGGCCTCTGCCTGTTCCAGATCGGGAACGATTGTGGGCTGTCCGAGGAAGCGGACAAGGATGGAGGCGCTCCGCCTCCCATTTGTGCTCTCTTTGTGACCGGAGGAGCCAATCACGATCACGATCTCCACCAGCGTATCCTAACGGCAGGTATCCGACAGCGGTTGAAGCGGGTCGTGGAGTGGGAAGTGTATCATCAGGGCGCTGGTCGCAGCGATGTTCGAATTCCCTTGTTTGAAAATGCAGCGTGGGCGGAGGGTTACGACATCGTCGTTCATAATC
>Ga0181587_10001166_pt1 | contig 22169 bp, 19 predicted proteins | sample 071ome_27_FD_132463 | JGI IMG/M metagenome (GOLD analysis project Ga0181587, IMG submission 132463) | Coastal salt marsh microbial communities from the Groves Creek Marsh, Skidaway Island, Georgia - 071409AT metaG (megahit assembly) | ecosystem: Environmental > Aquatic > Marine > Intertidal... | reverse complement strand
GGGTGAACCTCCCGCAGCGGGAGCTCTTTCGTCGCCTCTCCCCGGAGGGTCGCCGGCGGGCGATCGAGCCGCTGCGGACCCGGCTCCTCGGGATCGCCGGGCTCTACACGGCGTTCTCGATCTGGGTGCTCGACGGCATCACCCGGGTCGCGCTCGGGGAAGTCGATCAGATCGGCTCTCTCCCCCCCATCGCCCTCGTCGTCGGCACCGTCCTCATCGCGCTCCTCGGGCACAACGGGACGCGACGAGCGGTCGAGGCGGAGGCGAGTCGGGAGGGGATCCTCTCCCGGTCAGAGGAATAGGCGGAAGAGGCGGGAGATCCCCGCGGCGATGAGCGCCAGGAGAGCATCGGCGAGCAGGTCCTCCCCGCTTCCGGGCTGAGGCGCCCCCGGCGATGAGGACCCCCGCATCCGCTGCCCCCAGTCCGCGCTCTCCTTCGCGCGACGGAGGTCCTGCTTCGCTCGGGCGACGTCGAGGCGACGCGCCTTGTCGAGCCCACCCTCCGAGACGAAGCGGATGATCCGCGCCAGCTCCTCGTCGTCGAACCAGAAGCCATGCCCCCGGCACCAGTCGATGATGACACCGGAGCAGCTCGCGAAGTTCTTGCGGTGCATCACCGCGTGGCAGTCGGGGCACTTCAGGTACCGGACCTGCTCCGGCTCGCGGGACTCGGGGGACGGCGGGACGGGGCTCTTGCCGAGCGGCGAGAGGTCCTTCGACTCGACCAGCTCCTGAAAGAAGGACTCCGGGAGCCACAATCCGCCGCAGGACGAGCACTCCGTGAGCGTGGCGGACTCCGTGATGCGCTGGACGAGCGGCTCGGCGCAGCGCGGGCAGGCGGCATCGACCCGGAGGATCCGTACCCGGGTCGGCGCGATGGAGATGCCGCACTCCATGCAGTGGCGGGCCCCCACCCCGAGCCGGGCGAAGCACTCCGGACAGGTGCCGCCGTGCTCGCGATCCGGGGGGAGGATGCTCCCCCGGCAGTACTCGCAACGCTCCGCGCCGGCCTCGACGGAGGCACCGCAGGCGGAGCAGTGACGGACCTGCGCGACATGGGAGCGGCGCTCGGGGACCTGCATCGAGGCGCCGCAGAGGCACCGGACCCGCTCCCCGACCTCGAGGTGATCCGCGTCGTACTGACGACGACAGGTGGCGCAGGCGATCAGCATTCCGGCCCTCCTCGGCCCATTGGCCACCGATCCTCGGTGTCCCCGGACGCCCTCATCCTCCCCCGCGCCTCCGCCGGGGGGAAGGGAGTCTCCCCGCCGCTGCTGCGGTGAGGAAGGCGGCCCGCCGGGGAATGCTGCGCCGCAAGGCGCGAATCATGCGGGACTTCCGGGAAGATGCTCCGCGCCCGTTGGCCGCCCGCATCCTCTCCATCGTAGTCTTGAGGGATGACCCGGGGCCTGCAGCCCCGCCAGAGGAGGCACCCGTGACGACCGTCTTCGACTACCACTCCCAGCGCCGGGAGTTCGTCCACACGAACACCGACATTCCCATCCGCTACAAGTTCCTCTCCAAGGAGGTCAACCTCGACGGGGATGAGATCTTCGAGGGGACCACCTCGAACCTCGCCGGAGGCGGCTGCCTCCTCGTGGGGCGGGTCCCTCACTTCAGCTGGATCCCCGCCCTCCTGATGGGCCAGATCAAGCTCGGGATCAACATGCTCCTCCCGTCGGTGGACAAGCCGGTGAAGTCCCTCTGCAAGGTGGCCTGGATCGAGGAGATCCCGGAGGGGCGCGATCGGGTGGTCCTCGGCCTGCGATTCGAGGATGTCACCAAGGAGGATCAGGATCAGGTGATGAAGTACCTGATCCGGACGCAGATGACGAAGTAGCCGCGAGGCTGCAACTCGACGCCGCTGGGACTCCGGGTTGGGTAGGATACCCCCCGGAGTCTCTTCGTTTCCCGTCCCGCGTCACGGGCTGCCGCCCCACGATCCGATCGGATCCTCTCCCTTGGCACGAGTCGGCATCGCGATCGCCGCGCTCCTGATCCTGTGGGTCGGTGAGCTCCTGTCTCCCGCCCTCGCGGAGCCGATCGGTGTGACCCGGCTCCTCGTCATCGCGGTGGCGACGATCCTCATCCCCCCCCTCGGGACCCGGGCCCTCCTGCGGGGTCACCGCGAGCCCCCCTCCGCGCAGGGGAACCGCCGTCGTCGCGCGGCCCTCCGCGCCGCATGGATCCTCCCCCTCCTCGGGCTCCTCTGGCTCACGGCGAGCGGGCTCTGGAGCGAGCTCCTCTCGCGCCTTCCCCCTCCGCTCGGGGGGCTCGCCCTCCTCGGAGTGCTGACGCCGTTCCTCCTCGGCTGGCTCCTCTCCGAGCGAGAGGTCTGGCGGGCCGAGATCCGGAGGAGCGGCGAGTCGCTCTCTCCCCTGGGCGTCACCCTCACCTGCGCGCGCCCGGCCCTCCTCCTCCTCGCGGTCTTCGTCGCGGCGGAGACCGCCTCCGACCTCGTGTGGCTCCGCCCCGACCTCCGCGAGATGTGGCAGACCGATCCGGGGGTCAGTGCCCTCGGCTCCCTCCTGCTGCTGCTCCTCCTGCTGCTGATCACGCCTCGCATCCTCGGCTGGATCCACCCACGGGAGTCGCTGCCGGAGGGAACCCTTCGAGAGCGGTTTCGCGAGACCGCGCGCGCGGCGGGCACCGGGCTCGGGCGCGTTGAGGTCTGGAACACCCACCCGCTCCTGACCCTGAACGCCTGCGTGACCGGGCTGCTCCCCGGTCAGCGCCGGGTGTACTTCACCCGGGGGCTGATCGAGCGCCTCGACGAGGAGCAGCTCGCCGCCGTCTTCGCGCACGAGCTCGGCCACTCCCGCCTGCACCACTTCTGGTTTCACACCGGACTGATCCTGGGGATCGGCGGAATCGCCGCGGGGGCGGCGACCCTCCTCGGCACAGGGGGCGGCGGAGGCACCGGAGAGGATGGTCCGGTCGAGCTGGCGATCATCGGCGGGACGATCCTGTTCCTCGCGTTCTTCTACGGGCACCTCTCCCGTCACTTCGAGAACCAGGCGGACCTCTTCAGCGCGGACACGCTCGGCTCGCCGAACGGCATCACCTCGGCGCTCCACCAGCTCGCCACCCTCTCCGGGGCCGACCTCAGGAGGGGGGGGTGGCGACACCCGTCGATCCTCGCCCGAATCGACAGGGTGCTCTCCTGCACCTTCGATCCACGAGCCCGACGTCGCTTCGAGGGGCGGACCCGGCGGCTGCAGCTCCTCTGCCTCCTCATTCTCCTGGTCGGCGCCCTCGGCGGGCTCTCCTCCCTCCGGGCGAGGCTCGAGGAGCCGGAGTGGAGGCGGGGAGTCGACCGCGCCGGCGTGATCCTCGATGGGATTCGGGCGCGCGCGTCGCGTCCCGGGGTGGACGAGGAGTGGGTCGCCCGCGAGGCGGAGCGCGCGCGCCTCCTTCTCGTCGGCGCCCTTCAGGACCCGGCGACCCGCCCCGGGTCGGCGCCGCCGGGCTCCCCGCCGCGCGCGGAGATCCTCCGTCGGCTGGCCCTCACCTATGAGCTCCTGGGAGACCCGATCAGCCGCGCGGCGGCCCTCTACCTCTCCACCCTCGGGTCTCCCGCTACTCCGGAGACGCCTCCGGACCCCTCCCCATCCGGGGACTGAGCGCTCCCGGGAGTCGGTCGGGGAGGCCGCGGATCGGAGGCGGAGCCCCTCCTCCCCTGATAGGCTCTCCCTCAGACCCGATCAGGAAGGGGAGACCATGTCCGCGAGCGAGCCCACGCGCGTCGGGGTCCTCACCGTCTCCGACCGTGCATCGCGAGGGGAGTACGAGGACCGCGGCGGCCCTGCGGTGGCGGATTTCCTCCAACGACGCTTCGCGCCGGGCTTCGCGAGGCACGACCGTCTCGTCCCGGATGATCCGGATGCGATCTCCGCCGCCCTCGTCGAGCTGTGCGACACGGTGGGGTGCTCTCTGGTCATCACGACCGGGGGGACCGGCCCGTCGCCACGCGACCTCACCCCCGAGGCCACCCGGGTGGTCCTCGAGCGCGAGCTCCCCGGGTTCGGGGAGAGGATGCGCAGCATCTCCGTGGATCGGGTCCCGACCGCGATCCTCTCCCGCCAGATCGCCGGCATCCGGGGCCGAAGCCTCATCGTGAACCTGCCGGGGAGCCCGAAGGCGATCGAGGACTGCCTCGAGGCGGTGATTCCGGCCATTCCCCACTGCCTGGAGCTCCTGGGAGCCCCCCCCCTCCCCCTCTCCGACGGCTCCACACCCCTCCGCCACGAGTGACCCGTCGCCCCCGGAAATCGGGCCGAAGGCCGGAATCTGAGGTCATTTTCGATTTTTTCCGTCACGCACCGGCTCCCCGGGTCTTCGTGACCTTAGGGGAGGATCATGCCGAAGCCAAAGGACACACAGCTCTTCAGAGCACCCGGCCTCCACGAGGCGGCGAGGGAGGGGGACTCCCCCCGGGTCCGTCGAATGCTGGCGGCCGGCGTTCCCGTCGATCTGCGCGACTCCCTCGGATCGTCCCCCCTCCAGATGGCGGTCGGTTGCTGCGCACCCCTCGAGGTCGCGGAGCTCCTCCTCCGGGAGGGCGCCGATCCGGGCGCGACCGACGCCCTCCACGGGGTCCCCCCCCTCCTGCTCGCGGCCGCCCACCCTGAGGCGCTCCGACTCTGCACGCTCCTCCTCGAGCGAGGCGCCCCGGGGGACAGCCTCTCGGCCTCCGGTCAGACTGCGCTGATGCAGGCGTCCGCCCTCTCCGACTCCCCCGATGTCATCGAGCTCCTCCACCGGGTCGGCCCGCCCATCGCCACGATCGACGCGAACGGCTGGAACGCCCTGCACTTCGCCGCCGGCCACTCCGAGTGCCCGGAGGTCCTTCATCAGCTCATCGACCGGGGCGCACCTCTGGAGGCGAGGGATCGACTCGGCCGATCTCCCCTGCTCGTGGCCGCCTCCATGACCACCCGGCCCCGGATCGTCGAGGCCCTCCTCGACCGCGGCGCGGACCTGCTCGCCCGGGCGGAGGATGGCTCCACCGCCCTCCACCTCGCGCACCGGGAGAATCCGGAGCCCACCATCGCGGAGGTGCTCCTGGAGTGGGGGGCGGACCGGACCGCCCTCAACATCTTCGGCGATCCGGCGACTCCCGGCCCCCCTCCCGGGGGGCGGTCCCGGTGATCCACGAAGCTCCGAGGCAAGGGGGTCCCGGCCCCGGAGAGGTGGTGCGTGCACCCGCCCCCCCCGGGACCTACGATGGGCGACCTCGGTACCGGTCTCATCCTCTCCCCCCGCGGGGAGCCGATGCCGACCGGGTCATCCGATGGATCGAACCGAGAGGAGAGCGGGACTTGACGCCCGGATCACCGCCCTCGGGCGCTTCCGACGAGGAGGAGAGCCGCTCCTCCGGCTTCTGGCCGGAGACGGCCCACACCCTCTACTCCGGTCTTCGCGACGCGACCCCCGAGGCGCGCGCGGAGATCCACCAGCACATCATGCGGGTCTACAGGAACTCTCTCCTGCAGTTCTACACCCGAGTCTCCCGTGTCGGTGACGCCCGCTTCCCGCGGCTGCCCGACGCTCGGAGAACGGATCTGCAGACACACGCTCAGGAGGTGGTCGATGGCTACTTCGCGAAGAGGGTGGGGAACCTCATCGCGAAGTGGCAGGCCTACCGGGAGCGGAACCCCGAAGCACCGGGCCGCTCCCTCCGCGTCTTCATCCGTCAGGACTTCCGGTACCACTGCCTCGAGGAGCTCCGCGCCGATCGTCAGCGCCAGGAGCGCGTCGAGTCGCTCCCCACCGAGCTGTCGATCCCGGACCTCGACCTCACCGATCCCGTCCGCCGGGAGCTCGCCCAGTTCGAGCTCAGCGCCCTCGTCCGCATCGCGATCGAGCGGGTGATGCAGACCTACCCCGCCGAACAGCGGGAGGAGCTCGGGATCATCGTCGAGGAGCGCATGCTGCAGGAGAGGACCTACGCGAGCTTCTCCGACCGCCTCGGCTGCAGCATCCAGACCGCTCGACAGCGACTCCTTCGGTTCAAGGAGAGGATGAGCCTCGTCCTCCTCGAGTTGATCGAGGAGCAGGGAGGAAGCCCGGCCGACTACATGGAGGACTTCCAGTGACGGTGGGAGGAGGATTCCGCGCGGTCCTGTGGGTCGCGATCGAGGAGGCCCTGCGCACCTACCCTCAGGCGACGCGGGACGCCGCACTGCGGGATCTCGTGCTCTCGGTGATGCTCCAGGGCATGTCGCTCGAGGAGCACTGCGAGGCGAAGGGGACCGCTCCGGAGACCGCGAGGAGGAGCCTGGACGAGTTCAAGCTGCGCCTCTCCCCGATCCTGAAGCGGGTCCTGCAGGGACTGCCGGCTCAGGAGGACGAGGAAGGGCGGGCGGACTCTTGAGCAGCGAAGCGGGAAAGCACGGATCCGCGGGAGGGCTCTCGGACAGCATCTCGATCGGTCCCCTGCGGCACATCCTGCAGCAGGCGATCCAGACTCCCCAGCACGCCCTCCACCGCCGACTCCGGGAGGAGGACGGGAGGCCTTGGGCGGATCGGCTCCTCGGAGACGCGCTCCTCGCCGCGGGAGAGCCGGGCGGCGACGACCTGCCGGACGCGCCTCGAGAGGTGCTGGAGAGCCTCAAGGCCGAAGGCAAGCTCCGGATCCGTCGCGCCCGTGATCAGAAGGGGCAGGCGGAAGCCGCGCTCCTCTACTTCACCGCCGTCTCCTGCCTCCTCGGCGATCCCGCGACGACCAGCAGCCGCGAGGTGACGAGTCTTCCTCTCCCCCTCCTCGAGGACTCGATCCTGATCCTCCGAGAGACCCTGAGCGAGGCGTGGCACCCCCCTCTCGACCGGGCTCTCCTCCGCTTCTGCTGATCCGAGCGCTCCGAAGAGAGCCGACCGGCTCGACGCCCCCCTTGCCCCAACCGGGAAATCCGACGAAACTCGACCTTCGCGCGAGCCGATCGGGGGTCGGCGGGAGAGGGCTCCCGCCAGGAGCCCCGCTCGATCCCCCGCGGCGAGATCGCTCCCCCACCCCGAGCCTGATCCGGCCGGACCTCCGACCCGGGGGAGCCATGGAAAGGCAGGCGGAGACGATGGAGCGGCTTCGACTCATCTCGACGAAGGTGGTGATCATGGCGGGCCTCCTTGCCGGCTGCGCGTCGAACGAACCCAGACCTCCGGTCGCCGGGATCCAGCCGCACACCATGGAGATCCATGGCCACACCCGGGTCGACGACTACTACTGGCTCAACCAGCGCGAGAATCCCGAGGTCATCTCCTACCTCGAGCAGGAGAACGAGTACCTCCGGGCCCGCATGGCGCACACCGAGAAGCTCCAGTCCGCGCTCTTCGAGGAGATGAAGGGGCGGATCCAGCAGGACGACAGCTCGGTGCCCTACGAGAAGAGCGGATACTGGTACTACACCCGCTTCGTCCCCGGAGGAGAGTACGCGCTCCACTGTCGCCGCGCCGGGAGCCTCGAGGGGCCGGAGGAGATCCTCATCGACGGGAACGCTCTCGGGCGGGACGAGGGCTACTTCTCCCTCCGCGCGGTCCGCGTCAGCCCCGACACGAAGCGGCTCGTCTACGCCGTCGACACCCAGGGGCGTCGCTGGTACACCCTCTCGTTCCGGGACATCGCGACCGGTGACGCGAGCCCGGAGGTCATCGAGAACACCAACGGGAACGTGGTCTGGGCGAACGACAACCGCACCGTCTTCTACGGGCGTCGAGATCCGGAGACCCTCCGCTCCTTCCAGATCTGGCGGCATGTCGTCGGGACGAGCCCCGCGAGCGATGTCCTCGTCTATCAGGAGGACGACGAGACCTTCTCCTGCTACGTGAGTCGCACCCGATCCGACCGCTTCCTGATGATCACCTCGGACCAGACCCTCAGCACGGAGACCCGGATCCTCGAGGCGGACGACCCCCGAGGCGAGTTCCAGGTGTTCCACCCGCGGCAGCGCGATCACGAGTATCACGTCGACCATCAGGGGGACCGCTTCCTGGTGCGCACGAACCTCGACGCTCCGAACTTCCGCCTGATGGAGTGCGGCCTCGGCAGCACCGGCAGTTACCACTGGAAGGAGCTCGTCCCCCACCGGGCGGAGGTGCTCCTCGAGGACGCCGAGGCCTTCGACGACTGGACCGTCCTCACCGAGCGGCGTGGAGGCCTCGCCCACCTCCGCATCCTGCCCGTGGATGGTTCGGCCGATCATGACCTCGAATTCCCCGATCCGACCTGGTCGGTCTGGACCTCGACCAACCCTTCGCTGGGCACGGATGTCCTGCGGTTCACCTACCAGTCGCTGACGACCCCCAACACGACCTTCGCCTACGACATGCGGACCCGGGAGAGGACGGTGCTGAAGCAGCAGGTCGTGCTCGGCGGCTTCGACCGCGACGACTACGTGGCCGAGTACCTCCGGGTGCCGGCGCGCGATGGCGTCCTCGTCCCCGTCTCCATCGTTCGCCGCAAGGACACCCCGGTGGACGGAACCGCGCCGCTCCTCCTCTACGCCTACGGGAGCTACGGCTCGAGCAGCGATGCCGGGTTCCGCTCGAACCTCCTCAGCCTCCTCGACCGCGGATTCATCTACGCCATCGCCCACATCCGCGGGGGTCAGGAGATGGGTCGCCACTGGTACGAGGACGGCAAGCTCCTCCGGAAGCGGAACACCTTCACCGACTTCATCGACTGCGGGCGTCACCTCGTGGCCGAGAAGTATGCTCGGCCGGATGCCCTCTTCGCCAATGGTGGCTCCGCCGGCGGCCTCCTGATGGGGGCGGTCATGAACATGGAGCCGGAGCTCTGGTCCGGGGTCGTGGCCGCGGTCCCCTTCGTGGATGTGGTCACGACGATGCTCGATGAGTCGATCCCCCTGACCACCTTCGAGTTCGACGAGTGGGGCAACCCGAAGGAGAAGGTCTACTACGACTACATGCTGAGCTACTCCCCCTACGATCAGGTGGAGTCGAAGGACTACCCGCCGCTGCTGGTGACGACCGGGCTCCATGACAGCCAGGTGCAGTACTTCGAGCCCGCGAAGTGGGTGGCGAAGCTCCGGGCGCGGAAGACCGACGACAACCCACTCCTCTTCCGGACGAACATGGAGGCGGGGCACGGGGGGAAGAGCGGACGCTTCCGCCGGCTGGAGGAGACCGCGCTGATGTACGCGTTCCTCCTCGACCTCGCCGGAGACTGAGGAAGGCGGTCCGAGCGAGTCGGCGGGACGCGGACGGGACGCCGGCTCAGCCGGCGGCGACTCCGATCCTCTCGTAGAGTCGCTCGTATCGCTCCACGATCCGCTCCAGGGAGAAGCGCTCGACCGCAGCCGCCCTCCCCGCGCGGGAGAGCCGCTCCGCGTGCTCCCGGTCCCCCAGAATCCGGAGCGCGGACTCCGCCATGCAGTCGACATCCCCCACCGGGCAGAGCGAGCCGGTCTCTCCATCGTCGATCAGCTCGGGCACACCCCCCGAGCGGCTCGCGAGCACGGGTACGCCGCTCGCCATCGCCTCGAGGGCGACGAGCCCGAAGGACTCGCCGTCGCTCGGGAGGAGGAAGAGATCGGCACAGGCGAGCGGCTCGGCGACCTGATCGACCGCTCCGAGCCAGAGAACGCGATCCCCCACCCCCAGCTCGCTGGCGCGCTCCTGGGCGGGGCCGACCTCGGGGCCGCTGCCGATCATCAGGAGTCGGGCCGGACGCTCCGCCGCGACCCGGGCGAAGGTCTCGACCACATCGGGGATGCGCTTCACCGGGCGGAAGTTCGAGATGTGACAGAGGAGGGACTCCTCGTCCGACGCGAAGCGACGGCGCAGCTCCAGAGTCCGCTTGCCGGGGTGATACTGGGCCGGGTCGATGAAGTTGGGGATGACCTCGACCTCCCGCTCCAGCGAGAAGCGCTGGATGGAGGCCTCGGCGAGGAACTCGCTCACCGCCGTCACCGCCGCGCTGCGCTCCATCCCGAACTTCGAAATCTCGTAGAAGCTCGGGTCGCTCCCCACCAGCGTGATGTCCGTCCCGTGGAGCGTCGTCACCGAGAAGACCTCGTGGTCGGAGCACATCTCCACCGCGAGGTGGGCCGCGATCGCGTGGGGGATCGCGTAGTGCGCGTGGATCCGCTCCACCCCGTGCTCCCGCACGACGGTGGAAAGCTTCGTCGCGAGCGCCAGCGCGTAGGGGGGATACTTGAAGAGCGGATAGCTCGTCACCTCCACCTCGTGAAAGTGAACCCGCGGGTGCAGGAGATCGACGCGGAAGGGCGCCCGGTAGGAGACGAAGTGGACTTCGTGTCCGCGGTCGGCGAGCGCCATGCCGAGCTCGGCGGCGACGACGCCGCTCCCGCCGTAGGTGGGGTGACCCGCGATCGCGATTCTCATTCCGCCTCCCCCGCCGTGCCCGGGACGGAGAGTCCGTGGGTTCGGTGCTCGGGCCTCCGGCTTCCCGGGAGGCCCTCCCCGACGATCCAGGAGGTCGGGTCCGCCACGGCCGGGGGATCGTGCCAGCGAATCGGCTCCCCGTAGCGGACCCCGGCGCGGACTCCGTACTCCCGGGCGCGGCCCTCCACGAACCGCGGAAACTCGGGATCCGCGATCTTCGTCGGCGCCCCGTCGATCCCCGGCTGGTGAAACTGGGATGCGTAGGCCCGCATCACCGCGAGCTTCCCCTCGAAGTGATCCGAGATGTCCACGATCACGCTCGGCTCGAAGGGCGTGTGCGCCATGTAGTAGCCGAGCTGGGGCGGTCGCCACGCGGGCGCCGGACCCGGCGCGTAGAGCCGCACCCCGGTGAGGTAGTGGCAGCGGAACGCCAGCTCCCCGGCTCCGGCGTGATCCGGATGGAGATCGTCCCGCCACGGCGCGAGGACGACCTTCGGGCGCAGCCGGCGGATCTCCCCCACCAGCGCCACGCGCGCGTCGTCGCGGTCGCGGATCGTGCCATCTCCGAGGTCGAGGTTCGTTCGATGATCGAGCCCCAGCAGCGCGGTCGCCGCCTCCGTCTCGCGGAGCCGGGTCTCCGGGTCCCCTCGGGAGGAGAGCTCCCCCCGGGTGAGGTCGACGACGGCCGTGCGGAGCCCCAGAGCTCTCGAGGCGAGGAGCGTGCCCCCGAGGCAGAGCTCGGCATCATCGGGGTGGGCCGCGATCACGAGGAGATCGACCGGATCCGGGAGCGACTCACTCACGCGCACCTCCGCTCCTCTCCGACCCGAGCACCACGGTGACGATCGCTCCGTCCCCGGGCTCGAGGACATCCGCGATCGCCGCGAGCCCGGCCCGGCCGTGGCGGGCGAGGAACCCGAGCAGCGCGAGGGATCGCTCCCCCTCGCGCCCTCCCGGGAAGACTCGCTCGAGGATCTCCCCCACCTCCCGGCGGGCTTCCGCGACATCGGGAGCGGCCCGCTCCGGCAGGACCGCGGCCAGCTTCTCCATGTCCTCGCGAAGTCGGCGCGCCAGTCGGTCCGTGCGCTTGCGGAGCGCCGGGTCGTTCTCCGGGTCCTCCGCCCACGCGACGATGCGCTCGATGAGCGGCTGGGCGAGATCGTCGAGCTCGCCGGCGAGCCGCGCGGCCCGAGGAGAGGGGATCCTGTCGACGGCGCGGATCCCGGGGACGAGAGAGTCGATGGAGATCCCGTTCGCCTCCAGCCGCTCCGCATCCTCCTCGTCGATCACCCGCACCCTCGGCCGCGGCAGGAGGACCGGGCGCGGGACACCACGCGAGCGGTAGACCTCGCCGAGCTCCCATTGGTAGGCGAGCTCGGTCGGGCCGAGGAGGGTGGCGACAGGCTGCAGGAGCGAGTCCTGGATCCAGGGTCGCAGGAGGGCGTCCGGTGAGACGCGCTCCGGGTTCGCCTCGATCTCGTCTCGAAGCTCGGGGATGGAGCGCTCTCCCCCGCTCGGACCGCCGATCCGGACCTTCCCCTCCCCCTCGATCCTCACCCGATGGCGGGCACCGCCCTCGTCGATCCAGAAGAAGGGCAGGTCGGCGGGCTCGGGGATCGGGACGGGGAGGTCGTGGGCGACGAGCGCCTCGATCTGCTCCCGGACCTGAGCGGCCAGCCGACCCGGCGCCTCGAGCTCGGCGAGGATCAGGGGTCGGGAGAGGGTGCGGAGCCACTCGGGGCGGACAGGGAGCAGCCCGTCCCCGCCGAAGAGGCCGAGCAAGAGGCGGACGAACTCCTCCGCGGGTCCGTCGGCGAGGCTGTTCCGGTAGAGAGGTTCCACCTCGGCGGGGGCTCCTTCGAGGAGCGGGGCGACGGCGGCGATGCGCGCCTCCATCGGCTGCTCGAAGCGGAGGGTCCCGAGCATCCTCCGGCCTCGCGGGAAGGGCGGGACGAGCTCGATCCCCCCCGAAGACCCGTGGGGGACGAGCCCCCCCCACAGCTCATCGACATCGTGGTCCTCGCTCGCCACCCAGAAGATCGGCACGGCCGGAATGCCCGTCTCCTCGAGGCGCCGAGCCGTCCGAATCGCGGCGAGTGCCTTCACCGCGAGCATGAGGGGCCCTCCCCAGAGCGCCGGCTGCTGCCCCGCGACCACGATCCGGGTCGCCGGGTCCTCGAGCCGCTCCCGGGACCGGCGGGCTGCCTCCGGCAGGTCGAGGCGACCCCAGTGAGGTCCCAACTCCCGCAGGAGCGCGGCGCGGCGCTCCGGGTCGACCGGGCGCTCCTCCGCGGCCTGGAGCCACTCCGCAGGGGTCCGCGGAGCGGGCCCGCCGATGGTCAGGGACGCCTCGCTTCGGCCGGCGCGGAACCGCAGAGCGGTCTCGCGCGGAGCGAAGGGAAGAGTCGACGGTTGGCGGGTGCGCACAGGGTTCATCGATTCCTTTCGGGGAGAGAGCTCCCGCCCCTCGAGGGCTCGCGCTCGAGATGCATCAGCAGGCGCGGCCCCTCTCCGGAGCGCCATGGGCGGCCATCGAAGTCCCCCCAGCGACGGGCGATCCGCCATCCGGCCCTCTCCGCGAGGAGTTCGATCTCCTCGGCGGAATAGAGTCGGACCGATTCGAACATTCGCGAGGGGACGAACTCCGCGTCTCCCCCACCCTCCGCGCCTCCCGGGGTGACGAGGATCTCCTTCTCCACGCGGCGGCCATCTTCCGTGATCCAGCGCCTCTCCCGGATCGCGCGCCCTTCGACCGCTCGCTCCGAGCGGGGTACCAGCCCCTCGATCGTCGCCTCCCGGTCGGGGAGATCGAGGAGGAGCCGCCCCCCTCCGACCACGACCCGTGCGATCTCGGCGAGGACTCGTGCGTCCTCCCCCTCCGAGCGGAAGTAGCCGAAGCTCGTGAAGAAGCTGGTGACCGCGGCGAACGCCTCGGACCGAAACGGGAGGTCTCGCATGTCCGCCCGGACGAGGGGGCTCTTCCAGCCCGGGCGCGTCCGGGCGGTGGCGAGGAGCTCCGGTGAGAGATCGAGCCCGACCACCTCCAGCCCCCCGGCGCGCAGCGGCCCGGTGTGCCGCCCGCCGCCGCAGCCGAGGTCGAGGACCCGCTCTCCCGGCACGAGGGAGAGCGCCTCGCGCGCGAAGCGAGCCTCGGTCTCGCCGCTGGCATCGTCCCGCCGTCGGTAGACGCGGAGATACTCCCCCCGAAAGGCGCGGGAGAACCAGTCGGAGGGCACGGGGGAGGCTTCTGGCACGGGATCAACTCCGGACAGGGGGGCGATGGACCGACCCCTGAGTCTAGCGGAGCCCTGCCTCGGAGACAGCGAACCGGGACGATCGTCCGCGGCGCGGCGGGAGGTCCTTGATGCCCGGGGCTGTCGAGGCGGCCCCCGAACACCATAAGTCTCTTTTTGGCTGTTGCTTACGTAGCCCAGCCGCGAGGCCCGGTCTGCAGGTCCGACGGGAGCGGGCGAAGATCCGAATTGGTGTAAAGATCCCTGCGGCTCCATCCGATGAAACCGTCATGACCAGGATGGTCCTGAGGAGGTCGGGCGGTCCGTCTTCCCGAGTTGTCCTGGCTCGATTCTAGGGAAAGGGCACACCTGCCATGTCTCAGGGCACCAACGGATACTCCCCGGTACGGACGATCTTCGGAATCGTCGCCTTTGTCGCGTGCGTCGGCTACTTCGCGAACAACGCCGGTGTCGAGGTCTGGAACACCACCACCATGGTCTCCGTCCTCTTCGGCACCTTCGCGTGCTGCATCGCCGCCTGCAACACCTCGATCTGGAGCAACGGCTTCACCTGCTTCACCGGCAGCAACAACTGCAACACTGTCGAGGCGTCCACCTTTTGGAACTGCTTCGGCAACTACGCGTGGATGACCGCGATCGTCGTCGCCTGCATCAACACGGCGGCCGTGCTCAACAACGCGTCGAACGCCACCACCGCGACCGTCTTCGGCGCCATCGCCAGCAGCGTGTTCTTCGGTGTGGTCTTCAAGTGCATCGCGACCGGCATCGCGTGCTCGATCAACGACTGCAACGTGGTGAACAACAACACCACGAACACCAACAACACGACGACCACCTCGACGCCGTACACCAGCGCCAACGTCCACGAGAGCGTGAACGCCTGATTCACCTCCGTCGATCGTGGTACGCAGAAGAGGCGCGTGGGAACCCCACGCGCCTCTTCTTCATCCCCGCCGCTTCCCGCGTCTCCTTGCGCTCCGGCTCGCTTCGCGCAGGATGGTCCCGCTCGCGCCGGCGGTCGGGAGGGTCCCGACCGGAGTCTCCGCGCGAGCCCCAGCGGAGGGAGCGCCGATGCCGGTCGAGATCATCCACTGCCCCACCTGAGTGAAGCCCCGGGATCGAGCCGCGAGGTTCGCGGCCGCCATTGAAGCGGAGCTGGGCGAGAGCGTCCCCCTGATCCCCGGGCGTCGCCGGGGAGAGTTCCGGGTCGTCGTCGATGGCCGGACCGTGGTCGAGCGGCGAGGGGGTCTCATCGCCCTCCTCCTGCGTCGTCCCTGGCCCTCGGAGGAGAGCGTGGTCCGCGCGGTCCTCGCCGCGCGAGGTTCGAAGGGGGACACCGGGCGCGCAGGCCACTGATCGATCTCCCGACCCGGAGCCTCCATCCCCCCTTGCCCTCCGACCCCGAGTGGGGTTCCATCGCCGATCCGCCCCGGCGAAAGGTCCCCCGGTGAGCCCATCCCTCCCCTACGCCCGCATCGCCCTGGCGATCCCGGTGCCCGAGCTCTTCGACTACCGCGTCCCCGCGGAGCTGGACGCCTCGGTGGTCCCGGGCGCCCGCGTGCGCGTCCCCTTCGGTCGGGGGGTGCGGATCGGCTACTGCATCGAGCGGAGCGCCGAGCAGCGCCACGAGAAGCCGAAGTCGATCGAGGCGGTGGTCGACGACGCACCGCTCCTCGAGCCGGACCTCCTCCAGCTCGTCCGCTGGACCGCGGACTACTACCTCTGCTCCGTCGGAGAGGTGATCGAGGCCGCCATCCCCAAGGGAGTTCGAGAGGGGAAGAGTCGAACGATCCGCTGGGTCCGGCGAAGTCCCACCGCGGACTCGTTCCAGGACCGGGGGAACGGGATCGAGGGGCGCGCGCGCCTCCTCGCGATCCTCGCCGAGCGGGGTCCCCTGCCCATCGAGGAGCTGCTCGCGGCCGGCGAGGTCGGTGAGAGCGCGGTGAAGACCCTCGCGAAACGCGGTGCCGTGGAGATCGTCCGCGCGCCCACCCGGGAGTTCGGAGGGCTCCGCGACCCGCGGGGAGCATCCACCAGCGGTCCCGTCCCGTGGGTCACCCCTCCCCCCTATCGGCTCACCCCGGAGCAGCGAGCCGCGGTCGACGCCATCGAGGAGTCCCTCGATCCACCTCGCTTCCGCCCCATGGTCCTGGAGGGCGTCACCGGGAGCGGGAAGACCGAGGTCTACCTCCACGCCATCAAGGCCGCCCTCGACCGAGGGCGCGGAGCGCTCGTGCTCCTGCCGGAGATCTCGCTGACCCCCCAGACGGTCGATCGATTCAAGGAGCGGATCGGAGAGGTCGCGGTCCTGCACTCCCTGCTGACCCCGGTGGAGCGCTCGATGCACTACGGCCGTCTGCGCCAGCGGGAGGTGCGGGTCGCGATCGGTGCCCGGAGCGCGATCTTCGCCCCCATCCCGGACCTCGGGCTCATCATCGTCGACGAGTGCCATGAGGACAGCTACAAGCAGGAGAGCACGCCGCGGTATCACGCCCGCGACCTCTCCGTCGTGCGGGCCGCCCAGCGCGGGATCCCGGTGCTGCTCGGCTCCGCCACTCCCTCCCTTGAGACGCAGGAGAACATCGCGCGCGGCCGCTACACCGTCCTGTCCCTCCCGCGGCGCGTCACGGGGCATGGCCGGGCCCATGTGGAGCTCGTGGATCGGCGCGCCGAGCCGAAACGCGAGGGGCCCCCTCCCATGCTCGGGCCGAAGCTCATCCTCCGGCTGCGCGAGGCGCTGGAGGACGGGGATCAGGCCGTGCTCTTCCTCAACCGTCGCGGGTTCGCGCGCCGGATCCACTGCCCGAGCTGCGGCTTCCAGCTCAGCTGCACCGACTGCGACATCGCGCTCACCTACCACAAGCGGGACGACCGCTCTCTCTGCCACTACTGCGGCACCGTCCGATCGGTCCCGACCGCGTGCCCCGACTGCTCGATGCCGGGGATCCGTCGGACCCTCCCGGGGACCGAGAAGATCGAGGAGACGCTGACCGCGATCTTCCCCGGGGTCCCGGTCGGCCGCCTCGACCGCGACACCGCGACCTCCGGGACCCGGATGCAGGAGATCCTCGCGGCGTTTCGTCGAGGGGAGACGAGGATCCTCGTCGGCACGCAGATGGTCGCCAAGGGTCACGATATCCCCGGGGTCACGATGGTCGGGGTCATCGATGCCGATGTCGCGCTCGGCATGCCCGACTTCCGCGCGGCGGAGCGGACCGCGCAGCTCCTCTGCCAGGTCGCCGGGCGCGCCGGACGCGGGGAGAAGCCCGGGCGCGTGGTGATCCAGACGCGGCAGCCCGATCACTACGCCCTGCAGGCCGCCGCCAGCCAGGACCTCGGTCTCGTCCGACGACAGGAGGCGACCGTCCGCCGCCTCCTCAAGTATCCGCCCTACGGCTTCCTCGTGCGGATCCTCTGCGAGGACGGGGATGAGATGCGCGCCCTCCAGACCGCCGAGGGCCTGCGGCACGGCATCGACGGCGCGGGCGTGGCGGCGGTCCAGCCGCTGGGCCCCGCACCGGCTCCGATGGCGAAGCTCCGGGGGCGGCACCGCGTCCACATCCTCCTGAAGTCCCAGGACCGCAGCGCCCTCCACGGTGTGGCGAGCCGGGTCGCCCGCGCGAAGCCGCGCTGGTCGACCACGAAGGTTATCGTGGATGTCGATCCGACGAGCCTGATGTGATGCGCCCGCGCCGCCCGTCGCCGCGCGCGCCCCGGATGGAGAGAGCGCCCGCATCCCCTCAGGGGATGCGGGCGCTCTTCCATGGGATCCGGGTCCATGGGATCCGGGCTCGACCTAGACGAAGTCCTTGAACTTCTTCGACGGCTTGAAGCCGACGGTGGTCGAGGCCTTGATCTTGATCGTCTCGCCCGTCTGCGGGTTCCGCCCGGTGCGCGCCTTGCGCTTCTTCACCGTGAAGGTGCCGAACCCGATGATGGTGCAGGACTTGTCCTTCTTCGTGCCCTTGCGGATGCTGTCGAAGACAGCGTTGACGCAGCGCTCCGCGCCCGCCTTCGACTCGTCCAGAGACTTCGCGACCGCCTCGATGAGCTCGGCCTTGTTCATGCGACTCCCTTTCTCCCGAGAGGCCTCGGGCCCCTCATGGCTTCCCGGGCTCGGCGCCCATCCCCGCGGAGGAGATGGGCGCTTCACCCCTGATCCTGATGCGCCGGGAAGGCTCGGCGACGACGATCGCGCACGCCTTCATCGGACTTCCGTCTCAATGAGCTCCGGATCCTCGGACACCGATGGTCCGGGGAGGGAGGTCCGAGCTCGAGGCCTCTCCACCGCGTCGCTCCGTCCCGCTCCCGGGTCGCGCCGCCGCCGCTTGGCGGAGGGGTGCGATCGGGCTGCGCGTCAACAACGGCGCGGCTCTGCGGGGAGTATAGGCACTCGAGTCTCGGATTGAACAAACAAAATCGTCAGGAATCACGCGAGTTTCCGGCGGATCGGGCGACGCGGGAGGGGCGTCGCGTTGGCAACCCGATCCGCCGGGGGTACCATCGACGAAGGCTGCGCCGCCGGGATCGGGGATCTCGGCGCTGGCCCACCGCAACTCCCAGCTCCTGCGAGGCGCCGTGTCGAACCCGACCCTCCGGATCCCGAGCCCTGTTCGCGATCGGTCGATCGCGATGGCCGTCGCGATGGCCGTCGCGATCGGTCTCGTCGGGGCCCTCGGCCTCTCGCCGTGGAGGACGGGGGCGGTCGCCCAGACGCAGGAGACCCAGACGCAGGAGACCCAGACGCAGGAGGGCCAGACCGTCGAGGGCGCAGGCGCCGGGCAGAGTGCGCCGCCAGCGAAGGCGGGTGACGAGGCGCGACCTCAGGGAGACGATGCCGACACCGGTCCGGTCCCGGCGATCGGGCCGGCGGCCGACGCCGGGCAGGTCCTGCGCGCCCTCGGCCGGCTGCCCTTCGGTGAGACCCTCCAGTACCGCGGTCGGGTGGAGAAGGCGGGCATCGTCTTCGAAGCCGGTCGCGCGAACCTGCGGGTGCTCCTCGACGAGAGCGGGCGCCCGAACCTCGAGGCTCGCGCCTTCGGGGAGAAGTTCGGCTACATCCTCAAGACACGGATCCTCACCGTCCTCGACCCCGTCGACTTCCGACCGATCGAGCATCAGTCGAGCGAGCAGGGAACGGAGCGTCGCCACAAGACCCTGCGCTTCCGCGAGGATGGGGCGGACTTCCTCCGCCTGAAGCACTGCCGGGACAAGGAGTGCGAGGACCCGACCCATCGGGTGAAGCAGCCGAAGATGCACGGCCCGATCCCCTGGGGGACGGAGCTGGTGCACTGCGATGATCGGGACTGCACCAGCCGAGGGCACTACGCCTGGCGCACCCGCACCGAGCATCGGTTCGAGGACTCCTACGTCGACCTGCTCTCCGCGATCTACCTCGCCCGTGAGGCGGACCTCGAGCCGGGAGCCGAGCCCCTCGTCATTCCGGTGATCTCCGACACCCGCCGCTGGAAGGTGCGTGTCCGCTCCCTCGCTCGGAAGCGGCTCACCGTCGCCGCCGGCGAGTTCGATGCGGTCCAGCTCGTCCTCGAGCCCCTCATCGATGATGACGCCGAGAAGACCGAGCGGTTCGAGGGGCTCTTCGGCCTGAACGGGGCGATCCGGATCTGGGTCGATGTCGAGGACCGGCGACCGATCCTGATCGAGGGGAACCTCCCTTTCGCCTTCCTCGACTTGAAGGCGAAGATCGAGCTGGAGAAGATCTCGGTCGATGAGGAGCTCGCGCTCCGCGGGGCCGAGCGGTTCGAGGAGCGCGCGGTCGGCATCGAGAAGGTCTCGGCCACCGAGCCGGACGAGGAGTAACCTCCCCGACGGAGGAAAGGGACGCCCCATGGGATCCTCCATCGATCGTGCCCGCTCCGGGGAGGCCGACGGCGTCCGTCCCCCGGGGGAGCTGTTGCGTCGCCTCCCGAAGGTGGACCGTCTCCTCGACGATCCGCTCTTCGCCCCTCACCTCTCCGCGCACTCCCGGGCGGAGACCCTCGCCACCATCCGCGAGGTGCTCGAGGAGCTCCGCGCGCGAGGCGCCCGGGGCGAGCTGGACGCGCAGGAGATCGAGCCCGCCGCCATCGAGCGTGCCGTCCGCGCCCGCCTCGTCGCCGCCGCCGTCCCCTACTACCGTCCCGTCATCAACGCGACCGGGGTGGTCCTCCACACCGGCCTGGGGCGTGCCCCCATCGCTCCCGAGGTGGCGGACGCGCTCTCGGACCGCGTGCGGCACCCCCTTCGGGTGGAGATCGACCCGGAGACCGGCCAGCGCGGGGGACGGGACGAAGGCTGCGCCGCCCTGATCCGCGAGCTCACCGGCGCCGAGGACGCCACGATCGTCAACAACAACGCCGGCGCGACGCTGCTCCTCCTGGCCGCGCTCGCCGCGGGTCGACGGGTGCTCCTCTCCCACGGCGAGATGGTGGAGATCGGCGGGTCCTTCCGGATCCCCGACATCATGGAGCTCGGCGGAGCGCGCCTCGCCGGGGTCGGGACCACCAACCGAACCCACCCCCGCGACTACGAGGGGGCCATCGACGACACGGTCGCGATGATACTCAAGGTCCACACCTCGAACTACCGGGTGGTGGGCTTCACCGAGGAGGTGGAGATCGACGAGCTGGTGGCGATCGGGCGCCGCACCGGGACGCCCGTGGTGCACGACCTCGGGTCGGGCTGCATGATCGACCTCGCCGCCCGTGGAAGGCCGGGAGAGTCCCTCGTGGCGGACTCCCTCGCGGCCGGCTGCGATCTCGTCTGCTTCTCCGGCGACAAGCTCCTCGGCGGGCCGCAGTCGGGGATCATCGCGGGGCGCCGCGAGGCGGTGGAGGCGTGCCGGAAGCACCCCCTCTACCGCGCGATGCGCCCCTGCCGCCTGACCTACGTCGCCCTCGAGGCGACCCTCAGGATCTACCGGGCCGACCCCGATGAGGTGATCGAGCGGATCCCCACCCTCGGACGGCTCCTCGCCAGCGCCGAGAGCCTGCAGCCGCGGGCGTCGGCCCTCGCGGCCGCCCTCGCGCCCGTGGAGGGGCTGGATGCGGTCATCGAGCCCCACGGCGCGCTCGCGGGGAGCGGCTCGCTCCCCGCTCGGGAGATCGACTCCCTCGCCGTCCGCCTCGAGACCGATCGACTCTCCGCCACCGAGCTCGCCGCGCGTCTGCGGGACGGCGCGACCCCGATCTTCCCCGTGGTCCGGGATGACATCGTGCGTCTCGATGTGCGGACGATCGACGACGCCGATGTCTCCGTCATCGCGGAGAAGCTCGCCGCCATCCTCGGCGCCTGAGGATCCCCCGAGTTCGACTCCGCTTCCCGACTCCCAGCGGGTACCTTCTCCCCCGGGAGGTCGGTCCTCCCCCCTCTTCGACGGGAGTCGCCGTGTTTGAGAAGAAGAAGCTGCGACTGACGCGGTACGCGTCCTGCGCGGGCTGAGCGGCCAAGCTCTCCCCGGAGGACCTGGTCCAGGTCCTCGGTCGCTTCCCCTTCCCGACCCGAGACGAGGTGCTCCATGGCGCGGAGACCCTCGATGACGCGGGCGTGATCTCCGTCCCCGGGTCGGACCGTGCCCTCGTGCAGACCCTCGACTTCTTCCCCCCCATCGTCGACGACCCCGTGGACTTCGGACGGATCGCGGCCGCGAACGCCCTGAGCGATGTGTATGCCATGGGCGCCGACCCCTTCTGCGCCCTCAACCTCGTCGGCTTCCCTCGGAGCAAGCTCCCGATGGAGGTCCTCGGAGAGATCCTCAAGGGCGGCGCGGAGAAGCTGGCGGAGGCGAAGGCCGCGCTCCTCGGGGGACACTCGGTCGAGGACTCCGAGATCAAGTACGGCCTCGCGGTGACGGGCCTCGTCGACCCCGACCGGATCGTGCGCAACGGAGGAGCGAGGCCGGGAGACCGCCTCGTCCTCACGAAGCCCCTCGGCATGGGCGCCGTGTCGACCGCGATCCAGAAGAGGAAGGGGAGCGCCGCCGAGATCGCGGAGGCGATCACCACCATGGCGACCCTCAATGCCGCAGGAGCTCTGGCGATGCAGGCGGTCGATGTCCACGCCGGGACCGACATCACGGGGTTCGGCCTGATGGGCCACGCCACCGAGGTCGCGGAGGCGAGCGGGGCGACCCTCGTCATCGACGCCGGCGCGCTCCCGATCACTCCCGGCGCGAGAGAGCTCGCGCGCCGCGGGATCCTCTCCGGGGGGACCCGTCGGAATCGACGCTTCCTCGGCTCCCGGATCGCGATCGAGGCCGGGGTCCCGGAGGAGATCGTCTCGATCATCTTCGACTCGGAGACCTCCGGCGGTCTCTTCATCGCCGTCGCGGAGGAGGAGGTCGACACCCTGCTCACCGCCTGTCGGGAGCACGGCACCCGCGCCGCCGCGGTGGTCGGCCGGGTGGAGGCCCCCACCCCCGGCGTCACCGTCCGGGTCACCCCCGGCGCCTGATCCGACCTGATCCCCCCGGAGTCGCGGGAGACGCTCCCCCCACTCCCCAGCCCACGGAGGTCCCCATGACCCTGCGCCCGGCTCTGCTCCTTCTCCTGCTCC
>Ga0181587_10001161_pt1 | contig 22198 bp, 21 predicted proteins | sample 071ome_27_FD_132463 | JGI IMG/M metagenome (GOLD analysis project Ga0181587, IMG submission 132463) | Coastal salt marsh microbial communities from the Groves Creek Marsh, Skidaway Island, Georgia - 071409AT metaG (megahit assembly) | ecosystem: Environmental > Aquatic > Marine > Intertidal... | reverse complement strand
GCCGGAGCCTTCTTAGCCGGAGCCTTCTTGGCCGGGACCTTCTTGGCCGGAGCCTTCTTGGCCGGAGCCTTCTTGGCCGGAGCCTTCTTGGCCGGAGCCTTCTTAGCCATTTCCTCTCACTCCTTATCAGTCATTCGAGGGCGGGAACGAACTCTGATAAACGCGGAGAGGTGGGCGCCCACCGCCTTGCATTCCCAATTATACATAAATACTATATTCGACTCTTGAAATTTGAATTAAGATAGGGTCTTCTCCACACTTTCGTCAAGAAAAAAAGAAGTGCTCCTATGTTCACCATGCAACGTCTATTACTATTAAATTAAGGCACTTACAGCACTTTCACACATTGACATAAAGCGATAAGTAGCCTATTTTAGCCCATCCTATTCGCAGTTTAGTTGAGGAAACAATCTCGCTCCTCCGAGACTTTTGGACACTGATTGCCATGAATAACTATCGCATTGGATTTATCGGCGCAGGCAATATGAGTCAGGCGCTCATTGCCGGTTTACTCGACTCGGGCTCTGTCCAAATACAGTCTCTGTCAGCCGCTGATCCAGTGCCCGCGACACTAAAAGCACTGAGCGAGCGCGGCATGTTGACGGGCGTGGAACTGCCCATCGCCGTTCGGGAACGAGACTTCATTTTCTTAGGTATAAAACCTCAGGTAGCAGACGCCGTGCTCCCTGAACTGGCCGACGCGCTTGTACCCGGGCAGGTAGTCGTGTCCATGATGGCTGGCGTGCAAACGGCTTCGATCGAACGATACATGGGTGGTGATACACCCGTTATACGCGTCATGCCTCAGACCCTCGTCCGGCTACGCATGGGAGCCTGCGCGCTGTGCGGGGGACGTTTTGCAACGGCAGAACACATAGACCAAATCCGGCAAATCTTGGAATTGGTTGGCAGTGCCGTAGAAGTAAGCGAAGCGCAGATGGACGCCGTCACCGGACTATCCGGCAGCGGTCCCGCCTACGTATATGCGATGGTTGATGCCTTGGCCGACGGCGGGGTTCGTGCGGGTCTCCCACGCGATACAGCCCTTCAGCTTGCGGCACAGACCGTTGCTGGTGCAGCACAAATGGTCTTGCAGAGCGACCACCACCCAGCCGAACTCAAAGAGCAGGTTACTTCGCCAGGTGGAACAACCATTGCCGGCCTACACGCTCTAGAACGGGGCGGCCTGCGCGCTGCCCTTATGAACGCCGTTGTCGAGGCGAGCGAACGGTCGCGGGAGTTGGGTTCGTCATGATCGCCATTATCGACTACGGCATGGGCAATCTTCGCAGCGTGGAGAAGGCATTTCAGTTTCTCGGTTTCGCGGCACAAATCATTGATGATCCCGCAAGAGCCACCGAAGCGAGCCATTTGGTACTGCCTGGAGACGCAGCATTCGGCGATGCGATGCGCAACTTACACAGCGGCGGTTGGGTCGAGTGCATCGAACAAGGCATCCGATCTGGTAAACCGTTTCTCGGTATCTGCGTTGGACTGCAGCTCATGTTTGAGGAGAGCGAAGAAATGGGCACGCACAAAGGATTGGGGCTCCTTCCTGGCAAGTGCACTCGCTTCCCCGTCGGCGAGCGCGTGCCGCAAATTGGGTGGAACCAGATTGATATACAGCGGGAAACGCCCCTTCTAGAAGGCGTGCCCACGGGCAGCTTCTTCTACTTTGTACACTCGTATTACGTGACGACGGAAAACAGTGACGAATGTATCGCAACAACCGACTATGGACTCGATTACACATCGGTTGCCGGGCGTGATGGTCTGTACGGAGTGCAGTTTCACCCCGAAAAAAGCCAAGACCGCGGCCTGCAAATACTAAAAAACTTTGCGCAGATGAACTGATTATGCTAGCAAAGCGCATTATACCCTGCTTAGACGTGAAAAACGGTCGCAACGTGCGCGGCGTGCGCTTTTCAGCCGACCGCGACGCTGGTGATCCCGTTGAATTGGCATCTCGCTACGACCGCGAGGGCGCCGACGAGCTAGTTTTTTACGATATAACGGCCTCTTCAGATGGCCGCGCCATTGTGATGGACCTGGTCCGTCAAGTTTCCGAACAGGTGTTCATACCGCTTACCGTGGGCGGCGGTATACGGACGTTTGAGGATGTTCGCACCATTTTGAAGAGCAGCGCAGACAAGGTTTCTATCAACTCTGCACACGTTCACACACCCGAAATTATCAATCAGAGCGCAGAGAGCTTCGGCTCACAGTGCATCGTAGGTGCCATTGACGCGCTCCGCCGGCCCGAGGTTGAAGGTCAGCAACCCACCTGGGAGATTTATATCAATGGAGGCCGAACAGCGACCGGGATTGATGCGTTGGAATGGGTGGAGGAATTAGTCGACAGAGGGGCGGGAGAACTCGTCCTCAACAGCATTGACGCCGATGGAACGCGACAGGGTTACGACCTCGAGTTGAATAGAGAAGTGGCCCAGCGCGTGCAGGTGCCCATTGTCGCTTCGGGCGGCGCCGGCACGATGGATCACATCCATGAAGTGTTGACCTCCGGACAGGCTAGTGCTGCACTGGCGGCCTCCATATTCCACTTTCAGCAACACTCCATACCCGAAGTGAAGGACTATCTCGCCCAGAGAGGAGTGGTAGTGAGGCTGTGAACGACGGCCACCCCATGCGTGTCTCGGTGCGCAACGTGCAGCGTTTAGTTGTCAAAATCGGCAGCAACGTGTTGACAACTGCTCAGCATAAACCCAATCGAGTGGTCATACGCCAGTTGGTCAAAGACGTGATCACTTTGCGCGAGCGCGGCATCCAAATAGCCATCGTCACCTCAGGCGCCGTAGCAGCTGGAATGGGACAGCTCGGACTGGCGCAGCGTCCAGACAGCATCGCCCAACTACAGGCGCTGGCTTCCATCGGCCAGAACCTGATGATGAACTCATACAAGACGCTCTTCGGTCGCAGCAATGTCCCCATTGGCCAGGTGCTCTTAACCGCAGAAGACATACTGGGCGATCGTAGACGCTATGTGAACCTGGAGAATACCTTCCGCAGCCTCTTCGACTACGGCGCAGTCCCCATAATCAATGAGAACGACAGCGTTGCCGTTGCCGAGTTGAAACGCCGCTTGGGTGAAAACGATATGCTCGCCGCCTACGTGAGCAACCTTATCAGAGCCGACCTACTCGTCATGATGTCAGACGTAGAGGGACTCTACACAGCCTTTGGTCCAAACGGACCTGAAGGTGAATTGCTGACGGAGGTCCGCGACAGTGACGTGCAATTAGAAGACATGGTCGGCACCTCCAATAGCGCTGTAGGCAGCGGTGGTATGCGCACCAAACTGCGCGCCGCACGACTTCTAATGACCTGCGGTGAAATGACCATCATCGCTCACGGACGTAAACACCGCCTATTGGACATTATGGATGGACAGCCGCTTGGGACGCTATTTTGGCCCGCCGGCAAGCGCATGGGTAGCCGAAAACGCTGGATTGCGTTTGCCAGCCAACATCGGGGTTGCGTCGTGGTCGACAACGGAGCGCAGCGCGCACTAACCGATCGCGATTGCAGTCTGCTACCGGCAGGCGTGATCGACTGCAGCGGCGATTTTACCCCCGGAGACGTAATTAGGATCAGTAACGAGCGCGGCGATGAACTAGGACGTGGCGTTAGTCGCTACACGGCTACCGAACTTCGACGCGTCTTTGGCAAGAGTTCGCCAGCAGTAGAAAAAGAGTTAGGACGTCCCGCACTCGAAGTCATACACAGAGACGATTTAGTCCTCTTTTAGCTAGATCGAGCCGAGCATAGTAGATGAGCCCTAAACTCACAAGAAAAAAACGTCTCGCACCAGTCGCCGTGGCGCCTTCTCGCTGGCGACAGTTTGGTATCGCGCTCATCGTGGGACTCGTCGCCTATATCGCCTTGGGAAATCGCGCACTTTGGACTATGGGAGAAAAACGACGAGCAGTGGAAGATTTACAGGCGCAGGTGTCACACTTACAGGCAGAGCGCGACAGTCTTAAAAACATGCTCTGGCGCCTGGAAAATGACATGGGATACGTCGAGAAGGTCGCACGGGAAGAATACGGGATGAGTAAGAAAGGTGAACGCGTATACGCGCTGCCGTCGGCCGAGGCCCCATAGCATGCCGCGCACCATTATCAAAACGAAGGCCATCGTTCTCCGCAGCCGGCGCATGGGTGAGACCAGTCGCATGGCCACGCTCTTCACAGAAGACGTTGGCAAGCTAAAGATCACGGCCAAGGGCGCGCGACGCGTTAAGAGTAAATTCGGCTCTGCATTAGATCTAATGGCCGAAGTCCACGTCGTGTGCTACGTGCGCGACACGCGCGATCTACAGACGCTAAGCGAATGCCACCTTTTACACCCCCCACCGTCTCTAGGGAGTGACTTAGAGCGGTTCTCACTGGCCAATGCTGCACTTGAATTAATTGAGGGATTGACGATAGAAGGTGAACCGAATGAACGCCTCTACGCCTGCTTGCACGGCGTATTACACGGATTAATCGAAGTTGAAGCCGATCAGGTGGAGTCCCTCTTTTGGTACTATCAGCTACGGGTACTCGATGCATTGGGCTACAGCCCTGAACTGCAGCAGTGCGTTGGGTGCCGCCGCGACCTAACGGATTCCTGGCTGTGGTTTAGTCCAGCTCAGGGCGGTAGCCTATGCGCTGCCTGCGGGCAAGGAGTAGGAATGCGCATACCGAGGGAAAGCTTAACATTCCTCACTCGCCTGCAGTCTCTGCGCACCTATAGCAAAGCTTCCCTTCCACCCGCACCGCAGCGGCGCGGTGAAATTCGCACGGCGCTCAATACATTTTTTGACTACCACGGCAGCGGTCGAGGCAGTTTGCGATCCCTGCATTTTCTCGAATCTTTGCGTCGAGATCAATCGGCGCTGAAAACTTAAAACAAATACAATCTACTGAGATCCACTTGTCGCAGCGCACGGCGCTCGGCAGGCCCTAAAGGAGATAGAGAATGGCTGACGTAATGGAAAAGCTGGTATCCCTGTGTAAACGCAAGGGCTTCGTCTTTCAAAGCTCTGAAATTTACGGCGGACTTAACGGATGCTGGGACTACGGCCCGCTCGGCGTCGAACTGCTGAAAAACGTCAAAGACGCTTGGTGGCGAGCAATGACCTATCGAGAAGATGTCGAGGGACTCGATGCAAGCATTCTGATGCACGCCAAAGTCTGGGAAGCATCGGGCCACGTAGCCGGCTTCAGCGATCCCATGGTGGAAGACAAAAAAACCAACGAACGCTACCGACTCGACCAGCTTTTGGAGGAGAACGGCGTTGACGTAACGGGCCTCGGCATGGAAGCCATGATGGCCAAAGCAATTGAGGTTGACCTAAAGAGCCCCAAGGGCAACGAACTGAGCGATGCACGTCAGTTCAACCTAATGTTTAAAACATTTGTCGGTCCCTTAGAAGACGATAGTGCACGGATATTTCTGCGACCGGAAACCGCTCAGGGCATCTTTGTCAATTACCTAAACGTCCAGTCGGCGATGCGACAGAAACTTCCCTTTGGCATTGCTCAAATCGGCAAGGCATTCCGCAATGAAATAACGACTAAGAATTTCCTCTTCCGCACCCGCGAATTTGAACAGATGGAAATGCAGTACTTTGTCGCCCCGGGCACCCAAGACGACCATTTTGAATATTGGCGCGAGGAACGTTGGAACTGGTTCCGCAATATTGGTTTACCCGAGAGAAAGCTGAGCTGGCACGAGCATCAGGGCGATGAATTGGCCCACTACGCCAGCGCGGCCTTCGATATTCAGTATGAATTCCCCTTCGGTCCCGGCGAAATTGAAGGTATACACAATCGCTCAAACTTTGACCTATCACAGCACGAACAGTACTCCGGCAAGAAGCTGCAGTATTTCGACGAAGAGAGTCGGGAAAAATTTGTTCCCTACGTGATAGAGACTTCGATCGGAGCCAGTCGCACAACCATGGCATGCCTGGTCAACGCGTACCACGAGGAAGAAGTTAAAGGGGACACGCGCGTTGTCATGCGCTTCCATCCCCGTATGGCACCCATCAAAGCCGCGATTCTGCCGCTGGTCAAACGCGACGGCATGCCAGAGATCGCCCGCACGATCACCGAAGATTTACGCAAGCACTTCCGCGTCGAATACGACGAGGGCGGCGCTGTTGGCAGACGCTATCGCCGCATGGATGAGGTGGGCACTCCTTTTTGTATCACCGTCGATTCTGAAACGCTAGAAAACGATACCGTAACTGTGCGCGACCGCGATTCCATGGAGCAGCAGCGCGTGCCCATTGCCGAATTGCGCACGCATCTCGATAAATCTATGGATGCTTGGGAAGCCGTCTGATAACCTTGCTTATAGAGCGAAATACTATATTATTATGATGGTTCAAAACCGGGCGTGGTCCCGCGTAATGGACGTGTAATGCGAAAGTGGCGAAATTGGTATACGCGCTAGATTTAGGATCTAGTGCCCGAGAGGGCGTGGGGGTTCGAGTCCCCCCTTTCGCACCATATAAAGAGCAACTACTGAGCGCCGCGCCGTCCGCATCTGTCGGGCGGCGCGCGCTTTCTGTTTCACAATTCTTGCAAGGCTGAAGCACGTGAAGACCAATGTCGTAGAGAAGAGCCAGTGGGGCCGTGAGCTAGAAGTCGAGATTGAAGCCGACCGAATAGAAAAAGAGCTCAATCGGGCCTATCGCACCTATCAGAAACGCGTCGAGATACCCGGTTTCCGCAAGGGCAAGGTGCCTCTGCGCCTTATCATCTCGCGCTATGGCGCATCCATTCGCAGCGAGGTTATCAGCGACATGCTGCCTACCTTCCTCGAGGAAGCCACTCGAGAGGCCGGCTTGGTTCCTGCGGCGCCGCCGCAGATTTCCAAGTTAGATCATGAACCCGGTGCTGCGCTCACGTTCACGGCAACTCTGGATATTTGGCCCGAAGTTGAGTTGGAAACGTACGAAGGACTCGAGATTACTCGCATGGTGCACGAAGTGACGGACGATGAAATCGACAGCCAACTCAGCGAGCTGCAAAACCGCCAAGCCGCGGAGCGAGCGGTTGAGCGCCCCCTAGAAAAGGGCGATGTGCTGATTGCCGACCTTCAGCGACTCGACGAGGAGGGCGCACCGGTAGAGGGCGAAAAATTTGAAGAACGTCACTTTCTCATCGGTGATGAGAACGCGCCCAGCCCGGAGTTTGAAGAGGCCCTCGTTGGCATAAACCCAGGCGAAGAGCGCAAGGTTCAGTTTGCCTATCGCGAAGACTTACCCAACGAAGAACTCGCCGGTAAAACCGAGCATTTCGAAGTGAAGGCGCGCGAAGTGCGCGAACGCACATTGCCTGAGTTAGATGATGAGTTTGCCAAAGATCTCGGCGAGCAGTTCCAGACGCTGGAAGACCTGCGCAACAACATTAAGGAGCAGGTTGTAGGACGCTGGGACTATATGAGTAAGCAGCGCGAACGCAGCGAGTTGGTCGGTCAGCTGATCGAGAAAAACGCCTTTGAACTACCCGATAGCATGGTAGAAAACTACCTTCAGTCCATGCGTCAACAAAATCAAAATCACGACCACAGTCATGATCACGACCATGACCACGACCACGACCACGAACCCAGCGAAGAAGAGCGCGAAAATGCCGTGCGCCGTCTTAAGAGCTATCTGCTAACAGAAGCGGTGCGTAAAAAGGCGGATATTTCCGTGAGCGACGAGGAGTTCGAAGCGCATTTGGAAGACAGAGCCAGTGCTGCGGGCGTCAAAGTAGAAGATGTGAAGCGCAGCGGCCGTGCGGACGACTTGCGCCGCGAACTGGAAGAAGACAAGGTCTTTGCACTCCTCGGCGAAAAAGCGAAGGTAACCGAAGAAAAAGTATAGCGCCGTCAACGACGATAAGGAGCAATATGTCTCTGATACCCATGGTTATAGAGCAGACGGGACGCGGCGAGCGTTCCTACGATATATACTCACGTCTGCTCAAGGATCGCATCATCTTTGTGGGTACCCCCATAAACGATCAAATCGCCAACCTGATCATAGCACAGATGCTCTTTTTGGCTTCGGAAGATCCCAAAAAAGACATAGCCCTCTATCTGAATACGCCGGGCGGCATCATTACGGCTGGGATGGCCATTTACGACACCATGCAGTACATACCTGCCGATGTTGCAACCATTTGTATTGGACAGGCTTCAAGCATGGGCGCAGTGCTGCTGGCCGGTGGAGCTAAAGGCAAACGTCAGGCCTTGCCCAACGCACGCGTGATGCTTCACCAACCCATGGGCGGCATCACAGGGCAGGCGTCGGATATGGAGATTCACGCACGAGAAATTATCAAGATGCGCGAGCAGATTAACGCCGTCCTAGTCGAATGCACAGGACAGTCGCTCGAACGCATTGCCCGCGACACTGAACGCGACTTTTTTATGACGGCCGATGAAGCCGCGGAGTTTGGCGTAATTGATGAGATCATCTCTTCGTCAAACGTCGCTTCAACAGCCGAAGTTAGCAGTTAGATAGAGCACTTTCTGAGGAGTATATTCCTTGCGTAGACGGCCAACAAAAGGTGATCCGCGCTGTTCCTTCTGCGGACGCAGCCACAACCAGGTAGAGAAGATTATAACGGGGCCCTCGGTGCACATTTGTAACGAGTGCGTCAAGTTGTGTAATGAGGTACTGGTCGAAGAGAAAAAGGAAACCCTCACTTGGGAAAATGACAATATCCCAAAACCCAATCAGATAAAAGACTTTCTAGACGAATACGTCATCGCCCAGGAGCGCGCCAAAAAGATACTGTCGGTAGCGGTGTACAACCACTACAAGCGCGTCCGTAGCGACGTTGAGCTCGACGATGTTGAACTCGAGAAGAGTAACGTCATGCTGATCGGGCCAACGGGAACGGGTAAGACAGAGCTGGCAAAAACGCTGGCAAAGATTTTACAGGTCCCCTTTTCCATTGCGGATGCGACGATATTGACCGAGGCTGGCTACGTAGGTGAGGACGTAGAGAATATTCTCGTCGGCTTGCTTCAGGCATGCGATTACGACGTCGCCCGCGCGGAGAAGGGCATTCTCTACTTGGACGAAGTAGACAAAGTGGCGCGCAAAAGCGCCGCACCTGCCGTCAGCAGAGACGTTTCGGGAGAAGGTGTCCAACAGGCACTACTAAAAATCCTCGAGGGCACTACGGCGAATATTCCTCCTAAGGGAGGCCGTAAGCATCCCGAGCAGCCCATGATTCAAATGGATACGAGCAACATATTGTTCATATGCGGCGGCGCCTTTGAAGGCCTGGACAAGGTCATCAGCCAACGAGTAGGCGAGCGCACCATGGGCTTTGGCGCGACCCCCGAAGAACGCATCGAAGACGACGCTAGCCAGCTGCTTGCTCAAGTCCAACCCGAAGACCTACTCTCGTACGGTATGATTCCCGAGTTTGTAGGACGCGTGCCCGTCATCACAACGATGGACTCGCTCGGAGAGGAAGACCTGCTGCGCATCCTAGTCGAACCGCGCGACGCCATCATAAAACAGTCCAAAAAGCTCTTCGAAATGGACGATATTGAGGTCGAATTTACCGAAGAAGCGCTGCGTACGATTGTCGCCTTAACCGTCAGCAAAGGAACGGGCGCGCGGGGTCTGCGCTCGGTATTGGAACAGGCCATGATGGACATCATGTATGATCTCCCCTCACAAACCGACGTAAAATCGCTGCAAATTACAGCTGAGATGATAGAGAAAGGTATCGACCAGTTCGACCACGAAGACGATGAGGAGATGCAGCTCAAGCGCGCTTGAACTGCACTGTGGGATGCTGTTTCGCTCTGCTGAATTTACGATTGGCGCCGTGCGCGCTGCGGACCTGCCAACCAATGGCCAACCTGAAATCGCCTTTTCGGGCCGCTCTAATGTCGGCAAGTCATCGCTCATAAATCGTCTCGTACAGCGTAAAAAGCTGGCGCGCACTTCGTCGACTCCGGGAAAAACGCAGCAGCTAAACTACTACTGGATAAACGGCGACTTCTACTTTGTAGACCTACCTGGCTACGGCTTTGTTCAGGGCGGCGTTGGCTTACGCGAGAAGTTGGGGCGCATGGTTCAAGGGTACGTCGAGAAACGCGAACCCCTGCGCGCAGTGCTGCAGTTAATCGACATGCGTCACGGTCCAACCGAATCGGATCGCGTGATGATTGACTGGCTCAAAGGAGTTAATACGCCTTTTTTACTTGTATTCACCAAGGCGGATAAACTCTCTCGCAACAAGCAAAAAGGACTTTTTGACCGGCTAGAGTCCGAAGGGACACTCGCCGGTATTTCTTTTGTTCCCTTTTCTGCCGTGAGCGGTCAGGGAAGAGATGATATCGTAGAATGGATAGAAGATACCCTGCGGGGTGACGTCGATTAAAATATAGAGGACCGTATTTGTGAAAGTGTTAATAAGCGATAAAATGGATGCTCGCTGCGTTGAGATCCTGCAAGAAAATCCCGGCGTTGAGGTCGATGTCCAAACGGGACTAGACGAGGCGGGCCTCATCGACATCATAGGTGAATACGACGCACTCATAGTGCGCAGCGGAACGCAAGTGACGCCCCCCGTCCTAGAGGCAGCTCACAGGCTCAAGGTTGTCGGACGTGCCGGAGCAGGCGTGGACAATATAGACACAGCTGCAGCTACGCGCGGGGGGGTTATCGTCATGAACACTCCCGGGGGCAATTCCGTCTCTACTGCAGAACACTCTTTCGCCATGATCATGTCACTAGCGCGCAACATTCCTCAGGGCACGGCCTCGCTAAAAGACGGGCGTTGGGAACGTAGCCAACTAACGGGCGTTGAACTGCGCGGAAAAACCATTGGAATACTCGGCTTGGGGAAAGTCGGCAGCGAAGTCGCCCTGCGAGCGAACGCCTTTGGTATGAAGGTGATGGCCTACGATCCCGTCGTTTCTAGCGTGGTAGCCGAAACTTTTGGCGCACAGCTGTCCGAACCGGAAGAAATTTACGCAGCAGCAGATTTTATCACCGTTCATCTACCTCTCATAGAACAAACGCGCCACATGATATCGGATGCGCAAATGGCGTCCTGTAAACAAGGTGTTTTTCTGATCAACTGCGCGCGCGGAGGTATCATAGACGAAGACGCTTTACTGAGGAACCTCGAGTCGGGACAGGTAGCAGGAGCGGCTCTCGACGTCTTTGAAGAAGAGCCACCGACGGGCAGCCAACTGCTGGCACACGATCGCGTTATCTGCACACCACATCTGGGCGCCTCAACGGTGGAGGCCCAAGAAAGCGTCGCGCTACAGGTCGCCGGACAGGTCGGCGACGTGCTGATGGGCCGCGTTATTCGCAATGCAATCAATGCACCGTCCGTCGAACCTGAGATCTATGCCAAGATGCGACCCTACTTGGAGCTGGCTGAGCGTTTGGGTAAACTACAGGCCCAGCTCAGTGAGGGACGTCTAGAGCGCGTAACGGTCGAGTATCACGGCGACGTAACGTACCCGACATCAGTCATGACTTCTGCCGTTTTACAGGGGATCATGTCAAGCGTTACGGGTCAGCCCGTCAACGCGGTTAACGCCCCCGTCTTTGCGCAAGAGCGGGGCGTGCACGTCGACGAGTTGCGCAGCAGCGAACACGAAGACTATGCCGCACTGATTACAGTCGTCTACCAGACGGATAAAGGGCGACGTTTGCTCGCTGGCACGCTCTTTGGGAAAAGCGATCCACGCTTGGTCCGCCTTGACGAATACACGTTTGATGCGGTGCCGCAGGGTCACATGCTATTTTATGTCAACAGAGATATACCCGGAATTATTGGTCATATCGGCACGGCAATGGGCGACCACGAGATCAATATCGCTCAAATGTCCTGCGGTCGCCACGAAGTGGGCGGCAGCGCGCTGACCGTTCTCAATGTCGATGGACCCATTCCCCAAACAGTGCTCGACGACGTGCGCTCGCGCGACTACATTTCCTGGGCCAAGAGCGCCAGTCTATAAAAGGACAGACCAATATGCCAACAAAAATTGCATTGGGCGCCCAATGGGGCGATGAAGGCAAGGCAAAAATAGTTGATTACCTAACGTTAGAAGCCGATATCGTGGTCCGCTATCAGGGCGGAGCCAACGCTGGCCATACGGTTAAAGTCGACGATACGGAATTCGTATTTCACATGATTCCATCCGGAATCATGCACGAAGAAAAAGCCTGTGTCGTTGGAAACGGGGTAGTCGTTGACCCCGAAGCACTGCTCGGCGAAATCGCCGAACTGAGCGAGAAGGGCTTTTCCTGTGAGGGGCGACTTTTTATCAGTCAAAGCGCACACTTAGTCATGCCGTACCACAAGGCCCTCGACAAGGCTGGAGAAGAGAGCAAAACAGGCGTGACGATCGGCACGACGGGACGCGGCATCGGACCCGCCTATCGAGACAAGGTCGAACGCACGTTTGGCGTGCGCGTTATGGACCTACTCGACCCCAACACGCTGGGTGAAAAGCTGCGGTCGGCTATCCGCGCTAAAAACGAAATTCTAAACAAAATTTACGGCGCTGAAGCGCTCGATGAATCCGCCATCATCGACGACTATATCGCCTACGGAGAGCGCATGCGTCCCTACGTGCGCGACATTTCACTCTACATAAATGAGGAAATAGACAAAGGACGTAATGTGCTGTTTGAAGGCGCTCAGGGCACGCTGCTCGACGTCGATCACGGTACGTATCCCTATGTGACCTCTTCTAATACCACAGCCGGTGCAGCCTGCACGGGCAGCGGCGTTGGACCGACCCGCATCGACGAAGTAATAGGCGTTACCAAAGCCTATACCACGCGCGTGGGCAACGGACCTTTTCCGACAGAGATGCTGGGCGATGAAGGCGACCATCTTCGGCAGTTGGGCAATGAATTCGGTGCAACTACGGGGCGTCCACGACGCTGCGGCTGGTTTGATGGACCCATCGTGCGAGCAGCAACCCGCATCAATGGTCTGACGAGCATCGCCCTGACCCGCTTGGATACGCTAGATACCCTAGATCACCTCAAGGTCTGCGTAGCATATGAGTGCGAAGGTCAAACGCTACAACAATTCCCTTCGGATCCGCGCGTCTTAGAAAAGTGCAAGCCCATCTATGAAGAGTTCGCAGGGTGGCAAGAACCCACGCACGAAATTCGGCGTTTCGAAGACTTACCGGCCAAGGCACGCGCCTATGTAGATCGCATCGCCGAGCTCAGCCACGCCCCGGCTTCAATTGTCTCCGTAGGCCCAGAGCGCGACGCCACAATTAGAGTAGACTAGCCCAGCGCGGTAGACCACTGTTGAGCGCGCAGCCATTGACGTCTGCGCAGCAAGAATCGCTGCACGTCATCGCGCTGGTAGTCTAAGTAAGTCCACGGGAGCGGCCGGTATGCTCTCTTCTGATAGAGCAGCGTCGTCTCGGCCCAAATGCCCTCTCCAATGCTTATCCGATGCCCCACTCTCTTTGTCGTGCTTAGCACCAGGCTCTCAATAGAGAGTAGACCCGGATCAATATTAGCGCTGCGACAGCGCTTCCCGTCTCGCGTTTCCGCCAACGCATATTCCATATCTATCGACGCCATTTTATGGGCATAGAGCGTATCGGGTGCAACCCGCTCGGTAAAGCATAGAAGCTGTTTCATAAGATCACCTCCCATCTCTGACGCATAGTATCCCCCCTCGTCCAATGCGTACGGCTCGCTCTGATCTACAATCGACCCAAAACGCGCGCAAAGTAGATCGATCGCCTCCCGATAAACGCGTTCACCATTCGTAGTCAGCGCACACACGAGAGCGACCTGCGGCGCGTTTTGCAATTCCATAGGCATAGTAGAAATGAGCAAACGACACCCCGTTTGCACAAGACCTGAGCACGTTCCTTCCGACTGGTTGACAGGAGATATAGCAGCTACGTACCCTATGTCTGCACTGGAAAGGAAAACACATGCGCATAGAAGAACTAGATACGCCGGCCCTGATCGTTGATCTGGAAGGCTTAGAGGATAATCTCGACCGCTACCAGCGCTATTTCGACCAACACGGGATCGGTCTACGACCCCATATAAAAACGCACAAGTGTGTAGCCATAGCGCATATGCAGATGCGCCGAGGCGCCATTGGCATCACCTGTCAGAAACTGGGCGAAGCCGAAATTATGGCGGCGGGCGGTATCGACGGCGACATACTCATCCCCTTCAATATAATTGGCCGACAGAAGTTAGAGCGCCTAACCGCCCTAGCTCGACGCACCCGCTTAACGGTAGCCGCTGACTCGCGCTACACGATTGACGGGCTGTCAACCGCCGCAGTTGCCCGGGATGTCGAAGTGGGAGTCGTGATTGAACTGGACCAGGGACGAACAGGGGTCCCAGACGCAGAGACAGCCGTCGAATTGGGCAAGGCCGTAGATAGTGCTCCAGGGCTGGCACTACGCGGCGTCATGATTATGCCCGCTCCGCCGACGGCGCGCCCTTTTCTGCGCGAAGTGCTCGACGCCTTTGATAGGGCGGGCCTCCCCCACCCCACTGTGAGTGGGGGCAGCACACCCAGCGCATTTACCGCACACGAGATCCCCGAACTGACGGAGTTCCGCGCCGGCGAATACCCCGTCGGCGGCGTCAAACACTTAGACATCGGCACGCACACCGTTGCCCAATGTGCGGGTCGCGTGCTAGCCACAGTCGTCAGTCGTCCAAGCAGTGATCGCGCCGTTGTAGATGCAGGCAGTAAGTCACTGAGCGCCGCCACGGCTAGCCTAAACGGGCAGACCGTCATGGGATACGTGGTCGAATACCCGCAGGCCATTCTGGGTGGCGCCTCGGAAGAGCACGGGCAGATTGATCTGAGCAACTGTGATCGCAAACCCGAAATCGGCGAGCGCGTCCAGATCATCCTGGCCCATCCGTGTCCCTGCTTTAACGAACACGACGAGATCTATGCACTGCGCAATGGTCAAGTAGAAGCCATTTGGTCCGTCGATGCGCGCGGTGCGATCCGATAAACTTAGCCGGGAGAAATTCACATGGCCGTAGACGTTTCAAAAGCCGTTTGCCAGCAGCTTATGGAATCGAGCACCGCAACGCTCACCTCAGTCCTGCGTTTACACGGACTCAAAAATACGTTTATGCACGGCGTCGCTCCCCTAGGCGCGGGCATGAAAATGGCGGGACCCGCCTTTACACTCCGCTATATCCCCGCGCGTGAAGACCTCGATGAAATTCCGATGGACAATTTAAAAGACGTGCAGCGCGTGGGCATCGAGCAGGTGCCAGACGGAGCGGTATTTGTCATCGACGCGCGCGGCCAGACCAGTGCCGGCACGATGGGATCTATCCTCGCCAAACGACTCCAGGTGCGAGGCGCGGTCGGCATCGTCACCGACGGATCCTATCGCGATACGCCGACTATTGTTGCCAGTGGGCTGCCTGCCTACGCGGCGGCCATGAATGCCCATACCAACAAGACCATCCATCATCCCAGCGAGATTCAGGTCGCTGTTTCCTGCGGTGAAGTGGCCGTTTTCCCGGGTGATATTATCGTTGGAGACGAGGAGGGCGTAGTCGTCGTCCCTGCACATCTAGCCGCTGAGGTCGCCGAAGCGGCAGCTGAGATGGAACTCAAGGAGGCTTTCCTGCTCGAAAAGATCAGTGCCGGCGCGAGCATCGTGGGAACGTACCCGCCAGACGAGGCCACCTTGGCCGAGTATGAAGCTTGGAAGAGCCAACGCTAAGCCACGAGCATCGCCGCGCCAAAGACGCCCGCACTATCGCCCAACTCATGGCGCACGATGCGCGTATCTAAGCGATGGTTAAAAACAAACTGCTCAACCTCTTCAACGCCGCGCGTGTATAGCGCATCGACGTTACTCACACCTCCGCCCAAAACGACGACGTGAGGATCCACGATATTGATGACGGCGGCAATGGCCATGCCAAAGTACGTAACGAGGCGGTCAATGGTCGCTGTAGCATGGGGATCTTGGCCACCCTCAGCCCGCTCCGCTACTTCTGCCAGCGACCGCTGCTGGCCTGAGAGCGCGGCATAATGCCGTTCCAAAAAAGGACCAGCCAGGATCGTTTCGACGCATCCCGTCCGACCGCAATAGCAGTCTGGCCCGTCCGCAGCGAGTAGATTATGGCCCCATTCGCCGGCAATGCCCTGTCCTCCATAGAGAGCTTGGTTCCCTACGACAATCCCACCGCCTACGCCCGATCCAAGAATGACGCCAAATACGGACTCGGCGCCGCGTGCTGCGCCCAGCCGCGCTTCGGCCAGTGCAAAGCAGTTGGCATCGTTTGAAGTGACGACCTGCATCTGCAAGGCGCTCTGCAAGTCGCTGGCTAAGGGCTGACCGTTTAGGCTAGTCGCATTGCAGTTTTTCAATCTCTGCGTGTGCGGATCGATCACTCCAGGCGTGCATATTCCGACCCGATCAGGCCGTGCCCCCACTTCACTTTCCATTCTATCAATCAGCGTGCGAAACTGACCGATCACATGCTCGTATCCCCGATCTGCTTCCGTAGGTACGCGCAGGCGCAGCAGCGGCGTCGGCTCTTCCGTAGAAGAGAGAACAACGCCTTCAATTTTAGTGCCCCCCAAATCGATACCCCAGTAATGCTGACTCATCGTATACTCTGCTCCGTTTCGATCTAAACCCGCTTTTGCAGGCGGGTCACGCTCGCTTTATTCGTGCTGCAGATTCGCAATTAACCGCCCTCTTGTCAAGACAAAGAGGAAGCACAAACTACAGCGCCTCCAGCTTCTCCTCAATAACCCGCATATGCTTCCACCGCCCCCCGCGAAAGCGGAGATAAAATAGGATTCCCATAAGCATTATGTAGATGCAAATAAAGCTCCACAGCACAAATATATTCGCATCAAAGTAGGTCAGCGAGACAAACGCAGGCACGACCATAATCGCCCAGCCCATAGCGACGGATAGCCACATGACAAACCGCGTGTCTCCCGCACCCTTGAGCGCAGCTGTAAAAATCATGTAAAACGCATCAAATACGCAGTAGATCGCAACAACCCGCAGCAGATCACGCGCCAGATCGCGCGCGGCGAGAAAGTCCTCTCCTTCGGCTCGCATACCGAAAGGAGATAAAAATACGTCGGGAATGAGCAGATAGCCAAGCGACATACATCCCATATATAGGAGGGCAAAGTGCACTCCTGTCCACGTGCAGTACTCAGCCTCTTCTGGCGCATCGCGCCCCAAGCGCTGACCGACCATAGTCGATACGGCAATGCCGCAGCCAATCAGCGGCATAAAGGCCAAACTGTTGATATTGAAAGCCAAGTTGGTCGCCGCAAGTTCGTGAGCTCCGAGGCGTCCAACGATGAGCAGAAAAAGCGTAAAGGCCATGATATCGAGCATAAAGTTGACGCCGTTGGGCACGCCGTAGCGCAGCAAACGGCGCAGGAGCGCAGCGTCGGGGCGCCATCCCCGCAGCGTGGCAAATTCGCTCCGATAGCGCTTGCGCAAAAAGAGCACCGTAAAGGCTAGGGCCGATATGAGAAGACCGATATTAGTTGCCCAAGCCGCTCCGGCAATGCCGAGCGCGGGAAACCCCCAATGGCCAAAGATCAGCGCATAATCCAGAGCGATATTGACGGCAATTGCGACGACGTTGACTGCCAGTACAATCCACGTTTCTCCGCGCCCGCTAAAAAAGCACGACGTAGCGGTAGCGAGCACCTGTGGCCCGGTTCCGTAGCAGAGAATGCGGAAGTAGGTAGCCTCTTGGGCACGAATACTTGAGTCGTGACCGATTAGATCAAATAGCCCCGTGGAAAAATAGGCGGGAATGAGCGCCAGCACGCCGCTTAGCAATGCCAAATACGTGCCCTGCCAAACGGCCGGCCCGACCCGCTCCGGCCGGTGGGCACCCGTATACTGGGCGACAAATGTATTGGCATACTGCGCGGTGCCCATAAAGAGACTTATAAACGTGAAGTTCGCGATCCCAGCCGGCAGCGCTGCGGCCAGCGCCTCGGTAGAATGCCAAGTAAGAAATACGCGATCGACAAAGTGCTGTATGCTCCAGCTGGCAGTGCTAAGAATAAGCGGCATCGCAATTGAGAGAAATTCGCGATAACCGCCGGGCGCGCGCCAGCGGTGAAGCACAGAAGTAAAAAGCCCCACGGACATCCTTTACGTGAATTGAAGCATTGGCGCAATTCTCTTACATTGTTGCAGTCCACAAACTACGATGACTAAACGCCACGCAGTCCGGTGGATGCTCGGCACAACAGAAAAAATCACGCGAGAAGCATGGGAAAAAAGAAAAAGCAAAAGAGCACGGAACGCCATGCCTACGGCATCACAGTACTCAAATCTGCCGACGCGCGCGTCCGGAAGTTAAAGAGCCAGTACGAGCCCAATATTCACGGCAACAAAGTGTGGAATTCCAGCTGGTGCATCATGGATTTTATTCAACAACAGGGCTTGCCCAAGGGCACGCGCGTGCTGGAGGCGGGATGCGGCTGGGGCCCGACGGGTATCTTCTGCGCCAAAAACTACGGAGCAAAGGTCTTGGGACTCGATGCAGATCCGGCGGTCTTCCCCTACTTGGATCTGCACGCCAAAATCAATGGAGTAAAGATAAAGACGCGAGAAGCGACGTTTGAGCAGCTCAAGAAAAAAGACTTGAAAGAAACACAACTACTGCTGGGAGCCGACATTTGCTTCTGGGACGAGATGGTCGACCCCATTTATAAACTCGTTAAAAAATCGATCTCCGCGGGCGTGCAACAGGTTGTAATCGCCGATCCCGGCCGCCCTCCGTTTCACGAGATGGCCGACAAAGTTATCGATAAGGTTGGCGGAGAAGTGAAAGAATGGAGCGTGAGCGAAGAGGTCAAAGCGAGCGCATATCTCTTAGTCGTAGGATCGCTGCTATGAACCCCCTACCCGAACATATCCGCCGTGCCCTAGGCGATGGTCGAGTCATACCTGCCCACCCTCTCGCCCTAACGGCAAACCGCAAGCTCGACGAGCGAAGGCAGCGCGCCTTGACTCGCTACTACCTGGCATCGGGCGCAGGCGGCTTGGCCGTCGGCGTGCACACCACGCAATTTGCCATACGCGATCCGGCCGTAGGACTCTTCCGCCCCGTTCTGGAGCTAGCCGCAGAAGTCATGGACGAACGGGGAGGTCCCGACTGCGTTCGCATCGCAGGCGCCATTGGCCCAACCGCCCAAGCAGTTGCGGAGGCAGAGTTGGCCATGGACCTCGGTTATCACGCCGTCCTGCTCAGCCTAGCCGCCCTGCACGACGCCGATGACGACGCGCTCATCGCCCATTGCAAAGCGGTGGCAGACGCGGCTCCGGTCGTAGGCTTTTATTTACAGCCCTCCGTTGGAGGCCGACTCCTCGGCTACGAATTCTGGCGGCGCTTCTGCGAAATTGAACAGGTCATAGCCATAAAGATAGCCCCGTTTAACCGCTACCAGACCATTGACGTGCTCCGTGCGTTAGCCGCTTCAGGACGGGCCCAAGAGATCGCGCTCTACACGGGCAACGATGACAATATCGTGCTGGATTTGCTGACGCGGCACGTATTCGAAGGCGTGGAACTGCACTTTGCCGGCGGCCTACTAGGCCATTGGGCCGTCTGGACTCAAAAGGCCGTCCAGCTGCTCCAACAGTGTCAGTCCATCCGCACACATGACACACCGCTAACGCAGGACGTGTTAACGCGCGCAGTCGAAGTAACCGATAGCAATGCCGCCTTTTTCGACGCGGCCAACGGCTTCGCTGGATGCATTGCCGGCATCCATGAAGTCCTGCGTCGGCAGGGATTGCTAGAAGGTATTTGGTGCTTAGAAAAGGAAGAAGTTCTATCGCCGGGTCAGTCCGCTGAGATCGATCGCGTATATGCGGCCTATCCGCATCTCAACGACGACGCATTTGTAGAAGCACATCGCGACGAATGGCTGAGCTGAGGATTTCCTCGCCTCTGTAGGCGCTCTCAAAACCAGTTTTCTTTATCCACCACGTTGACCAGCGGTTCGCCCTGTGCAAATCGTCGACTATTATCCACCATTAAATCCAAACGGCGCTGGTTCAAATAGGGGCCCGCTGCCGCCGTGTGTGGCGTCATGAGAAAGTTGGGCGCCGTCCACAGCGGATGCGCAGCTGGCAGAGGTTCCGTCTCAAACACGTCGAGCGCGGCCCCTGCAATCGTCCCCTCGCGCAAGGCGGCGTCGAGATCGGACAAGGCGACGTTAGAACCCCGCCCGATATTGATAAAGAAAGCAGACGGCTTCATCAGACCAAACAGACTGGAGGTGAACATTCCTTCGGTCGAAGGCGTCTGCGGCGCGGTCAGAATGACAAAGTCGGCCTGAGGCAGCAAGCCACTTAGCGCATCGGGACGATGCAATACGTCCACGCCCTCCGGCGCCTCATCCACGCGCGGATCAACTCCGATCACGCGCATCCCGAAGTGATGACAGTGCACAGCCGTTGCGCCGCCGATTCCTCCCACGCCAATAATCAGCGCCGTCGACTCGGCTAAGTGCGTAGCCGGACGCATTTCACCACCCTTGCGCCACTGGCCGTCATACTGGTCGCGGAAATAGGCGTGCATGCCGCGCGCAAAGCACAGGACAAACGCCATCACGTGGGCCGATATATGATCGTTGAAGATGCCGCGAAAATTGGTCACCTCGACGTCGCTGGCAATCAACTCGTCAAAGTAATAGCCCTTGGGCGGTCCGGCCGCGGGCGCGGCCAGCCAACCGAGTTCATCAGCGGCCGCTAAGAGCTCGGAATCCAGCGTTCCGAAGCACGCCTGTGCTCCGGGCAGAGCAGCTAGCTGCGCGCTTCGCTCAGCGGCAAACACAATCTCTAAACCAGGCACGACGCCGCACATGCCTTCGGCATAGGCCCGCGTCTGTTCGTTTTCTGCGCAGAGAAATACAAATTTAAACGACATGTAGATGACTATCCTTTGTTGAGTTTGCCAAACTGAGAGAACAATATACTGGACGATATGCAGCGCGCCAATGCGGGCCTCGTGCCAGCGACAACCGCCCAATTAAAGCGAGGCCCTGTCTCTATTCAGTCGCGCCAGTAGGCTGCATTCCACAGGACGAAAACAGCGTCTGCCAAGCGCGCGTATGGTCGTCTATAGCACTGGACAAACGCTGCCAGGGCCCGTTGGGATCGTCCGGAGAGAGCACGCGGTCTCGATAGGGAAGAAACGCAGCGGGCACGGTATCCTGCTTGGCTATCAACTCATCCATTGCCCCTATCCAAGCATTGCCTTCTTGATGCACGCGCGCCATATAGGGCTGCACGGTCCCCAGATAAAACTTCAGAAAAATGGTGTTCAAGACCTCGGCTCGCGGCGTCGGAAGCCCCTGTGGACAGGGCGGTCGCGCAAGCTGACGCTCGTCCAGCGCATCGGCTACGCGCTGCAGGTGATGGGCAAGCTCGTCCATCGACAGCAGCAGTCGACCGCCGTAGTGGCCATTGTTGAGCGTGAAAAAGTGATCTTCTAGGATTTCCGAAGTAAACACGGTGCTCGAATGCCCCAACCCCGCGCGCACATCTCTCAGATAGTACAGCGCCTCGAGTTGATCGTGCGCGCTGATTGTAGCCTCCACGGGAAGCAGGGATACAGCTAGAGACAGGTGGTCTGCCATTTCGGGACTGGCAAAGATCGCATTCCAATAAAAATGCGGCAGATCCCCCTCCTTAGTCGCTACGACTTCGTCTAAGGTCTTCAGTAAATCGACGTCTGGATCTGCGCGAGCGCGCAGCGTGTCCGCACAGTCGCGGGCCAGACTGAGCAAGCGATGTTCGTAAAGGAGCTGCTGGCTGGCGGGCATCACCTTGCCAAGTGCGCTGTTGCGCTCGGCAACCAGCTTTTCTAAGCCACAGCGATCCAGCGACACGAAGTCGAGCAGCCCAATGCGCAGATCGCTCTGCTCAAGGCGCAGATCGCGACGACGCGGGTAGGTCGGAAGGCTGTGTTGATAGCCAGAAGGAGCATCCAACTCCAACGCATTGTGCACGCGCTCGCTGTAGTCCAACAGCACATCTTCCGCCTGGGGCGGACCGCAGCCACATAGCAAAGTAACAGTCGCAACAATACACCCCGCTATCCGCATTCGCAGCCCTCCTGAATTAGACGCCAATATCGTTTGCAGCTCCCTCTGATTTT
>Ga0181587_10001155_pt1 | contig 22234 bp, 22 predicted proteins | sample 071ome_27_FD_132463 | JGI IMG/M metagenome (GOLD analysis project Ga0181587, IMG submission 132463) | Coastal salt marsh microbial communities from the Groves Creek Marsh, Skidaway Island, Georgia - 071409AT metaG (megahit assembly) | ecosystem: Environmental > Aquatic > Marine > Intertidal... | reverse complement strand
TGTTCAGCCCGATCATATTGGACATATCTTCTTCAGCGGTTGCCGAGGCTTCATCAGGCAGGCTGGTTTCTTCCTCACGCTCATTCAAACGCTGGAGCGAGCGAACAATACGCTCTTCAATATTGCCGGTATCAATGGTTTCTTCGGCAATTTCGCGCAAGGCGACGACCGGATTTTTATCATCATCGCGGTCGATAGTCAGTAGCTCGCCTTTTTGGATATTGCGGGCACGCTGGGCAGCGGTAAGTACCAGATCAAAGCGATTTGGGATTTTTTCGATACAATCTTCAACGGTGACGCGGGCCATCGAGCTCGTCTCCTTATAAGCGTGGCGTTGGTAAAATGATGTCTTCTATTAGCCTAAATTACACAATAGCTCAAGATAAATCGCACGTGACAATACCGGTCAGCCTTCTTTCAAAGGCAGACAGGCCTGTCCCCCTTCAGGGGTTTGTAAAAAGGCGTTGTAAAGTCCGGTACTGGTTGAGCCGAGAACAGGATGGATAAAATCAGGGGCAATTTCACATAAAGGGCACAAAACAAAGGCACGTGTGTGCAAGCGAGGATGGGGGATTTGCAAACTTTCGCTGTTAATAATCTGATCGCCATAAAATAATATATCAATATCCAGAACCCGCGCAGCGTTACGCACAGACCGCACCCGTCCAAAACCGGCCTCAATGCAGTGAAGCTGACTTAACAGCTCTGATGCGGATAGCATGGTTTCCACCGCCAGAACCGCATTTAAAAAATCCGGCTGATCCGATATTGGTACAGGGGCGGTTTTATACCATCTGGAACGATGTATCACAGGGGCAATTTGATTGGTCTGGTGAATGGCAGCCTGCAGTGCTGATAATAAAGTATCATACCCGTCCGGCACCAGATTGCCGCCAATGCCCAAATATGCACGGATAGCTGTCATCAATCGCCCAGTTCTTTCATCATAAGTGACATAAAATGCGCTCGCATGCCAACCAGGGGCGCAGCAGTGGCGCGATGATGCCAGAAGCCCTATCGAGATACTAGACATCTTCTAAAAAAAAGGGCAAAATAAACCTACAACCAATTGATGAAAAAATTTATTTTTTAAACGCTTTTATTTTAACTAGTATTTTTTTAAGGTTTTTTAAAAAATGGCTTTACCTGAACGCTCTGCTTTATTTATTGACGGCTCTAATTTTCACGCCACCACCAAGCTGTTAAATCTGGATATTGACTATCTGCGTCTGCTGGATTTTTTCAAACAGAAAGAGCGGGTTATTCGCGCCTATTACTACACTGCCCTGCCCGACCCTTCCGAGCAGTCTCACCTTCGAAAACTCATTGATTTTCTTGACTATAATGGCTATACTATCGTCAGCAAGCTGACCCGTGAATATGTCAATCAGTTCACAGGCGAGAAGCGCACAAAGGGCAATATGGATATGGAACTGGCGCTCGATATGCTAAAGCTCTCGCCCTATATCGATCATGCCTATCTGTTTTCCGGCGATGGTGATTTCTGTCGCCTGCTGGAAGAGGTACAGGATAGAGGTGTGCGGGTAACAGTCGTATCATCCATGCGCACCCAGCCCAATATGGTTTCTGATGCCCTGCGGCGCAAGGCGGATAATTTTCTGGAGCTGGATGATATTTTTGCCCAATTTGAGCGGGAATAGATATTGTGGATAGTCCATCTTCCCAGCTTCATTTCGTCGCCCCTGAAAATTGCCAAAGATGTACCCGTCTTGCCACCTTTATCGATAGCCATCGTGCCGCCCATCCTGACTGGCATAACGGGCCTGTCCCCTCTTTCGGGCCAATAAATGCCTCTATCCTGATTTTGGGTCTGGCGCCTGGTTTGCGCGGGGCAAATGCTACTGGCCGCCCTTTTACCGGCGATTTTGCGGGCAAAGTGCTGTATGATGCGCTAATAAAAATCGGGCTGGCATCGGGCGATTATGCTGCCCATGCAAATGACGGGCTTGTTCTGCGCCATGTCAGGATCGCCAATGCGGTCAGATGTGTGCCACCGCAAAACAAACCTGTGGCAGCGGAAATTGCAATGTGTCGCCCCTATTTATCGGCAGAAATTGCAGCAATGACAGGGCTGAAAGCGATTTTTGTACTGGGGCGTATTGCCCATGAAACAGTGTTGCGCCATTTTGGGTTAAAGCTGGCAGATTATCCGTTTTCCCATGACCAGGCACTGGAACTGCCAAATAGTCTGCAACTGATAAGCTCTTATCACTGTTCGCGCTATAATGTGCAAACAGGGCGGCTAACCACGCAAATGTTTGACAAGGTATGTGCGCGTCTAACAAACTTTATCTAGATTTGGTTATCTAGCTACCTTTAAGCAAGCGATTTTTCTGGCGTGACCAGTCGCGATCACGTTCTGCCTGGCGTTTATCGGCTTTTTTCTTGCCTTTGGCGATACCGATTTGAATTTTCACCATACCGCGATCATTGAAATATAAGGAAAGCGGGACAAGGGTAATCCCCTCGCGCCGGATCATGCCCAGCAATTTATTGCGCTCTTTGCGGCTGACCAGCAATTCGCGCACTCTTTTCGGTTCATGATTATCGCGGGCAGCTGGATAGACAGAAATATTGGCATTAAACAATACCAGCCTGCCTCTATCCTCGCCCGCATAGCTTTCTGCGATGCTTGCCCGTCCGTTACGCAGGGATTTTACCTCACTGCCGCGCAAAATCAGGCCAGCTTCCAGCGTATCTTCTATCAGATAATCATGACGCGCCTTGCGATTTTCGGCTATGCGTCCTGTATTGATGGCCATCAGATGCCCTTATGCTTTACAGCTTTAGAGTAAATCCGCTGCTTTCAATGCCGCTTTTACCGCCATTTTGGAGCTTTCGGCAATTTCAACCAGAGGCTGGCGGGTGGTAGGCCCTGCAATCCCCAATAGCGAGGCAGCATATTTAACCGGCCCCGGGCTGGCCTCACAAAAAAAGGACGTATGCAGCGGCATCAGCTTTTGATGCAATGCCAGCGCCTTTGCCGGATCATTACCCTGTACCCAGGCGCGGTGCATCTGCGAGCATAAGGCAGGAGCAACATTGCTAACCACAGAAATACATCCATGCCCGCCGGCTGCCAGATAAGGCAGGGCTGTCGCATCTTCGCCGGAAAGTTGGCAAAAATCATTGCCAATTAAATTTCTCAGCACAGTTGGACGCCCGCAATCCGCTGTTGCATCCTTCACCCCCGCGATATTGGGATGTTTGGCAAGCTCTGCCATCAGCGCATCAGAGACCTGAACAATCGACCGGCCAGGGATGTCATAGATGATCAATGGAATGGATATGGCATCTGCTACACTGGTGAAATGGGCTTTCAGCCCTGCCTGGGTCGGCTTGTTATAATAAGGGGATACCACCAGTACGGCATCTGCACCCACTTTTTCAGCGTGTTGTGCCAGCCGCACGGCCTCCGCGGTACTGTTAGAGCCAGCCCCGGCAATAATAGGCACCCGCCCATTGGTTACTTTCACGCAAATTTCCACAACCCTGTCATGTTCTTCATGGCTCAAAGTGGGCGACTCGCCTGTTGTGCCAACCGGTACCAGACCGTGACTGCCCTCTTCTATCTGCCAATCGACAAGCGCTTCAAACTTTGCCTCATCCAGTGAGCCATCTTCTTTAAAAGGGGTGATCAATGCCGTGTAAGAACCGGAAAAAGGCAGATCAGGATAAAGGCTGGTCATAAAAGGCTCGTCTGTTTGATAAATTGATTTTTTGATATAGGCTGACTAGCCAGCCCGTTTTAGCTTTTTTGAAAATAGCAAATTTCCTGCGGAAAACAAGATTTGCGTTGAAGCAGCCCTCATTTTGTTGTCAAAAAGAAAATAAGCCGCATCACCCTACCCATCAAAAAAACAGGAATCCAATGATTACAGCAAATGATATTCGCCAGGCTGAAAACCGAATTCGCGGGGAGGTTCGCATAACCCCTTTGCTCAGTTCGGACAGGCTGAACCGCCAATTGCCCTTTGATTTGCATATAAAGGCCGACTGCCTGCAACGCACAGGCTCATTCAAATTTCGCGGGGCGTGTAATGCGGTTTTTTCGCTGACCAGACCCGGCCAGCCTGTCATCGCTTTTTCCAGCGGCAATCATGCACAAGCTGTTGCATTGGCAGCCGCACTCTCCGGGCGCGAAGCAACCATCATTATGCCAGAAGATGCCCCGCAAGCCAAAATTGACGGCACACGAAGCTATGGTGCTGAGGTAGTACTATATAACCGCTATACTGAAAATCGCGAGGAAATAGGCGAAAAACTGGCAAAGGATAAGGGCGCAGAGCTTATCCGCCCCTATGATGATGTGCGTGTGATAGCCGGGCAAGGCACAGCCGGGCTGGAAATCGCAGAACAGGCGCGCCATGCCGGCTTTACCCCTGACAGCTTTATTTGCTGTTGTGGTGGTGGCGGGTTGATGGCAGGCAGTGCAACCGCGCTGGCAGATGCGTTTTCCGACATCCATCTCTATACCGCAGAGCCAGCTGACTTTAATGATACTGAACGCTCTCTTGCCAGCGGCAATTATGAGGAAAATGACCCGAAAGCCCGCTCGATTTGTGATGCAATTGTTACCCCGACACCGGGCAGGATAACCTTCCCTATCAATCAAAAGCTGGCCAGAGCAGGGCTAAGCGTTACAGATGATGAGGCCTTGCAGGCCATGCACATTGGCTGGGATTATTTCAAACTAACCATAGAGCCTGGCGGCGCGGTCGCGCTGGCAGCCGCACTATCCGAGGCGTTTCTAGCCCATTTCAATGACACCCAAACCGGCAAGGAGGCAGGTCAGCGCCGACAGATTGTTGTGATGGCCTCAGGCGGCAATTGCGATAAAGAGATGTTTTTGCGCGCCCTTGACAGCCAGCCAAAATATTAGCCCAGCTAGCTGCGCATCCGGCTGGCATTACTGTCAAACAGGGGCTGTTTTTGCATCCTGGCTTCCAGCATTTCGGCAAATAGCTCGACATGCCAGCCTTCTTCTTCATCGGCCAGTTCGGCCTTGACATATCCCATCGCTACCGAAACGCCAGAGGCATGGGCAAAACCGCCTGACGTGACAAAGCCGGCTACCTCGCCCTTATGAAAAAGCGGCTCATCACCAATCACATCGGCATTTTTTGCCTCTATTACAAAGCTGCGCAAGCGATAGGCACCTGCATTCTCTGCCCGGGCGTTATCGGCTTCAGCCTTGCCGATAAAATCAGCTGTCTTGTCAAAGGCACAAAAGCTGTCCAGACCGGTTTCATGGGGATAATAAACCGGCCGGAATTCGCGCCCCCAGCTGCCAAAATTCTTTTCCAGGCGCAAGGCATTTAACGCGCGGCTACCAAACAGGCGGATATCAAATTCTGCGCCTGCTGCCAGAATATCTTCAAATAATCGACGCTGATATTCCGGGCGTACCCAAATCTCATAGCCCAGATCGCCTGTATAGCTGACCCGCCCGACCAATGCGGGCACCATACCCAGTTCCATTGCCGCAATCGACATAAAGCCAAACTCTTTATGGCTGACATCCTTTCGGGTTAATTTTTGCAGCACCGACCGGGCATTCGGCCCTGCAATACTAAGGCCTGTCAGCCCCAAGCCTTCGGGATAGATATCGACCGAACCATCCTCAGGCAAATGCTGGGTAAACCAGCGCATATGATAGCTTTCAGCGATGCCTGAGCCGACAATAAAAAAGCTGTCTTCATCCAGACGCGCAAGCGAGAAATCGCCAATGACGCGGCCATCCTCTTTCAGCATAGGCGCTAATGTCATTCGGCCAATAGCTGGTAATTTACAGGCCAGCAAGCCATCCAGCCATTGCGCTGCCCCTGACCCTTCAATGCTATATTTGGCAAAGTTGGAAATTTCGGTCAGCCCGACAGAAGCGCGTACCGCTTTTGCTTCTGCCCCGACATGGTCAAAATCGGTTGAACGCCGCCAGGAAAACTCATCTGCCACCCCTTCAGGGGCATACCATAAAGGGACTTCCAGACCAAAGCTGGCGCCAAATTGTGCGCCCCTGCTCTTGAGCAGGTCATAATAGGCGTGGTCAAAAGCGGGCGGGCAGCCTGTAATTCCTCATTCGGATAGCGAATGGAAAAACGGCGGGAATAATTCTCGCGTACGCGTGCATTGGTAAAGGCCATATTGGCATAATCGCCAAACCGGCTGACATCCATCGCCCAAACGTCAAAGCCCGGATCGCCATTCACAATCCAGTTAGACAAGGCCAACCCTACCCCGCCCCCTTGCGAAAACCCTGCCATGACCGCACAGGCAGACCAATAATTGGTCATACCCTCGATAGGCCCAACCAGCGGATTGCCATCCGGGGCAAAGGTAAAAGGCCCATTGATGATTTTGCGAATACCGGCATTTTCAAAAGCCGGAAAATGGCGAAAACCCACTTCCAGAGAGGGGGCAATACGGTCAATATCGGGCTCTAGCAATTCATGGCCAAATGACCAGGGCGTTTCATATTCCGACCAAGGGCGGCAGGCCTTCTCATAAGTGCCCATTAACATTCCGCCACGTTCCTGACGCAGATACAACTCACCATCAAAATCCACTGCGTGCAGCATTTCAATGCCTTCTTTTTCATTGAAATCGGCTACTTCTGGCATATCTTCGGTCAGCAAATACATATGCTCCATCGCCAGTACAGGCAGCTCCAGCCCTACCATACGGCCAATTTCACGCGCCCATAAACCGCCAGCATTGACGATATGTTCGGCGCGAATATCGCCCTTATTGGTGGTAATATGCCAGGTGCCATCCGGGCTTTGTGACAGGCTTTCCACCTTTGTCTGGGTTTCCACAATAGCCCCGTTTTTACGCGCAGCCCTGGCATAGGCGTGGGTCACGCCATAGGGATCACAATGCCCCTCAATCGGGTCATAGAGCGCGCCTACAAATTGAGACGGGTCTAAAAGCGGCATTAATTCGGCTGCCCGTTCAGGGGTGATAATCTCCAGCTCGTCCATACCCAGATATTTGCCCTTTGCATAGACCCCCTTTAGCCAGTCAAAGCGTTCCTGTGTGGCGGCCAGCATCACCCCGCCGGTCATATGCAGGCCGATATCCTGACCTGAAAGTTCTTCAATTTCCTTATAGAGGCTGATGGTATATTGTTGCAGCTTGGCAACATTGGGATCGCCATTGATGGTATGCATCCCGCCTGCCGCGTGCCAGGTAGAGCCAGAGGTTAGGTCAGAGCGTTCCAGCAGCATAACATCTGTCCAGCCATGTTTGGTCAGATGATATAAAACAGACGCGCCGACAACGCCGCCCCCGATAACAACAACTCTGGCCTGATCCTGCATAATGACTTTCCTCTTTTTTAAATGACAATGGGGTTAAAAATCGGTCGGCGCGCCGCCCTCTTCAACACGGCGGGCAACAAAGGCTTCCAGTTCTTCTTTAATCGCCGGGTCAATGGCGGGCGGCTGATGTTCTTCCAAAATGCGCTTATAGGCGGTAAAAGCGCGCTCATGCGTCCAGACCGCACCGGCTTCCTGCCAGCTTTCATAGTTAGACCAATCTGATAAAAATGGACTATAATATGCTGTTTTATATCGTTTTTGAGTATGTTCACAACCAAAGAAATGACCATCCGGCCCTACCTCTTTTATCGCTTCCACCCCCAGGGCATCGGGGCTGAATTCCAGAGGCTGCTGGGTATAGATAACCTGTTGTAACATCTCGCAATCCATCACAAATTTTTCCGGGCTGGCCGATAGCCCGCCTTCCAGCCAGCCAGCGGCATGATAGATGAAATTGGAATGGCCGGAAAGCGCCCCTTGCAGGGAAAAGGCAGATTCCCAGATGGACTGGCCATCTGGTACATTCGCAGCATTGGCATTAGAGGTGCGAAGCGGTATGTCATAAAACCGTGCCATCTGTCCCGATATTTGCATTGCGCGGATATATTCCGGCGTGCCAAAGGCAGGCGCGCCCGATTTCATATCCACATTGCTGGTAAATGCGCCATAAACCACAGGCGTGCCCTTATTGATAAATTGCAACAGGGCGATTGCTGCCAGCGCTTCGGCATTTTGCTGAACTACCGCGCCGACAATGGTCACAGGGGCCATCGCCCCGGACAGGGTAAAGGGGGTAATGACCACAGGCTGGTTACGCTTGGCCAGCCGCATCGCCCCATCCAACATCGGATAATCATGTTTCAGGGGCGAGGAGGAATTGATATTGGTGAACATATGCGGGCTTGCATCAAATTCAGCATGGCTTAGGCCTGCGGCAATCCGCGTCATCTCCATCACATCCTCGATACGCTCCTTGCCCAATGAATAGCCATGAATAACCTTGTCGCTATAGACCAGCATATCCAGCGTGGCATAAAGATGGCGCACAGAGGCATGCAGATCCATCGGCTCAACCGGATAGCCAACAATTGCATGGATACAGTTAAAGGCCTGAGACAGATGCAGAAAATTGCAAAAGTCTGCTCTCGTGCCCATACGTCTGCCGGTTTCACTGTCCAGAATATTGGGAGGCGAGGATACTTGCCCGAAATGGAAATAGCCGTCCCCGATAATAATTCGCCTGTCTGGATTACGCGGTGTAACCGTAAAGCTGGACGGGGCATGAGCTATCATTTCCATCACCCAATGCCTGTCCATTTTAACATTCATATCCGAGCGGTCGATATCACAGCCGGCTTTTTGAAGATAATCAAGGGCAGTTTCATTTAGAAAACGGATACCGATTTGTTCCAGAACATCCAGGCTGGCTTCATGTAACGCTTCGATTTGATCGGCTGAAAGCGGTTCAGTGGCTCTGTCAATATAGCGCGGATTCTGCCAGGCTAATTGCCCATCCAGCAATTTGCGTGGCCCATCTGCTTGAGCCCCTGCTTTGCGCGCGCCACGTCTTGCCATATATCCCCCATTACATCAGAAAACACCATCCCTGCCCTAATAAAAGGCTATGGAGACTGGCCTGTCTGAATATCTTATACAGGACACCTACTTGCCCATCACCGTCACTTTTTGCCTATCGCTGATAAACCCCTGTCGTCGATAGCAATAAATGCCGAAAAAACTATCCAGCTTGCCCGAACTGGCACTGCAACCCTGCCATAGAGCATTATCGGATTTTTTCAGCTTTTTAACTATCTATCGCTTGCAGTGGCCGGATTTTATGCCATTTCATTTATAAAAAAGAAAGTGAAAGCGGTGAAGAAGCGTTTGACCAAATGTGTCTGGATACGCCATGCCCCTTCCTGGCGGCCAGAGGGATATGTACCTGCCCATGATCCGGATATTGTCCCGGATGCGGCCAGCGCTGTTGCTTTGGCAAAAAGCCTGCCTGAAAATGCCCATTGGCAAATAAGCCCCTTGAAACGCTGCCAGCAGACAGCCGCACAAATTGAAAAAACCATGATTGAATTGGGGCGGCCGGTTGCGGTACAAAAAACCCTGACCCCTGAAATTATCGAACAGGATTTGGGCGATTGGGCAGGGGCAAAACTGGATGATGTCTGGGCAGAATTAGAAAGCGCGCCCCGTCATAATTTTTCTTTCCAGACGGCCGACCTGCTGCCCCCCAATGGCGAGAGCTTTGCCCAGCAATATCAGCGTATAGCTGAATTTATGGCAGATTTTTCTGCTCGGATATCGCAGACAGAAGACAGCCCTGCGTATATCTTTTTCGCCCATGCCCATACGATAAGGGCGGTGATTGCCTATTGCATGGGTCTGCCGCTGGACAAGGCATTATCGATACAAATCGCCAATTACAGCCAAACCATCTTTCATTTTCTGCCCCATCAATATGCCCATCATGCCGGCGGGCAATGGCAAGTTGAAGCTATTAACCTGCCAGCAACGGGTTAGGCCGGAGATTTTTTCATCTAGGCGCTGGCCGCCTCTTGCAATTCGCGCGTACCACGCGGGTCGACCCAGCCAATTGTGCCATCTTTGCGTAAATGCACCATATTCAGCCCCATATGCCCGGAATTACGGAACAACAAACAGCTATCACCGCTTAATTCCAGACGCATGACGGCCTGCTCGACACTCAGGCTTTCCACCTCATAGGACAGCTCAGCAATGATAGGCAGGCTTTCTTCTGTCCCCTCATCTGATGCGCTATTATCCTGTGCATCCAGTTCTTCGTCGCCGCGCATATTATCCTGATGGGCGATGGTCGCATAAACCGACATGGGCGCAGCGATAATTTCATCGGCTGTTTCGGCCTGCTGGCGGTGGTTTTTCAGCCGTCTTTTATGGCGTCTTAGGCGTTTTTCGGCATGCTGGCCAGCATCTTCGAGTGCGGCATGGGCATCTCTTGCAAAACCGCTTGCCTCCAGCTCTATGCGCCGGGTTAAATTCATTCGGATGCGGACGTGAAATCCGCCATCTGTCTTTTCCAGAGTAATATTGGCACTGACAGCGGGCGTGAAATATTTTTCGACAATATGTTCTATCAGCTCTCGGCTATGCTCCTGAAACGCTGCGCCTGTATCCATATTTTGTCCGGAAACATTAATGATCATCTTGTATCACTCCTCTGTCTGACATCAATATTTGCCAGATGACAAGGTCATACAACATATTCTTAACAGCACTAGCCAAGATTGCTGGCCGAAAGCTGGCCGTAAGAAGATGGCCTGTCCCACTGCCATCTGATCATCTTTTACTGTGACAGTGTTTTCGCTGGCGTGCAAGCCCTGTCAAAAGGATAGCCCATCTGGATATGAAAAATCCTCAGGATTATTCTCTTTGGCATCGAAAGCCGATGGACAGGCGGCCATCTGTGACATTATCCACCGCGTGCAGGGGCCTGTTTTTCGGGTCTGAAAGATGGGCAAGGCCGGGGGCCGGTAATATCACCAGACGGCCAGGATCATCATGGATAATCTGTTTATTGCTCCCCTGCCTGTCAGAACAGCAATATAATTGTGACGCCCCATCAAGGGTAATGATAAAGACAAGGTTTCTGTAACTCAGCACGTCTTTATGAATACCAATACCAGCAGAATTTTTACGATAGCGTTGCACCGCAAAATCATTGAGGGTAAAGGGCATTTCAAACAGGCCTGGCTGGCGGTTTGCCAGATCGGTGACCAGCCCTTCCAGCCCCTTTGCCAATTGTGCAAAAACGCCCTTAATCGGCGCAGGAAAACAAATATCAAAATCCTGATGAACATTCTTGCCAACCACTGCGCGTGCCTTGCGAAAAGGCAATGCGAGCGCTGCTTCGCGCAAAGCGATAATTTCAGCATTTGTAAAGAATTCCGGATGGGCAAAGGGATGATGGGCAAGCTGGTCAATGGCTGCATCAAAGATTGTCTGACGCTCGGCAAAAGAAAATAATACAGCCCTATTCATCAATATGCTCCTGGTAAGCCGTGCCTTCTGTAGCCATCGCCTCGTGATAGGGTAGAAATTCAACAGGCGTTTTGCATTTTGCACAGACCAGCCCGGCACTGCGGCGATGACGTTCACTGGCAAAACATCCCTTTGGACAACGCATCATCCACCTGGCTTTGGAAAAGCTCAGCGTATGGCATCTGGCCGCCGTGCAGCCAATCTCTCGCGCTTTTTGCCGCCAAACCACATCATGGCCATGTCCTGGCCCCACCAGCGCATGGGCAATCTCGTGCAATAGCGTATCCTTGATATGGCTGGCTTCGGCATAGCGGGCATAATGGCGCGATAGCGATATCACCTTGCGGTTATAATCACATAAACCTGCGCGCCTGCGGGCATGATCAAAGCGGATTTGCCAGCCTGACAGCCCGTGCATTTCCATCAATTCATAACCCTGATTAAGGACAGCCTGTAATGGCCGCTCTTCTGTTTTTACCGGTTTTTCACTTTCGCGGCTGGTTTTGCGTTTCGGGGCAGGTGTTTTACGGCCGGAAAATACAGAAAACAGCATGAGCACTTCGCTTTCATCATCCAGCTATTTTCAGACTATTTTCTGGCCATGTAACGGGTCTGGCAATCTGTACCCCGAACTGGCAGGCGATATCAAACAACCCATGTGCCAGAGATTCAGCAAAGCTGGAAGGCAGGAATAGCAAATAGCTCTCTGCCCCCATTTTCAGAATATGTACCCCGACATGATGCATGGATGTTGCCATAAATCGGCCATCTGCACAGGATAAATCTATGGCTGATTGGCGGTTGATAAGCTGGCCAGATTGCGCCCCGGACAGATGCAGGCAAATTTTTGAGGCCGATAAATCAAGCGGATAATATTTTTTCATACTGGCAGGCAGATTTATCCCCAATGACTGTTCGGAAACTAGCCAAATTTTTCCTATCTCGGCTCGCAAACATAACCTCCCGCCTGTCTGGCAAGAGCTAGACATATCTGGCAAGGCTGGCAAGCCAAATTGCCGCTTAACCATGGTTCTTACCGCTATTTCCTGATCCGGGAAAAAGGCCAGCTGCAACAGGGAAAAATCCTTGTATTCGGTGATTTTCACTCCTGCCCTGCTGCCAGCTTTGCCATGCCGCCCTGCTGGCAGACCGGCGCCAAACAGCGTCTGTTTTTTCAGGTTATCACCCATGCTGGCGCCCTCCTTGTGGGTCAAACATATGCGGGCTGACAATCTCTGCCTCAATAAAATTATCGCGTACCGGATCGGCTATCATAACTATTTTGCTTTGCCAGGCCTCTGCTCCGCCAGAAATGAAGCCCAGCCCTATCCAGTGGCCAAGTGCAGGAGAATGGGTAACCGCAGTAACCCAGCCCTCCCCAAAGCCGAACACTTCATCCGGATGGCATAAAATCGCGCCGGCAGAAAAACGCCCGGTTTTATCTTTTGGAAAAATCCCAACCAATTGCGGCCTGTTTTCAGAATTCAAATGCGGGCGCTGGCGCAACACAGAGCCGATAAAGGGCTTTGTTTTAGAAGCCATCTTGCCAAATCCGGCATCTTCGAGTGTGACCCTTCCATCCAGCTCTGCTGCGGTGACATGGCCTTTTTCGATCCGCAACGCCCCCAATGCTTCCATACCATATAAACAGCCCCCCGCCTCTTTGATATGGGCAGCCAGAGACGCCCAGAGCGCAGCCCCCCTGTCCGAGGGTACATAAATCTCAAACGCGCGCTCGCCTGAAAAGGAAATCCGCGCGATCCGGCAGATTATATCGCGCCCATCCTGATCAAGGGTTATTTCGCGCACTCCCATGAAAGGAAAGGCCGCATCTGACCAGTCTTCGGATGGAAATTGAGCAGACAATATCTCGCGCGCATAAGGGCCAGCGACAGCCATACCTGCCCATTGATCCGTGACCGAGCTGATATGTACCTTTAAATCTGTCCAACGGCGTTGCAGCAATTCTTCCAAAAACAGCATGACCGGGGCGGCCTGCGCTGTGGTAGTGGTCATAAAATAATCATCTTCGGCCAGCCGCCAGGTTGTGCCATCATCCAGCACCATCCCGTCATCGCGCAGCATGATCCCGTATCTGGCCTTGCCAATAGCCAGCTTGGCAAAGGGATTAACATAAATCCGGTTTAAAAATTCAGTTGCATCCGGACCCTGCACCGCGATTTTCCCTAATGTCGAAACATCGACCATCGCCACATTCTGGCGCGTGGTGGCGGCCTCTCTTATGTAGGCATCATCGATTGTCTCGCCCTGTTCTGGATAATACCAGGCACGTTTCCATGCGCCGGCATCGGTCATCACCGCCCCGGCGGCCAGATGTTCATGATGCATGGGCGTACGGCGAACAGGCCGCCAATCTGCCCCGCGTTCACGTGCCGCCAGCGCGCCAATAGATACAGGGGTAAAAGGTGGTCTAAAGGTTGTAACGCCGCTGCTGCCAACCGCCAGCCCTTGTGCCTGTGCCATCACTGCAAGGCCTAAAATATTGCCCATACGCCCCTGATCGGTCGCCATGCCAAGCGTGGTATAGCGTTTCATATGCTCAACAGACACAAAGCCCTCACGGTGCGCCTGGCGGATATCCTCGCTGGTCACGTCATGCTGGGGGTCAATAAAGGATTTCAATTTGCGCCCGTCTATCTGTATCTCAAATAAGGGGCGCATACCGCCCGGAATACCGCGCCGAACCTGTTTTTTCAGCTTTTTGCCTGTAATTTTGGCGCATAATTGCCGGGCATGGTCGATACAGGCAGCAGCCTCGAACACGCCATCTGCTGCACCGATAACATGAATATTTTCCGATGTCTGGCCAGTCACAAAAGCCTGGATAGAGGCCTCCCAGCGCGGCTTTATCCCGCGATGAGAGGGTAAATGAATAACAGGCGAATAGCCGCCGGACATACCCACCACCTCGCAGCCTATAAAGGCAGTCACCTTATCCACTACGCCCTTTTCATCTATATCGGCGACCTCTATTCCGGCAACCGCGCTACTGCCCGCAACATTTACCGGTACCTTACCGTTCAGAACAGTGATGCCAGCCGCAACAGCCGCCTGATATTGCCTGCTTTTTCGGTTTCTGGCATCGATGAGGGTGATTTCCATGCCCAACCCGGCCAGAATAATCGCATCCTCATAGGTGCCATCATGACAGGTGGCCAGCACCGCAGAGCCCCCTGCCATCACCCCGTATCGACAGGCATAGCTGCGTAGCGCCCCTGCCAGCATTACGCCAGGTCTGTCATTATTGCCAAAAGCAAGGCCACGCTCGCTTGCCCCAGTGGCCAGCACCACATGGCGGGGGTGCAAAATATGGGTGACCTCGCGCGGGCAATGCGGATCGGGGTCGGTGATGTGGTCTATCAGGCGTTCTATTACCCCGGTGACCAGCCCGTCATAAAGGCCAAAGGCGGTAGAGCGGAGCATTAATTGCCCCCCGGCAGCCTTTAGCCGCCGGACCAGCTTATCTCGAAGGGCTAAATCCTCTGGCCTGCCACTGGATAGATAGCTACCCCCTGCATCAAAATCCTGTTCAACCAGAATGACCCTGCGCCCCTGCTCTGCCAATTCTGCTGCAGCGTGCAGGCCAGATGGACCTGCCCCTACCACCAGCACATCGCAAAAGCCGTAAGCGATATCATAGCTATCCGGGTCTGGTTCACGCGATGCTGTACCCAACCCCGCAGCTTTGCGAATAAAACGCTCGCAAAACATCCAGAAAGAGGTGCTGCGCATTGGTCCCATAAAGGTCTTATAATAAAAACCGGCGCTCAAAAAAGGGGCAAACAGGCTGTTTATTGCGCCAATATCAAAGCGGATGCCCGGATAGGCATTTTGGGCATAGACCTGCATCTGCGGGCGCAATTCTGCCATTGTGCCTTTAACATTGGCGATACGTTTTGCTCCGTCATTAACATTGAATAGCGCGCCGCCCTCTTCTGGCCCTGCCGACATCACCCCGCGCAAGCGATGATATTTAAAGCTTCTGCCAACCTGCCGGATATTACTGGCCAAAAGGGCAGAGGCGATACTATCCCCCTCAAACCCGCTTAATTTGCGCCCGTTAAAGCTGAAAGTGACCGGTTTATCGCGGTTAATCAGCCCGCCTTTTTGAAGCCGATATCCGCCCATTATTTCGCCCTCGCCCTAACAGTCTTTTTGGTAGCAGAGCGCGAGGGTTTTGCTTTGCCAGTCAGCATTTTTTTATAGGCTGGATGGGCTGGCACGACAGAGGTTATTTTATGGGTAAGTGTATCGCGCTTTACCCGAAGAACCATACGGCAGCCTTGTGTGTGATGCCAATCTTCAATATGCGCCCCGCGCGGATTTTCACGTAAAAACACCGCCTCATACCAGGCATTTTTGTCGGTATTGGCAAGGGCTGGCATCTTCACACTCCCATCTTCGAGATAGGTAAACTCATCATGATTGCGTAGCCCGCAAAATGGACAATCAATTCTTAGCATGGGGCAGCCTTGTCTGAAATTGTCTGTAACAAAATTGTTGGGGGTGAAATGCTCATGGAACAGAAAATGCTTTCTTTATGGAATTTGGGCATCAATGGGATTTGGGAAATGGGCCATGCCCGCTTTCATCGATTTGTCGGCCATATTTGAACCTGTCCAATGTCAACAGGCTGTTAATTTCATGCGGGCGGTCATGGGCAATAGTATGGGCAAAACACCAGCCAGAGCCGGGAATAGCTTTAAAGCCGCCATAACACCAGCCAGCATTCAGATAAAGCCCTTCAATATCTGTTTTGGTAATAAAGGGCGACCCATCCATAGACATATCCATAATGCCGGCCCATTGCCGCAGAAGTTTTACCCGCCCCAATGCCGGCATCACATTCATCGCACATCCTGCCACATTATTATAGATCGGCAGATTGCCGCGCTGGGCATAGGAATTATGGCCGTCCAAATCCCCGCCAAATACCATTCCGCCCTTGTCAGACTGGCTGATATAAAAATGACCATGATAGGCAGAATATACCACAACAGTATCCAAAAAGGGCTTGATAGGCTCGGATACAAAGGCTTGCAACTTATGGCTTTCAATAGGCAATTTGCCCAGCCCGGCCATTTTTGCCAAAAGCGAGGTTGATCCGGCCACTGCCATCCCTGTTTTTTCTGCCCGTATTTCGCCGCGACTGGTTTCCACCCCGACAATTTGTCCTGCCTGATGAATAAAGCCGGTAACCTCGCAATTCTGGATAATATCCACCCCCAGGGCTGAGGCCGCTCTGGCATAGCCCCAATTAACCGCATCATGCCGGGCGGTGCCGGCGCGTGGCTGAAAAAAACCGCCCATGATGGGAAAACGCGCATCTTCTGAATAATTGAGATGCGGTACCATCTTTTCAACCTGCGCACGGCTGAGAAACTCGCCATCAATGCCATTAAGGCGCATGGTATTATAGCGACGGGCCAAACCATCACGCTGGGCGGGGGTGAAAAATAAATTCAAATGGCCGCGCTGGCTGAACATCACATTATAATTCAGCTCTTGCGATAGCCCTTCCCATAATTTCAGGGAATGTTCATAAAAGGCGGTATTGCCCTCAATAGAATAATTAGAGCGAACAATGGTGGTATTGCGCCCGGAATTACCGCCGCCAATCCAGCCCTTTTCCAGCACAGCCACATTAGTAATTCCATGAATACTGGCCAGATAATAGGCGGTCGCCAGCCCATGCCCGCCCCCGCCTATGATAATAACATCATAAGCCGGCTTGGGGGATGCATCGCGCCAGGCAGGCTGCCAGCCCGCATGACCCGTCAGACCCTGTTTTAAAATCTGTAATGCAGAATAGCGTTTCACGCGCGCTTTCCCATCTATCACCAACGATTACTTGCAAGCCTTTATGACAGCCTGATGAACCTTGCCTGATCCCACGCTGCACAAAAACGGTGTTCCTTTGAATATCGACAGAAACTGTTCCAAAGATCAACCGGCAAGAGGGCAAAAAATACCGCTTTTTTACAGGCTGGACAGAGGCAGAATTTTTCAGGCTTCATGGCGGGCAAGCCAGCTGACAACAAAGCCTGCCGGATAGAGCCATGCAAGGCCAGCGGCCAGATAAAAAAGACTATCCAGTAGCCAGTGCAGGCCGGTCACATAATCTGCCAGAAACATACAAAAAACCGCATAAAGGGCAATGGCCGGCACAGCCGCAATTGCGATCAGCAAATGTCGCCACCGTTTCATCTGAAATCCCTCCTGCGCCTATCCTTGGATTACAGGGAAGTATATACCAGCCTGAGCCCTAATATGATCAGAAAAAAATGGGCGATATGATAAAAAATCCGGTCATTTATGCGCCGAACCAGCCATTTACCAAAAATTACCCCCACAGGGATGATCGGCAAGAGCAAGGCACTGGTCACCAGACTGCCAGTGGTAAATAATTCCAAATCGAGGAAAAAGGGCAATTTTGCCAGATTTATCAGCAAAAAATACCAGGCCAGCGTACCAACAAAGAAAAAGCGATGAATGGCCATTGGCAACATATAGACCTGAACCGGAATACCGCCTGTCAGGGAAATAAAGCTGGAAAAACCGGACAGGGTACACCAAATTGCTGCCCGTTCACGAAACCGGTTGCGCATGGCTTTTTTAACATGGGCAGCAGCTTCGCCAATTGATGGTTTATAAACCCGATACCAGTAGCGCACCCCCATAAACAGCGCCAGACCACCAATACAGGCTTTTAAGGTCTGATCATCAATATAGCTGATAACCATCCAGCCCAAAATCTGGCCGATCACGCCCATCACCACCATCCAGCCCAGCAATTTTTTTACGCTATAGCCGCGCCAGATATAAACCGTCCAGAAATCGGTTGCCAAAAACAGGGGCAACAGCACGGCAAGGGCTGTTTTGGCTGGTAACACAGTCAGCATTAACGGCGCTGCCAAAGCCCCCATCGCCCCGCCAAAGCCTGATTTGGAAACCGCCACAGAAAAAACCGACAAGCCGGCGACAAACCAGAAAATAGCCATATTATCTGTCTGAATAGATAGAGCCGAAAGAGCCGCTGATATAAATCCATCCATAGAAGTTTTCTACCCTTACATCACATTCTTAAAAAACATTTCTTTTAAAACGGCCTTGCAGAAGTGTTTTAACAAGGCCGGGCGAGAATTCAGGGCTTGCGTACCCCATCCAAATCAAAATCCGTGGATAAAAATTGTTCTAGATCATTTTCATACCAGTGGTGAAAATCCCATCTCTCTGCCGCGAGCAGATGCGCAGAAGCCTGATAAATCTGCACTGGACAGGGCTGGCCAGATATTTCTGCCAGAACATGAATACGCTGATAATCCTCCCCTTCAAATCTATCAAGCCTATCCAAATCGCCACTGTCAATGGCTGTCATAACAAGCCCCTCGACAATATCATCAGAGGCGCTGGCAACAATCATCGGATAAAAAGCCCCCGAAACGCGGCGCACCTCAAAACCTTGCAACCGGGCAGGTAATAGCCGGCTATCCGGCACGTCATATCCCAGAACTTTTTTTCTGATTTCTGCTGCCCGCAAAGTGCCATAAAAGAAAAGGTCTGTTAAAGGTTTCAAAGGGTCTGGCATAAAAATAAATCCTTATAGTTGAGGCAAATTCTATTTATCCTGCGGTTTAAATTGACGGCCTGTTTTTAAAACGCCCTCTCCCAGCTTATCCTGCAACTGGTCGATGGCGGCTTCCAGCCTGTTCTTTTTCTGTCTTTTTTCATCCACCAGATCCAGCAGACTGGCCGGCGCAATATCTGTTTCGCGCGCATCCAGCGCGTCCAGATCCACCCCCACTCCCAGCAATCGATAAGACTGCCCCTTTCCTGTTTCCGGCTTCAGCAGCTCATTTACTGCAGCAAAAATATCATGCTGCATCTGGGTAGCAGCAGACAGGCTGCGCGACCGGGTAATCAGCCGGTGATTGGCAAATTTCAGTTTCAGCACAACCCGTATCGCAGCGCGATTTTGGGTTTTTAGCTGGCGTGACACCTTTGCCGATAATGTTTCGGCCACAGCCGCCAGAGCGGCATAATCAGATAGATTTTCACCAAAGGTGGTTTCAGAGGAAATGGATTTTGCCCGGCTATGCGGCACAACCGGGCGTGGGTCAATACCGCGAGCCAGATTAACCAGCCTGTCGGCATCCGATCCCAGCAAGGCACGTTGCCGCCCTTCTGGCAACCGAGCAATATCGCCGCAGCTTTCAATGCCGGCTGCCTGTAATTTGGCCATTTGCGATTTTCCCAGCCCGAATAGCAGGCTGGCTGGACGCGGGGCAAGCCATCCTCGCGCCTCGCTCGCCCCGATAACATAATAGCCATCCGGCTTATCCTGATCAGAGGCAATTTTTGCCATTGATTTATTGGCTGCCAGCCCGATCGACACGCTCAGCCCTATTTCCTGTTTGATCCGAACAGCCAGGCGGGCAAGTGCCAATGCAGGCGAAGCATTATGTAGCTTTTGCGTGCCGGATAAATCCAGAAAAGCCTCATCAATGGAAAGCGGCTGAACAAGCGGGGTCAGGCTCTGCATCATCTGGCGAATCTGGCGGCCTATTTTCTGGTAATGCGCCATTCTGGGCTTGATTACTACCAGAGAAGGACAGGCGCGCTTTGCCTGCCAGCTGGGCATGGCAGAGCGAATACCATAGCGCCGCGCCACATAACAGGCCGCTGCCACCACACCGCGCTCGCCTCCGCCCACAATAACCGGCTTGTCAGCCAATTCAGGATTGTCCCGCTTTTCGACCGAACAGTAAAAAGCATCGCAATCTATATGCGCTATCGACAGGCTAAACAGCTCATCATGTACCACCAGTGGCCCGCCCCCGCATTCCGGACAGGCTTTTGGCTGCGCCTCTGCCCCGATATAGCCCGATGCCAGACAGGAACGGCAAATAAATGGATAGCTGGCATAAGCAGGTTTGGACATGGGCAAAAAGCGTTTCCTATCGCAAGTCTGGGCTGTTTTATTCTATGGCTGAGGGCGATTGAAAAAAAGAAAAATCGATCAAAAGACAAAAAGCAACAGGCCGAAATACATAGCCCGAAATGCCCGTGATCATTTTATTTCAAATTTTGTTAATTTTTTGAAAAAAAGCCTGTTGAAAACCATAAAAAGCGTTAGAAAATTATAGATAAAAAAAATTATAAAATAATTAAAAACAACACTTTACATTTTGATTAGGTCAGCATATATGACACATATAACAAGCGCTCGAATAATAAAAAAAACAAGAGAAGCGCGATACGGGTGGAATGTATTGTCCTGTTGGATAAAGACCTCAACATTCAAACATTCTTATGAAAAGGAACTCAGCTATGGCTAAAACAAAGAAAGCTATAAACGACAACACCCCAACCATTTTTGGCCGCTTTCGCAAGTGGATCGAAATTTCTGGTGGCGTAAGCGCCCTGAACCGTCTGGATGACCGGACATTGGCAGATATCGGCCTGACACGCGGCGAAATCGCAGATTATGTGCGCGACTGGTCAAACAACAAGAATGACGCTGCCTAAAGCATTATAAAGCGCAGAGGGTTCCTCCCTCCCTATAATATAACTCTGCGCCATGCAAAGGTATGCTAATAATAAAGCCTCTTTCCACCCGGAAGGAGGCTTTGTTTTTACCCCCTTTCAAAGCGGGTTAAAAAAACTGCCAAAACAACCTCTTGTTAAAATAAAATATGTATTATCAAAAATAATACTTGCATTTATTTATCTGCGTATAAGCTATAACAGAACCGGAAAGCCTTTGTTTTATTGCCCGGGTTTATCGGTGTTATCCTGTCTGGCATTTTGGAAAGTTCTGGCATTTTGGAAAGTTCTGGCATTTTGGAAAGTATTTTTATGGTTAAAACCTCTATGATATGGCGTCATCAGCTATCTGCCAGCAGATTCTTTATGATTTTCAGCCTTCTTTTCTTTGGCGGCGCATCGATAAATCTGGCCTATGCCCAGTCTTTTGGACGCGCAGCCAAAGTTGAAACACAAACCGCCACCCAGCAACAGATTGCCCCGCAAACCCCTATTCAGGGGCGCGTAAAAACAGGCTTGATGGAAATTATTACCGCCCCTGCTGACGGCAGGGTTCGGCTGACAGATTTACGCATTGGCGATCAGATCGCCAAAGACCAGAAACTGGCAGAACAGGATAGCAGCGCCTTGCAAAACAAGCACCGCCTCTTGCAACTGCAAATCAGGGAAACAGAAACCCGTATAGGCCAGCTGGCAAGCGATATTGCATTTGAAGATCAGCTGCGCGATGTTGCCCAGGAAAAGCTGGACTTGCTGGCGGCCAAGCTGGAAAGAGCTGAAAAACTGCGCCGCAGCCAGACCATCTCGCCAGAAGCCTATGATACCACCAAATCTGCCTATCTGGCAGCCAGAGAGCAGCTTTTGGTGCGAAACCGCACCCATGCCCAGCTAACCGCCCAGCATGAGACTGCCAGGCTGAGTGCAGACCAGCTTTCCCTGCAACTTGCCGAGCTGGAAGAAGATATCGAGGCGGCAATTATAAAAAGCCCTGTTCGGGGGCAAATCTTTGAACTGGCAGATGCCAATGCCCTATATATGCGCGAGGGCGATAAAATTGCCCGCATCCGCACCGATGATGGCTTCGAGGTAGAAGCCGATATTCCAGCAGATTATATCGGTTTTTTATCTGAAAGCGGTATTATTTATGCCCGGCTGGAAACCGCTAGCCGTTCTGCCTCTGACAAGGCAGAACAGATAAAATTGCGTCTCCGCGCTATCCTGCCTACCCAGAATAGCCGTACCAGCACGCGCCCTGTGCGCTTTGTGCCCCTTGAACCTTTGCCAGCTCTGGCACAGGC
>Ga0181587_10001152_pt1 | contig 22262 bp, 19 predicted proteins | sample 071ome_27_FD_132463 | JGI IMG/M metagenome (GOLD analysis project Ga0181587, IMG submission 132463) | Coastal salt marsh microbial communities from the Groves Creek Marsh, Skidaway Island, Georgia - 071409AT metaG (megahit assembly) | ecosystem: Environmental > Aquatic > Marine > Intertidal... | reverse complement strand
CGTCAATACCAGCTCTGGATCGTGGATCCGGAGCGGGATGAAGCTCCCGTAGACGGCGGCGTGTTCGATGTTGTCGATGCCGGAATGGTTCGTATTCCGATCAATGCGAAGCTCCGGGTAGACGAACCCCAGGCCTTTGTGATCACCCTGGAGCAACCGGGTGGGGTCGTAAAGTCGAAGCAGGAAGTCGTCGTGGCCCTGGCGAAGGCTTCCTGAGAAGAACGGAGTTTATTCCTATCCCTGAGCAGGCGTCTCTACCTGGGAAACACCTTTCGACCTCGATCTTGAAGTCTCCTTCCATAGGAGATGGATAGCTCGAGGTCTCTTTTTTTGGCTGAGCCGACATAGGAATTTCACCACTCTCAAAAAAAGTTGAATCCAATAACCTTCTCGCTGCGAACACGTAAGTATCATGAAAACCCTTGTCATCCCGTTCACCACCAGTCAGGGACATTTCTTCCGAAGTGTCCGTCACCACTCCCTTTCTCTCGCATTCGTCGCGCTATGCGGAACTACGCTTCTGCACGCCGAGTCTCCGGAGGAAGAAAATACGATCGGTCGACGCCTCGAATCTTCCCCCGAGGCCTCTACCTTCATCCAGCTTCTCAAGGACACGGACAACAGCAAAAACCTGCTCTTCGATCCGAGCCAGACACTGACCGTTTTCGTCCCGACCAATGCCGCGTTCGAGAAACTCGACGAGGAAACGAAGAAAGCACTCTTTTCTCCTGGCAACAAACACTGGCGTGAGCGAGTCCTCGCCTACCATGCAGTTCATGGATCCCGCGTCGATCGATACATTCTTGGAAAGATCGGGCTGGTTCGCAACGGCGTCGGCCAATTCCTGCGGGTTGGAATGGGAGAGAAAGATTCCCTCACGATCGACGACGTTTCCGTCAACGAAACCGACTTCATCTGTTCGAATGGTGTCGTTCACTTCATCGACGAGGTTCTCGATCCAGTCGAGCCAGACCTTTTTGAAACACTTGAGGGGGATGGCCGCTTCGGCATTCTCTCCCAACTCTTGAAGCGAAGCGGATTGACCAAGCTGCTTCAAAACCGTCATAAGAACTACACGGTTTTCGCTCCGACTGACGAAGCGTTCGCCACGCTCCCCAAGGGAACAATCGATCGTCTCATGGCGCCTGAGAACCTTGACCTTCTCAACGAAGTTATCCTCGCCCACATTGTGGAGGGAACGCAGACGGTCAGCAAGATTCCCGGCCTCAGCCCACTTGGGACCGAGGGCATCGACGTCCGCAATCAATATGGACAAGAGCTGACGTTTCGGAAGCGCGGTGATCTGTTGACGATAGACGGAGTCGAGTTGACGGAAACCGATCGAGTGGCCCGAAATGGAATTTACCATGTCATCGCTCGCCCGATTACCGCCAAGCGGCAGAGCCTGATCACCACCCTGGAGGACGAAGGCAACTACGGGATCTTTCTCGATCTTCTAAGCCAAGGCGGGTTGCTCGATCTCCTTGGACAGTTTGACGACCAGATTACTGTGTTTGCTCCCGTCGATGAAGCCTTTGCCGCAGACGAGAACAAGGAACTTCTCGAGAAAATCCGCCAGGACGATTCCAAGGAGATCCTCCGTGGACTGCTCTACAGACACATTGTCGATGGAAGAGTTCCTCTTACCAACGCAGTCGCGTTCCAACGCTTCAATACCAACCTTTACGCTCGAGTCGACGTTCTTCGCGATGGCGACAAGAGATGGGTCCAGGGTGTTGAAATCGTCGAGACCGACCTGCTGGCAAGAAATGGAATCGCGCATGGAATCCGCGGCCTGATCCCCGCAACCATGGAGCTACCAGACTCGGACCAGGATACCGTCAGCTACCTGTCTTTCGTGCAAGAGACCCTCATCAAAGGAAGCGCGCTGGTGGACCAATTCGAAGTTGAGGAGGCCACGGAATACTATGCCGCCCGCAGCTATGAATTTATTGCCCGTTACGCGGATACCCTGAAGTCACGAAGTCAGATCGAAACGTCCAGTTTCCTGAGAGCCGCCCGGGGTCGGAACCAGGCCTACGAGTTTTCACAAACCGCATGGCGCCAGCGCAATGAGTTCCGCAACCTCCAGAGAGAACTGGAAAAAGTGCGCCGCACCGAGTTTGATCGTGGCATGATGCTTCCCGCGAGGAACGTCCAGGCGCAGGCGGACCCATTTGCTCACTAAGCCGCCTCCAAATCTAGAATCTATTTGGCACCGGTCCGTAAGGGCCGGTGCCTTTTCATTTTCGACCCACACGTTTCTCCATGAAACGCCAGCCCCCTCAATTCTAATCGAACAATTCGCTGACTCTCTTTTTACAAGCTCCTGACATACCGGCTGGGAAAGCGGTTAGGGTGAGGTCATAAAGAAACTCCTTCCACTCATTCTCTTGGCCATTCTCATCGCCGTTTTCGTCCTCACCAAGATCGGACTCCCGGGTCTGATTACGACAGAGAGCCAGGACTGGAATTTCATTGGATCAGTCGGCGGAATGAAAGTCGAGCTCGCCGGAGATCGTTTGCTCGTAGCTTGTAATGTTTCCGGAGCCAAGACGATCACGACCCGGCCAACGATAGTCAATTCCGGAATGGGAATCAGGGAGCTGAAGACTTCCCGATCCGATTACACGATCTTCCTGACGGTAGTGACTGCCGCATGGAAAAAGGGAATGAGCACCGAGTGCGACAGCATTTCGCTATCGGAATATCCAGCGGGGGCCTATGCGATCGCCTATCTGGACCCGGACGGGACCACCCATCCCCTGGGGACATTACTTGTTCCGTAGCTCTCCCACCCCAATCGAAGCAGGAGGAATCCCGGTCAATCTACGCCCGAAGCCTCAAACAGGCCCGACACCGTTTTATCCAGATCTTCGCGACCGGAAAAGTAGAAAGAACTCCCGCAGCGATACTCCTCAGCCCTGCAAATCCCCCCGCGCCTTTTCAAATTCCGACCGCAACTCCGCATAATCCGTCGCCACTGGAAACTGCGGAAATTCATCGATCACATTTTGCGGCGGGCAATAGAGAATTCCCCGGTCCGCCTCAGAGAGCATCGTCGTATCGTTATAGGAGTCGCCTGCCGCGATGACCTGAAAATTGATCTCGTGAAAGCGTTTCACCGCTTCTCGTTTCGGATCCGGCATCCGGATGTGGTAGTCCGTCACGTTTCCGCCTTCATCGATCTCGAGCTTGTGGCAGAAGAGGGTCGGGAAATCGAGCCGCCGCATCAGCGGCTTCGAAAACTCGTAAAAGGTGTCGGATAAAATGATGACCTGGAACTCCGACTTGAGCCAATCGAGAAATTCCTTGGCGCCTTCGAGCGGAGAGAGCCCCTCGATCACCTCCTGGAAATCGCGAATCGTGACGCCGTGTTCCCGGAGGATCCCGAGCCGGCGAGTCATCAACTCATCATAGTCGGGGATTTCCCGTGTCGTCACAAGCAATTCATCAATGCCAGTTTTTTGAGCGACATTGATCCAGATTTCCGGAATGAGGACACCTTCGAGGTCGAGACAGGCAAGTTGCACGGCGAGAGATGGTTTGGGGTTCGGAGTATCCGTCAGCCAAGGCGAGCGGGATTTCAATCGGATTTGTTGGTGACTTCACCCAGTAGGATCAAAATTTTGATCTTGCTCTATGGCTGATGGGCTTCGTCGAGGATTAAGAGTAAGATTAAGAATAAAATTAAGAAGGCAATATCACGAGCTTCGCCGTCAGATTCCCGTTGCATTCGCGACGTTCCCACCCCTTCATAACTACCAGCATGTTCACCGATTCCCCCCAAGTCCTCGGAGTGATTCCCGCTCGCTGGGGCTCAACCCGTTTTCCCGGAAAGCCACTCCATCACATTGCCGATAAGCCGCTCGTGCAACATGTCTGGGATCGGTGTCTTGGATGCAAGAACCTCGCCCACCTCACCGTCGCCACGGATGACGATCGTATTGCCGATGCCGTTCGCAAGTTTGGAGGCCACGTCACGATGACTCGTGATGATCACCCTTCGGGAACCGATCGCGCTGCTGAAGTCGCGGAGGCCTTCCCCGAGATGAGCCATATCATCAACATCCAGGGAGATGAACCTCTCATCGACACCGACCTAATCGATCGAATCGCCGGGGACCTCCTCGCCCAACCGGGGCTTCCTATGATCACTGCGGCAAACCCTCTTTCGCCCGACCATCCCGATCTCGAAGATTCAAACGTCGTCAAAGTCACGATCGACGCGAATGGGAACGCGCTCTATTTTTCCCGCAGCCTCATCCCCCACCCGCGAAACGTGCCGGAAGGTCTGAAGTATTTCCGGCACAAAGGCATCTATGGATTTCGACGGGACTTTCTCTCCGACTTCGTTGCCTGGCCTCCATCCCTGCTCGAGCGAACCGAAGGACTGGAACAACTCCGCGCCCTCGAAAATGGGGGCCGGATTCGCGTGGTTTTAACCGACGATGAGTCTCCCGGCGTTGACACGCCCGAGCAGGCAGCGATACTCGACGAACAGTTGCGCACATGAAATATATTTTCGTTACAGGAGGAGTGGTCAGTTCTCTCGGAAAAGGCCTCGCCGCCGCCGCCGTTGGGACCCTTCTCGAACGCCGGGGCCTCAAGGTCCTGATGCAGAAATTTGACCCGTATCTCAATGTCGATCCGGGCACGATGAGCCCATTTCAACACGGTGAAGTTTACGTGCTCGACGACGGAGCTGAGACCGATCTCGACCTCGGCCACTACGAGCGATTTACGAGCGGGAAACTTTCGCAACTGAACAACCTCACCAGCGGTCAGGTTTATGAGAACGTGATCAAGCGCGAACGCAAAGGAGACTACCTCGGCGCAACCGTCCAGGTCATTCCTCACGTCACCGACGAAATCAAAAAGCGCATCCACGATGTCACTGCGGTGACGGATGCGGATATCATCATTACCGAAATCGGAGGAACAACTGGAGACATTGAGGGTCTACCATTTCTCGAAGCCCTGCGACAATTCAAAGACGAAGTTGGCCACGAGAATGTCGCTTTCATTCATGCGACCTTGATCCCCTACATCAAGGCTGCTGAGGAGCTCAAAACGAAACCCACCCAACAGAGCGTCGCGAAGTTGCGCGAAATCGGTATTGCTCCTGATGTGATTGTCTGTCGCTCGGAGTTTCCAATCGATAATGAGCTTAAGAGCAAGATTTCTATGTTCTGTAACATCCGACCCGAGGCCGTAGTTCCCTTTCTCGACATCAAGGGAACAATCTACGAGGCCCCTCTGAAGCTGCAAGACTCCCAGCTCGACGAGATCATTTGCGAGCGCCTCGGTCTGGAAACCAGCGAACCTGATCTCATTGAGTGGCGCAACATGGTCGACCGGATTGTAAATCCGACACACACCGTGAAGATCGCCGTAGTCGGCAAATACATTGACCTGATGGATGCCTACAAATCCATCTATGAGTCCCTCACTCACGCTGGTGCCGCCAACGACGCTCATGTCGATATCGTTCGAGTCGACTCCAGCGACATCACCAAAAAGGGACCCGAGGAAATCCTAAAGGATGTTTCCGCGATTCTTATCCCAGGCGGCTTTGGTGATCGCGGCATCGAAGGGAAAATCACCGCTGCCCGCTATGCGAGGGAGAACAATATCCCCTACTTCGGCATCTGTCTCGGCATGCAGATCGCAACCATCGAGTTCGCGCGGAATGTTTGCGGTCTTGAAGGAGCCCACAGCACGGAATTTGACCCCGACACACCGCACCCTGTGATCTGCCTGCTCGAAGATCAGAGGGAAGTCGAAAACAAAGGAGCGACGATGCGTCTTGGCACATGGGAAGCCATACTTGCTGAGGGTAGTCGCTCAGCGGAACTCTACGGCAGCGACAAAGTCAACGAACGCCACCGTCACCGCTATGAGTTCAATCAGAACTACAAAGCCGATTTTGAAGCGAAGGGCCTCAAGCTCGTGGGGACCTCACCCGATGGAACCCTCGGAGAAATCGTCGAGATCGCCGATCATCCGTTCTACATCGCCGTGCAGTTCCACCCGGAATTTCAGAGCAAGCCGACCGCTGCCCATCCCCTCTTCAAAGGATTCGTAGCCGCTGCCTTGGAGAATCGGAATGGGTGAAGCAGGACGGCGGTGAAAAACTTTTCACCTCCCTCCATTTCAACTTTTTCCACGCGAAGCGCCCTACGCCACCAGCCCGCTGCGCTCCAAAAGCGCACTCAAATCTGGATCGCGGCCCATGAAGTCGCGGAAGAGTTCTCCGGCCTCCTGAGAATTTCCGCGACTGAGAATCTTCGCTCGAAACTCTTGCCCTACATCGGAACTCAGCACGCCTGCCGCCGCAAATTTTGTAAAGGCATCTGCATCAAGCACCTCAGCCCACTTGTACGAGTAGTAACCGGCCGCGTATCCCGTCGCACTTGCAAACAAGTGTGTGAATCTCCGGGCCATCGTCGGCGTATCAGTTGCCAGTGGCATCACAAAATCTTCGAGCAACTCGCGGACCAAGGCATCGAGATTTTCATCTTCCGCTGGAGGCGCGTGATTCACGTGCAATTCCAGATCCATCTTGCCAAAGGAAAGCTGTCGCATCTGCGCCATCGCCGAGTGGAAATTGCGAGCTCCAAGCATTTTCTGAAACAACTCTTCCGGAATCGGTTCACCGGTTTCGTAATGCTTCGCAAAAAAGTCGAGGCTGACCCGGGACCAGCAGAAGTTCTCCATGATCTGTGAGGGCAGCTCCACAAAATCCCAGACCACCTTCACCCCGTTGAAAGACTTGATCGAGACATCGCCGAGCAAATGATGCAGCAGATGCCCGAATTCGTGAAAGACCGTTTCGACTTCGCTGTGGGTCAGCAAAGCCGGTTTATCCGCGGATGACGGGGTGAGGTTTCCGCAGATCAATCCGAGATGCGGTTTGCGTGGCTGCCCTTCCTGCGGGGGTTCCCCGGTCTTGAGATAATTCATCCAGGCACCGCCGCGCTTCTCCTCGCGCGGATGCCAATCTGCGTAGAATGAGCCGAGCAGCTCGCCCGTCGTCTCGTCGCACAATTCATAAAACTTCACCTCCGGATGCCAGACCTCGATGCCTTCCTCCTCCGGTGACTCGCCGGGAGCCGCGTAGACTGATTTTTTCTCCTCGATCCGAAATCCGAAAATTTCCTCGGTGAGACGGAACATTCCGTCGATCACATTATCAATTGCGAAATAGGGGCGGACCTCCTCTTCATCGAAATCATACCGGGCCTTACGCAATTTTTCCGACCAATAGGCAACATCCCAGGGCTGAAACTCGCCGGCGAAATCGGCCTCTTGTTCTGCCCGGAACGCTTTCAGCGCCTCGATCTCTTTCTCGAAAAAGGGTCGCGTCTTCGCAGCGAGATCCTCTACAAAACCGAGAGCCGTTGCCCCATTTTTTGCCATGCGTTCCTCCAGGATCTGGTCGGCAAAGTCTTTCTTTCCGAGAATCTCCGCCTTCTCCTGACGCAGGGTCAGAATCTGTCGGATCAAATCGGTATTATCAAAATCGCCATCGCGCCCAATCGTGATGCTCCCCTCCCACACTTCACGACGCAGTGACTCGTCATCGGCGTATTCGAGAACAGGTATGAAAACGGGAGCCTTCAGGGTGATGCGGTGGACCGGCGCATCATCCGATCCCAGGTCTTTTGCCGCAGCTTCCGCACGCAGGACCGCTTTCGCCGTGTCAGGCAATCCGCCCAGCCTCGAGTCGTCTTCGAGAACCAGATCCCACGCGTTTGTCGAATCGAGCACGTTCTCGGAAAATTTCTGTGTCACCTTGGCGAGCTCCGACTGCACTTCTTCAAGTCGCGCCTTTTTGTCTGTGGGCAAATCCGCACCAGAGCGGAGAAAATCCTTCACCGTCTCATCGAGGAATCGCGCCTGAATACCCTCAAGGGCCTTTGCACCATCTGATTTCGAGTAGGCTTTGATTCGTTTCCAGAGTCCTTCGTTCAGAGGAATGCGGGAAAAGAATTGCGTCACCTCGGGGAGCATCGCGTTTTGCGCATCGCGAAGCTCTTCACTGTTGCGAATCGAGTCGAGATGACTGACTAATCCCCAGGCCGCCGATAGATCTTCGGTCGCTTCTTCGAGCGCAAGCAGCGTATTTTCGAAAGTCAGTTCCGAAGCATCAAACTCACCAGCGAGGGAATCGATGCGCGCCTGCGCCTCCACCAGTGCTTTGTGAATATCCGCTTCAATCGCCGAGGGGACGAGGCTCGACCAGCCGATATGAAAATCGTCTTGCAGAAAAGGATGAGAAGGTTCAGACATGCCGCAACGGTACGCTGCAGGGGAAGCAGTGCAAGAAGCTTGGGACTCGTTTGACGGATTATGACAAACTTAAAATCCTGCTATCTAATTGAAGCGGGAACTTCTTCCCTCGTAAATTTGCGCTCTAAAAGCACGACTGCAGCCGCAATCGCACACCAGATCGAGTCTGCAATGAGGGCATTTCTCAGAAACATCCAAGCAGGGGGATTGATTCCGGGAACACCGGTCGTCTGACTCTGCCACCATCCCGCGAGAGACTTTTCATAGCCTCCGAATACCATCCAGCTGAAGGTGTTTGCAGCAAGATAAAAGAGAAGGCTGCAGAGCAAGGTTCCGCACCAGAGTTTCGGCCAGGAAATCCCATCTCGACTGAACTTTCCAGCAACAGCAGCGACGCCGAGGTAGAAAACAATCGAGAAAATCGTGTAGATCCCTAGCCCACCCGATCCGTGCCAGATACCAAGAGCGATGTCGCTAACGATCAGCAATAGAGGGGGAACCCACCAGAATCGGGCCCCGAGCAGAAGAACGCCACCGAAGGTGATCGCCATCAGCGGTGCCGTATTCCCAAGAGAATCGCAATGCGACGCAGCAAGCCGATAGCCTACCGTCAGGATCAGCAGAAATAGGATCGCTGCAAATGCGGGGCGCAAATCTGTTTTGGCGTTGGGCATCTCCGATAGCGGCGTCTTTTGTTTTTCAGCGATTCCAGATCGCCGAAGACCCGATCAAAGAGGATCAGGTGAGACGTCCAAACCTGTTGGCTCATCGACCAAACAGGGTTGAGTCAGGGAAAAAGAAATCAGGCGAGGGACTGAAGCTTCTCGATGAGAGCGTCCTTCGTCATGATGCCGGTCTTCGTCTCTTTGACCTCACCGTCTTTCATGAAAATGAGGGTCGGCACAGCGCGGATTCCGAACTTCATTGCGATGTCGCGCTGGTCCATGACGTCCACTTTAGTTACTTTGGCGGTCTCGCCGACTTCTCCGGCTACCTCGTCGAGAACAGGAGCGAGCATTTTACAGGGACCGCAGTGCTCAGACCAGAAGTCGATAACGACAGGAACGGATGCGCCCTCCGCCTCGGCGGCGAAGTTGTCAGCGGTAAGATTTACGATGGATTCGTGAGCCATGGTGATTTGAGAAATAGTGTTCAGGAAGGATTATTACGCCACCATTCATAAGCAACGCGCCAACTGTTCCGCTAATTTCGATGCAGGGGCAAGCCGGAAATCAGAGTACTCGCCTACGAGAAAACCCAAAATCAGCAGCGATCGATCCCCGGGAAAAGATTACGAGATCTCCGCAACCTGCCGACAACCCAATGAGGTAAGGAGCGACCGAAACGGATCAGCCGCCTGCCATCTTCGTGAAAACCTCAATAACGAGCACACCGATGGCGAGGATAAGAACGATAATTGCAAATGGCATGATTCAGATTGTTTGTGTTTGCCTGGATGGACGCGACTTAGAATTTGCGGTGCGATTTAGGCTCCACCTGCAATTTTAAATACAACCAACTGGATTGCCAGCACGGCAAGAGACAGGACCAACGCAATAATGGCGAAAGGCATAAGCCCTGACTCCTCGTATTCTTCCTCCCATTCTTCCTCAACCTCTTCAGCAGTGGATTGAATGTTTGGCTTCTGAGAAATGGTCTTGGCGGGAGCACCAGTGGATCCCATTGGCTGGGTTGAACCCATTTTCACAGTCGCTTGCGGCAGCGGCTTAGGTCCGCCCTGCTGGAGAGGCGTAGTTGCTTTTCCGACTGGACCGGGGCCAGCGCCCGCTGGCGCCTTCGCAAGCGGAATGGTCTTTGCACCTACGGGAGATGCACCGGAGGGAGCTGCAGCTACAGGAGCAGCGGGTTCAAGCGAATCCGGCCCACTTGGTGCGGCTGGTGCGGCGGCTGGAGGTGCAGTCTCAACTGGCTTGGTCGGACCAAGCGGATCAGGGCCTTTGGAAAGAGGAATTGTCTTCGCCCCAGTCGGCGCTGCAGGAGGAACAGGCGCTCCAGATGTCGCAGGTGGCGCAGGTGCCGCAGGTGCCGCAGGTGCCGCAGGTGCCGCAGGTGGCGCGCTAGGCGCTGGTGGAGGCGTTGGTGACGGAGGCGCAGTCGTAGGAGCGTCCGATGGGAGTGGTGCAGTGGAGCCTTTCGGGGTAACCGGTCCGGAATCTTCAGCTGGTGCGCGCAAGCTGATACGAACAGTTTCCTTCTTTAGCGGAACTGTAGAGGTGCTAACCGACGGCTTTTGAGGTTCTGTGTCGCTCATAAAGACAATTTTAAAAACTTCGAGCTGATATTTAGGCCAGAATCAGGGCTTCATGTCAACAGCATAATCGAATCGAATTGTCCGAATTCTGCTTTTTTGATGCGCAGGATTGCGGAATCGGCCTACAACCCTTATCTGATTGATGATGAATGCCCCCGACTCTGTCGTTTCTCTTCTCCAGAAATTGATCCAAATCCCAAGTATCAACCCCGACAGCGCTCCGGATCAGGGTGCGACTGGAGAGAGGGATTGCGCCGTCTGGCTGGGGAAATTTCTCGAACATTGTGGAGCGGCGATCACTTTCGAAGAAGTCCTTCCCGGCAGGCCAAATGTGACTGGTCGTTTTCCGGGTGGAAAAGACAAACCAGGTCTTCTTTTTGCACCCCATACCGATACGGTCAGCGTTCGTGGGATGACGATCGAACCTTTTTCCGGAGAAGTTCGAGAAGGAAAAATCTGGGGACGAGGAGCATCTGACACCAAAGGGACAATGGCAGCTATGCTCTGGGCCCTGTACGAGTTGCGCGATGTGATCCCGACCTTGACACACTCGGTCAGTTTTGTCGGGCTGATGGGCGAAGAGGCTGGCCAACCCGGTTCGATCCATTTCGCGAAACATCACGCTGATGAATTCGAATTTGCTGTCGTCGGCGAACCGACGGAACTGGAAACGGTCTATGCTTCAAAAGGATGCGTCTGGCTCGAACTGTCCACCGAAGGTATTTCATGTCACGGCTCAACGCCGGAGCGCGGAGAAAATGCGATCCGGAAATTATTGCCGATTCTCGAGCCCTTGATCGTCGCGATAGAACACGAGCTGCCGAATTATGCCGATCCGGTTCTCGGCAACCCTACTGTCAGCCTGGGTGAGATGATGGGCGGATCGAGCACGAATATTGTTCCTTCGAGCTGCCGCGCATCTCTCGATTTCCGCGAGACTCCGGCTTTTCACGAAGCGGGCGGTTGCCAAACTCTCGTCGAACGCATCCTGCTTGATCTGGATCCGCAGGGTTCCATTTCGACTCGGATTCTCGGTCACTCCGTACCGCTTTTTACCGATTTGGAAACAGATGGTGTTCGTCGACTTCAGTCAATAGGATCGAATCTCACGACTGCACCCTGGTTCTGCGATGCGGGCAGATTCGGTGAAAAAGGACTCGCTGCAATTGCAGTAGGCCCTGGAAAGATTGCTCAGGCCCACACCAAAGACGAATTTATCGCAGTATCCGATCTGGAGAAGGGAGTCGAGTTTTACTCCAACTTCATTCGAACCTACGAGAGCTGATCGTTCGATTATTCAAAACAAAAAAGCCGTTTCCCCGGGGAGAAACGGCTTTTTGAAAATTTCTGAGCCTGATTTCTTACCAGGTCCGGCCTCGAGTGTAGCCGGCAGTGGAGAGATACCCAATCTGAGGAGGGAACTCTTCGTAACCGCGCCAAGGAAGGTAATCGATGTCAGGCATAGATGGACGATAGCTATCTTTGTAAAGAGGACGTTGCCAGTTAATCACTTCGTAGAAGCCATACTTGAGGCGTGCACCGGCGCGCTGAAAGCCCTGAAGAAAGCCCGCGTGGTAGATTCCAGCAGCCTGCTCGGTGTGAAGCTCACCCCAACGATGCATCGTCGTAGGAACCTCAGTCCATCCGTAAAGTATGTTGGACATGCCTCGCGCAAGCTTGCGAGTCTTTGTGTATTTCGACGTGGGCGGCTCGTGTATGTCCGCGAGAGATACAGACGAGAACGCAACGAGCATGAGAACAGCCAGAATTTTCTTCATAGATGCAGGGAGATTAGACAGGTGATTCGGGCTTGGCAACCAAATTTTTTTTTTCGCTTGGCTGTTACGTGGTTCATCCTATGTTGAACATAATGCACCCAGATCTAGAAAAACTCCTTTCGAGGGGAAAAATCGAAGCGGCTACCGCCGATGAATTGGAACCGTTGAATCCCGGCACCTTTTGCCGCCACAAGAGTTGGGGCGTCGGCCGCGTTGCCAATTGGGACCGACTGAATTTGAAAGTTGTCGTCGACTTCGAGGATAAACCCGGTCACGAACTCGGGATGAAATTCGCAGGAATGTCCCTGACACCGATTGCGGATGATTCCTTTCTCGCTCGTCGCCTCACTTCACTTGAGGAACTTCAGGACATGGCGAAAGCTGATCCGGTTAACCTTGTCGGCCTCGCACTCAGCAGCCACGACGACAAACTTTACCTCGATCAGCTCGAGGAAATGGTGAAAGGCCGGGTCGTTGATGAAAGCAAATACAAGAGTTGGTGGGACAGCACCAAAAAGAAACTTCGTGAGGACAACCGATTCATTGTTCCTGCCAAGCGAACGGAGCCGCTCGAAATGCGAGGTAAAGACTTCGACCCATCGGAAGGGCTCATTGAAGACTTCCGCGAAGCCCGCGACCTGAAGGCTAAAGTGAAAGCCGTCGAGGCTGTTATTAAGGACATTGCCGCCTTTAAAGACAACCCGGAAAAATTGGTCGATCTCGCTGACGAAATTTCTGACATCGCGAAGAAAGGTGTGAAGCTTCAGTACGCTCCCGCTGTCGAGTTGTTGCTCGTTCGCGAAGAACTCCAGGGCAAACTCAAGGACTACGAGCGTCCTGACGGTCAGATCACCGTTGCCGACATTCTTTCGGATGACGAGAGTGCGATCCCCGGACTTTTCGAAGATCTTTCGCTGACTCGTCTTCGCCAGGTTCTCCGCAGTTTCCCGAATGCATTTGGCGACGAGTGGGTAGAGAAACTACTCGGGCTCGTTCCCGAGTGCAACCTCCGCTCCATTTCAGAGATTGCGAACTACCTCGATTCCGAGGGAGAAAAAGACGCATTCGTCGGATACATGGAAGAGGGTCTGCAGCAGCGCACGCTGGCTTCCGACGCTCTCGCTTGGATTTGTCGCGAGCGTAAGGGCCTTTCTCAGACCGTTTTCACTCCAACGCTCAGCCTCAACGTGATGAGTTCACTGGAGTCTGACCAACTGAATGATGAAGGTGCGGTTCGCTCAGCCAACCGTCTTCGTGACCTCGTTGCAGACGACCGGGATTTGATCCCCGATCTCATCGATGGAGCGAACATTAACACGATTCGCAACTTCACAGGTCGTCTCATCAACTCTGCTTCGTTCGACGAACTGACCCGTAAGTCGCTCGTGGCTCGAGTCATCAAACTTCATCCCGATGTGCAGGATCTGCTCGCCGGACGCGAAGAGAAAAAAGACGATGCTCTCATTGTTTCCGAAGAAAGCCTCGTCGAACGCAAGGCTGCCTACGACAAGCTCATCAAGGAAGAAATCCCGCAAAACCGTGAAGACATCAAGGTCGCGCGCTCTTACGGCGACCTTCGCGAGAACTTCGAGTACAAGTCTGCCAAGGAATACCAGCGCGTGTTGATGAAACGCCAAGGCGACTGGGAGCGCGATCTCAAGCTCGCGCAACCGACCGACTTTTCCGATACCGACACCTCACAGGTTTCCATCGGAACGGTGGTGAAGCTCGAATCCACAGACGGAGGCGACGCTCTCACTTACACTGTTCTTGGCGCATGGGACTCCGATCCTGACAGAGGCATTATTGCTTACCTGTCTGAGCGCGGAAACGAGCTCCTCGGCAAAAAGCCTGGGGACGAGATTGAGTTCCACAGTGCTGAAGGAGTGGCAAAGGCATACAAGATCTCTTCGATCGAAGCCTTCAAGGCCTGAAGTCCTATTTTCACCCCAAGATGAAACGGTTTTGTCTGCTCGCTGTACTCCTCTGTGCAGCGAGCAGCTCATTTGGTGCGGAAAAGAAGCCCAATATCGTCTTCATCAATGCGGACGATCTGACTCACACCGACCTCAGTGTTTACGGAGGCCAGGCGATCACGCCGAACTTTGAACGACTCGCGTCAGAGGGAATGCGATTCACGCACTGCTTTCAAGCAGCGCCCATGTGTTCGCCGACACGGCACAACCTCTACACGGGAATTCATCCTGTGAAAAGCGGCGCCTACCCGAACCACACCTTCGCGAAGGAAGGCACCAAAAGCATTGTTCACCACCTGAAGCCACACGGCTATCGCGTCGCCCTCAGCGGAAAAACTCACATTGCTCCCAAGAGCGTCTTTCCTTTTGAATATTCCGGAAAGAAAAATCCCGATATGGAAGTCATCGACAAGCTGATGATCGAGTCGAAAGAAGCCGGCACGCCATTCTGCCTCTTCGCTTGCTCCAACGAGCCACACACACCTTGGACCTACGGCGATGCCAGTCAATATCCGCCCGAGAAAATCAAGCTACCACCATGGCTTCTCGATACTCCCGAAACCCGCGAAGGAATGTCGAAGTATCTCGCCGAGATCACTTATTACGACAGTCAGGTTGGACAAATCCTCGATCTGCTTGACAAGCACGGCCTCGCCGAGAACACCATTGTGATGCTATCGAGCGAACAGGGAAACAGCCTGCCCTTCGCAAAATGGACCTGCTACGATAACGGCCTCCAGACTGCCCTCATCGTGCGCTGGCCGGGGAAAGTGGAAAACGGATCGAGCACTAACGCGATCGTCGAATACGTCGACGTCGTTCCCACCCTGCTGGATGCAGCAGGGGCTGAAGCAACGGGACCGCTCGACGGAAAAAGTTTCCTTCCCGTGCTGAAAGGCGAAACTGACCAGCACAAGGACTTCACTTTCGGCATTATGACGACTCGCGGGATCATCAATGGCTCAGACACCTACGGGATTCGCCGCGTTCGATCCAAAACTCACAACCTCATTCTCAATCTTACGCCCAAGACGAAATTCACGAACGCATGCACGAAGTCAGGGGAATTTCTTTCCTGGAAAGAAAAAGCCGAGGCGGGAGACGAGCGAGCCAAGCTGCTAGTGGAAAAATATCATCACCGCCCCAGTATCGAACTCTACGAAGTCGGCAAGGCTTGGCACGATTGGAACAATCTCGCTGACTCCCCCGAGCACGTCGAGATCAAGAAAGAGCTTCGCAAACAACTCGACGCATGGATGAAAGAATGCGGAGATCTCGGGCAGGGCACGGAACTCGCAGCGTACGAGCACCAAGGTGGCAAGAGTAAGAAGAATAAGGGAAAAGCCAAGGGAAAGGCAAAGAAGTAGACTTCCCTTCCTCCGCCAGATCATTTCCCGCAATTTCGCAATCCAATTTGCTTGCGATTTGGGCCGTTTCCATTTATCACAGGTAGTATGAGTGATCAGGATACCCCGCCGCCAATGGACCCGAATCCGGAAGAAGACAATCCGGTCGATGATGCTGTCAATGATGCAGGCGAGGCAGTTGATAAGGCTGTCGACTCTGCCGACGATGATCCAGGCGAGGCGGTTGATAAGGCTGTCGACTCTGCCGACGAAGCCGTAGAATCTGCTGCAGAAAAAACCGCTGAAGCCGTCGACAGCGCAGTCGAATCCGTCAAGGAAGCTGCTGCAGCACCTTCTACAGGAGGCATCGGCCTCGGACAGGGCAAGCTCGGCGAAAGTGATGAGCGAACGATGGGAATGCTGGCTCACATCCTAGGTGGAGTGACCTGCATTGTTGGACCGCTCATCATTTGGATGATCAAAAAAGACGAAAGTCCATTCGTCGATGATCAAGGCAAAGAGGCTACGAACTTTCAGATCACGATTCTGATCTCTCACGTGGTCAGCATGATTCTCGGTGCTCTTACCGGAGGATGCGCCAGCATCATTCTGAGCCCCTGCATTTGGCTCTTCAGCATCATCCTCGCGATCCTCGGAGGCGTAGATGCCAACAAAGGAAAAGCCTACCGTTACCCCTTTGCGCTGCGCCTGATCAGCTAAGATCGCCCCTCCCCGCCTCCCCGCACCTTTCCCATGACGCAAAACAAGGGCCTTCTCGGCCTGAACGAGCCGCAGCGTACTGCGGCCGAACATATTCACGGACCCGTTCTTATCCTTGCCGGTGCTGGCACCGGGAAAACCCGTGTGGTTACGACCCGTATTGCCGGAATGCTCTACAACGACATTCCGGCGAGCCAGATTCTCGCCGTTACCTTCACGAACAAGGCAGCGAATGAAATGTGCGAGCGCGTCGGCACAATGGTCGAGGAGGGCATGGCCAAGGACACCACCATCTGCACCTTTCACAGTCTTTGCGTGCGCCTCCTCCGCTCGAGCATCGAACGGCTCGGATACAAAAAGACATTCACGATCTACACCCAGAGCGACCAGATCGGCCTACTGAAACGAATCATCGTTCGCAAACTCGGAAAAGACGAAAGTCTCGATCCGAAAATGGCAAACATGATGATCAGCCAGGCGAAAAACTCAGGCCAGCCAGTCAGTGATCAGGAAGATGCCCTCATTGCCGAAGTCTACCGCACCTACCAGAAAGAGCTCAAAGCACTCAACGCCGTCGATTTCGATGATCTAATGATTCTCGCCGTGCGCGCTCTCGAAGAAAATCCCGATGTGCGGAAAGAATGGCAGCGGAAGTTTCGCTTCATTATGGTCGATGAGTTTCAGGATACAAATCATCTCCAGATGAGCCTGCTCCGCAATCTCGTCGGACCCGAGCAGAATGTCTGCGTCGTCGGAGACGACGACCAGAGTATTTATGGCTGGCGCGGTGCTGATATCACGAACATTCTAGATTTCGAGCGATTCTTTCCGAATCCCAAAGTCATCAAGCTCGAAGAAAATTACCGCTCAACCAATCGCATTCTCCGTCTCGCCAACAGCCTCATTCGGCACAATATCGACCGACGCGAAAAAACACTCTGGAGCAGTCGTGGCGAAGGAGAAAAGATTCGACTGGTATCCATGCCGGATGCAGAGACGGAAGCGGAGTGGATCGTGGCGGAAATTCTCGAATACCACCGGATCGACCGCCGGAAATACGACGACATCGCGATCCAATTTCGGATGAACAGCCAGTCCCGCTTGCTTGAGGAAGCTCTTCGTAAGGCCGAGGTTCCTTACAAACTCATCGGTGGCCAATCATTCTATGAACGCAGAGAGATCAAAGACATTCTCGCCTACCTGAATCTGTTCCTCAACCACGACGACGATGTCAGCCTGCTGCGAGTCATCGGGACTCCATCACGAGGCATTGGCCAGGGAACTGTCGCACTCGCAACCCAGTTCAGCATCGATCACCAGATCAGTATCTTCGAAACGCTGAACGACTTCGAGTTTCTCGCCACCCTCACAAAGCGCGCTCAGAATGCGATCGAAGCATTCTGCGACTTTCTTCACCGATACAGCGATTCCGCTCACACAGACTCGGCAAATTATGCGACGATGACTGAGGAACTTCTCAAGGAGATCGAGTATTCCGATTTCCTCAAAAAGAACTGTAAGACTCCCGAGGAAGTCGACATGCGTCGCAGAAATGTCGCTGAACTGATCGAGGGAATGCACCATCACCTCGAAAAATCGAAGCGTGGGCTCCGTGGATTTCTCGACAGCGTTGCCCTGGCGCAGGATAAGGAAGACAAAGATGATGACGGGGGCGAAGGCGTCTCGCTCATCACGATGCACGCCGCCAAAGGCCTTGAATTTGCCGTGAGTTTTATCGTCGGCGTCGAGGATGGCATTCTCCCCCACTCCCGCTCGATCGAAGAAGGAACCCGCGACGAGGAGCGCCGCCTTTTCTATGTCGGAATTACCCGGGCGATGGAGGAACTCACCATCACCTGGTGCCACAGCCGTCGTCGCTACGGAGACAACCTCCCATGCCAGGCGAGCTCCTTTTTCCGCGAACTCAACAAGGACGAGCTGGACGAATCTGATCACGAAGAGTTGGCGTCCGCACCCGTCGAGGAGGCCGTTGCGGAAGACTACTTCGAGCAAATGAAACAGATGCTTTCCGGTTAGCGATTGCGTCTTTTCCAACTTGCGCCTGCCTCAGCCCTGTCGGAATTTCCCCTGTGTCCGAAATTAATTTCAAAAAAGGAAACGAGACGCTGATCAAGGTGCTCGATGGTGCATCTACGAAACTGCGTTCCCTCCTCAAAAAACAAGGTCGACTCGAAGCCGGAGCCCTTCGTGTCGCTGTCATTGGTGGCGGCTGCTCCGGCCTGCAATACAAGATGGATCTCGTCGACGGTCCCGCCAACCGGGACATCATGGTCGAATCAAACGAAGTCCGTGTCGTGATCGACCCGAAGAGCGCGCTGTTCGTTACCGGCTCCGAGCTCGACTTCAGCGAAGACCTTCAGCAGGGCGGATTCAAAGTCACGAACCCGAACGCTGTCGTGACATGCTCCTGCGGCGAGAGCTTTGCGGCGTGATCAGGCCGCAGTCCAAAGGTGATTCTTTTGGAGGACCGACAGGGCGAGATGCGTCATGGGTGATGCACCTTACCCGGCTTTCTCAATCCTGGGCCACTCTGGCTCTGATCGCCGATGTCTTCGGGAATTTCTTTTGCATAGTCCATCAGCTCTTTCGCCACGATTGATCAGTTTCACAACTCCATTCCGAAACGTTTCAGGATCGCGATCATCACCAGGTAGAGAACCATCGTGACGAGACAACAAATAATCAAATTCGGCCAGAACGAGAGTCCTTTTTTCAGCAAAAAGGGGAAGAGGAGAAACATGGGCAAGCTCGGCAGCACGAACCAGAAAACCCCTGCGGAATGGGCGGCGAGCTTTTCGGTCTGCTCTTCGGGAGCGCCTTTCAGGTCCCACCAGATATAGACAAAAGTAATCAATGAGACGAGCGGCAGCGAGGCTATCATGCTGCCAAGCAGCGGCTTGCTCCTTGTGATTACGATCTCGTTGACCAGATAAATCAATCCGGCAGAGAGTAGAAGTTTAATTAGCATCACCATGATTGGAGCCTATGCCGATCTGAACTTCGCTGTCACGAATCAATCAAACTCAATCGCGCGAGGAGCCGGTAGACGCACGCGCTGCGCCGGGATATCTTCTTCCTCGGACTCAACGATGACGGGGCGAGCTACGGGGATTCCATTGTCGTCGACTGCCTCTTTCTCTTCGCCTTCCACAATTTCCTCTTCAACAACTGCAGGTGCAACTCGCGCCCGGAGAACAGGTGCGATGGAATTGTAAGGGTCATCCGTTCCGATGACTGTTGGCGCGATCGGAAAAACTGGCTCCGTATTCTGCACCACAAAAGTCGGACGGATCGGACCCGACCCATTCACACGAGTCAAGGTAGGCATGCGACGTCCACCGCGCCCGTGAACGCTGCAAATATGATTCAGGTTCGTACCGGGACGGAGATATTCTACGTAGGTGCAGCGCACCTGTGAGCTGATTCCGTTTCCTTTGTCTTTCATCTCGTAGCAGTCGTCACTCGCGAGTTCACCGGAATGCAGACAGATTTCGACCTGCTCGGCGTCGGGCGGCGGGAGAAAGGCACGAGGCTCGAACTTTTTCGCGGCCGTATTCATAACCTGCGTCCAAACTGGCAAAACCGTATCGGAACTGAAAGCTCCCGGGTAGATCGTTTTGCTCTGGTCAAAACCAGCCCAAACCAGGCAGGTAACTTCCGAGGTGTAGCCAGCAAACCAATTGTCAGTAAAATTGTATTCCGTTCCCGTTTTGCCCGCGACAGGGAAATCCCCAAGGCCGTATTTCCGTTTCGCTTTTGCGGCGGGCCCATCCTTAAACGCATCCTGCAAGATGCTGTTGATCTGGTAAGCGGTATAGGAATCAACCACGGGTGCACTTCGCAAACCGAAGTCGGGCGTGTAGATCACGTTACCAGACACGTCCTTGATGTTCGAAATGATATGAGTTTCGCGAGGTCTACGCCCACTATTCGGAAAAATCGTATAGGCCAGACAAAGGTCCTCAGGAGAGGCTGGGTTTCGCCCGAGGAAGGTAGCGTTGAATTTTTTGAGATTCCCCTCAAAGACGAGTCCCGCGGTCTCAGCGAGCTGGACGACATCTTCCGTGCCAACCTTTTGTCCGAGACGAACGGACGCGGCATTCTTTGATTTCGCGAGAGCAACGCGAGCCGTAATACGATTCTCGTAGACGTTATCGAAGTTTTCCGGGCCCCACTCCCCGAGAATTCCCGTCGTTCCGCCAACCATGATCTGGCGGGTATCCATCGGTGTATCCTCGACGACCGTTCCGGGAAAGAAGCCTTTTTCAAAGGCCGCCGCGTAGACGAACGGCTTGAAGGCAGTTCCGGTTGGGCGACTTCCCTGGCTCACTCGATCAAACTGGCTATCATTGAAATCCCTGCTCCCGACCTGCGTTATGACTGCGCCGGTCTTGTTGTCGATCATGATGACCGCACCCTGAAGGTATTTTGGTGCCGCAAATTCCTGATCCGGTAACGCATTCTCGCGGAAGGCGGCCTTCTCCTTTTTATACTGTGCGAGAGTTGGATGCTCGAAATCCGGATGCTGCTCGATCATGCCGAGTTGCTCTCTCAGTGCCTCTTCGGCAACGGCCTGCACATCGCCATCGATAGTAGTGTGAATGTGAAAACCACCTTTCGAAACCGCCTCGTAGCCAAGCAGTTCAATGACTTCCTGACGCACGTTTTCGTATACGAAGGCTGACTTACCGGTGATATTTACTTTGGCCACCGTGCGAACCTCTGCTTTTTGCGATCGGGCAGTTGTATCGTCGTCGATGAATCCTTCGGCATTCATCCTGACGAGCACGTGATTTCTCCAACGCTTCGAAGTATCCGGGAAAGAGCGTGGTGAACGGTGATAAGGGTTCGGGACAGCTGCAGCAAGGGTCGCACCTTCGAGCACAGAAAGGCGGGAAGGATCTTTACCAAAATATCCCTCCGAGGCAGAAGCAATACCGTAATAGCCGCTGCCGAAGTAGATCTTGTTGATATAGAGCTCGAGAATTTTCTGCTTCGAGCCGATCTCTTTCTCAATCCGACGAGCGAGGAAAATCTCGGTAATCTTTCGGCTGACGGTCCTGTCCTTCAGCTCGAAAGTCTGGCGTGCAAGCTGTTGGGTGATCGTCGACGCTCCCTGATTCCACCCTTTCGAACGCAGCGCATAGTAAACGGCACGCAAGATACCATAGTAGTCGACTCCGTCGTGCTCGTAGAAACGGCTGTCCTCCGCAGCGAGGAGGGCATTGATGAAGTGATCCGAAACATCATCCAGCGTGACCGGACGCCTGTTCTGCACAAAAATTCGGCCCAACTCCTGACCGTTCCGATCAAAGATTCGACTGGCGACCTCGACCTTGCCGATGTCCGACATGTCGAATGACTCGGCTAGATCATATCGCGGCTTGCAGTAGAAAAAGGCACCCGCCGCTCCGATGATTGTGACCATCAGGCAAAGGAGAAAGCAGAAGCTGAGAAACTTAAACCAGAAGACAAGGCTACGTCGGCGCTTCGCTCTGCAGACCGCTGATTCGTCGAGCGGCGGCAGGTCGACCACATTACTGACCGGAGGTTCGCCACTTCCGATGGCCTCGAAATCGCTGTCTGAAGGGTCGTCGGACACGATAGAATTTTGTCAAAGGGGTTGGAGGGAGTAGGATTCCACAGCATGGCTGCTGATACAAGATCCTACGTCAATGGAAAAGATACGCCTCTTTTGGAAATCGTCTTTCAAGAAATCGAAAAAAGTCCGCAAGGATCGATATCTTTTTCGGACTTCGTTGAACTCGCACTTTATCACCCGGAACACGGCTACTATGCCTCTCCAGAGCGAAGAAAAGTGGGACGTCGGGGAGATTTTTACACCAGCGTATCT
>Ga0181587_10001144_pt1 | contig 22301 bp, 23 predicted proteins | sample 071ome_27_FD_132463 | JGI IMG/M metagenome (GOLD analysis project Ga0181587, IMG submission 132463) | Coastal salt marsh microbial communities from the Groves Creek Marsh, Skidaway Island, Georgia - 071409AT metaG (megahit assembly) | ecosystem: Environmental > Aquatic > Marine > Intertidal... | reverse complement strand
TCACCCTCCCAGCGAGCCGAGGCCGCTGCCGAACTGCAGCGCCGGTCCCTCGCCCGCACGCCACGCGACTGGTTCGATGATCAACTCGCCGCTATCTCAGGCTGACTCCGAGCCCAACTCCCTCCTCAACCACTCGAGCATCTGCTGCGCCCCGGCAGGCCCATCGACCACATGGTCGGCACGCGCAAGCAGCGCCGGCGGCGCCTCAGGGGACGTGACGGCGATCCGAAGGGTGGATGCGCCGAGGGCAGCAAGGTGATCCAAGCCATCGAAGGCCGGAAGGTCGCCGAGGTCATCACCGGCGTACGCGACCACGTCGAGTCCTGAGCCCAACTCCACCACCGCCGTACCTTTGTCGCGCTCGACCGGAGGGTGCACCTCGAAGGAGCGCTTGGCTGCCCGAGCCTCGGCACCCGTGCGTCGGGCCACCGCAACGGCCCAGTCCTTCATCGGCTGCGCCAGATGCTCATCGGTTCGATAGTGGACGGTCAGCGACAGGCCCTTCGCTTCGACCACCGCGGGGCCGAACCGGCTGTTGGCGTCCGCGGTGAGTTCCTCAATGATCGGGCGCCATGTTTCGGCCTCGGGGATGACCGAACCCACGCCATCGACCCGTGACTCCAACCCGTAGAGGCCGACGAGATCGATCTCGACCGGCAACAAGGGGGCGAGGTAGTCGACCGGTCGGCCCGACACCACCGCGAGTCGCCCGAGTCGATGACGGAGCTCCACGAGAAGGTCGGTGATCCCCGGCCGGGGCGCCGCCCCCTCCGGCGTGGGAGCGATATCGGCCAGGACGCCGTCGAAATCGAGAAAGAGGCCCGCCCGAGCTGGCGCGCCAACGAGCGCGGCCAGCGGGAATGCCGTCACAGCCGGGCGGTGACTCAGCCCAGGACGCCGTCCGTGCCGAGCACGACGACGATGTGGAACCCTTCGACATCGGGGCGGTTGGACTCGGCGACGAGCCCGGTGATTTCCTCAGCCGTTGCCGGCCGCAGAACCGCCGCCGTGCCGCCCAAGACGATGGCGACCTGTTCGGCATCGGAGCCGTATCCATCGATGTAGTACACGTTCGACACCGCCGTGTCGTTGAACGCATTGACGGCTGCGGTCACATAGCCGGCAGTTGCGAGTTCGCCGGAGCGGGCCCCAGCCAGACCGGCCGTGTTGGTGCCGTTGGCGACCGCCGCACGGACCTCACCGGGCGGCCGAGTGACCACGACAGGAACCGTCTCGGTCGTCTCTTCGACGACAGGCTCCTCCGTCTCGGTGCCATCCTCGCCCGTATCGCTTGCGACCTCGTCGCCCGCGCCTTCGTCGGCCGCATCGCCGCCCTGGTCGTCGGTCGATTCGCTGGTGCCATCGTCGATCGGCCCAGCTTCCACTGCCGAGTCAGAGCCACCGACTCCTCCCTTCCAGAGCAGCAGGAAGCCGATGAGAACGGCAATGGCGATCAGCGCGCCACCGCGCGCAGCTGCGTTGCCGGTCGAGCGGCCAAAGGACGAGTCAGGCGAGGCGTAACGCCCAGAAGCGGTCATCGTTGAAGAACTCCTGTTCGAGGCAGCACCGGCCGAGCGGTGCCGATCTCCCCTATCCTCGCAGATTCAGCGGCCCGGGTGGCGCCGCCACGGCGTACCCTGACCGAAACACCGGTTGTTCCGGTCATTGCCCGTGTAGCTCAGTTGGTAGAGCAGCTGTCTTGTAAACAGCAGGTCGCAGGTTCGATCCCTGTCGCGGGCTCGCTCAGTTCGTGGTCGCACCTCGGCGACGGGTGATCTCGTACACGGCCACCGCCGCTGCGTTTGAGACGTTCAGCGAGTCGAGCACGCCGCCCATCGGGATGCTCGCAACCGTGTCGCATCGCTCACGCACCAGGCGGGACAGGCCGGGGCCTTCCGCACCAAGTACGAGGGCAACGGGTTCGTCAGCGACCGGCAGATCGAAGATGCTGCGTTCACCGCCGGCGTCGAGACCAACCGTCCAGATGCCCTGCTGTGACAGGTTCTTCATCGTCGCTGGGAGACCACCAACGACGGCGATCCGAAGGTGCTCAATCGCGCCCGCAGCCGTCTTGGCCACCGTCGGCGTGATGTGAGCAGCCCGGTGACGAGGCAGAACAACACCGGTGACGCCGGCGCACTCCGCAGTGCGGAGGATTGCCCCGAGGTTTCCGGGGTCGGTGATGCCGTCGAGCAGCAGGATGAACGGTGGGGTGCCGTCTCGTTCGGGACGGAGCAGCTCGTCAAGCGGGGTTGGCCGCAGGGGTTGAGCCATCGCCAACACCCCCTGCGCGCCGTCGGTGCGGGTCATCGACTCGAACTTCGAGCGGGACAGTTCCCGGATCGTGACCTTCTGCTCATCGGCGAGATCAATGATGTCGTCAAGGATCGGGGCAGGATCGAGATCACCCGCGAGGATCACCTCACGGGTTCGTCGGGTGCCAGCCATCAGCAGCTCCCGCACGGCATGGCGACCCTCAATCTGGTCCCCACCGAGATGCCCGCCGCCCCGGCCCTCGTCTGGTGTGCGGATCGGCGTCGTGCCTCGTTGCCCCTCGCCACGACGGGGGCGCTGCGGCTGGCCCTTGCCCCGCCCCTTCGCCACCTTCTTGGCGGCCCGATTGGCGGGACGTCCCCGCCCACCCTTCGGCTGTGGCTTCCCGCTTCGTCCTCGGGCGCTCATCGGTAAATCAGAGCGACAGCCCACGCAGCGATGCCCTCGCCACGTCCAAGCGCACCGACACCTTCGGTGCGGCGACCAGTGACCGTGACTGGTGCGCCAACGGCCTCCGACAGATTGCGTTGCATGACGTCCTTCACGGGTGCGAGCTTGGGTCGGTCGAGTACGACCGACAGGTCGACGTTGCCAGGCTGCCAGCCCTCGCGGCGGACGGCGTCCGCTGCCTGGCGGAGCAGGGTGATGCTGTCAGCCCCTTTGAGACCGGGGTCGGTGTCGGGGAACATCTGGCCGATGTCACCGAGCCCGGCGGCCCCGAGCAGAGCATCGGCGCAGACGTGAGCGAGGACATCGGCGTCGCTGTGACCGGCGAGTCCGCGCTCGCCCTCGAACGCGACCCCGCCGAGCACGAGCACTCGATCGGGATCGTCGGCGCGAGCATGGATATCGAACGCCTGTCCCACACGGAACGGCGCCGGAGACAGGTCGGTCATGCGTTGGGGCCTTCCTCGAGCAGCAGTTCAGCGATCTGGAGATCATGGGGGGTCGTGAGCTTCATGGCAGCACGATCACCCTCGACCATCGTGACGGCTCCACCGGTGATCTCCACCAGGGTGGCGTCGTCGGTTGCCTCGGCACCACTCGCATGCGCCGCTCGAAGACCCTCGAGGGGAAACCCCTGTGGCGTCTGGACCGCGGCGAACTCCGCCCGGTCGACGGCCCCGCTGGTGCGGTGACGCAGGGAATCGGCGACATCGAGCACCGGCACGGCCGCATCGGCACCGCTGCGGACGGCAGCGATGACTCGTTCGAAAACCGAGCCGGGGGCGAGTGGGCGAGCGGCGTCGTGGACCAACACGATGTCGGCATCGGGTGGAACGACATCGAGCCCGTTCCGAACCGACGCCGAGCGGGTAGACCCTCCGGTGACGGTGATGACGGGACGACCGGCGGCCTCGGTGTACCCCAGGTCGACATCGACCGGCAGGACGGCGACCACCCCGTCGCTGTGTTCAGCAGCAGTCGTCATCGCCCGGTCGATCACCCGATGCCCGCCCAGCGCAAGGAATTGCTTGGGGGCACCGAACCGAGCGCCGGAACCGCCGGCCACCACGATGGTCCACACCCCGCTCTGATCAGCATGCTGCTCACTCACCTCACTAGTGTGGTGCGAGCCCATGACTGACACCACCCTGCTCTCCTCGCTGCTGCGCTCAACCCTGCTCTTCGCCGACCTTGACGACTCAGCGCTCGAACGCATTGCGACCGACGCCACCGAGCGAACCCTTCAGCGCGGCGACGTACTGTTCGTCGAAGGTGAGGAGCCCGACGACCTCTACGTCGTCATCGAAGGGCGCATCGCGATCGCCAATCGCTCGATCGACGGACGCGAGAGCGTCGTTGCGCTGATGGAGCCCGGCGACCTGTTCGGCGAGATGGGTTTGTTCGACGGGTTCGGTCGCTCTGCTGAGGGCCGGGCCCTTGAGCCCAGCACAGTCATCGAGATCTCCTATGCGCCGGTGAAGCAGCTGTACGCCAACCGTCCCGAAGAGCTGTGGTCGGTCGTGAAGCTGCTCGCAGCACGGGTGCGTTCCGTCGACGAGGCGCTGGCCGATTCGGTATTCCTCGATGTCACCGGCCGAACCGCCAAGCGTCTGCTTGAACTCGCCGGCGACGCCGATGAGTTCCTGCTACCGATCACCCAGGAAGAGCTTGCGGGCATGGTTGGCGCAAGCCGCGAGCGGGTCAACAAGGCGATCGCCTCGTTTGTCCGACTCGGCTGGCTCGATCAGAACGATCGTCGCTACGTCATCACCAACCGAGAACAGCTGTCGATCCGGAGCCGCTAGCTCGGGCCCACGTCGGCGAGTGCAACCGCCGCCGCAAGCGTTGGGGCTCGAAGGAGCTGAAGCCCGTCGACCGCGACATCGGCACCGGGGGGCACGATCGCCCGTCGAAAGCCCATACGGGCTGCCTCGTTGAGCCGACGATCGAGATGGGCAACGTGACGCAGCTCACCGCCGAGCCCGACTTCACCGATGGCGACGACGTCATCCCCCAGCGGCTGGCCGGTGAGCGAGGACGCCACCGCAAGCGCGAGTGAGACATCGGCGCCAGGGTCGTTGACTCGGGCCCCGCCGACCGCAAGGGCGTACACGTCGTTGCCTGCCACGGAGAGACCACAACGTCGTTCGAGTACCGCCAGCAGCATGGCGAGCCGCCCGGAATCGACGCCCTGCGCCGATCGGCGCGGGTTGCTGAGGTTGGAGTCCGCCACCAGCGCCTGCACTTCGATCAACAGCGGGCGGTTGCCATCGACGGTTGCCACGACCGCCGAACCAGACACCCCAGTGACCCGGTCGGCCAGAAACAGACCGCTGGGATCATCGACGGTGACGAGGCCGTGATGATCCATCTGCAGTAGACCGACCTCGGTCGTTGCCCCGAACCGATGCTTCGCCGCCCGAAGCAACCGCAGGCCGTGATGCCGGTCACCATCGAACTCGAGGACGGTGTCGACGACGTGCTCGAGCACCCGCGGCCCGGCCAGCGTGCCCTCCTTGGTGACATGACCCACGAGCAACACCGCCGTGCCCGTTGCCTTGGCGTGCGCCACAAGCCGGTTGGCACACTCACGGATCTGGCCGACCGAGCCAGGAGCGGAACCCATGGATGGGTCGTGCAGCGTCTGGATCGAGTCGATCACCACCACGTCGGGCCGGACCTCCTCGAGGTGAGCCACGATGTGAGGCAGCGTCGTCTCCGACACGAGCCAGAGTTCGTCGTGAACTGCGCCAAGGCGATCAGCTCGGCCCCGAACCTGGCCCGCTGATTCCTCCCCCGAGACATAGAGGCTGGTGACCCCGGCTGCCGCGGTAGAGCCAACAAGCTGCAGCAGGAGCGTCGACTTTCCGATTCCCGGTTCACCACCGACGAGCGTGACCGAGCCTGCGACCAGCCCGCCACCAAGGACGCGATCGAATTCCGGAACGCCGGTCGGCCTCGCATCGGCAGCGGTATCGACGATCTCGGCGATACGGGCCGGCTTCGAGGTCGGCGGCGGGGCGGCGGCTGTGTCGCCACGAAGCTCGACCTCTTCGACCAGCGTGCTCCATGCATCACAGCCGCCACAGCGGCCGACCCACGTCGGGCTTGGCCAGCCACACTCGGTGCAACGGTGAACGGTCCTGGACTTCGCCATGGGCGAACCCTAGGCGAGGCGTGAGACGCTCCTGGCCTCAGCTCCCGCGGCTGCGCAGGAGATCCTCGAACCCACGCACGACCGTATGCGTGGTCTCGGGCGCCGCTTCTGCCCCGGTGACGAACAAGCCAGTAGCCATCCCGAGTTCCTTCGCGGCGTCGAGGTGGGCGGGGTTGTTCGAGAGGTAGAAGCAGTCGTAGTGGTCCACCGACATGGTGCGGCGGGTCGCCTCGAACAAGGCGGGCTCGGGCAATGCCGAACCAACGTCGCCGCTGACCATCCACGAACTCACGGCGCCATCGAGCGAGGCCATCCGCCGGAGTCGGTCACCCCACACTCGAGGCTGATTGCCGATGGCCGCCACCGGCAGTCGACTCGTCGCCATCCGGTCGAGGAACGGATGTAACCCCGGGACGAGACGGAACGACGACAGATAGCGAGTTTCGATCTCTTCGGCCATCGGCCCGAGGCCCACTTCGCTCCAGAACTCTTCGGGCGAGAGCCGACCGAGGATCAGTTGCCGGTGTCGTTCGCGGATCATCTCGGGATCAGCATCGGGGCGCTCGGCGGTGATCAACGGAACCAACAGGCCCTCGACCGGATCGGTCGGTCTCACGATGACGCCATGCACATCGACCATGAGCAGACGCAGCAGGCGTCGGCGAGGCCGGTTCGCCTCCGCAGCCCGGGTGGCCGCCCGCTTTTCTCGCTGTCGTTGATCCCGGCGACGGCGTCCCTTCGGCGTGCGCAACTTGCCGAGAACAAACGTCCCGAGTCGGCTCAGCACCACAAGGACGAGCAGGAGCGCGGCCAGGATCGCGATGACCGCCCAGACTCTCGGGAGGATCTCGTCGACCGACGCCCGGGCATCGATGCTTGTCGGGCTGTCCCCGTAGGTGAACGACCAGGTCGCGACATCGTCGACGGTCTCGCCGGTCTCGGTGCTGACATTGGCCGGCAGGGTCACGTTGACCACGAGGCCGAGCGTGTTGGAGATGGGAACCCCAGCGTCCTCGCCAACCCGGATCAGACTGCGGCCCAGCGGGAAGCCGTCGAGGAGCGCTGCGAGCGTCTCGTCGCCGAGCGCCTCAAGATCAGGGGTGGGGTCGATGTCGGCGGCGAAGGTGTAGGAGGTCTCGGCTGGTCGCAACCCGAACATGGCGAACTCGTGCTGCTGATCGAGAGCCACATTCGAGAAAATCAGGTCTTCGCCCATCAACTCGGCGAGGACGTCGGGCAGATCCTCCGGCGAGAGGAACGGCTTCCGAGCCGTCAGGGTGATCCCGCCGTCATCGACCTCGGGACCATCCAGATCCCAGCCAGCCGCCTCAAGATCCGAGAAACGAAGATCGGCGGGGTCCTCAACGAGCAGATTCACCGCCTCCAGGTCAGCATCGATAGCGATCGTGACGAGGCCGGATCCGTCCTCCTCTACCTTGATGTCAACGGTGGTATCGACACGACACGCGGACGCGACAAGCAGGACCAGAAGTCCCACGACGACAGCACGCGCCCGTTTCATCGCCTCGAACCTAGACGTTCTCAGCGCATGTGCGGTTCCACGTTCCCGAAAGACTCCGAGAAGCCAACGCCCAGCGCGCAAGAGGCGGCCCGTGAAGGCCGCCTCTCAGCGAAGTTGCATCACTGGCGCTCGACGGCAGCAACGCCGCCCGGCACAAACCCGATCAGAAGACGTCGCCCCCGTCGAGCGCGTCCTCAAGTTCCGGCGCCGGCGGCTCGAAGCCCTCGATTGCCCGGAACACGATCTGGAGTTCGTTGTTCTGCTCCGGATCAGGTTCGACGTCGACGATGATGATTTCGCCAGCTCGGAACTCCTTGTAGAGCAGTCGCTCCGACAGCGGATCCTCGACCATGCGCTGAATGGCTCGGCGCAGAGGACGGGCGCCGAGTGTCGGGTCATACCCCTTGTCGGCGAGATGATCCTTGGCGGCGTCGGTGAGCTCGAGGCCCATGCCCTGGCCACCCAACTGTGTTGCGGTGCGGCTGATCATCAGATCAACGATCTGACGAACCTCGGGCTGGCTGAGTTCGTGGAAGACGATGGTGTCATCGATGCGGTTCAGGAACTCCGGACGGAAGTGAGCCTTCAGCGCGTCGTTGACCTTCTCCTTCATCTTCGTGTAGTTGACCGCCTCATCGCCGGTACCGAAGCCGATCGACGCCTTGCGAAGGTCCTGGGTGCCCAGGTTCGAGGTCATGATCAGCACGGTGTTGCGGAAGTCGACCGAGCGTCCCTGGGAGTCCGTGAGGCGGCCCTCTTCGAGGATCTGCAGCAGGGTGTTGAAGACGTCGGGGTGGGCTTTTTCGACCTCGTCGAACAGCACGACCGAGAACGGCTTGCGTCGCACCTTCTCGGTGAGCTGACCGCCCTCGTCGTAGCCGACATAGCCGGGGGGCGAACCGACGAGCCGGCTCACCGTGTGCTTCTCCTGGTACTCCGACATGTCGAGCGAGATCAGCGAGGTCTCATCCCCGAACAGGAACTCGGCGAGGGTCTTGGCCAGCTCGGTCTTGCCGACACCGGAGGGACCCAAGAAGATGAACGAGCCCGACGGTCGCTTGGGATCCTTCAGGCCAGCGCGCGTGCGGCGGATCGCCTGGGAAACCGCCTTGATGGCATCCTCCTGGCCGATGACCCGCTTGTGCAGCTCGTCTTCCATCCGCAGGAGCTTTTCGGTCTCCTCTTCGGTGAGCTTGTACACCGGAATTCCGGTCCACAGGGACAGGACCTCGGCGATGGCCTCCTCGTCGACCTCGTCGAACAGATCGAGACCCGACGCCTTGGCTTCGGACTCCATCGTGTCTCGGCGAGCGAGTAGCTCCTTCTCCTTATCGCGGAGGCGGCCGGCTTCTTCGAACTGCTGACCTTCGACCGCTTCCTTCTTTTGCCGAACGACATCAGCGATCTCCACCTCGAGTTCCTTGTACTCCGGCGGGGTTTCCATGCGCTTGATGCGCAACCGAGAACCTGATTCATCGATCAGGTCGATCGCCTTGTCGGGAAGCTGGCGATCGGAGATGTAGCGGTCAGCGAGATTGGCGGCAGCCACGATCGCCTGATCGGTGATCGTGACCCGGTGGTAGGTCTCGTAGCGGTCGCGAAGACCCTTGAGAATCTCGACCGTGTGCGCAACCGACGGTTCGTCGACCACAACCTTCTGGAAGCGCCGCTCGAGGGCGGCGTCCTTCTCAAGATGCTTGCGGAACTCGTCGAGGGTGGTAGCCCCGATGGTCTGGAGTTCACCACGGGCGAGCATCGGCTTGAGGATTGACGCTGCGTCGATCGCACCTTCGGCCGCACCAGCACCAACGAGCGTGTGGATCTCGTCGATGAACAGAATGATGTCGCCGCGGGTTTTGATCTCCTTCAGGACCTTCTTCAGGCGCTCCTCGAAATCACCGCGGTACCGCGAACCGGCCACCAATGCGCCGAGGTCGAGGGTGTAGAGCTGCTTGTTGTGCAGCGTCTCGGGCACGGTGTCAGCGGCGATTGCCTGGGCCAGACCCTCAACGATCGCCGTTTTGCCGACGCCGGGTTCGCCGACGAGCACCGGGTTGTTCTTGGTGCGGCGGCTGAGAATCTGCATGACGCGCTCGGTCTCTCGGCTCCGACCGATGACCGGGTCGAGCGCCTTCTCGCGGGCCGCCTGGGTGAGGTTGCGTCCGAACTGGTCGAGCACGAGCGAACCGGACTGGTCGCCACCACCCGAGCCGCCTGCCGTCGCGCCGGCCTTGTCGCCCGAACCACTCGACGAGCCCGACGAATCCGAGCCCGAACCGGACCCCGAATAGCCGGAGAGCAGCTGGATGACCTGCTGACGCACCCGGCTGAGATCGGCGCCAAGTTTGACGAGGACCTGGGCGGCGACGCCCTCACCCTCGCGGATCAGACCGAGCAAGATGTGCTCGGTCCCGATGTAGTTGTGACCAAGCTGCAGCGCTTCGCGCAGGCTCAGCTCAAGGACTTTTTTGGCCCGAGGCGTGAAGGGGATGTGGCCGCTGGGCGACGACCCGCCCTGACCGATGATCTCTTCGACCTGGTTGCGCACCGCTTCAAGGCTGATGCCGAGCGACTCCAGCGCCTTGGCCGCAACACCCTCACCCTCGTGGATGAGGCCAAGCAGGATGTGCTCCGTGCCGATGTAGTTGTGGTTGAGCAGCCGCGCCTCTTCCTGGGCAAGCACCACCACTCGTCGAGCCCGGTCGGTAAATCGCTCGAACATCGGTTTCCTCCCTGAGGTTGGGAACGGGGGCCGGACCGCAGTCCGTCTGACGAGTGTACCGGCGGGGCCACGACTGACGCCGTCGAACCCACCGCACCCGGACACCCACCAAGGCGGGAGCCGGGCTCCCATCGGCAGGTGTAACACCCAACGTAGGGAACTTGTTCCGCCTATGACGAACCCTGCGGGAATTCCACTGAGGGTGGTGCTGAACAACACGTACGATCACCTCGAGCCCCGGCATGGCCGAACGATCCGTCGAGCGCCTAGCGTGTAGGTCATGGCCCACCCCCTCGCCATCCTGCCGTCGATGGAAGACGACCTCGTTCGCACCGAGCAGGAGCTGTTGCGCGTGGTCGCCGCCGAGGACGACTTTCTCACCGAGGTAGCAAGCCATCTGATCAATGCGGGCGGGAAGCGAGTACGACCCGGTTTCGCTATGGCTGCAGCGGCAGCGCTTGATCCTTCCGGTGCGCCCGCACCGATCGAGGTGATTCGCGGGGGCTGCGCGGTCGAACTCGTGCACATCGGATCGCTCTACCACGACGATGTCATGGACGACGCCACCACTCGGCGGAGCGTCAAAAGTGTCAACGCCGAGTGGGGCAACCTGCGAGCAATCCTTGCTGGCGACTACCTCCTCGGTCGGGCCTCCGAACTCGCCGCTGACCTTGGAACCGAGGTCGCCGGCCTGCTGGCGACCACGATCACCCAACTCTGCGAGGGCCAGATTCTTGAGCTCGAGTCGGCCTACGACCCGAATCGCACGGTCGAGCGTTACGAGCGATCGATCACCGGCAAAACGGCCTCCCTGCTTGCCACGGCATGCCGGATCGGCGCCCTCGTCGGAGAGGTTCCCCGTCCCGTGGTCGAATCGCTCACCGAGTTCGGCATGGCCTACGGCATGGCGTTCCAAGTCGTCGATGACATCCTCGACATCGTCGCCACCGATGAACAACTCGGAAAACCAGCCGGCAACGACCTGATCGAAGGTATCTACACGCTGCCCGTGATCCATGCCCTCGCCGATGATGCCGTCGCCACCGACCTTCGGCCGTTGCTCACCCGCGACATCACGCTGGACCAGCGCGACCGGGCGCGGGAATTGATCCGCGCCAGCAGCGGGGTGCGGACTGCCCTCGATGTCGCCCAAGGCTGGGCTGACAAAGCCGCAGGCACGCTCACCGACCTCCCGGACACACCGGGGGCGCGAGCGCTGCGAGCGGCGAGCGATGACCTCATCGCCCGGGCCCACGCGCCACTCTCGTAACCGGCTACGCCGACTTACTCCTCTTCGTCGGCGTCCCCGGAGTCGGCGGCGCCGCGCACCTGCTCAGGCTTGAGCGTGGGGAAGAGCACCACATCTCGGATCGTCGTGGTTCCGGTGAGCAGCATCACGAGACGGTCAACACCGATGCCCAGACCGGCGGTGCCGGGCAGCCCGTACTCCAGGGCCCGCAGATAGTCCTCATCAACGACCATCGCCTCGTCGTCGCCGGCATCTCGGTCGGCCTCCTGCGCCTCGAATCGCTCGCGCTGAATCACCGGATCGGTGAGTTCGGAGAAGCCATTGCACAGTTCGCGACCGGCAACGATCGCCTCGAACCGTTCGGTGTAGCCAGGCCGTTCTCGGTGCTCGCGGGAAAGCGGCGAAACCTCAACCGGATAGTCGGTGACGAACACCGGACCCCACAGCTCGGCCTCACACGTCTTCTCGTACAGCTCGAGGATGAGCTTGCCCGGGCCGTAGTGAGGTTTGATCTCCACCCCGAAGCGTTCACAGATGGAGCGAAGCTCATCGATGGGCGTGGCGAGCGACACCTCAACCCCTGCGTGCTCGGCGATCAACTCCTCCATCGTCGCTCGACGCCACGGTGTCGACAGGTCGACCTCACGCCCGTCGTAGTCGATCGTCGTCGTGCCCAAGACCTCGGTTGCGATGCCGGCAACCAGTTCCTCGGTGAGCCGCATCATGTCGTCGTGGTCGGCGTACGCCCAGTACAGCTCGAGCATGGTGAACTCGGGGTTATGCCGCGTCGACATGCCCTCGTTGCGGAAGACCCGAGCGATCTCGAAGACCTTCTCCATACCCCCGACAACAAGCCGCTTCAGGTAGAGCTCTGGCGCAATACGCAGATACAGCTCCTGGTCAAGGGCGTTGTGGTGGGTGGTGAACGGTCGGGCAAGGGCGCCACCGGGGATGGGATGAAGTACTGGCGTCTCGACCTCGACAAAGTCCTGATCGTGAAGGAGCCGCCGCATGGAGGCGACGATCTGGCTGCGCTTGGTGAAGGCATCACGCGCCTCGTCCGTGACCCACAGGTCGACATACCGCTGTCGGTAGCGCGTGTCGGGGTCAGAGATGCCGTGCCATTTATCGGGGAACGGGCGGCGGGCTGGTGCGAGCACCTCCCAACCGTCGACGCGGACACTGAGTTCGCCCCGGCGGGTCATCATCACGATGCCGGTGACAGCAATCCAGTCACCGATCGAGAGATGGGTGAACCCTTCGAACTCCGGGGTTGACTTGGCCATGGCGAAGAGCTGGATCCGACCCGACGAGTCCTGCAGCGACCCGAAGGCCAGCTTGCCTTGGTCGCGCCGCAACATCAGCCGACCCGCGACGGTGACGACCGTCTCGGTTTCGGCACCGGCCTCAAGTTCGCCGTGGGCGGCGACGATATCGGCCGTCGAATGGGTGACGTCGTAACGGTACGGGTATTCGCTCATCGCTGGTTCCGGTTGTGCACGATCCGCAGACCGTGGAGGGTCAAGTAAGGCTCGACGTGATCGATCGTCTCCGAGACCGGCGAGATCAGATGGGCGAGACCCCCGGTCGCGACCACATTGATCTCGCCGAGCGTTGCGGCGAAGCGGCGCACCATGCCGTCGATCATGGCGGCAAAGCCGTACACCGTGCCGGACTGGATGGATTCCACCGTCGACTTGCCGACGACGCTGCGAGGCTCGACCAGTTCAACGGCACGCAGCGCTGCGGCCCGACCGAAGAGCGCATCGAGGCTGATCTCGATGCCGGGAGCGATCGCACCGCCGAGAAACTCACCGTTCTCGGAGATGACGTCGAAATTGTTGCCGGTACCGAAGTCGACGACGACGGTCGGCCCGCCATAGAGGTCGTAGGCCGCGATGGCGTTGGCGATGCGGTCGGCGCCGACCTCCTTTGGGTTGTCGTAGAGGATCGGCATCCCCGTTTTCACCCCGGGCTCGATCACGATTGGCTCGAAGGGCAGGTAGCGCATCGCCATCTGCCGCAGGTTGGCCAGGATGCGAGGAACTCCCGAGCAGATCGACAGCCCCGTCAGATCGTCGTCGAAGTCAACGTCGATCGTGTCGAGCATCGAGCGCACGAGTACCGAGTACTCGTCGCTCGTCCGTTCGTGGACCGTTGAGATCCGCCACTGGTCGATGAGGCCGACCGCTGCCCCTTCGCCCGTTTCGGCGCGCGGGTCATACAGGCCGAGCACCGTCTGGGTGTTGCCGACATCGATCGTGAGAAGCACGCCCGTCAAGCTACCGGACCGCTCGGATCACCCGGCCCAAGGCGCAACTCGCGTCTCGGCACTGACCGCCGTCAGGAGGTGGGGGTGGCAACAAAGACCGGGATGACGCGCCCGTGCCCGGTCGCGGCCTCCTGGTAGTCGGTGTAGGGCGGGTAGACCGCTTCACCACGGGCGTACCAGGCCTCGCGTTCATCACCGTCGAGTTCACGGATCATGTAGTCCCTGGGTTCAGGGCCATCCTGGATCGTGACGTGATCACGAGCGAGCAGGTTGTAGTACCAGCCCGGGTGGGTGGGGTTGCCGCCCTTGCTTGCGATGATCCCGTACTCGCCCTCGTGCTCGACGCGCATCAGGGGCACCTTCCGAACCTTGCCGCTCTTGTGGCCCACCGTCGTCATCACGATGATCGGAATCCCGGTGTCCATGAGGGTGTTGGCCTCGGTGCCGCCCGATGCCTCGTACTGCTCGACCTGCTTCGCCACCCAGCCCCACGTGCTGGGTTCGTACTCCCCTTCGATCGCGGCCATCTCAGACCCGCTCGATAATGATCGCTGGAGCCATACCACCCGCAGCACACATAGTGATGAGCCCGACCTGCTTGTCCTGACGCTCGAGTTCATCGAGCGCCGTGTTGATGAGGACCGCGCCGGTCGCGCCGATGGGATGACCGAGCGCCATGGCACCACCGTTGATGTTGACCTTTTCGCGATCGATGTCGAGATCTCGCTGGAACTTCTCAGACACGACGGCAAACGCCTCGTTGATCTCGATCACGTCGATGTCATCGAGGGTCATGCCGGCCTTCTCCAACACCTTGCGAGCTGCCGGCACCGGTGCGTTGAGCATCAGGGTCGGGTCGTCACCCATGTTGGCCATCGCCACGATGCGCGCTCGCGGCTTCAGACCGTGAGCCTGCACATAGTCTTCGCCAGCCCAGAGGATCGCGGCCGAGCCGTCAACCACCCCAGAGCTGTTGCCGGCGTGATGGAAGTGCTGGATATCGAGATCGGGATAGCGCCGGTTGATCTGCTCCCGGAAGGTCGCCGACTCCTCGGTGTGCCGGTAGTCAGCGACTGCTTCGAACGACGGGCTCAGCTTCGCCAGCCCCTCCATGGTCGTGCCGGGACGGGGGAACTCTTCACGATCGAGCGCCAGCGAACCATCCGGGTTGAAGACCGGAATCAGGCTCTTGTCGAAACGCCCTTCCTTGATCGCCGTTTCGGCCCGCTCCTGGGTGAGGACCGCCAACTGATCGAGTGCTTCGCGGGAAATCCCCTCCATCGTTGCGATGGCATCGGCGCACACCCCCTGATGAGCCTGAGGGTGAAGCTCATCGAGTACCGGGTTGCCGCCACCCATCGGCAGGAGCCCCTTCTTCGGCAACGACATCATCTCGGTGCCGCCGGAAACGACCAGATCTTCAAGGCCGGACTTCACAGCCGCGGCCGCGATGTTGGCCGACGTGATACCCGAACCGCAGAACCGATCGAGGGTCACGCCGCTGGCCTTGATGTCGTACCCGGCAGCCAGCGCCGACATCCGGCCGATGTCGCCGGACTGCTCGACCACCTGGGAACTGGTTCCCCACACGACGTCGTCGACGTCAGCGGAGTCGAAGCCGTTGCGTTCCTGCAACGCCTTCAGCACGGTCGCACCGAGGTGCTGGGGGTGGAGATGGGCGAGTGCACCCTTCCCCTGCTTGCCAATCCCTCGAGGGGTGCGGCACGCGTCGATGATGTAGGCCTCAGACATGGTCCCAGCGTGGCACGCGGACGCGGTCCGGACGAAACCAATGCGCAAACGCTCTGGCGGACGAAGAGCCCACGCGGCAGGGTGGACGACCATGAGCACCAAGCAACGCGTCGAAGACCGCCACCCTGCCCGAGTCCGCATCAGCCAGGGCAGCACCTTCGAGGCCACGGTCGGCTATTCCCGTGCGGTCACCGAGGGGCGCTGGGTGTGGGTGTCCGGCACAACCGGGTTCGACTACTCGACCATGACCATCGAGGACGACATCGTCGTTCAGACCGAACAGACCCTCACCAACATCGACGCGGCACTGATGGAAGCTGGCGCCACCGCCGCCGACATCGTTCGCGTGCGATACCTGCTGACCGACAGTGCCAACTTCGAGCCGTGCTGGCCGGCACTCCGTGACTACTTTGGCGACGCCCGGCCAGCCGCCACCATGGAAGTCACCGGCCTCGCCGACCCCCGTGTCTTGATCGAGATCGAGGTCACGGCGTTGAAACCCGAAACGGTGTAACCACCTGTAGTCGGAGCGCCTCCGTTCGATGATGCGGTCGGCTCAGCCGATCCCGAGTCACGCAACGGTGCCGTCGTTGTCGATGAGACGGGCCTGACCGAAGCGAACGGCGAGCAGCAGGCGAACGTTCCCATGAAGGGGGCCGTCAGCAACGAGCGTGTCGGCCTGCACGGCAGCGGCGTAGTCGAGCGTCCCCAGCGGTGCCTCCGCGACGACCTCAGCCATCGCCGCCTCGACTGCACTCGGGTCGGTCTCCCCTGCGGCGAGGCGAGCCAGACCGGCATCGAGGGCACGGCGCAGCACCACGGCCTGTGTGCGCTCGTCCTCAGTGAGGTACACGTTGCGGCTCGACATGGCGAGCCCGTCAGGCTCACGAAGCGTGGGGCACGGCACAACCTCAACCGGGATCGACAGATCAGACGCCATACGGGCGACAACCGCGACCTGCTGCCAGTCCTTCTCGCCGAAATAGGCCCGACACGGCCCGACGATCGAGAAGAGCTTGGCGACCACCGTGGCAACACCGGCAAAGTGCTCGGGGCGGGATCGACCTTCCAACGGGAACGCAACCGACGGCACCTCGACAATGGTGGCCATCGGCTGGGGATACATCTCCTTCACGCTCGGAGCGAAAATCAGATCCGCCCCGGCAGCAGCACAAACCTCGGTGTCGTGGGCAAGATCACGGGGGTAGCTCTCAAGGTCCTCGCCTGCGGCGAACTGCAGCGGATTGACGAAGATCGACACGATCGTCACGTCGTTGGCCGCGACCGACGCCTCGATCAACGACCGGTGGCCGGCATGGAGCGAGCCCATCGTCGGCACGAACCCAACGGAGCGACCGGCGGCTCGATGGGTGTCGAGGGTGGCTCGCACCGCTTCGATCGTTGTGACGACCGGCGGAGTCATTCCTCGTCTCGCATCGCCGCAAGCCGCCGGGCTTCGGCAAGCATCGCCTGATACGTCGCCAACTCGAGGGGTGTACGTTGGCTGATCGCTTCGAGATGGGCAACGAGGGTTGTTTCGTCGCCCCGAGCAACAGGTCCGGTGAGGGCAGCGGCAGGCCCGACGGCAACCGCATTCTGTGCGCTGCCGAGCGCCAAGCCGAGCAGTGCCTCGGATGGAATCCCGACGGCCGCTCCAATCCGCTCAGCGTGTCCGAGCAGAGCAACGAGGTGGTTGGACGCCACCGCCGCCGCTGCGTGATAGAGCGCTCGGTCCTCATCATCGATCGTGAACACACGCCCGCCGAGCGACTCGGCGAGTTGGGTGACGATCGGGTCGCCGGCAACGGCAAACCAACCGCCCCTGAGCCGCTCGGCACCGAGCTCTGGATCCGGCAACGACATCAGCGGGTGGAGCGCAGCGCGACGATCGTGCGGCGCAAGCACATCAAGTCCAAGCGAACCGGCCACGTGAGCAACGACTGCGGATCCGGGTTCGATCGCTGAGGCAACATCGCCGATCGCGCCGTCAGGCGTGGTGATCAAGACGAGGTCGACATCGTTGGCGGCGTCCACAATCGGGACGCCACGCCCCCGCATCTCCAGCACATCGAAGTCGTCGAGATCATCGATCGCTTTGGCAAACGAGCGGCCCGCCCGGCCCGCACCGATGACTCGGACAAGGATCACAGGTCCTCCAACCGTCCGACCGCACGAACCCCCTCGGCCTCGGCCGCCGCCCCCGCGTCATAGCCGTCGGGCAGGAGATCGGGCGCCAAATCGGCAAGCGGCACCAAAACGAACGCCCGCTCGAACATGCGAGGATGTGGCACCTCAAGGTCGGGGTCGTCGACGGTCTCGCCGTCGACCCACAGCACATCAACATCAAGGGTGCGCGGCCCCCACCGGATCACCCGCACCCGTTCTGCGGCCGACTCGCAATCACGGCAGACCTGGAGCAGTTCACGAGGCGACAGTGACGTGTCGAGCTCAACCACGATGTTGAGGAACGGGTCCTGCTCAACCCCACCGACTGGATCGGTCTCGAACGCACTGGAGATGGCAACCACATCAGGTATCGCAGCGACTGCCGTACGGAGAAACTCGACCCGATCACCCATGTTCGATCCGAGCCCCAGCAAGGCTCGGCGCGTTCCCGGCGACGGGTTGCCCTCGATCGGCGTCATCGCTGGACGGTGAGCCGCATCCCACTCGACGCGAGATCGTGCTCTACCGGGGGTCGGAGCTTGCGGACCTCGATGGTCACTGACTCGATGCGATCATCCTCGAGAATCGCCTCGGCGACTCGCTGACCCATGCGCTCGAACAACTGGAACGACTCGTCTCGGACAACCGATGCGATCCGGTCGAGGACGCTGCCGTAATCGATCGTCTCGTGGAGTTCATCGGTGCGGACTGCGCCCAGATCACCGGCATGGATGTCGACATCAAACTCGTAGGGCTGCCGCACTCCCTGCTCGAAGTCGAGCGCGCCGCACACACACAGGTGACGCAGCCCTCGGAGTTGGATGACGGGGGCCATCAGCCCGACGCTTCGCCTTCTTCGTCGTCATCGACACCTGGATCGATTTCGTCCTCGGGAACAGCGACGAACGCATCCACCGGCACCGCCGACGACGGTTCGCAACGTTCAACCATCGCAACCAGTTCTCGAGCAACCTGGCCGAGTTCACGCTCGAACAACCGCTCGGTGATCGAAATGGCCTGCGGGCCGTCGGGGACCAACTCCATCCAGACGAGATAGGCGGCAACGAGACCGGTGATCCGCTCGCCGAGCATCTCCCGATGGATGATGATCTTGTCGCCCGCCTGCACATGGTCCCGGATCGACGCCATGGCTCGGGTGAGGCTCAACGGTCCGGCCGCCGGCCCGCTAAACGGCACATGGCGGAACGGCAGCCCCATCTCCTCGTAGTTGTGGAGGTTCTGGCTTGAGCCGCACAGCGACATCACGAAGTCGAACTCGTTCTGGCGCAGCCAAATGATTTCTTCCTGGCGGCGAACCTTGCGATGGTTGACGCCGTAGCCACCGGGGCGTTCACAGACGGCGACCTTGTCCTTGATCACCCAGGTGAAATGACGGGGCTCGATCCCCTGGGCCCATTTGCCTCTCATCGCAGACTCAACCCCCCGACTCGATCACTCCCACGGCGTGGACCGTAGCCCGCACATCGTGGACTCGGACCATGTCCACACCGAAAAACCCACCCCAGGTCGCCATAGCAAGGGATCCTTCCAGGCGATCGCCGACCGGGGTCGGGTCGATCGAAGCGTCTCGGGTTCCGGCGTCGCTCATCGCATGCAGCCGGCCGATGCTCCCCTTGCGGCTGACCGCAAGCACGACAGGAGCGATCGACACCAAGCGATCGAGGTTGGCGACGAGTTCGAGATTGTGGTCGAGGGTCTTCCCGAAACCAATGCCGGGATCGATCCACAGCTCACGGACTCCAGCCACTCGGCCTCGGTCGGCGGCGGCAGCAAGCACGGCCGCAACGTCGCCGGCAACATCACCGACCGATGACTCGCCAGACGGTGCCGTGCTGGGCGGGCCGGCGTGCATGGCGATCCAGCCCATCTCATGGCGGGCCGCAATTTCCTCAAGCGAGGCGGTCACATCGTTCAGGATCCGGGCGCCCGCACGAGCAGCGGCCTCGGCCACCATCGGCTTGCTGGTATCGACCGAAATGACGACATCTGGCCTCGCCGCACGCAGTCCCTCGATAACCGGGATAGTCCGAGCGAGTTCGGTGGCCTCGTCGACCGGAACAGCGCCAGGGCGGGTCGACTCACCACCAACATCAAGAAGGTCGGCGCCCTCCTCAAGGAGTTGGAGGCCATGGGCCACCGCAGCATCGACGGTGTCATGGTGGCCACCATCGCTGAACGAGTCGGGCGTGACATTGACCACGCCCATGACTTTGGGTCGCATGGTGCCAGCCTCAGGAGTGCCCGAGGAAGCGCATCGCTTCGGCGCGGGTTGCGACGTTCTCTCGGAAGATACCCGTCACCGCCGACGTAACCGTCGAACTCCCCGGCTTGCGGACACCTCGCATCGACATGCAGAGATGTTCGGCCTCGAGCACAACGAGCACCCCTCGGGGACGGAGGTGCTCCTCAAGCGAATCAGCGATCTGGCTCGTCAGGCGTTCCTGTACTTGGGGGCGCTTGGCGAAGCCGTCGACGAGGCGAGCGATCTTCGAGAGGCCGACGACATTGCCGCTGCGATTCGGGATGTAGGCGACATGGGCCTGTCCAAGAAACGGAATCAGATGATGTTCACACAGCGAGTACATCGGGATGTCGCGGACCATGACCATCTCATCGTGATCGGCTTCGAACATCGTCGTCAGGTGGTCGGCCGGGTCCTGATGGATCCCGGCGCAGATCTCGGCGTACATGCGCGCCACGCGGGCTGGCGTGTCGAGCAGGCCGTCCCGCGCTGGGTCCTCCCCGATCGCGTGGAGGATCTCGACCACTGCAGCAGCAATGCGATCCTGGTCGACCTCGGGAGCGTGAACCCCGTCGATCAGCGGCTTGGACTCTCGGTCGGTCACGTCGTCAGACTACCGAGCACTTAGGCGGGCTCGAAAACTCGGATCGCATCCAATTCTCGGTAGTGCTCGGCCACGTCGAGGCCGTAGCCGACCACGAAGTCGGGCGGGATCGGGAAGCCGGAGTACTTCGCGCCGCTGTCCTCGGCCCCTTCCCGCACCAGGAGGGCGCAGATCTCCAGACTTGCCGGCTTGCGATCGCCGAGCACTCGCCGCAGATAGGCAAGGGTCAGGCCGGAATCGACGATGTCCTCCACGAGGATGACGTCACGGCCCTCGATGTCGGTTTCGAGATCCTTGACGATCCGCACGACGCCACTCGACGTGGTGCCCGTGCCGTACGACGAGACAGCCATGAAGTCGAGTTCGACGGGCACATCGATGGCGCGTGCCAGGTCACTCATGAAGACGAACGCACCCTTCAGCACGCCGACGAGCAGCGGCCGTCGGTCCCGGTAGTCCTCGGTGATCTGTGCACCCAATTCCGAGACGCGGGCGGCGAGCACGTCGGCGGCGATAACGGTCCGACCAATCGATCCGGCGGGGAGTGAACTCACTCGCCGGACCGTAGCCGAGCCGAGGTCAGGGACGCGGCCGCTGGTGAGAAATCCTGTGCCCGGGTGCGCGTTGGAACCTCGCACCGCTGCGACCGCAACGGGATCGGCGGAAAAACAACGAGGGCCCGGGCCGAAGCCCGGGCCTCTCGCTCACTGGCGAATGCCAGATTTCGATGTCGGCGTCGAGCCGACACGGGCTACATCATGCCCATGCCGCCCATACCGCCCATACCGCCCATCGGGTCACCGCCCATCGGCATGGCCGGGGCTTCCTCGGGCTTGTCGGCGACGAGCGCTTCCGTCGTGAGCAGCAGACCGGCGATCGACGCTGCGTTCTGCAGCGCAGCCCGCGTGACCTTGACCGGGTCGATAACACCGGCCTCGATCAGGTCGACCATCTCGCCAGTCGCGGCGTTGAAGCCGTTCGAGCCCTCTTGGGCTTCGACCTGCTGGACGATGACGGCGCCCTCGTGACCAGCGTTGGTCGCGATGAGCTTGGCTGGCGCTTCGAGGGCAGCGGCGATGATCCGAGCACCGGTTGCCTCGTCGCCCGACAGGCCGTCGATGACCGAACCGAGGGCGGCACGGCTGCGCAGCAGTGCGGTACCGCCGCCGGCAACGATGCCTTCCTCGATGGCAGCACGGGTCGCAGAGAGCGCGTCCTCGATGCGGTGCTTCTTCTCCTTGAGCTCCACCTCGGTGGCAGCACCCACCTGGACGACCGCCACACCACCGGCCAGCTTCGCAAGGCGCTCCTGGAGCTTCTCGCGATCCCAGTCGGAATCGGTGTTGTCGATCTCGGCCTTGATCTGGCCAACCCGACCCTCGACGTCGGCGCTGGAACCAGCACCCTCGACGATGGTGGTGTCGTCCTTGGTGACGACGATCTTGCGGGCCGAGCCAAGCAGGCTCATGTCGGCAGAGTCGAGCTTCAGACCGACTTCCTCGGCGATGACCTGACCGCCGGTGAGGATGGCCATGTCCTGCAGCATCGCCTTGCGACGCTCACCAAAGCCCGGCGCCTTGACGGCGACCGAGTTGAAGGTGCCACGGATCTTGTTGACCACGAGCGTGGCGAGCGCTTCGCCCTCGATGTCCTCAGCGATGATCAGCAGCGGCTTGCCCGACTGCATGACCTTCTCGAGCACCGGCAGGAGATCCTGCACGTTCGAGATCTTGCCCTGGTTGAACAGGATGTACGGCTCGTCGAGCACGGCTTCCTGGCGCTCAGCGTCGGTGACGAAGTACGGCGACAGGTAGCCCTTGTCGAACTGCATGCCCTCGACGAAGTCGAGATCCATACCGAACGTGTTGGACTC
>Ga0181587_10001142_pt1 | contig 22309 bp, 20 predicted proteins | sample 071ome_27_FD_132463 | JGI IMG/M metagenome (GOLD analysis project Ga0181587, IMG submission 132463) | Coastal salt marsh microbial communities from the Groves Creek Marsh, Skidaway Island, Georgia - 071409AT metaG (megahit assembly) | ecosystem: Environmental > Aquatic > Marine > Intertidal... | reverse complement strand
TCAAGCTCAAGCTCAAGTTCAAGTTCAGGCACGTAGGCGCCAGACTGAATAAAAATATTCAGACGGTTATTCGAAAGGCAGCTTTTTAGCTGCCTTTTTTGTAGAATTTTTTTTAAGTAAAATTTTAGGAATACTGATCCGCTTAAATTTACCTATGCAAGTTAAGGTCATCTGCAGAAATGCTCTCATTTATTTGAAACTCAATAGATTCGACCGTTTTAGGCGTCAATTACGCAACAATACCAAAACTCGGAGAGTCATCGGCATCACTTTTGGTAAGTAGTTTTCCCATATCAAGGGTTCAAAAATGAACCTTGCAAAAATAAACGTTGAGTAAAAAAACACGATTTTTACGTCCTGTTCCGGTCAGATCATTAATTTATAGCCCTATTTATATCCTAATCCTTGCAGGTGGTTTGTTTATAAATTTTTTATCGCAAACCCTACCAATAAAGGCGCAGTTACTTTTATAGGATCGGATGAAAAATCGGATCGGAAACGACGGAAGAGAAAGCTGTAATGGTTGCAGAAGAGACGATGGCTAAAAAATTTTGAGATCTTAAACCAGTTATGAAGGGTTAGCGCATTTATTTTAGCGCCGCCGGCCTCAGGCCATAATTCACCTAGCTCCACGACCCCAAATTAAATCCAAAATCTATATCTCAGCCTATTTCTGCGCAAAGCTGAGGTCAACCTTTCGATCATTGTAAAATTATTCTTGGCTAAGCGTAGAATCGGATGCGGCGTCAAATGTCAGTATCAACCCCAACCAGATACAGTTTCCAAGGCCCCCGCAAACACTATAAACTTAATATAAAATTCCGCTTGCTCTAAAGAATATTGTGTAATACCAATGGATATATTTTTCAGCGTAAGGGGTATTTTATGTATAAATTAATAAGCGCAAGTCTCGCAATCGCCGTAACGTCTGTTTCTATCGGATGGGCTGGAAATCTCGACTCAGAAGCGATGGAAGAAGAAACCGTAATGGTTGCAGAAGACACGATGGCCACAGATTTTTTGGAATCTAATACCGGTTTATGGGTGGTTGGCGCCTTTATCTTAGCGTTGCTGGCCTTAGAAGAGAGTTCATCCAGCAGCACAACCACAAATTAAATTCAAAACTCGGGTCGCCACGGGCGACTCGGCATAACTCGCCACCCGAATATTCCCTTTTTGGCTGTGTCAAATACAGCATACGGGCCCATAAGCGCAGCAAACGCTTGGTAATGGATAAAGTTTCCGACACCCGCGCATTTGAATCACGCTTGTCACCGCAGCAATGTGCTTATATCCAGCATCTCAAAGGAGCGCTGATATGAGCATGAATACGTTCGGCCATTTATTTCAAGTCACCACATGGGGGGAAAGCCATGGCCCAGCGATTGGCGCGACCATTGATGGCTGCCCTCCGGGCATTGTGCTTGATGAAACCATCATCCAACCTTGGCTAGACAAACGCAAACCTGGCCAAAGTAAATTCACCACGCAGCGGCGCGAAGCGGATAACGTTGAAATCCTGTCCGGCGTGTTTGAGGGAAAAACAACGGGAACCCCGATCCAGTTGACCATCCGCAACACCGATCAACGTTCAAAAGATTATGGCGATATTGCCAATACGTTCCGCCCCGGCCATGCGGATATCACTTATTTTCAAAAATACGGCATTCGCGATTATCGCGGAGGCGGTCGCTCTTCCGCGCGCGAAACCGCGGCGCGCGTCGCAGCGGGGGCGGTGGCAAGGGCGGCGCTAGCTGAGTTAGCACCAGAGGTAAAAATCATCGGCTTCATGTGCCAAATGGGCCCGCATAAAATAGACCGTACGCATTTTGACTGGTCAGAAATTGATCAAAACCCCTTTTGGGTGCCCGATGCAAATGCCGCAAAAGACTGGGCGCAATATTTAGACGAGGTGCGCAAATCGCACAGCTCAGTTGGCGCGGTGATTGAAATCGTTGCACAAGGTCTTCCCGCTGGGCTTGGCGCACCTATTTACAGCAAGCTTGATGGTGATCTTGCGGCGGCAATGATGTCAATCAACGCGGTAAAAGGCGTTGAAATTGGTGAAGGCATGCAAGCCGCTGCGTTGAGCGGCGCGGAAAATGCCGATGAAATCACGCTGGGACCAGATGGGTTGCCCCAATATTCGAGCAACCATGCCGGTGGCATTCTTGGTGGAATTTCAACGGGTCAAGATGTGGTGCTGCGCTTCGCAGTCAAGCCGACATCCTCCATTTTAACAGCACGCAAATCAATCACCAAAGACGGGCAAGAGATCGATGTGGTCACCAAAGGGCGGCATGATCCCTGCGTTGGCATTCGCGCTGTGCCTGTCGGCGAAGCCATGATGGCCTGCGTTCTTCTAGACCATTTGCTGTTGCATCGCGGGCAGGTTGGCGATCAGGGTGGTAAAATCGGCCCTGCTGCGTAAAGATCAGCGCGCCGGTCACTATTTGGTGTGATGTTGCTTTGATAGCTGAACCGCCAGAATGCCCAGCGCAATGATTACAACACCAACATAATCCAAAAGCCCTATCTTTTCGCCCAACAGCGCAGCGGCGATCAATACCCCGAAAAACGGGTTCAAAAAATGAAAAGTTGCGGCTTTCACAGCGCCAACCCTGTCAACCAATTTAAACCAGATAAAAGTGGCCGCAAGGCCAGGGATAAGCGTGGTATAGGTAAACGCCCCCAGCAACCGCCAAGTTGGATTGATCTGTAATGGCTCCCAAATAAGCGCGATCACAGCCAAACTGACGCCGCCGACGATCATCTGCAACCCAACAATCATCATCACATTACCACCCGCAACCGCTCCGCGCACAGATAAGGTGGCAATGGTTAAAGCCATCGCGGCAATAAGGCACAAAACCAGACCTTGCAGCTCTACCCCTGCCTCGATGCGCAAGCCCATAATGACACTGACGCCCAAAACTCCAAACACCAGCCCAACGATCCCCAAAAATGGCAGAGTTTCCCGAAACACCAGCCAGCCAGCCAGCGCCACCATCAACGGCATTGAAGATGCAATAATGGAAGCAACAGACGCTTCGATGGTTTGCATGGCTACAAAATTTAACCCAAGATAAATCGCATTTTGAAAAATACCGAAAATAATTGTTGCCCGCCATTGCGCCTGCGTTAAGCGCATGGTTTGGCCCAAAAACCGCGCGATCAAAATGCCCAATAAACCAGAAATTAAGAACCGAACCGACAAGGCGGCCAAAGGCGAGGCCTCTGCCACGATCATCCGCGCCGAGGTAAACGCCGAAGACCACATCAGCGCAAAAACCAACCCAAGCATCAGCGATCTTAGATCCATTTTAATCTCGCTATAAAACCAATCGCAGACGCCATTGAAACGGGCCAATAAAAAGGGCCGCTCAAAAGCGACCCTTTCTTAAAACAGTTCAACGGGGCTTAACCGTTTACGCTATCTTTCAGCGCTTTTGCAATTGTCATTTTAACAACTTTATCCGCTTCTTTTTTGAATTGCTCGCCCGTGGCTGGGTTACGCACCATACGCTCTGGACGCTCGCGGCACATGATTTTGCCAATACCTGGCAACGTGACCGCACCGCCACCGGAAACTTCGCGCGTGATTAGGTTACAGATCGCGTCCAAAGAGGCAGCTGCCGCCTTTTTATCTGAGCCCATATCTTCGGCCAGCGCAGCAATCAGTTGTGTTTTCGTCATTGGTTTCGACATTTTTTTTCTCCTTCACTGCCCAACTGTTAGGGCCTCGTGGGATGTTTCTAACTGAATGTTGTTTATAAACACAACAAATAGTGGGTGTTTTGGTCGAAAAAAGATACTTTTTTTCAATTTTCACCCCTATAAAAACGCAGTTTCATCAAAACTACGCAATTTTCGACTGTGCAAGCGCTCAAGCGGCATATTTTGTAAGCTTTCCATCGCCTTTATTCCAATTTCCAAATGCCGTGAAACCTGCGTTTTATAAAAGTCAGATGCCATTCCCGGCAGTTTCAACTCACCATGCAAGGGCTTATCGGACACGCAGAGCAAAGTTCCGTAAGGCACCCGAAACCGATACCCGTTCGCCGCGATTGTGGCGCTTTCCATATCCAGTGCCACCGCCCGAGATTGGCTTAAACGCTGAACCGGGCCAGATTGATCGCGCAGCTCCCAATTTCGATTATCTACCGTGGCCACGGTGCCGGTACGCATAATTTTCTTCAGCTCATAGCCCTGCAGCTTTGTGACATCAGCAACGGCGGTTTCCAGCGCGATCTGAATTTCAGCGAGCGCAGGGATCGGAACCCAAGCCGGAAGATCTGCGTCTAAAACCTTATCATCGCGCAAATAGGCATGCGCCAACACAAAATCGCCCAAGCTTTGCGAATTACGCAAGCCGGCGCAATGCCCAACCATAATCCAGGCATGCGGGCGCAGCACCGCTATATGATCAGTTGCTGTTTTCGCGTTTGACGGGCCAACACCGATATTAACCAAAGTGATGCCGCTGCCGTCGGGGCGTTTTAAATGATAGCTTGGCATTTGTGGCAGTTTTGAAACCGGCTCAATCAGTGCATCAGACTGCGTGATCTCAACATTCCCCGTGCTGACAAAACTGCTATAGCCGCTTTTCTCATCAGCCAAAGCGCGGCGCGCATAGGCTTCAAATTCTGCCACATAAAATTGATAATTTGTGAAAAGCACATAATTTTGAAAATGGCTTGGATCCGTTGCGGTATAATGCGCCAAGCGCGCCAAAGAATAATCAACGCGCTGCGCCGTGAACGGCGCCAAAGGCATCGGCTCTTGGTTCGAACGCGCGCCATCGCCATTGACGATATCATCATTCGTTGTCGCCAAATCCGGAACATCAAACAGATCTCTCAGCAAAAAAGGCTGCGATTGGGCCTCAGCATTATTCGCCGAGTTTTCATCAGAAAGCGCAAAATGCAACGGAATCGGCGTTTCAGACGGACCAACGAGGATGGGGGAATCATGGTTCTCAACCAATAATTCGATTTGTTGGCGCAGGTACCCGGCAAATAAATCTGGGCGTGTGATCGTGGTTGTGTGACTACCAGGGCTTGTTACATGGCCAAAACTTAACCGGCTATCGATGCTTCTGAAACTATCGACTTGCAAGCTAATCTGCGGGTAAAACGCTCGATAGCGATGCCCCGTGCTGCCCGAACGCTGCACATCATCAAACCGGCTTTGCAAAAACCCAATCGCGTCTTGATACAAAACATTTAAATAGGCCACGGCCTTATCCGGATCATAAAACGCTGTTTCAGGACGCGCATCAGGGGTGCATATTTTAGAACCTTCAATCATAAATAAACCTTAATTTTAAAGCATAACAAACCACATTCATGTTAAAGTATATGTCAGACTTTAGAAACACTACCACAAAGACCAGGCTGTATTGCATAAACCATCTCATCCTTAGGCAGGAGGGTCAAAGCCTTATAGAGGAGAAAGCTCAATGGATTACAACACGGTGTCAGCAGAGGAATTTGGTAAATCACTCACAGGTCTTGGAGTGAACATCATTGTGAAAAGCCCTGCACGAACAGTGCAATTCTTAGAGGCCGTTTTTGAATTATACCCAAGCCAGTTAAACGCTGATTTTGCCCTCATACGCTATCAAGACGATATATTTCAGCTGCATAGCGATAAAAGCTTCGCAGCGCATCCAAGCTATTCGCATTTGCCCGAAAATCCGCCGCGCGGCGCTGGCATTGAAATTCGCCTCTATAACAGTGATCCGGATCAAGCCTGCGCAAAGGCGCAGGCCTATGACTGCATGGTTTTACAGCCCGCAACCGATAAACCGCACGGATTGCGCGAAGCAACAATTCTTTGCCCCGATGGCTATACGTGGGTGCCTTCTCGCCCTTTGGCCTAAGCAGAGCACAGCAACATCCAGCATAGGCTGCAAGCGCGGTCGATCAAAATCTTGATTCTCAACCATATCGGGTGGATGATGGGTCAAAATTTGGAGATTGATATGACAGTCGAACCCCTACGTAAAAATATGGACTTTTGGCAAGAACGGGTTGATCTGGCGGCCGCGTTTCGCTGGTGCGTGCGGCTGAATTATCACGAAGCGGTGGCAAATCATTTTTCTTTGGCGATCAATGAAGAGGGCAGCCAATTTTTAATGAACCCCAACCAAATGCATTTTTCACGTATCAAAGCCAGCGATCTGCTGCTGATCGACGCAAATGATCCCAACACGCTTGAGGGCCCGAATGCGCCAGATCCAACCGCTTGGGGGCTTCATGGCGCCGTGCATCGTCATTGCCCGCACGCAAAATGCGCCATGCATGTGCATTCAGTTCACGCCACGGTCTTGGCCAGTTTACAAGACAGCCGCTTGCTTCCGATTGATCAAAACTCTGCGATGTTTTTCAACCGCTACGTGATTGATGATCATTATGGCGGACTGGCCTTTGAAGAAGAGGGTGCGCGTTGCGCCAGCTTGCTGACAGATCCGAAACAAAAAGTTTTGATCATGGGCAATCACGGCATTCTGGTTTTGGGCAATAGCGTGGCGGACACGTTTAATCGTTTATATTATTTTGAACGGGCCGCAGAAACCTATATTCGCGCCTTGCAAACAGGCCAAAATCTACGCGTTTTACCCGATGAAATAGCCGAAAAAACAGCGCAAGAAGTTGAGGAATATCCCGAACAGGCCATGCGGCATTTCGACGAGCTAAAGCGCATTCTTGAGGATGAAGGCGCAAATTACGCAACATAGGGCGGCACGATTTCTTGCGATACAAGCGCAGGCCTTCTTATAAATCAAAAGCTGCGGGGCCACCGCACCGTCAAATTCGGGCCCTGACGTTTAAACTCTTGTTGCCCCTCGGCGCAAAGAAGCGCGGGGTCGCAAGGGCGTTCAAACCCTCTTTGGCGGCGCAGATGCTTGCCAAGAAGCAGGGCGCATGACAGGATCAGCCCTGCAAAATTTGAGAAACACCCATGTCAGAACAAAACATATCAGCCTTTCCACAATCAAGCGCATCCCCTTCAGCAAGAAACCAAGGGATGGCGCTGGATCTTGATTGGGTGGGTGCTGCGCAAGCAAATACGTCCGCGATCGAACGCCGCGCCGCAAGCTTGGGCGCGCGGCGCACCGTCAAAAAAGACTATCAAGCCGCTTGGTTGCTTCGCGCAATCACCTGCATCGATCTGACCACCCTATCGGGTGATGACACGAAGGCGCGTGTCAAACGGCTTTGCGATAAGGCGCGCCGCCCGCTCAGAGATGATCTTCTCAAAGCGCTGGATATCGCGTCTTTGCAAACCGGCGCAATTTGCGTTTACCACGACATGGTGGAAACCGCCGTTTCGGCCTTAGAGGGCAGCGGCATTCCCGTGGCGGCGGTCTCTACCGGCTTTCCTGCCGGATTGTCGCCCTTAGAGCTGCGCATCGCTGAAATCAAAGCCAGCGTCGCGGCCGGTGCGCGCGAAATCGATATCGTGATTTCGCGCCGGCATGTGTTAACCCAAAACTGGCAGGCGCTATATGACGAAATGCAAGCGTTTCGCGCGGCCTGCGGCGAGGCCCATGTAAAAGCGATTTTAGCCACGGGCGAGCTTGGCAGCCTGCGCAACGTGGCGCGGGCCTCGTTGATTTGCATGATGGGCGGCGCTGATTTCATCAAAACCTCAACAGGCAAAGAAAGCGTCAACGCAACCTTGCCCGTCTCATTGGTGATGGTGCGCGCTATCCGCGACTATCATGACCGCACCGGATATGCGGTCGGCTACAAACCCGCCGGTGGCATTTCAAAAGCCAAAGATGCCCTAGTCTATCTTAGCATGATCAAAGAAGAACTGGGTGATCAATGGCTGCGGGCGGATCTGTTCCGTTTTGGAGCCTCGTCGCTTTTGGGCGATATTGAACGGCAATTGGAACATCATGTCACCGGCGCCTATTCGGCAGGGCACCGGCATGCGTTGGCTTAAGCTTAAATTTGGACATCCCCTATGAGCGTAAAAGAAATATTTGAAACGATGGAATACGGCCCCGCCCTTGAAGCGACGCAAGAGGCAATGCAATGGCTGCAAAACCACGATCGCAGATTTGGGCATTTCATAAATGGCGCCATCTGCGAAGGTTCTGATCATTTTAATAGCTGTAACCCAGCTACTGGAGAGGTTTTGGCAAAAATCGCCCAAGCCAACGAGCAAGATGTGCATAACGCCGTGGCCAGTGCGCGCGCTGCACAAGCGGATTGGGCGGCACAAAGCGGGCATCAACGCGCGCGTGTTTTATACGCCATCGCCCGGCTTGTTCAAAAACACAGCCGGCTTTTCGCCACATTGGAAACGCTGGATAACGGTAAACCCATTCGTGAATCGCGCGATATTGATATCCCGCTTGTGCACCGGCATTTTTATTATCACGCCGGCATGGCCCAATTGATGGCCAGCGAACTTCCCAACCGGCAAGCACTGGGCGTATGCGGCCAAATCATTCCATGGAATTTTCCACTGCTGATGCTGGCATGGAAAATTGCGCCGGCCCTGGCCATGGGCAATAGCGTGGTTTTGAAACCGGCCGAATACACGTCGCTCACAGCGCTTTTATTTGCCGAAATCTGCAGGCTGGCTGGCGTGCCAAACGGCGTTGTAAACATCATCACCGGCGATGGCATAGTAGGCGAGCATCTGGTGAACCACCCTGATATCGATAAAATTGCCTTTACCGGATCCACCGATGTGGGGCGCAAAATTCGCCAAGCCACAGCAGGCAGCGGCAAAAAGCTCACTCTTGAATTGGGGGGGAAATCCCCCTTCATCGTGTTTGATGATGCCGATCTTGACAGCGCTGTAGAAGGCTTGGTTGATGCAATTTGGTTCAATCAAGGGCAAGTATGCTGCGCGGGATCGCGGCTTTTGGTGCAAGAGGCGGTGGCGGATCGCTTGCATGATAAAATCCGCGCCCGGATGGCAAAACTGCGGCTGGGCAATCCGCTGGATAAATCTGTCGATATGGGGCCGTTGGTTGATCCGGCACAGGTTGCACGGGTAAACAGCTTGGTTGATGCAAACACCAACGGCACCTGCTTTCAGCCCAATATTGATCTGCCCAAACAGGGCTGCTTTTATCCCCCAACGCTGCTGACCGAACTCAGCCCATCTGACCCGTTGATGCAGGAAGAGATTTTCGGGCCGGTGCTTGTTTCAACCAGCTTTCGCACGCCACAAGAAGCCGTGCAGCTTGCCAATAACACCCGCTACGGGCTGGCCGCATCGATCTGGAGTGAAAACGTGAATCTTTGCCTTGGTTTGGCGCCAGCTTTAAAAGCCGGGGTCATTTGGGTGAATGGCACCAATATGTTCGATGCCGCCGCTGGCTTTGGCGGCATCCGCGAAAGCGGCTTTGGCCGCGAGGGTGGCTGGGAAGGCTTAACCGCTTATACCAAACCCAAAGCCCAGACCACCGCCAGATCCTTAAAACCTATTTTGGCAAAAACAGGCACGAAATCTGCGGCTTTCGGCCTTGATCGCACCACCAAATTATATATTGGCGGCAAACAAACGCGGCCCGATAGCGGATATTCTACGGCTGTGTTTGATGCCGCCGGAGATTTCATCAGCGATGTTCCAAGCGCCAATCGTAAAGATATCCGCAACGCTGTTGAAGCGGCACAGGCGGCGGAAAAATGGTCTGGATCAACCGGGCATTTACGCGCCCAAATTCTATATTTCATTGCCGAAAACCTCTCGGCCCGCGCCGCTGAATTTGCCGAAAAAATCAACCGATATACGGGTGAAACAAATGGCGCAGCAGAAGTTGAGGCCAGCCTAGAGCGCCTGTTCACCTATGCAGCCTGGGCGGATAAATATGACGGCGCGGTGCGCGATGTGCCCTTGCGCGGCGTGGCGCTGGCTCTGAACGAACCGGTTGGCGTGATCGGCGCTTTTTGCCCGGATGACGCGCCGCTACTTGGGCTGGTCTCGTTGCTTGGACCGGCTTTGGCGATGGGCAATCGCGTTGTTTTGGTGGCCTCTGAGCCTTACCCGTTGATTGCCACCGAGTTTTATCAGGTTTTAGAAACCTCGGATGTCCCTGCGGGCGTTGTTAATCTGTTAACCGGCACCCATTCAGAGCTGGTCACACCTCTGGCCAGTCATTTGAATATCGACGCCATATGGAGCTTTTCCTCCAGCGATTTATCGGCAGAAATTGAATCGCAAAGCGCACTGGGTTTAAAACGCAGCTGGGTCAATTATGGACAGGATCGAGATTGGTTTTCAAAAGACGGTGAAGGGAAAGGTTTTCTGGCAGAAGCCAGCCAATCAAAAACCGTTTGGATCCCCTTCGGCGAAGGATAGCCCGGGTTCTAGAAAGACCTTAACCGGCAAGCTCGGCCCATAAAGCCCGGCTTAGATAGGCATCGGCAACATGTCCCTGGTCGCGTTGATACCTCCAGAGCGCCGCTGCGGTGTTCGGACCCATAAGCCCATCTGCGCCAAACGTGTCATAGCCAAGCGCGCTAAGGGCGATTTGCACGCTGCGCTTTTCATTGCGGGTCAGCGCGGCCTCGCCAATAGGCCAAGGCTGAACAAGGCCAGACCCGCCCGCAATCGCATCACCCAGCGCGCAGACTGACAGCGCATAAGCCTGCGCAGGATTATAAGCCAATAAAGCGGCATAATTTTCCAAAACCAAAAATTTTGGACCCTGTATACCAGCGGGCAGGATCAGCTTGGCAAGACCATTTTCGGGTAAATCTTGATAAGGTGTCAAACCTCTCCTCGCCCAGTCTGACAGTTTCAGATCCGTGTCAGGGGCAGGTAAATCCAAGGCCGCTGCCGGTGCCAGAAAAACCTCTGCGCCCCAGATCTGCCCGGCGCGCCAACCCTGCGCCTGCAAATAGGCTGCCGTTGAAGCCAAAGCGTCAACCGGGCTCTCCGACCAAATATCGCGCCGCCCATCGCCGTCAAAATCAACCGCGTGCTGAAGATAAGAGCGCGGCATAAATTGCGTATGGCCCATAGCGCCGGCCCAGCTGCCCAAGAAACGCTGCGCTGAGACGTCTCCGGCTTGTAAAATTTCCAGAGCGGCGATCAATTCCTGTTCAAAAAACGCCGCACGGCGCCCCTCAAACGCGAGGCTGGCCAAAGCATCCAAAACCAAAAAGCCCCCGCGATTTGATCCATAAGCGGTTTCACAACCCCAAACGGCCAGTAAAATCTGCGCCGGCACGCGATAAACATGCGCAATTTCATTTAAAGAGGTTTGAAATTTTGTTAGCAACTCTTGGCCCTGCGCAACCCGCTCGGATGAGCATGTTTTTTGAAGATAGGCCCAGATTGGCATTTCCGTTTCGGGCTGAAACCGGTCTTTTTCAATCACCTCGGGAATAAATTGAAAGCTGAGCACCATTTTATACAGAAAATCAGCGTCAAACCGCCCCGCAACGCGCTCTGCAAACCCCGTTGCCCATGCCCGAAACCCTTGATCCATCACATCCTAACGCTTTCGTTTGACGCTTTGCTTTACTTTATCAGATTTTTTCCGCGCTTTGCCCAATTTGCGCTTTACCGGGCGCGCGGATTTACGCCCAGATTTAGGTAATGCGTTGCCTTGGACGCTTAACAATTCAAACGCGACGCTGCCAGATTCGGTGATAACTTCGCTTAATCTTACCTCAACAACCTGCCCCAAACTGAGCAACAGCCCCGTCTCAGAACCAAGCAAGCTATTGGTTTGTTTATCGTAATGAAAATACTCGCGGCCCAAACTTCGGATAGGAATCAACCCCTCAGCGCCGCTTTCATCCAACCGCGCAAACACGCCAAATTTCGCAATACCGCTGATCCGGGCGGTAAATTCTGAGCCTTTGCGCTCATTCAAATAGGCGGCAAGATACCGATCCGTCGTATCACGCTCGGCCACCATTGAGCGCCGTTCTGTATCGGAAATTTTCTGCGCGGTCTCATCCAACAGGGCCTCTTCTTCTGCACTCAACCCATCCTTGCCCCATCCATGCGCCCGAATAAGTGCCCGATGCACGATTAAATCGGCATAGCGGCGAATGGGCGAGGTAAAATGCGCATAAGAGCGCAAAGCCAACCCAAAATGCCCGAAATTCTGCGGGCTATAATAGGCCTGCGTCATTGAACGCAACGTTGACATATTAATTAGTTCAGCTTCATCCTTGCCCTCGGCTTGCCTAAGCAGCGCGTTTAAATGCCGCGTTTGCAACACTTGGCCTTTGGCCAAGCTCAGCCCGGCCGCCTGCGCTGTTTCGCGCAGCGCATCAAGCTTTTCGGGCGAAGGTTCTTCATGTACGCGAAACAAAAGCGGCACCTGTTTGGCTTGCAGAGCCTCCGCAGCAGCCACATTCGCCAAGACCATAAATTCTTCAATCAAGCGATGCGCATCCAACCGATCGCGAAAATTTACCGAGGCCACTTGCCCGTCTTCATCCAAAATGATTTTGCGTTCGGGCAGATCCAGCTCAAGAGGTTGGCGAATTTCACGCGCCCGAACCAAGGCCGCGTAAGCCTCATATAATGGCTTAATAACAGGCTCTAACAAGGGCGCTGCGCGCTTGCTGATCGACACACCCTCATAGGCCGACTGCACTTCTTCATAGGTGAGTGATGCAGCAGATTTCATTAAACCACGGTGAAAACTTTGCCCGAGCTTCACGCCCTCTGCGCTAATTTGCATCCGCACCGCCAAACAGGCCCGCGGCACATCTTCGTGCAAACTGCACAAATCACCCGAGAGATGATCAGGCAGCATTGGCACCACCCGGTCTGGAAAATAAGTGGAATTGCCGCGTTTGCGGGCTTCACGATCCAAGTTTGAATTGGGCCGCACGTAATGCGCTACATCCGCGATCGCCACCCAAATGATATGCCCGCCCGGATTATCAGCCGCGTCATCCGCATGCGCATAGCAAGCATCATCATGATCCCGCGCATCCGCCGGATCTATGGTGACCAAGGGCATATCGCGCAAATCTTCGCGGCCCTTTACCCCCGCCGCGCGTTGCGCTTCAGCCTCATGCACCACCTCTTCAGGGAAATGATCAGGGATATCATGTTGGTGAATTGCAATCAGGGAAACCGCTTTTGGCGCAGAGGGATCCCCCAAACGCGACATCACCCTTGCGCGCGGCAATCCCATGCGCGATTTTGGGCCCGCTTGCTCTGCCTCAACCAATTCACCATCTTTTGCACCGCCGGCATCATTGGGCCCAACCTGCCATTCTTTGCCCGACCGCTCAACGGGCACGATGCGACCCCCTTCCGCAGATTGCCTGAAAACCCCCAAAATCTGGCTTGGATTGGCGGCGATTCGGCGGATCAGGCGACCTTCATATTGGTAGTCTTCTCCCGCAATTTCGGTGAGTCGCGCCAAAATGCGATCGCCCGCGCCCAAGGCAGGGTCAGAAGCTTTCATAACCAATAAAATGGCCGGTTCCATACCATCACCTTGCCATTCCAACGCTTTGGCAAACAAATCACCCGTGCTGGTGGCCGGCAAAACCTGCACCACGCTGACAGGGGGCAGCTTTTCTGGATCGCGATAGGTTTTCTTGCGCTTTTGCAGATGCCCCTCAGCCTCTAAGCTGCGCAAAAGCTTTTTCAAATCAATCCGCGCTGCGCCTTTTATGCCAAATGCTTTGGCAATATCGCGCTTTGCAGTTTGCGTCGGATTGGCCGCAATCCAATCTAGAATTTGGCGTTTGCTAGGAATGTCATTCATTCGGCTCGCCTATCACGCTTTTTAAGCGCCGTCATGGCGGTTTTTAAACCCCGCGCTGAAACCACGGTTAAAAGCCTGATTTATAGAGTCAGGACCATATCGCGATGTAAGATACCAGCATCCATATAATCGGCGCCATAGGCTTGAAAGCCGAGGCTTTCATACAGCCCCAAAGCAGAGATCTGCGCGCCCAATTTAGCCTTATTTACCCGCTCATCTGCCTTTAAATGACTGAGGCATGCCCCCATCAAGGCTTTCGCGTGACCACGACCGCGATAAGGTGCCAGCACGCAGACGCGGCCAATTTTTCCAATCTCATCCAAGATCAAAATCCGCGCTGTCCCAACCGGCACCGTATTATCCCAAACAAGAAAATGCAGCGCCTTAGAATCTTGTCCATCCACTTCATCTTCGACAGAAACGCCTTGTTCTTCAATAAAAACTGCGCGGCGAATTTCCAAACATTGGATCAAATCATCGCTGCGCCCCACCCACCGGCTCATTCGAAATAGGCCTGCAGAATGCGGCGATAAATCGCTTTCAACTGGTGTATTTGTTCCACTGGAACGCATTCATCCACACCATGCATACCCTTTCCCACCAAACCAAATTCCGTTACCGGGCAAATATCTTTCACAAAACGCGCATCGGATGTACCACCCGTGGTAGAAAGCGCGGGGCGACATCCCAATTCGGCTTCGGCCGCATCGCCAATAAGCTGTGACAAAAGCCCTGGCGGAGTAAGAAAACTTTCACCAGAAACTTTCACATCGATTGCAAATTCTACTCCACTATTCGCGCTTTGCTGCAGGGCTTGTTTTTCCAACCAAGTAATTAGATCCTGCGAGCTATGCGTATCGTTAAAACGGATGTTCACTGTGGCCTTGGCGGCAGCAGGAATAACATTGGTGGCAGCATTGCCCGTATCGATCGTGGTAATCGCCAAAGTCGAAGCATCAAAATGCGCAGTTCCCTGATCGAGCGGGTGCGTAGCCAGCAGATCCAGCAACGCCACAAGCGCGGTTAACGGGTTTTTCGCGCGATGCGGATAAGCAGAATGCCCTTGTACACCTTGTGCCGTTATAAACGCGGTCAAAGAGCCGCGGCGGCCAATTTTCATCATTTCACCCATATGGTTGGGGCTAGTAGGTTCACCCACAAGACAATGATCTATACTTTCACCCGCCTCGCGCATCCAATCCAAAATTGCTGTGGTTCCATGATGAGCATCGCCCTCTTCATCGCCTGTGATCATCAGCACCACAGATCCATCGGGGGGTGTCTCGTTTACAAACTCAATCGCAGCGGCGGCAAAAGCCGCCACGCCTGATTTCATATCAACCGCGCCGCGCCCATAAAGCACGCCGTCTTTTATATCACCGCCAAACGGATCACTTTGCCATTGCGAAAGATCGCCAACCGGCACAACATCCGTATGGCCGTTAAAAGCAAAGCTTTTGCCATTTTTACCAACGCCCCAGCGGGCAAATAGGTTGTCAATGCCACCGCGCTTGATCCGCGTACAGGCAAACCCATGCCCGACCAATAAAGTTTCAAGCAAAGATAAAGCCCCGGCTTCAGCCGGCGTAACCGAAGGGCAACGGATCAAATCAGCGGTCAGCGCAACGGGGTCAATATCGGTCATTAGGTTTCCTTACAGTGGCAAAAGGCCAGAAACGGTTTCTGCCAATTTTTGCGGATCGCTGATAGTTGCATCTGCACCGGCCTCTTGCAATTCCGCAAGGCCCCCGTAACCATAAGATACCCCCAGCGCTTTCATCCCATTGGCCTGCGCGCCCTGAATATCATAGGCTCGGTCGCCCACCATAATCGCCCGCTCACCCTGGGCGCCGACAACCGCCAAACCATGCGCCAAAAGGGCCGGTTTATCTGAATTTCTACCATCAAGTTCAGAGCCAAATTCAAAGCTCATGAAATTTGAAATACCAAAATAAGCGGTGATTTTGCGCGCATAACTATGCGGCTTCGACGTGGCAAGGCACAATGTATAGCCCGCCTCTTTCAACTTTGCCAATTGGTCTAAAATACCGTCGTAAAGTTTATTTTCTTTCCAGCCCGTTTCGATATAGCGTTCGCGATAAAACCCAACCGCACGGTCCAAATCCTCGTTTTGAACCCCAAGCTTGGCAAAGCTGGGCCAGAGCGGCGGGCCTACAATCCAACGATTATCACCGCTTAAACCGGGCAGGCTAAGCTTGCGCAAAGCATAATCTACCGAATTCAAAATGCCTTCCCCGGCATCGGTCAAGGTTCCATCAAGATCAAGAAATACTATGGCCATTATCCATCCGCCTGCTCTTCATAAAGCGCGTTCATCTGCGCAACGATGACAGAATTTTCATCTAACGCACGTTGCATCAAGACATCTTCTTCTGAGTCAATTTCATGGCCTTGCGCGATCCGCTCTTCGCGCGTTCCATAACCGGTCACATCTAAAGGAGAAAGCGCCGCCTGTTTCAAAATCGCCACAGTTTCGCGCACGGCTTCCGCCTCATCCACGCCGCTGGCATAACAGAGCAAAGCCGCCCCGGTTGCGCTTTTTGGCAAATCATCCTCAGGGCTGCGGCCAACTTGTACCAACAACGTATAAACTTTCTGACGATTTGATTTTTTAAACGTGTCGCTCATCACTCTGCCTCATTACAAGCGCTTCTAAAGATTAGACGAAAAAAATGCAAATCTAGCGCACAGGCTTTTTATTTTTATCAAAATGACGAAAGTATAAATATTGTTTAAGCATTTTACAAAACCGAAATGACCGGTTTTAAAACGCCAAAATAAGCCCAAAACAGACCCATTATACATCTGAGCAGATCAAAAAGCCCGCGCATCTGGCGGGCTTTTTATTCGCGATTCGACTGCCTTAAAATATCAGTCGCGCAATAAATCGTTGATTGCAGTTTTGCTGCGCGTTTGAGCATCAACGCGTTTCACGATAACCGCACAATACAGGCTAACGCCATTTTTAGACGGCATCGACCCTGACACCACAACCGAATAGGGCGGCACTTCACCATAACTCACCTCGCCCGTTTCACGATCAACAATTTTGGTGGATTTACCAATATAAACTCCCATACCCAAAACAGACCCTTCGCGTACAATGCAGCCTTCCACCACTTCTGAGCGCGCGCCGATAAAACAATTATCTTCAATGATTGTTGGGCCGGCTTGCATCGGCTCTAACACGCCGCCAATTCCAACGCCGCCCGATAAATGCACATTCTTACCTATTTGCGCGCAAGAGCCCACAGTGGCCCATGTATCGACCATCGTGCCAGTATCCACATAGGCCCCCAAATTAACAAAAGAGGGCATCAACACCACCCCTGGCGCGATAAAAGCGGATTTACGAACAATGCAATTTGGAACCGCGCGAAACCCGGCTGCTTGCCATTGGTCATCACCCCAGCCTTTGAATTTACTATCGACCTTATCCCACCAGCCACCGCCTTGGGGACCGCCCTCTTGAATCGCCATATCTTGAATCCGAAACCCCAGCAGAACGGCTTTTTTAGCCCATTGATTCACATGCCAATCGCCGCTTGCCTGCTTTTCAGCAACGCGAAGCGTGCCCCCATCAAGCGCGTTCAGCGTCTCTTCAATCGCCTCACGCATTTCGCCCGTTGTTGCGGATGATAATGTATCGCGCGCTTCCCATGCGGCTTCGATGGCTTGCTCAAGCTGACTGTTGGACATGATCGCTTCTCCTATATAAATTTTCTGCTCTATATCTCTCCTACCTCTATCGCACAAGATGGCGGATAAAAGGGCAACCAACAGCGGGCTGGGCGAATAACACCAGTGCAATCACCTATTGATTTAGATGCAGTTCCAAATAAAAAACCCCACCATATGGCAGGGCTTTTAACGGTATCTAGGAACTTTTAATTTGCGGCTTTTACAGCGCGAGCCGTGAGCACTTTCACCAAATTTGCGCGATAGGCTTTGCTGCCATGCAAATCTTCAATCATATCTTGCGAAGAGACGGTGAGATTTGCCAGCGCATCCGCTGAAAAATTAGAGTCCAAAGCCGCTTCAGCTTCGCTCCAACGAAACACGCCATCTTCAGACGCACCCGTTACCGCCACGCGCACACCATCGGCATATTTGGCCACAAAAACGCCCACCAATGCAAAGCGAGACGCCGGTTGCTCAAACTTTTGATAGTTCGACACTTGCGGCACCGGAAAGCGCACGGCAGTCACGATCTCACCTTCGCCCAGCGCCGTGCTGAACATACCCTGAAAATAATCATCCGCCGCAATCTCGCGCGAATCTGTGACAATCGTGGCATTTGACGCCAAAGCCGCCGCCGGATAGCAGGCGGCAGGGTCGTTATTGGCCAAAGATCCGCCAATCGTGCCGCGGTTGCGCACGGCAGGATCACCGATATGCGCCGCAAGCTTTGCCAATCCGGGATAAGACTGTGCGCTAGTTGCAACCGTGGCATGCGTGGTTGCAGCCCCGATATGAACCATGCCATCAGCCTCGGTTACGCCTTGCATTTCGGCAATCCCCGTCAGACTGACCAGCTTTTCAGGATTGGCTAATCGCTGTTTCATCGTGGGCAAAAGCGTTTGACCCCCGCTCAGCGGCGTTGCCTCTTCATCCGCCAAAGCGGTGACGGCTTCCGAAATTGAGGATGGTTTTACAAATTCAAAATTATACATTTCTAATCCTCCTATTGCGCGTTGATCGCTGCCCAAACACGGGCTGGCGAGACAGGCATATCAATATGCGTTACATGGGTATGGCCAGCAGAATGCAAGGCATTGATAACCGCATTCACGATCGTTGGCGGGGATCCAATCGCCCCCGCTTCACCGCAGCCCTTCACCCCCAATGGATTATGAGTGCAGGGCGTGTTGCAAGAATGATCCACCGTGTAAAATGGTAGATCAGAAGCGCGCGGCATCGCATAATCCATGTAAGACGCGCTTAACAACTGGCCATTATCATCATAAGCGCAATTTTCCAAAAGCGCTTGGCCTATCCCTTGTCCAATGCCCCCATGTACCTGACCGGTTACGATCATCGGGTTAACCACATTGCCAAAATCATCCACTGCGGTAAAGTTTTCCACGGTCACTTTGCCCGTTTCAGGATCAACCTCAACCTCGCAAGCATACGCACCCGATGGGTATGTAAAGTTCCCTGGATCATAAAACGCCGTTTCTTCCAAACCCGGCTCGAGATCTTCAACCGGATAATTTTGAGGGACATAGGCTTTAAAGGCCACTTCGCCAAAAGAAACCGATTTATCGGTTCCGGCAACACTGAATTGACCATCCTTGAATTCAATATCTGCCTCTGCTGTTTCCAGCATATGCGCAGCGATTTTGGTGGCTTTATTGATGATCTTCTCGGTTGCGCGCACCACAGCTGGACCACAAACCGCAATACTGCGCGACCCATAGGAGCCCATACCAAACGGTATTTTCGCCGTATCTCCATGTACGATATCGATCGAAGATTGATCAATACCCAGCATTTCCGAAACCACTTGCGCAAAGGCTGTTTCATGGCCTTGCCCAGTGCTTTGCGCGCCAACCATCACCGAAAGATTGCCCGTTGCATTCACCCGCACGGTCGCCGCATCATAATAACCCACACGGCTGCCCAAGACCCCGGTCAGGTTTGAAGGCGCAAGCCCGCACGCTTCAATATACGTATTGATCCCTAAGCCGCGTAATTTGCCATCCGCTTCTGATAATCTGCGCCGGGCCTCAAAGCCTTTGAAATCTGCCAGCTCGTTCAGCTTATCAACCAGCGCATCGTAATTGCCCGTGTCATATTCCAATCCAGCGGCGCTGACATAGGGGAACTGGTTGGGCTTGATAAAGTTTTTACGACGTACCTCCATCGCATCAAGCCCCAATTCATGCGCGCATTTATCGATCACCCGCTCGATTGAAAACGTGGCTTCAGGACGGCCTGCGCCCCGATACGCATCCACCGGGGCTGTATTTGTAAACACAGTTTTTACATTCACATAGACATGTGGCACCGTGTAATTGCCCGCCATCAATGTGCCGTGCAAAAAGGTTGGCGTGGCGGTTGAGAAGTTTGACAGATAGGCACCCACATTGGCCATCGTATCCGTGCGAAACGCGATAAACGTTCCGTCTTTTTCGCAGGCCAGCTCAATTTTAGTGACATGATCGCGGCCATGCGCATCGGTCAAAAAGCTTTCCGAGCGCGTGGCGGTCCATTTCACCGGACGGCATAGCTTCTTTGATGCGGCAAGAACCAGAGCTTCTTCGCCATAATGGTAGATTTTTGATCCAAAGCCACCGCCAACATCGGGCGAAACCACGCGCAGTTTATTTTCCGCAATACCCATCACAAAGGCACTGATCAACAGTCGGGTCAGATGCGGGTTTTGTGAGGTTGTATAAAGCGTATATTCTCCGGTGCCCGGATCATAATCCGCGGTTGACGCGCGGGTTTCAATCGCGTTTGGCACAAGGCGGTTATTGATCAATTCTAGCGTGGTGACATGGGGCGCATTTTTGATCGCCGCGTCCGTTGCTGCACGATTATCTTCTATCCAACCCCAATCAAAACATTGGTTGGTTTCGATCTCATCATGCACAAAGGGACCACCCGCCAAAGCCGCTGACATATCCATAACCGCTGGAAGCTCTTCAATCTCTGCCACAATCGCATCGGCAGCATCGCGGGCCTGTTCAACGGTTTCTGCAATCACCGCAGCATAGGCATCCCCCACATGGCGCACCTTGCCATGCGCCAAAACCGGGCGCTTGGGCTCTTTCATAGGTTCGCCATCGCGGCTGGTAATCGCCCATCCTGCAGGGTTCCCACCCACTTCAGCAAAATCTTCACCTGTAAAAATCGCCAGAACCCCCGGCATAGCTGCGGCTGCGGCTGTATCGATCGATTTGATCCTGCCATGCGCAACATCGCTGCGCACAAACACAGCATGCGTTTGATTAACCAGGTTAATATCTGATGTGTAGCGGCCTTTACCCGTTAAAAACCGCTGATCTTCGACCCGTTTGGTGCTTGCACCAATGCCTGAATCCTTTGGCATGTTAATTCCTCCCTCTGTGGTGGTATGGCCACCTCGCTTTGCTATTTATACTTATTCTGCTGCGATCGAAGACACATCTTGACCAGATGCAGCCATGATCGATTTAACGATGTTATGATATCCCGTGCAGCGGCAAATATTGCCATCTAAGTGATGACGAATTTCTGCAACCGTTGGCTTTTTATTATGTTTGAGCAATTCTGTTGCCGCCATCACCATGCCAGGCGTACAAAACCCGCATTGCAACCCATGATGGTCTTGAAACGCCTGTTGGATGACATTTAACGAACCATCCTCATTGGCTTGGCCTTCAATCGTGGCCACATCAGCGCCATCTGCTTCCGCAGCCAATATGCTGCAAGACTTTACCGACATACCGTTTACATGCACCGTACACGCGCCGCATTGGCTGGTGTCGCAGCCGATATGCGTTCCCGTCATCTTCAAATCATTTCGAAGAAAATCCACAAGAAGCGTGCGGCCTTCTACCTCGCCTGAAACCGCTTCTCCGTTTACCGTCATTGAAATTTTCATAAATTCCTCCCAGTTGGTCTTCTGTTCTTATTGGTTTTTGCCAATTTATAATTTTTCATCTGCATTTATTCGGCAATTTTTAGTGATAGATTAACGTCTTAACTTCAATTTCCCCCTAGATATTTTGACGCAGGTCCAAAATACATAATCTCGGGGCTGCTCTCGCAGTCGCAGGCGTCAACCCAACGCTTATTTCGCAATGATGAATCTGAACCCAACCGCAGAGTCGGATTTCAAAAATCAGTCAGGTCGATTAAAAAAGGATAAGGCTTTTTTTTCACCAGTCAAATAACAAGATGAAAAACCAGCGCTTTGCTCGCCATTCAAATGCAACAAAACCTATATGAAACTAGCGTCTTTTTTTAAGATAAACATAGTATGCCCCCTCTCCACCATGCGATATATGGGCTTGATCTACCTGCAAAATTGCGTGTCTGAGCGAAGGGGCATGCAGCCATTGAGGCACTTGCCGACGCAGAACCCCACGCTCGCGCGATGCAGAAGGATGCGGGCCGCCGCCCTCGCCTTTTCCCGTGATCACCAAAACCAACCGACGCCCAGCGCGTTGTGCAGATAAGATAAATTGCGTTAAGGCGGGGTGGGCCTGATTCAACGTCATCCCATGTAAGTCGATCCGCGCCTCGGGTGCTAATTTTCCCCGCCGCATTTTAAAGAAAGACTTCTGATCCATTTGCAATATTGGCTTGGATGCTGGCGTTTTTGAACCGGTGCGGCTCATCGTAAGGCTTTGGCCAAGCGCCGTTTGTGATTTTGAACCGATTTCAAAAACCTTCAAGTCAGATAGGCCTAACCTGGCAGTTGGTTTTGAAGAAACCGATATTGGTTTTTTTGTCTCTGATATTTTCGCCGCTTTGGGCGGTCGAAGAGGTTGCATGGTCTTGGCAACTTGGTCCCAAAGCGCCGCTTCTTCTTTGTTTAATCGCCGCTTTTTCATCCGCCTTCTTCACCCACCT
>Ga0181587_10001141_pt1 | contig 22310 bp, 12 predicted proteins | sample 071ome_27_FD_132463 | JGI IMG/M metagenome (GOLD analysis project Ga0181587, IMG submission 132463) | Coastal salt marsh microbial communities from the Groves Creek Marsh, Skidaway Island, Georgia - 071409AT metaG (megahit assembly) | ecosystem: Environmental > Aquatic > Marine > Intertidal... | reverse complement strand
CGAATCGGGACGAGCAAAATACACGTATTCAAAGATGCACGGTGCTGGTTGCGCTTTCTTAAGCGGATAAAATGACTTTTCTTCGCCTCTATGGAGAATAAAAACTTCTCCTGGCTGAATGTCTCTGACATATTCTGCTCCAATCAGATCAAATGCGCAGGTTTCTGAAGCAAATACATAAGCACCATCAAGTTTTGCCATTGCAAGTGGGCGAAGTCCGGCTGGGTCCCTCACCGCAATCAGTCTGTCCTGAAAAGCAATAAGTAACGAATACGCACCCTGCACCTCATCGAGCGCTCGAATCACTGCCTCTTCGAGAGAGATACTTTTTGGAGCACGCGCCATGAGGTGCAGAAAGACCTCCGTGTCCGATGACGTGCCAAAAATAGCTCCATCTCGAATAAGTTCTCTTCGCAACTTATCGGCATTAATTAAGTTTCCGTTATGCGCAATAGCGACTTTTCCGAGGCTGACATGTGCTATGAGAGGCTGCACGTTAGCAAGGCGATTTCCACCCGCAGTAGTGTAACGCACGTGGCCAATCGCTCGTTCTCCAGGAAGCCTCGAAAAGTCAAACCGCTTAAAAACATCAGATACGAGAGATGTTCCCTTATGAACATGAAAACCGTTTCCTGATTCTGGTGAATCTTGAACCGATTCAGAGCCCGACTGATCATGCGCATCAATCGACACGATGCCTACACCTTCTTGCCCCCGGTGTTGCTGGGCATAGAGTCCGAGATATACAAGGTTTGCGGCTTCTTCATGACCCCAAACGCCCATTAATCCACACTCTTCACGAAACTTGTCGAGGTCAAACACCTCTTCAGAAGTAGGATTTTCTAGAATACGTAATGCCTTTGGTTTCGCCACCTATTCCCTCCTTTGCACTCACTCCTTTAGAGGAACAACTCTCTTAGCGTCGCAAGAGAACTCTCATAGGCCTCTTGTGATGAGATTTTTATACTCTCGCCAATCTCAACGGACTGTTCCGTAGTTACCAGCCCTCGACCAAGAATCTCAATGGCACTAGCCTTCAGCCTTGCTTCGACTTGTTCCAAACGATCCTCTCGCAGGCTTATCAGGTACCGAGGCCCTCCCTCTCCAAACAACTGCAGATCATCACGAGTATCTCTCTTTATATGCTCAAGCGTAACTCCGAGAGGAACTCTCTCCCCTAAATGGTCCATCTGAGGAAAACATGACTCAACTAATGCAACTGCGAGCCCGCCAGACCCAACGTCATGACACGAGAGAATCAGCTCCTGTTCCACAAGATCTCGGATTGCAGAAGCTACAATCTTTTCTTGTTTATAGTTAATAACAGGCAATGAGCCTCTCTCAACGTTAAATATCTGCGCCAGATATTCACTTCCTCCAAGTGATATCCCACTATCATCGCCAACATAAAGAATAACATCTCCTTCCGACTGGAAGGTTGTGCCAACTGCGTGACGGAAGTTATCAATTTTTCCTACCATGGCAATCGTTGGCGTAGGCAATATCGGGCTTCCCTGAGTCTCGTTATACAAGCTTACATTACCACTCACGATTGGCACCTCGAGGGCTCTGGCTGCATCACCAATCCCTCTAATTCCCTGAGCGATTTGCCACATTCCTTCAGGCTTTTCAGGAGACCCAAAATTTAAACAATCAGAAATTCCTAGTGGCTGACAACCCGAAGCTGTGATGTTGCGAAATGCCTCGACGACTGTATACGCAGCCCCTAAAAATGGATCGATCTCACAATATCGAGAGTTACAGTCAAGAGTTGCCGAGACTCCCATCTCATAGACCTTCTCCTCTACCTTAATCCGTATGACTCCACTATCTCCACCAGGTCCAACCCTTGTATTTCCGCGCACGGTCGAATCGTATTGCTCAAAAAGGGCTGCCCGCGAGCAGAGGTTTGGTGATTTGAGCATCTGCATCAGACAAGAGCCTAAATCATCAGGTTGCTCAAGAGAGAACACGTCGAACGCCAACCGTTCTTGGTAGGAAGATGGCTCCTGTTCCGGCCACTGATACTGCGGAACCGAACTCGTCAGCACTGATGCAGCTAAAGAAGATACACATTCGCCTTCCCAATACAGCTCAACCTCATTTTGGTCAGTAACTTCTCCAATGTGCACGGCATCAAGCCCCCATTTTGAGAAAACCTGCTTTACCTGCTCTTCACCACCTCTTTCTACAACAAGTAACATTCGTTCTTGCGACTCCGAGAGCATGATCTCATACGGGTTCATTCCCTCTTCTCTCATCGGCACGCGGTCAAGATGAATACGGACTCCACTACCTGCTCGCTCCGCCATCTCGTATGATGAACTCGTCATTCCAGCGGCACCCATATCCTGGATACCAACAACTTTGCCAGTCTTCATCACTTCAAGGCATGCCTCTAGAAGAAGCTTTTCCTGCAGTGGATCACCGACTTGAACCGTTGGTCTTTTCTCGGCAGACGATTCATCAAACTCTTCAGAGGCCATAGTAGCCCCATGAATTCCATCGCGACCTGTTTTTGATCCCACATAAAATACTGGATTTCCAACCCCTGAGGCTGTTCCAAGAAAGATTTTGTCTTCCTCAACAACGCCCATGGCAAAGGCATTTACAAGACAGTTCTTTGCATACTTGTCGTGAAAAAAAAGTTCTCCGCCGATATTAGGAATCCCCATACAGTTTCCGTACGTCCCAATCCCTCGCACAACATTTTTTAAAAGATAACGAGAATACTTATCTTTTAAAGGATTGCCGAAACGCAAACTATCTAATACGGCAAGTGGTCGAGCTCCCATGGTGAAAACATCTCGAAGAATTCCTCCGACACCTGTTGCTGCTCCTTGAAACGGTTCGATGAATGAAGGATGATTATGACTCTCCACCTTAAAGGCGATACCCAATCCTTCACCAATTCGAACGATACCTGCATTCTCTCCAGGACCCTGAATAACATGCGCACCCTCGGTAGGGAGATTTTTAAGGTGTGCTTTCGTACTCTTGTAGGAGCAATGCTCCGAGTAGAGCGCCGAACAGATCCCAACTTCTAATACCGTGAGGGGACGACCAAGAACGTTCAACAACCCCTCGAACTCGTGTGCCTTTAAGCCATGCTGGATGGCATCATCGAGGGAGGCTTCTTTCAGCCACCACGGACATTCGGTTTTCTTCGATACTGGCGAGGCTTCTGTACAATGCTGGGTTTCATTCATAAAACTCAGTATAATGCACCGTTTTGAAAGGTCATTCTAGTAGTGTCTACAAAATTATCAGCTTTTATTGAAGGAGCGATCCGCTCCTAACCTCGTGAAACCTCGATATAAAAATAGCAAATTTCGGCCATTTGAACCCTGCAATCCCCCCGAACTGGGCATTACCTTCGTCATCCCTTCGAAATTACCGAACACAATTTAGGCTATTTCGTGCTATCCTAGTAAGAAAGATACACTGAATAAGCGCAATGAAAAGTCTTAGTTGAGGAGTCCAAAAACCGAGCACTGGAAGCTAAGCGCTCTTAAGGAGAGCGATTTTTAGGAAGTTCCCAAAATCTGGGGCTCCTGTAAAGACCAAGGCTAGGCGTGCCCTCTTCGATGAACTAGAACGTTGTTACCGAGTCGATTTGGGGCATCCCGCAAGCAAAAATGAGCGAACAGAAATAATGACAAAAAAGAAAATACCCTCAAGAAGTAACAAGCTCGCACCAGCTGAAGGAGTAATAGCTCACACCCCGGTCCAGAAAAAACAAAAAGTACCTCTTGTAGTGTCCAAACAAGACTTTGAATACGCTTCTGATGACTCGCTTCGTGAAATGGATCATCCTCAATGCATTCTGCCAGAACACTACTTTGACGCTCTTGTCCACAGACAGTCTAGCTCCTCATGCGGTCACGACATAGGTGAACTGCTATCAATTGAGTCTTGGCGTGAAAAAAAATAGGCGTCCTGGTCTACAAGCAGAGAATGAATAGTAGAACCACGTCTCTGCCTCACTTTCTCCTAAAGTAGCCGCGGATAACTCTGGCGAGGCTCCCTCTAATCAAAGCTCGTATACGCTACGTGCGAAGTTTTCCCTCTAAAATCAAACCTTGCCTCATTTCAGTTTGCTGGTATTTCGACGAAACGATAAAATGAGAACAATAAGTGGGGGTTTTTACATCATAAAGAGTGTGGAGGTTTTACTAGCGTGTCTCGACTCGCGTTGGGGTTTCCCCGTGCAGATCGTAATTGACCATTTAGTATGTGCTTCCAAAAATTCAGAAGGGAACGGGTTGTTCGACATAAGAGAACCGCTCGTGTTCGCTATTCTACTGGCAAGATAGGGAACTCATCCCAACTGTAATGGGAAATTGGCTTTAAGAAATAGAGGGGTTGCTCAAAAACTCTCTCTTTTTAGAAGGGCAGACGATGACAGAAGATTTTCAGAAAATAATCAATCAGGACCGAGAGACCCGAACCAAGTCGATGTGGCGAGGCACTATGCTCGAATATCTTGAGATTATTCGAGAGAATCCAGATGTTGCAAAACTCTCCCACAAGCGACTCTACGATATGATCATGGGTGAAGGAGTAGATGAAATTCGCCTTGAGGACGATCCAAAGCTTCAGCGGCTTTATAAGCGTGAGAAGCTCACCGAGTATAAATTTTTCAGTGAAGACTTCTATGGTATGCATAATACCATTAGCCAGATTGTTCGATTCTTTCACTCCGCCTCACTTCAAGGCGAAGAGAGTCGCCAGGTGCTTTATCTCGTGGGACCTGTAGGTTCGGGAAAAAGCAGTCTCGTAGAGCGTCTCAAATCTGGCCTCGAAATGCTTCCGCCATTTTATGCGGTTGAGGATGATCCAATGTATGGTGAACCTCTTCACCTCATTCCTCGTCACCTCCGCCCAGAATTCTCCAAAATGCTCGGCGTAAAGATTGAAGGAGACCTGAATCCGATCACTCGACACCGTCTGATAGAAGAATTTGGCGGCAAATGGGAAGAAATGCCTGTACGCACCTATGAATTCAGTATTCGTGCAAGACGAGGTATTGGAGTGGTGCCTCCTGTCGATCCGAATAACCAAGATACCTCAGTGCTCGTTGGCGGAGAAGATATCTCTAAGCTGGATTTATACTCAGAAGGCGATCCACGAGTCCTCGATCTCTCCGGAGCTCTCAATGTTGGGAACAGAGGAATGGTTGAATTCATTGAGGTCTTTAAGAATGAGACAGAGTACCTTCATGCAATGATTACCGCCACTCAAGAGAAGCATATTCCAGCTCCAGGACGTCATGGCATGATCTATGTTGATACAACAATAGTTGCTCATTCTAATGAGGCTGAGTGGAAGAAGTTCAAGAGTGATCATACAAATGAAGCTATTCTTGATCGGATTGTAACAGTAAAAGTGCCCTACAACTTAAGGCTCTCTGAAGAGGTAAAGATTTACAAAAAAATGATTCGTAAATCGCAGTTTACTGCAGACATTGCACCCCACACACTTGAAGTTGTATCGATGTTTGCCATCCTCTCACGCCTCCAGCCAACAAATAAGTGTGACCTGATTACAAAGCTTAAACTCTATAACGGAGAAGAAGTTGTAGAAAAAGGCAAAACAAAGAAAATTGATGTGGTTGAACTGCGAGAAGAAGCAAAAGACGAGGGTATGAACGGTATCTCTACTCGGTTCATCATGAAAGCTCTTGATAATGCTCTCTCAGATAATGTGAAAGAGAATTGTATACACCCGCTTAATGTGCGTGAGGCTCTGGTTCAGATGGTAAAAGCTGGAGATTTTCCAGATGATACCCGAAAACAGTATCTTGAATTCCTCCAAGACACACTTCACAAAGAGTATCTTGAAATTCTTGAAAAAGAGATTACTAAAGCATTTGTATACTCTTATCAAGAACAAGCGGAATCTCTCTTTCAAAACTATCTTGATCATGCAGAAGCATATGTGAACAAGAAGAAGTTAAAGGATCGAAACACCGGCGAAGAGCTCGATCCCGATGAAGGCTTCATGAAGTCGATTGAAGAACAAATTGCTATCATCGGCACTGCGAGCGATGGTTTCCGGCAAGAAGTTATCTCCTATCTCTGGTCTGTCGGTCGAAAGGGAGAGAACATCTCATACGAAAGTTATGAGCCGTTAAAGGAAGCTATTGAGAAGAAACTGATGACCAGTGTACGAGATGTATCTCGTATTATTACAAAAGCTCGAACGCGCGATCAGGATCAATCTGAGAAGTATAGCCGTATGGTTGAACAGCTTATTAAAAATGGATATCCAGCAGCCTGCGTAGATACCATTTTAAAGTATGCGGCTAATAATCTTTGGAAGGATTGATAACTGAGCAACAAAACAGTGATAGACGCCAGCAAATGCTGAGGTCTACCTAAAGAGAGGTCTGTGGTCTATGTCCACCATTTTTCGACCATTTGTCCCAACTTCTCAACGCTCGGACCGAAGCGCACGAGACCGTACGCGCCATCGCCAAAAGATTAAAGATTCAATCCGAGAAAATATCGCGGATATTCTTTCGGAAGAATCAATTATTGGGCGAGATAAAGACAAAATCATCAAGATACCAATTCGCTCGATTAAGGAGTACCGCTTCATCTATGGTGAGAATGCTCCAGGAGTAGCACAAGGTGACGGCAAGCAGCAGCCAGGAGATGTAGTAGGACCAGCACAACCTGGCAGCCCTGATGTTGGGAGAGGAGGAGGAGATCAGCCAGGAGTAGACGCTATCGAAACAGACGTTACCCTCGAGGAGCTCATCAGCCTCATGTTCGACGATCTTGAGTTGCCCGAACTTGATAAAAAGTCACTGCGTCAAGTGATGTCTGAGGACGCCCGACGCCGAAAGGGACTCAGAACAGCTGGGATTCGCCCAAGGCTCAACAAAAAGGCGTCAGCGAAAAACAGGATCCGACGACGGCTTGCAGTCCAAGGTTCTCGTGGAATTACCTTTGACGATGGTGAAAAGCGCTTCCCGTATCACAAAGATGACCTGCGTTATTTCCATATCGTTCCAACGACAAAAGAGGTCTCGAATGCGGTCATATTTTGCATTATGGATACCTCGGGATCGATGGGAACAGTGAAGAAGTATCTTGCTCGCTCATTTTATTTTCTTCTCTATCAGTTCGTGAGGCAAAAGTATCAAAATGTTGAGGTCGTCTTCATTGCACATCATACCGAAGCAAAAGAAGTCAGCGAAACCGAGTTCTTTCATAAAGTAGAATCTGGTGGCACGTATATTTCCTCTGGATATCGCAAGGCGCTCGATATCATCAATGATCGCTATCATCCGTCGCTCTGGAACGTCTATGCCTTCCACTGCTCCGATGGAGATAATTTCTATTCTGATAACGAACGTGCGGTTCAAGCTGCAATTGAACTATGTGATGTTTGTAATATTTTTGGATATGGCGAGATTAAACCATCAGGAAGTGCTTACTACTCCGGCAGTATGATTGATGTCTTTGGTAAAATTGACCGTGAGAACTTTCAGATGCTGACTATTGAAAAGAAAGAGGACCTTTGGCCTGCATTTAAGAGTTTTCTCTTAAGAGATAAAACCAGTCCACTAAACGCTACTCCCAATAAAGTAACAGCAGAAGGAGCACAGTCGGCAACATGAGTGTTAAGGATGGGCTAACAGTAGAAGAGATGGAAGAATGGGATCAGCGCATCCGCCTACTCGTTGACCGGTATGGTCTTAACTGTTATCCCCAAGAATTCGAGGTCTGCGATCATCATGAAATGATCGGATACATGTCGTACTCTGGAATGCCAGCTCGTTATGCACATTGGTCATTCGGAAAATCTTACGAAAAAACTAAGACAATGTATGACTATGGAGTCTCTGGTCTCCCCTATGAGATGGTAATTAACTCCAATCCCTGTCTCGCATACTTGATGCGAGACAACACAGATCTACTCCAAATTCTTACGATCGCGCATGTATACGGTCATAATGACTTTTTTGCTAATAACTTTACTTTTACAAGTAACATCGATGCTCGCTATACCCTTGAGATGTTTAAAGCACATGGTAATCGCGTAGATATCTATATGGAAGATCCCTCTATCGGTATCGATCGGGTTGAAAATATTCTCGATCATGCACATGCAATCTCGTTTCAACGCTCAAGAAATATGGCGATACAAAAACTCACCCCAGGTGAACAGCGCTTACGTCGATGGGAAAGTGCTCAGATTCCGGAAGATCCGTGGAGAGAGATCCATCCCTCACCCGAGTATGTCGAGCCAGACTTTTCTAAGTTTCCATTAGAACCCGAAGAAAACATCCTCGAGTTCATCTGCAACTACAATCCATATCTGGCTGAATGGCAGAGAGACTTGCTTCATATCGTGGATGAGGAAACACGATACTTCCTCCCACAAATGGAGACGAAGATCATGAATGAAGGCTGGGCGAGCTACTGGCACTTCAAGCTACTTAATGAGCTAGACCTCCCACAAGGACTACATCTCGAATTTCTTGTTAGACACAATCAAGTTCTTAGACCAACCCCTGGAGGACTTAATCCATATCATCTGGGATTCGTCATCTGGCATGATATCGAGCGAAGATGGAACGAAGGGGATACAGGGCGCGAATTTACCGACGATACGCCGCCTGAAAATCTCAATGCCATGGATGAGAATGAAACTCCCGGCAGGAAGAAGATTTTTGAAGTTAGAGAATCAGACAGAGATTCTTCTTTTCTTCGACGATTTCTTACCGAAGATATCATGCGTGAGCTTGGCATCTTTCAACATGAAAAGAGGGGAAAGGAACGAGTAATTACGAAAGTTAGCGATGAAGAAAGCTGGCAGGATGTTAAAAATACATTAATAGCCAATGTCGGAACAGGCACACTCCCCGTCATCAAAGTTGAAGATGCTGACTTTGGTAGTAAGAGGACGTTGCAGTTACGACACTTTCACGATGGACGGGATCTGCAACTTGAGTATGCAGAAAAATGCTTGCAGCATATTCAGGCGCTGTGGGGACGACAGGTTATCCTCGAAACGACATTGAATGGCAAGGATTCGGTCTTAAAGCTCGATAACGGCTCGCTCAAGGTCGAAAAGTCATAAATGAAAATTGGGTCACCTATTCGTAAAGTTATCTTGTTTAGCACCCTAGGCGGCTTGCTATGTGGAATTCATCTTACCCTTTATTTTCTACGAGATTTTGCCCCGTGGATGCTCTTCAATTTTTTGATTGGTGTGCTCTGCTTGTGGGCAGCGCTCCTTGTAGGCTCAGCACCAAAGTGCAATATATCCGATACGTCGGGAACAGATGAGCCTTCATAATACAATACGCTTAATGCCAACCAAGGTATAAACGGTTATACCTTTATTGCTGAAACAAAACCTGCATTAATACTTATATAAGCGCCTCTATAGTAGGAAGTAGGCATGTCTAAACTTTTATATAAATCAAAGAAAGGCAAAGACTCACGTGAGGATTCGCCAACTGTTCTACTCATTCATGGACTGGAGGGAATTCCAGGCACGATGAAAGTCCTTGAGATACGATTTCTTAATGCAGGATGGAATGTGCTGCAGTTTGTGTACCCGTGTCATAAGATCTCATTTTATCAGGCTGCTAAAGCCTTGGCTGAAAAACTATCGAGTCTTCCAGAGACACAACGTCCACAGCACGCTGTTGGATTCTCATTAGGTGGCCTCGTTCTTATTGAGACGCTCAAGCAGTGGCCACACATTAAACGGAATATGCTGCTTGGCTCACCCCTTACATCATCGCAAGCGGCATGTTTAACTCTTCGTGTTCCGTTACTCCCGAAACTCCTCGGGCCTTCCGTACAGGAACTGGCAAAGCCACGGAGTCTTCAATTACCACAATCACTTGAATTTGCCGCTATCGCAGCGAAAGGACAGCTCTACGGGAGCTGGAATCCCCTACTCCCAGGTGAAAATGATGGGCTCGTGCTCGTTGAGGAAGCAATCCCAGACAAGATTGCACAAACGCATGTCGTCTCAGCACTCCATATCGAATTAGTACTTCGAAAACAGATTTTTCATCTTATTGAGCATTTTCTCTCTACGGGCACGCTACCGAGGGTCCGCTCGCAGGGATGAGAATTATGAAAATGTTTCGGCAACAGCCTCATGATTTTCTTCACGCCTACGACGGCGACGCTTTGCATGCGCACTCGGAGCCGACAATTCACTTATATCTTCTCTATTAAATAGAGCCGCTATAAAGGATGACACTTCAAAGAGACGCAGATCTTCTGCTGCTTCACCGATACCAATGTAGCGAACAGGCACACCCAACTCATCTTGCACAGCAACGACCATGCCGCCACGAGCGGTGCCGTCGAGTTTGGTTACAACCAAGCCTGTTAGCCGAACACTGCTATGAAATTCTTGCGCCTGCTGCAAAGCATTTTGCCCCGTAGTTCCATCAATAACGAGTAAGATTTCATGAGGAGCATCGGGCTGACTCTTTCTGACTATATTCTTGATACCCTCAAGCTCTTGCATCAGGTTGCCCTTGGTATGCAATCGTCCTGCCGTGTCTATCAGAACTACATCATACTGCTCCATATTTGCTTTTTCCATTGCATCGTAGACAACGGCAGCGGGTTTTGCTCCTTCATCTCCTACATGTACAGCGATGTCGAGTTCTTCCCCCCATTTTTGTAGCTGGAGAGAAGCGGCGGCTCTAAATGTATCCGCTCCAACCATCAGAACCTTTGCTCCCTTCAACTTCCATTGAAGAGCCAACTTGGCAGTACTCGTTGTTTTTCCAACTCCGTTCACCCCAACCATCATAACAACAGTAGGGCCACCGTCTCTCCGAGTCGGCTCAATCGGATGAACCTCTAGCCCCACCTGCTGAAGCCTCGTGCTTACGTTCGCTCGAAGCGTTTCCAACAATGCCTCCTCTGTGACGGCATCGCCCCGCCGAACGTCTTCTCGTAATCGCTCTATCAGCGAATCAACCATCTTCAGTCCAAGATCTGCACTGACCAGAAAAGCCTGAAGCTCCTCTAGCGTCTCTTCGTCAATAACAGAACGACCAGAAAACACTTCTCTCATTTTTCTAAAAAATCCAGAGCGAGTCTTGGTTAAACCCGAAGAAAGACTCTTCGGCTCTGCGCTCTTCTCATCTTTCAGCTCCCTATCTTCACTCGCGACCCTGTCTTCACTCGCGACCGACTCTGATAACCCACCGACGTCATCACTCGGCTTGTCGATCTTCATCCCCTTGGGCGCCGCCATCTCGATTGAATTTTGCTCAATATCATCGGCCGATGAGACTGCTACCCCCTCATCTGTTTCCAAAATCTCTGGATCTCCTACTGGCGGAGTAAAAGCTATGCCCGCACCTTGCTCGAGCTTTTCAACCCTGCCCTTTAAGAGTTCGACCTCGCGCCTCAGCTCAGTCCGGGATGAATTCGCATTCATCTCTAACTTCTCAAACTTTCCAGCCAGTGCTGTTAATCGATCGCGTCCTTCAGAGATGGTGTCTAAGGAGCTTTTCTTTTTTCGTCCGCCGGCAAAGAGCGAAAGAGCGATCAGTCCAATGGCGAATGCAATCAGCACGAAAAGAACAAGAGAGAGATCAAACTGGGGGTTTCCACTTCCGTATTGCTCTATAATATTCATCAGTTTCTGTAGCATGGTATCCATCTTCTCCGCTTGTCTTGTTATGAGCTCTCTATTGTTGTGAACAGAGTCGTGAAACAATGAACGAACAATTCCATCCCACCACTGGTCCTCCTGCTCACCGAAATCTCTATTTTTTTGCCATCGACCAACCTACGTGTGGGAATAACATGCTCCCCTACCACAACTTGCAAGCCTCACCTTAGCAAATATCAGGCAACATGTGCATAAGCTTCTTCAAGAGACACTTGAAGAACCGACGAGGAGCCAGGTCTCTGCATGGTCACTCCCACTAATCGGTCCGCAGCACTCATCGATGCCTTATTGTGCGTGATGAGCAAGAACTGCGTCTCCGAACTCATCTCTTTTACCAACGAGAGAAAGCGAACGAGGTTTGCTTCATCCAACGGAGCATCAACTTCATCCAAAACGCATAATGGACTTGGACGAACTAAAAACAAACTTACAATGAGAGCTGTGGCACAAAGCGCCTTCTCACCCCCAGAAAGGAGGTCAAGAGACTTTGGCTTCTTTCCTGGAGGTCGAACAGTAATCATTATTCCTGCCTCCAACGGATCATCATCGTTCGTTAGCTCCAGATCTGCACTTCCTCCTCCAAAGACTCTCGGCATCAACTTGATAAAATGCTCGCGAACACTCTCGAAGGTTACCCGAAACCGCTCGACAGACTGCTCACGAAGCAGCTGAACGGTCTTTCTCAAAGTGAGTGACGCAGCCTCCAGATCAGACTTTTGGGCTTTCAGATCGTCAAGCCGCTTTGATTCTTCTTCGAATCTCTCAATAGAACTTGGGTCAACCTCTCCCTCTCGGAGAAGTTGCGCTCGAATATTCCGGACCTGCTCTTCCAAGTCTTCTAACGCATGATCCCCTATCCCATCCGCTTCAATCTGTTCACCCTCATGGTCGAGAACACGGTCTTGATACTCCTCTGGCAAACGCTCTTGAATGCTTTCATGAATATGCTCAATCTCCATACTACCGCGCTCAAGTTCAAGCTTTCGAGTGGCAAGTGTCTGGCGAAGAGATTCCAATTCACGTCGCTCAACTTCTGCCTGACCACGCGCCTCTTCGAATCGCTCGCGTAAACTTCTTCGCTCAGAATCCTTTGAGTTGAGCTGCTCTACCAACTCTCTGAGATTTGTATGGAGACCTGAAGCATCACTCTTGAGTAACTCAGCGAGCTCCGATTCAACCGTCTCTCTTCTCTGCTCAAGCTCTTGTACTCGGTTCTGCAATTCAACCTCATACTCCCGCGAGCGAATGATATCGTGCTCAACCTGTTCAAGGGCCTGCTGCTCGGCAGAGAGATATCCCTTAATCGAACCAAGCTCTTTACTCATCTCACGAACTGCCTGCTCATGTTCCTGCTTCTGACGGAGCGCCTTTCCGAGCTCCTCCTCTCTTTCTGTAAGCGTCTGACGCTCAGCCATAATTTGCTGTTCTAGCCCTGAGAACTGCAATTCCATATCCTCTTTTCTCTGCACAAGCTGAGATATCTCCTGCTGTATATCCAACAACCCCCTCTCTTTCTGGGGCACAGAGATAGACTCTGGGGAGATACATTGACCTGCTCTCGTAACCACGAGAGAAGCAGGAGGAATTGCAGCTGAGCGAAACAGTTGTAATCCCTCAGCGAAGGACGGAACAATAAAAACCCGCGACAACAAACTGCCTAACAGGGACTGCGCAAGTGGCTCTGCTGTAACCACACTCATAGCAGGCATAGCATTCAGCGGGACTTCGACTTCCTGCTCAATAACAGGTTCACCACTGCTCTGATTCTCTTCAAGAGCACCTTGAAGAAGCCCGTACCAAAAGCCCGACTCATCTAATGCTTCTTGGCGCTGCTCGGAATACTCTCCCAAAACTTCGGCTAAATCCGCAGCCCGAGAAGCCACGAAATATGACGCCCTCTCTCCAATCGCAGCCTGTATAGCTTTTGTATACTCGGGCTCAACTTCAAAAAGCTCGGCAAATACTCGGGGCATATCTCCCTCAATGCTCCGAATAAGACTCTCAAGCTTTTGACTCTCGTCATGATTCAATACCTCAGGTCGAGCCTGCTCTCGCATCTGCTTACGAGTTGCGTCCAGCTCCCCCTCGACTTTCCGGAGAACATCCCGTAGACCCTGGCTCTGCTCTTCTCTGCCTCGAATCGATTTTCTAAGCTCTCGAACCTCCTCATCGAGCTGCTGTAACCGATCCACTCCAGAGACCTCTAACTCGCGGAGCTTTTGTGATAGCGACTCTTCCTTGGCTGATAATGTCCCCATCCGTTGTTGGGACTGATTCTTCCGATCCAGGAGTGTATTCAGCCGTTCAACGACTCGCTTGCCTTCAGTGCCCTTCGCCTCGAATAGCATCTTGAGTTCGTGCTGTGCACCCTTCAGTGACTCCTCCTTCCTTCCGCGAACATTCACCTCCTCCTTTAGGGCATCAAGCTGCTCTCGCAACTGCTCTACAAGCAACTCAGTGGCCAAAAGCTCGCCACGCAACACCTCCTCTTCACCAGAAGCCCCACTTGTAGTTGAAAGAATCTTTTGCTCGCGCTCTTCAAGCGTAGCAACGACCTCGCTAAGCTCTCTCTTCCGAGCGCTCACTCGTCTTAACTTCTCTCGAAAAAGGCTACTTTCACTCTCATACAACTCATGCTTGAGAGATTCCCTGCGTCGAGCACGGGAAGCTTGTCGCTTCAAACTATTCACTTGTCGCTCTATCTCTCGCTCTATGTCTTCTAGGCGAGCGATGTTATCAGCAGTATCCTTCAGTCGACGCTCGGAAGCTGCTATCTTGTCTCGCAAACCGAGAACTCCTGCTGCCTCCTCAAAGATTTGTCTCCGATGCTCAGGCTTTGCAGTGACAATTCGACTCACCTCACCCTGAGCAACAATCGTGAAAGTACGAGCTGAAATTCCGATGACCCGGAAGAACTCCTTAAGATCCCGCAATCGACAAGGGGTTTTATTGAGAAAAAACTCAGCTTCCCCGCTCCGATACAGCCTACGGGTAACCTGCACTTCACTTACAGACTTTAGCCAGCCAAATTTTTGTTGGAGCACTTGCTCTGAAACACCTGCTGAAAGTGTAGATGAGTAATGCTGCGCCCCCAATTCATCCGCTGTGATCTCTTCATCCGAGAGAGAATCATCCTCTGAGAAAGAGTCTCCTGGTGAAAGCACCCGTAACTTCGGGGCACCCTCATCATTATCAGAAGCAGAACTCTCCGCCGATTGGTCATGCTCAGTGTTTCGAGTCTCAGGAGCAGCTTCGCCCTCCGCTTCCTGTGTAACCCAGTCGCTGTCATCAGCGGTTATCCTCTGAACTTTTTTCAGTTGTTGTGAGACCTCTTCGATATGCGCCTCAGCTTCATCGAGTTGAGACTGCAACTCACCCTCTCTGCTGTTTCCAATGATGTCATCAAACAAACTCTCACCGTCAGAAGATACGGTAAGAGAGACTTCCGCCAAACCCAAAGGGCGCAATTTATCGGTTCCATTGAATATAACATCTTCAAGGAGACCACCCCGAAGGCTCCTCGCATTTGTTTCACCAAGGACCCACCGGAGAGCATCAACAATATTGGATTTCCCACAACCATTGGGACCAACCACACCGGTCACACCATCTTTTATAGGGAGAACCAAACGCTCCATGAATGACTTAAAGCCAAAGATCTCTAGCCGTGAAACTCGCATAGTATTTTCAAACCTTGTTATGACGGCGCCCTTTTGGGCCACCCCAACATGAATACCGAGAACAGAACTAAACTTCAACTGAATTAAAGTCTCCTAGCACCCAATCTCGGGGAGCATGTCCCAGTCTTTTGATTTTATTCATATTTCGTGAAAAAACCAGCTTTCTAGGGGTCAACCAGCGAAAAAATACCCATGAAGCGCCTGCGTTTAAGGGGTGGAGGTTCCAATCTCACGAAATATGGAGGATAAAGGCAGTATGTCATGCTCACAAGAAATCTCCGATTCCCACCTTCTGAATGTTACGAAGCCTGCTCAGTACTTAGGAGGCGAAAAGGGCTCTATCGTCAAAAACGACTCTGAAGTGGCTTTGCGCATGTGCTTGGCTTTTCCAGATACCTATGAGGTGGGAATGTCTCACACGGGGTATCAGATTTTGTATGACCTCATCAATCGGGATGAAAGATTCTGGGCCGAACGCGCCTACACCCCGCTACCAGACATGGAGCAAATCCTCAGAAAAAATCAAATGAGGCTCACCTCACTTGAATCAAAGCGACCACTGTCTGAGTTTGAGATAGTAGGGTTTAGCCTTCAGTATGAACTGTGCATGTCAGGAATCTTACAAATGCTTGATCTTGGAGGGATTCCTCTTCTGCAATCTGAGAGGAAAGAAAAAGATCCTCTTATCATTGGCGGAGGTCCCGTTGCATATCATCCTGAGCCCTTTGCTGATTTCTTTGACTGCTTTCTTATAGGAGACGGCGAAGAGCTCGTACCTGAATTTCTTGAAGCGGTCTTACGCTGCAAACAGCTAACACGGCACGAACAATTAAGAGAATTTTCTCGAATTCCTGGGGTGTATGTTCCGGCCTTTTTTAGTCCAAACTACGGAGAAGACCGCTCCTTTCAAGGATTCACGCCTCGCTACTCAGACTATACAGCAGTAAATCGCAGAGTACTGGCATCCCTAGAGAATGCACCCTTTCCCAAACAGCCTATTGTACCGAATATTAAAACCGTGCACGACCGTCTGGCCGTTGAGGTGATGCGTGGATGCGTTCGTGGCTGCCGCTTTTGTCAAGCAGGATACCTCTATCGACCGCAACGTGAGAGGGCTCCAGAGGAGATTAGAGAACTCACCCGCGAAGCACTTCAACAAACGGGCTTTGAAGAGCTATCTCTTTTATCGCTCAGCACCGCTGATTACTGCAGCATTCTGCCTCTGCTCAAAATCCTGAAAGACGAATTCGCAGAAAGTGATAAGCTCGCAATTTCATTCCCTTCTACGAGAGTTGATGCTCTGACTCCCGAACTCTTACAAGAGGTTCAGCCTGTTCGACGCACCGGTTTTACCATGGCTCCTGAAGCTGGCACGCAACGACTGAGGGATGTGATCAATAAGGGGGTAACCGATCAACAAATTATTGATACCTGTAAAAATGTTCTGAAGCTTGGATGGTCAAGCATTAAGCTCTATTTCATGATTGGACTGCCGACGGAAACCGATGAAGATATCTTGGGAATTCTCGATATCGCTACTCGAGTTCAAGCACTTACGCGCAAAGGTCAGCAAATTACCATTAGTGTCTCGACCCATGTTCCAAAACCTCATACCCCATTCCAATGGTCAGAGCAGATATCAGAAGTCGAGACGAAAAGAAGACAAGAGCTCCTCTTCCGTGAGCTCAGGAAAAGAAAGATTTTTTATCGATACCATGAATCTCAGGCGAGCTTTCTTGAAGGAGTATTTGCACGTGGTGATAGAAAACTGAGCGCCGTGATACTTAAAGCATACCAACTAGGAACACGCCAAGATGGATGGATGGAGCAACTTTCTTTCGATCTCTGGATGCAGGCCTTCGAAGCGTGTCAAATAGACCCTCATGGTTATCTCAGAGAAAAATCGGGCGATGATCCGCTTCCATGGGATCATATCAGTTGTGATATCCCAAAGCGCTGGTTCCTCAAGGAATGGCGGAGGGCCCAGCGTACAACAACAACACCAGACTGTTTAACCAAGAGCTGTTCTACCTGTGGATCGTGCGACTATGATGGGGTGAGAAATGTTCTCTTTGATCGAGCCCGAAGCGAAAGTCGCCTCGCAATTATCTCTCCTCCCTGGCAACCAATACTTGATAAAAAGGCGGAGGGGGCATCAAACGACGAAATCCTGCAACTATTGAAAGGCTCTAGACAAAGGACAGCGACTCCAAAGCCAGAACAGTCTGTATATACACTGAAAGAGTACTTAAAAACCGAGATGGCTGAGGATGGCGTCCGAGGCGTGGCTGTACCAGCCGAATCCGCATTTCGCTATCGTCTTACTTACACGAAAATTGGTCATGCTCGATTTCATGGACATCTTGAAATGGCATCAATGCTCTTTCGTTCAGCGCGGAGAGCGAATTTACCAGTCGCCTTCTCTCGAGGATTTACTCCAAGACCTCGATTTGCATTCGGGCCACCAATCCAGCTTGGAGTTGAAAGCTCTGCTGAACTTGTTGACGTCATCCTCACTGAAAAAATGAACGAAGACACGATGGTCCGAGAACTCAACAAAACACTCCCGGAGGGCCTTTCAATTATTCAGGCTGAATCCCTACCCCGAAATGCGAAAAATATTCCTGCTCATAATGTCACTTCCACATTCATTGCTCGTCTTTCAGGCACTTCTTTGTCTCCGCATTCCGAAAAGGTGCTAGCAACGACATCACTTGTTGAAATGATCGGTCCAAACTGGCAAGGCAAAACTGTCACGCGACGGAGAAAGCAAAAAGAAACAACTCATGCAATTACTGACTTCGTAAAGGATGTCCATCCAGAAGACCACCAAGTGCGGTTTTCTATTACTTCTCTTCCGGATGGAAGGACTCTAAAGCCCCTTGAGGTCGTTGATTCTTTAACGGGACTTTCAGCTATAGAATTCTTGGTGAGAAAAGTCAGCTCGATATAGAGTGCTATCGCCTATTTCAAAAGGGCTTATGAGTAGTCTAGAGCACAAATCTCTACGCTCGACGCCCGAGAAGAAAAGAGGATGACTTTCTTCCCTTCTGTGTCGGTTGAACGGGAGCAGAATTCGATACAACGCGAAAAAATTGCATGGTGTACTCGAGGCCACTAATATACGCCACGATAATAGCACCGAGTAAGCTCTGAAGACCTATATACTGGGCAGTAATTTGTTGGCGGGACCACTCAAAGAGAGTGATATCCTCAATCAACAGAAAAGTAACTGCAATCACTTGAAGCAATGTTTTCAGCTTTCCAAGCTCAGCCGCTTGAATGACGACTCCCCTGGTAGCGGCCAAACCACGAAGTCCCGTAATCCACAACTCACGCGCAAGGAGCAAGACAACCATCCATGCTGGAACAATCACATAGTTTGTTTCTACGGAACGCATGCCGACCAGAGTAATCAAGGGACAGAGGATCAACAACTTATCGATAAGAGGGTCAAGCAACGCACCGAAGTCTGTTTCAGCATCAAGTTTGCGAGCCAACCAGCCATCGACCACATCCGTAACCGCAAGTAGAAGAAAAAACATGCTGGTAGACCACCACGGCAATTCAGCGCGTATCGCCATAAAAAATAATAACACTGGAATACCGATTAATCGGAGAAGTGAAACAATATTGGGGATCATTATTCTCATGCTGCTTTATCCTAAACGTAACTCCTAAGCCCCAGCCTCCGCATATAAGCTCTGAAGTTGCAGAACTTTTCGAATATAATTCTGCGTCTCTGAAAATGGTGGTATTCCATTAAACTTTTTTACAGCATTTTCTCCAGCATTGTATGCTGCCAACATGATTTTTGTATCCCCATCATATTGCTTCAATAACTTCGACAGAAGTTTGACCCCTCCCTGTATATTCTGACTGGGCTCGAAAGGATCCTCAATTCCAAGAGACTGGAGATGAAAAGGCATGATCTGCATTAAACCGAGGGCGCCCTTCGGGGAAACAGCCGCAGGGTCATAAGCAGATTCAACGTGAATGACAGCACGAATAAGAGACGTCTTGACTCCATACTCACGCGCTACTGAATGAATAACTGTAGAGTAGCGATGCTTAAACAGTCTTGCTGGGGGCCTCTTTCCTCCTCGATACCAAGAGAATCCGCTTTTTCTTCCTTCAAAAATACGAGCCTCTACTCCTGCAGGAGGAGGCTTTGAAGAGAATCTCACGACCCCGTGGGAGTCTGTGTATACATAAATTTTTCCATCAGCACATACAGTCGACGGGAGGAAGAGTGCTACAATAAGGAGCAATAGAAAAACAATAGAATATCTGCCGTCTCGCATTTTTACCCCTAATCTTCAGGGTAAAAATTAGCAAACTCTCTCGGAACCAGCACGTTTTTTCGAAATTAAAAGAAAAAGAGTGATGGGAAGAGACCATCCGCCCCCAGACGGTCCCTTCCATCACCCTGGAAGTAGCGAGGTAAAACATCAACAAATGCGTACCAGTGGTACAAAATCTCTCATGCCTACTCATCTTTCTGCCTGAGTTGAGAGAATCTTTCTCCTTTCCCCCTCTCACTGGAAAGGAGAGGGAGACGGGCGAGAGATGAGTTCTCCCGCCCGAAGCCTATTTTTCAACCTAACTGAGTAGGTTAAGAGCCAATGTCGGCTGCTGGTTTGCCTGGGCAAGAACCGAAGCACCAGCCTGCTGAAGAATGTTGAGTCGCGTTAATTCAGCCGCTTCTGATGCAACATCCACATCTCGAATTCGGCTTTCCGCAGCAGCTAGGTTTTCTCTAGCAACACTGAGGTTATTAATCGCAACATTCAATCGAGCTTCTGTTGCACCAAGAGTACCTCGGGTAGAAGCAAGTGACTGAATCGCATTCTGCACCGCATCCAAAGCCGCGCGAGCTGCCGACTGACCTCCGTCAGTTGTAGACTCGTTGATTGAATACGAGAGTGCTGAACTCCCTGACGTCGCAAGTCCGAGCGATGACAACGTTCCCTGGACCCCACTAAAGGAGATCTGAGAGGTAGACGTTGAGTCAAAACCAACTTGTAAGGTAAGGGTATTAGAGCCCGATAACAGTTTAACACCGTTGAACTCTGTTGTTACTGCGATTCGCTCAATCTCTGAAGCAAGTGATACGAATTCATTCGCCAGAGCTGAACGCTGAACCACTGAGAACACACCGTTTGCGGATTGTTCTGCAAGTTCTGCAAGTCGACTAAGTACGTTTCCAATCTCTCCGAGAGCCGAATCAGCAACCGCAATACTCGAGATACCATCATTAGCATTTCGAATCGCTACGATACCAATCCTTTGTTCCACACGAAGAGAGTCAGCAATAGCAAGACCAGCCGCATCGTCACTCGCCTTATTAATACGCTGACCAGAACTTAGACGTTCAAAGGTTCTTCCTAGTTGGTCAGTCGCTATTCCGAGTCGACGTTGCGCCTGAAGGGACGCGATATTGTTTCCAAGAGTAACAGCCATCTTCTTTTCCTCCTTGAAAGCTCACACCAGCACAGCGTCTTTCCATAGACACCGGCAGTTACACTGCTCAAACTGGCGATGAGGGCCACATCTTTAATTAGTTGCGAATGAAGTCTCTTTCTGTAGGTCAGTGACAATCCACCCGCATCACACACAAAGAGGGGGACGGCATAGATTGAAAAATACTTAAGAGAAAAATGACTTGCTTGATTTGTTTCAAACCTTTCAAACTCTTAGCGATACTCTTTTCAAAGTACGTTACTCTCAGTTTGTCTAATTGTCAGTTCGCAAATGTATTCTCCGTAAATCAGTAACGCTTGATACGGTAGGCGCCAGAGTTATTAAACTCATATTCCCTTATGGTAGAAATTCTTAAGAACAACTACCATTTTTCATGATCGCTCCATTTTCGATTTCAGAATTTTTCTTGCCAAGACGTAACCCCTTTTAAGGCGGAGGATGTAGTTCCTCAACAGTCTTTCACTGCCCCAGACGTTTTTCTGTGAATGAGATTGTGTTGAGTATTCGCTGACGGACAGTAGCGGGAAAATTCATATTTTCCCATGTAAATTGCTAAATTGGAGTCAGATAGATCGAGTTTCTTCGGTCTAGATCTCGGTATCAGCCGGTCAAGGATCGACTAGTTGCTGGCTCTGTATAATCAAGGAGGAAAAAGCCATGGGTATTACTCTTGGTACTAACATATCATCCCTTCAGGGTCAGAGGAGACTCGCCCTGAGCACTGACGCTCTAACGCGCACGTACGAAAAGCTGAGCTCAGGTCAGCGTATTAATAAGGCGAGTGACGATGCAGCTGGTCTTGCTATCGCTGACTCCCTAAGAGCTGACCAACGAATTGCCTCAGTGGCAATTCGAAACGCGAACGACGGTATCTCGACGATTGCCATTGCTGATTCGGCTCTCGGAGAGATTGGAAACGTACTTAGTCGACTTGCAGAACTTGCAGAACAATCCGCAAACGGTGTTTACTCAAATTCTCAGCGCTCCGCGCTTCAGAATGAGTTTACTTCACTCGCTTCAGAAATTGAGCGAATTGCTTCGACCACCGTGTTTAACGGGGTTGCTCTCATCTCTGGTGGTGCCACAACCACTCTCCAGGTCGGCTTTAGTTCTGCCTCTACCTCTCAGATTCAGTTCTCAGGGGTACAAGGAACACTAGCAGCGCTCGGATTGGCTACTACGGGGTCTTCAGCCCTGAATTACTCAATTACGGCAGCCGGAAGTGATGCAGCTCAGTCGGCATCACGATTTGCACTTGATGCAGTAAACTCTGCGATTACCTCTCTTGCGGTACAGCGCGGAAATCTCGGTGCAACTGAGGCTCGTCTCAGTGTAGCGATTAAAAATCTCTCGATCTCTCGAGAGAATTTCGCTGCTGCTGAAAGCCGCATTCGTGATGTGGATGTAGCTTCAGAATCTGCTGAGCTGACTCGGTTGAATATTCTTCAACAGGCTGGTGCAGCAGTGCTT
>Ga0181587_10001139_pt1 | contig 22318 bp, 26 predicted proteins | sample 071ome_27_FD_132463 | JGI IMG/M metagenome (GOLD analysis project Ga0181587, IMG submission 132463) | Coastal salt marsh microbial communities from the Groves Creek Marsh, Skidaway Island, Georgia - 071409AT metaG (megahit assembly) | ecosystem: Environmental > Aquatic > Marine > Intertidal... | reverse complement strand
GTTACCAAGCTTTAGAAAAACTCACCGCGACAAAATAGTTTTTCTGCCTCTTGTTTGTTTGCACTCAAAATGAAGTTGCCCCGTAGGATTGAGTTGGGGTATAAGACAATTTATGAAGAGTCTAGCTCTCAAAATTCCCACCGTAATTTGTTTTTCAATTATCATTACATCCATCGGGTGTGTTCAACGACCCAGCGGTGGCACGGCAGGTAGAGGCGGCAACCCATTTGCTGACGCAGATGCCCGAGTCGGTCAAAATATCGAAAACTTGATGGGGCTATCGGTTGGCATGACCAAAAATCAGGTATACAGTTTAGCAGGCAATGCAAACTACATCGAGGGATATGACTGGGGGAGTGCATGGTTTTATAAAATTCGTACCGGGGGGAATGAAGGAACATTATCTGATAAAGATGTCGAAAAGAGATACATGCCTGTTGTATTTGATAACACAGATCGAGTCATGGGATACGGAAGTAAATTTTATGATCAAACCCTCTCTGACCTAGGTGCAGGTCAGTTTTAACCGCTTCCTAATTCCCAAATTCTCATGATTGTTCGGTTGACGGATAATCATTTTTAATCCATTTTCATTCTTTTCACTTATTTTTCGATGAAGACTACTGTTGCCAAAAAAGAAAATGTTACCCACGATTGGAAAATTGTTGATGCATCGGGCCAAATACTTGGTCGCCTTGCAGTACAAATCGCCAATGCATTACGGGGTCGTAATAAACCAACCTACACCCCGCATGTTGATACCGGTGATTTTGTGATTGTCATCAACGCAGACAAAGTAAAGTTGACTGGATCGAAAGAGGAACAGAAAAAATATATGTTCTATTCTGGTTACATGGGTAACGAAAAATACCGTTCGGTTGCAGACTTCCGTGAAAATCGCCCCGAGTTCATCATCACAAATGCAGTCAAAGGGATGTTGCCGAGAAATAAACTTTCTAGTGGTATGTTAACTCGCCTTCGTGTATTCGCTGGAGAGGAACATCCTCACACCGCCCAGCAACCTTCCCCTCTCCTCGCTTAACTTCATGAGTGCTAAAACGAAAAACCAAGACTTTATTGCAACAGGTCGTAGAAAAACTAGTACCGCTCGGGTAAGAATTCGCCCAGGTTCTGGCTCGATCACTATTAACAATCGCGATATCGATGACTACTGCTCTACCGAGCAACAGAAGAAAGCCGTCATTGGCCCCCTTCTTTGTGTTGAAAAGAACGGTCAACTCGATGTTTCAGTCAATGTGAGCGGCGGAGGTGGTACTGGGCAATCAGGAGCCATTCGTCATGGTTTATCCCGTGCACTTGAGAAAATGGATGCGGATCTCCGTTCCCCCCTCAAAAAAGCGGGTCATTTGAGACGTGACCCTCGAAAAATCGAGCGTAAGAAAGCAGGCCGCCCTGGGGCTCGTAAAAGGTTTCAGTTTTCCAAAAGATAAACTTATCCAATTATTCACCTTTTATTTCAACCCCTCGGTATCCCAACCGAGGGGTTTGTTTTTTTATATTTTTCATTAGCAAATTTTAAACATTATGAAAGTAGCTATAGTGGGAGCATCTGGCTATACTGGGCAGGAACTTGTATCCTTACTTATTTGCCACCCTAGAATAGAATTATCTGCGGTCACTTCGCGGGCACACGCAGGCAAACCGATCAGCACCGTCATTCCCAAACTTGGTCACTTAGGCAATAAAATATCTTTCGTTGCTCCGGTTCTTAAAGACTTAATCCATTCCAACATTGAATTATTCTTTTTGGCTCTACCTCATGGTACCGCCTCCGAATACGCTATCCCATTACTCGAGTCAGGAAAAAAAGTTATCGATTTATCTGCTGACTTCAGGCTCAACAACCCATCCATTTACAAAGAGTTCTACGGTTCAGAACACCCCGCTCCAAAATGGTTGCCAATTGCTCAATATGGACTGCCTGAGTTGCATGAATTGAGTTGGCAACAATCTTCCTTAATCGCTTCGCCAGGATGTTACCCAACGAGCATTCTTGTTCCACTTGCCCCGCTCCTAAGGGACAAGGTAATTGACCCCAACGATATCATAATCAATTCAATTAGTGGAGTAAGTGGAGCTGGGAAAAATGCCTCTGAGAGGCTTTTATTCTGTGAGAGAAACGAGAGTGCGGGTCCCTATGGGCTGCCTAAACACAGGCATTTATCAGAGATCGAAGAACAACTTAGTGCATTTGCTGAACAATCTATCTTGATTTCCTTTCATCCACATCTAAGCCCGATGAACCGGGGCTTATGTTCGACGATTTCCGTACGTCCTAATTCTTCCCTCGAAAGGTCCGATGTGATTAAATCATGGCAAAGTACTTATGAGAACAAACCATTCGTCCAACTTCTTGAAAACGGGAATCTCCCCGAAACGGCAAATGTTGTGGGAACGAACCGCATAGATCTTGCTGTCCATGAAGATCGCAGAATGAATCGTTATATACTTTGTTCCGCAGAAGATAATCTCCTCAAAGGTGCAGCAGGACAAGCGGTGCAATCAATGAATATTTGCAACGGTTACGAGGAGACTTGTGGATTGTTATGAAGTTGTTCGTTGATTGCGATGGCGTAACGGAACCGCAAGGTTTTTTTGCCTCAGGGGTGGCTTGTAATGTAATGGGGAAAAATAACGGCAAATTAGACCTTGGAATTATTTACTCCTCCAAACCTTGTACAGCTGCGGGGACTTTCACGACTAATGATGTGAAGGCATCTCCTGTAAAATATTGCTTGGACCTACTTAGTGATCAGAAACAGGTCTTCCACGGGGTGGTTGCAAACAGCGGAAATGCCAATGCATGTACTGGAAAACAAGGCGATCTGAACTGCCTAAAGATGGCGTCCGAAACCGCCCGTCACTTGAATGTACATTCTCGGGAGATCCTCGTTTGCTCCACAGGTCGAATTGGTGTTGAGTTGCCTATGAGTAGAATCACCGCCGGGATTGCCCATGCATGCCAAGATACCCTAGATGAACTTGACGGCGGAAAAGCTTTTCAGGAGTCTATTTTAACCTCAGACACAAGGACGAAGTCATGTTCCGCCCAAATAGACACACCAACTGGAAGGATCGTCATTGGAGGAACAGTAAAGGGGGCTGGAATGATTCAGCCAAACATGGCCACAATGCTTGCTTTTTTAACAACTGATGCCGAGGTTCCCTCTTCTTTTCTTCAAGAATGTTTATCCCTAGCTGTAGATCAATCGTTTAACCGAATGACCATTGATGGGGACATGAGCACCAATGATTCCGTGCTTTTCTTGGCCAATGGATTTTCTCGGATTCGTTTGATGGATCAATCCGATCAGATCCAGTCAATCTTCAAAGATACGGTCATTAAGATTTGTCAAACGCTGGCCCAGAAGTGTGTGACTGACGGAGAGAAAGTGACCAAGTTTGTTGAAGTCCGGGTAGAAGGTGCAACCAGTGATCAAGATGCCGAGAAAGTTTCCAGATCCGTAGCCAATTCTTTGTTGGTGAAAACTTCATGGTTTGGCTCCGACCCTAACTGGGGCAGACTTGTAGATGCAGCGGGCTATGCCAAAGTAGGCTTGGATTTTGATCTTTTAGACATTTATTACAATGATGTGCCAGCCCTCGTAAAAGGGAGTCCAAAGCCTATGAATAAAGGAAAATGGAAAGAAATCGTTTCCCAAAAATCGTTTTCTATTACCCTTAATCTCAACATGGGAAAGGGTTCCTACCTGGTCTGGTCCAACGATCTCAGCGAAGAATATGTAAACTACAATAAAAGCGAATAGAATGATGTCTCAATTTGAGGAAAGTCAGGCCAAAGCAAAAATCCTGATGGAAGCCCTGCCCTATGTCAGGAGATTTCGGGGCTCAATCTTTGTGGTTAAATACGGTGGTAGCTTTATGGATTCACCTGATCCGAATGTTCGTTCCGGGGTTGCTCAAGATCTGGTTTTCCTCAACTTTGTTGGTATCAAAGTAGTCGTGGTGCACGGAGGAGGTAAGGCGATCACCCGCGAGCTAGAGGCTCGAGGAATCGAAGCTAAATTTTTGGACGGCCTAAGAGTAACGGACCGTCAGACTATCGATGCAGTGGACTCTGTCTTAAATGATCAGGTGAATCAAGAAGTGGCTGATTTTGTATCATCCTATGACTGTGGCGTTCAGAGATTTCCAGGAAAGGATGTATTGAGTTGTGAAAAACTTCAAAGTAAGCATGACTTGGGTTATGTAGGACAAGTGACTGGAATTAAAACAACGCCGATCTTGAAGGCATTGGATCATGGGCAAATGCCTATTTTATCTTCCACTGCATCGGACATTCAAGGCACATGTTACAATGTCAATGCAGACAATGTTGCTTCCAAAGTGGCAGTATCGTTAGGTGCCCGAAGGTTGGTTTATTTGTCCGATGTTCCCGGTTTACTCCAAGACCCCACAAACCCTTCTTCATTACTCTCGAGCCTCGCGGTCAATGAGGTGGAACCCTTAAAGAAGCAGGGAATTATCTCAGCGGGCATGTTACCTAAAGTCAACAGTGCGGTGGAGGCCTTGGAATCAGGCGTCAATCGGGTTCACTTTATCGATGGACGGATGCCTCATAGTATATTGTTGGAAATCTTCACAGATCAGGGAATTGGAACCGAAATTGTTCACGGCTAAGTATGGATCTAAAACGACACCAAACCTTTCTCGTGGGCAATTATGCACCGCCGGCAATTGAAATTATCCGGGGAAAAGGTTCTTTGTTGTGGGACTCAAAGGGGAAAGAGTACTTAGATTTCACATCGGGAATTGCCGTGACCAACCTTGGGCATAGCCACCCTTCATGGACCAAAGAAATTAAGAAACAAGCAGAAACCTTGGCTCATTGTTCCAACTTATTTTCCATTCCTCAACAAGTTAGACTCGCGGAAAGGTTGGTCGAAAAAATCGCTCCCGGAAAGGTTTTATTTTGCAACAGCGGAGCCGAAGCGAATGAGGCTTTGATTAAACTTTCCCGCCTTCATGGTCAACTGAGCCAACCCCGCAAGACCAAAATCCTTGTCGCCCGCAACGGCTTTCACGGGCGTACAATGGGTGCTTTATCAGCTACCGAATCAGCCAAGTACAGAAAGGGCTTTGAGCCACTGCTTCCAGGTTTTGTCTTCTGTAAATTGAACGATGTTTCAGACTTTGAAAATGCAATCGATCACGAAACATCAGCCATTTTGATTGAATCGATTCAAGGAGAGGGTGGACTCCATGAAGCTAGCGACTCTTTTCTTCAAGAAATCCAAGATCTATGCCATAAGAACGATCTTTTATTCTTAATGGATGAGGTCCAGGCGGGGATTGCCCGGACGGGAGAATTTTTGGGATACCAAAAATCTGGCGTTCAGCCAGATGCCATTGCCATGGCTAAAGGGCTTGGTGGTGGTTTTCCTATCGGTGCGATTTGGGTTGTTGAGAAACACTCAAATTTGTTCACTCCGGGCAGCCACGGAACGACTTATGGGGGTTCTCCCCTCGCCTGCTCGGCGGCTCATGCAGTGCTCGATATTATCGACAATGAAAACCTGATCCTTCGAGCCCAGACAATGGGTAACTTGCTAATAGATGGACTCAAAGAGTTGGTTGTCCGCTTCCCTGATCAGATACTTGAGATTAGAGGAAGAGGGTTGATGTTGGGGCTTCAACTAGCGGATGATCCATCGGAACTCATTTCAATCCTCAGGGAGAATGGAATGCTTACCGTCGGAGCGGCTGGAAATACATTACGCCTGCTTCCTCCTCTCACCATTAAAGAAGACGAAATAAGGAGGGGATTGGAGATTTTAAACTCCAGTCTCACCCAGTTGAAAACCGAATAAAATTTTCCTATGAGACATTTTTTACAAGAACACGATTTCTCGGAAGATGAAATCAAACAAATTTTTACATCTGCATTTGAATTAAAATCAAAAAGAATGGATCGTCCAACCAATTGCCTCAATGGAGAGAGTTGGGGCATGATGTTCTACAAACAGAGCACTCGAACCCGGGTTTCCTTCGAGGTTGGCATACGAGAACTCGGAGGCAATCCGGTGATCTTGGACCAGTCAACCACTCAAATCGGACGAGGGGAGAGTATTGCAGATACCGCCCTTGTACTTTCGAGGTTTCTGGACGGATTAATTATTCGAAGCCATGGACATAACATGATTCAAGAATTTGCAAAGTTTGCTGAAATTCCGGTCATCAATGCCCTTACGGACCTCCTTCATCCTTGCCAGATTTATTCTGACTGTATGACTATCCTTGAAAAATTCAACTGTGGGACCAATCCCTTTGAAGATCTTAAGGGTAAAAAAATCGCTTTCTATGGGGACACCTCCTGCAATATGGCAAACTCTTGGATCCTGGCAGGTGCGATATTCGAAATGGAAATTTCTCTATGTGGTCCCAGTGGTTACGAACCTAAAGAGGAGATCCAACATATTCTGCATTCACAGAGACTTAATTCAACTTGGACTTTTACACCTGACCCTGAACTAGGTGCCCAAAATGCAGATGTTGTTTATACCGATGTTTGGGTAAGTATGGGTTGTGAAGAGGAAAGTCAAAAACGGACCGAATCGATGAAACCTTATCAAGTGAGTGACTCTGTCATCGGTCATGCTCAGAAAAACTGTTTATTTATGCATTGTATGCCTGCTCACCCAGGCGAAGAAGTTACCCAATCGGTGCTCGAATCGGAACGAGCGATTCTTTTTGACCAAGCTGAAAATCGTCTCCATATGCAAAAGTCAATCCTTAGTGCATTATCAAAATTGAATTCTCAAAAATGAAACTCATCCTTGCCTACTCTGGGGGTTTAGACACCTCCGTCCTTGTTCATTGGTTTGCTCACCATCACGGAGCCGAAGTGATCACCTATTGTGCTGATGTGGGTCAGGAGGAGGAGCTTGATGGCTTGGAAGAGAAAGCTTTGGCCACCGGTGCCCAAGCCCATCGCACACTGGATTTGGTCGATGAATTTGCTCAAGAATTTATTTATCCAATGGCACGGGCCAATGCGGTCTATGAAAGCCAGTACTTATTGGGAACCTCCATTGCCCGACCTCTTATCGCGAAAGCCCAAATTGATATTGCCCGAGAATTCAATGCCGATACCGTTGCCCATGGAGCTACTGGAAAAGGCAATGACCAATGCCGCTTTGAGCTAACCTTCTCGGCACTTGCTCCAGATTTAAGAATTCTGGCGCCCTGGCGTGACCCTGCCTTTCGGGAGCGTTTCCCGGGTCGGACTGAAATGATCGAATACTGCCGAGAAAATGGGATTGAGGTTGAAGCCAGCGCCTCGAAACCCTACTCAATGGATCGCAACCTTTGGCATATTTCTTATGAAGCGGGAATCCTCGAAGATCCATGGTTTGATCCTACCACACCGGAAAATCGTTCTATGTACAAATTAACCACAGATCCGATGCTTGCTCCTGATGAACCCCAGTACATTGAGCTAGAATTTTCGAAGGGTGACTGTGTAGCAATTGACGGGAAACAAGGTAGTCCCGCAGATATAATTCGAGATTTAAATCGAATTGCAGGAACGCACGGCATAGGCCGAGTCGATCTGGTAGAGAATCGATTCGTTGGAATGAAAAGCCGGGGAGTCTACGAGACTCCTGGTGGAACCATTTTATTGCACGGTCATCGACAACTGGAAACCTTAACCATGGATCGCGACTTAATGCATCTTCGCGATTCGTTGATTCCCCGCTATGCTGAATTGATTTACTACGGATTCTGGTATGCGCCTGAGCGAGAAGCACTCCAAGCATTGATCGATCAAAGTCAAAAAACAGTAAGTGGCACCGTTCGATTGAAGCTTTACAAAGGAAATGTTACCACAGTTGGAAGGAAGTCTGAATGGTCGCTTTACGATACCGCAGTTGCATCCATGGAAGGCGATCGATCAGATTATCAACCAGAAGACGCGGGTGGATTTATCAGGCTCAATGGACTTAGACTCATGGAAAGAGCTCGTAAGCAGGGCTACAAAGCTTCGTAATCGTACACCTTCGTGAACCTACTTGTCATCGATAATTATGATTCTTTCACCTATAACCTGGTCCAGTATTTTGGTGAATTGGGTGCGGGTTGTAAAGTGGTCCGAAACGATCAGGCAAAATTAGAGGACATTGACATCAGCCACTTTGATGGGCTGGTTATTTCACCCGGACCATGTGACCCAGACCAAGCCGGAATAAGTTTACCAGCAGTGGGTATTTGGGCGGGGAAAAAACCCTTGCTGGGAGTCTGCCTTGGTCACCAATGTATTGGACAGTACTATGGGGGCAAGATTGTCCGGGCGGATCGTTTAATGCATGGCAAAACATCCCCCATAAATCATCATAATCAGGAGATTTTCAAAGGCTTGCCCAACCCCTTTTCCGCAACCCGTTATCACTCCCTTCTGATCCGCCCAGATAGCCTGCCCCAAGAACTGGAAAGAACCGCGTGGACCGATGAGCACGAAATTATGGGAATTCGCCACAGGACGCTACCCATTTGGGGAGTTCAATTTCACCCCGAGTCATTGGCAACAGATTGTGGAATTATGATCTTGAAGAATTTCCTGAATTCTTGTTAGAAAACATCTTGTGTGTGTGGAATGTGGAATTCTTGTAAGTGACTAATGCTTTGTCCGAAATGTTCATCCCTTGATCTCAAGGTTCTAGAAACGCGGGCGGGTAAAGTTGCTTCTACGCGGAGAAGAAGAGAGTGTCAGTCCTGTGGCCATCGTTTCAGTACGATCGAGGAAGTACTGCATGAAGATCTCACTGTGATTAAAAGAGATGATCTTCGAGAGTGCTTTGATCGTACTAAATTAGCCATGAGTCTAAGACGTGCGATTGCAAAGCGTCCCATCGATGCCGAGCAAATTAACGCTCTTTTATCTGACACCCTGCGAAGAATCGAAAATGAGTTTGATAATGAACTCCCCAGTCGTGCCATCGCCGATGCAGTGATGCATGGTTTGCGCAAGGTCGATTCGATCGCTTGGTTAAGATACGCTAGTTTTTACGAGGATTTCACACAGTTCACTCGGTTTGCCGAGGAAATCTTGTATTTGGGTGGGGAAAAGAAAGGTGAAAACAGCGGCGGGTAAAAAAGACGACTACACAAGACTGCAAAATTTAAACTCCCTGTTTATGGTTATGGGGAGTGTTTCTTCTCACGAAGAGACGATGCAATTGCAGAGTACATTGTCCTTCATGCGCGAAAATGACGGGAATCATCGCATGTCTGTGCAATCTTTTGAGCATTGTATCAACCAAGTCGTGCAATTTCACTTTCCCAACAAGCGCAACCTCAGGCATGTACATTGGAATGCTAGGCACTTATTGATCGATCCTTTATGGGTGCATGCATCCGTCTTGGACTTCGTTCGCTCCATTCAGGAATCGATGACAGGTCTTCTTTTGGTTTCCGGGTTGCGTGAATCTCTCAAGGCAGGAAAAAAGAGGTGGACCGCAAAATGTGAACAGGAATATCTCGAACTTAGACAATTCATTGAGGCATTGGTCGTTCGGAATGCCCGAAACGGACAGGATCTTTCGGTTTTATTCTTTTAAGATTTTAAGATTCCTGCTCTGGATAGCTACCCAACAGACGAAAAAAGGCACAAGCTTTCTTAAGCTCATCGATCGCCTCGGATACTTCTTTATCCTCAGGATGTCCCATAAAATCGACAAAGAAAAAGTAGTCCCATGACTTTTTCTTACTCGGTCGAGATTCAATTTTGCAAAGATTGATACCTCTTTCGGAAAAAGGTCGAAGTGCGCTTTGTAAAGCCCCCACTTGGTCCTGCAGAGACATGACCAGACTTGTTCGATAATTGACCCCATCTCGCATGGGTAATGCCTGACGTGCCACAACTAGAAAGCGGGTCACATTATCCGATCGATCCTGAATGCCCGCTTCGATCATCGGAACATCATAGATTGCTCCAGAAATCTCTCCAGCGATGGCGGCAACGCCTTTTTCCAACTCACAACTTTTCACAGCTTCGGCGGTGCTGCTGACGGGCACTAATTGCGCATGAGGAAGATGATTACGCAACCAGTCCGAACATTGAGCAAGAGCCTGGTCCTTGGACCTGACTTCTTGGATTTCCGCCATGGAAGACTGGCTAAACAAGCAATGGCGGACGCGAAGAAAAACCTGGGCAATGATTGTCAGGTTCGAGTCCGCCAGGAGATCGAGGGAGCGATTCACCGCTCCCTCCGTAGAATTCTCGATAGGAACCACCCCATAATCACAATGGCTGTTTTCCACAGCCGAAAAAACATCAGGGATATCAGGCAAGGCACGATATTCTAATCCAGACCCGAAATTTTTTACAGCCGCTTGGTGAGTGTAAGTCGCCTCTGGACCAAGATAACCAATCACGATATCTTTTTCTAAAGCAATCGAAGCAGAAATAATTTCCCGATAGAGTGCCCGAAGTGAACGGTCTCGCAGGGGGCCTTCACTGAACCCAGAAACCTTCTGAAAAACCTGTTCCTCACGGGCAGGGTCGTAAGGATCGACTCCTGAGAGTTGTTTAAGCTTTCCAATCTCACAAGCTTTACCGACCCGTAAATTCAGCAACTTAACAATTTCTGAGTCGATTTGATCGATCTCTTCCCTTAGGGATTCTAATTCGTCTTTATTCAAAACCTATATCGAAAAACCAAATTGGTAACATTTGCAACTCCCTTGATCATCTTGCAACCACATATCAATTGTTTTCCGTGCTTAAATTAATATAAAAAAAGAAATTATGAGTTGTAATCGAAATTTTTCCTCCATCGTTGTCGATGGTGATGATCGTGCCCCAAACCGATCCATGTTAAGGGCGGTGGGTTTTGAGGATGAAGACTTTCAAAAACCTCAAGTAGCGGTTTGCTCGGCATGGAGTATGGTGACTCCTTGCAATGCCCACTTAGATGAACTCGGAAAGATGTCTGTGTTAGGGGTCGATGAAAGTGGAGGCAAGGCCGTTCCTTTTGGGACCATTACGGTATCTGACGGCATTAGTATGGGGACTCCAGGCATGAGGTACTCCCTGGTTTCTCGCGATGTAATTGCTGATTCCATTGAAACCGTGGTAGGTGCTGAGGGGATGGATGGGTTGGTTGCCATTGGAGGATGCGATAAAAACATGCCCGCCTGTGTCATGGCTCTTGCCCGGCTCAACCGGCCCGGGATTTTTGTTTATGGAGGAACGATCCTGCCCGGCCTTCATAGGGATAAAAACCTCGATATTGTCTCGGTATTTGAAGCGGTCGGTGCTCATGCGTCAGGCAATCTTTCTCATGACGAGTTGACCGAGATTGAGAAAAAGGCGATTCCCGGACCGGGTTCCTGTGGAGGCATGTACACCGCTAATACGATGTCTTCTGCAATTGAAGCTCTTGGCATGAGCCTGCCAGATAGTTCGGCTCAACTCGCGGTATCGGAAGATAAGCGGGTGGATGCTAAAGCCGCTGGAGCTGCTGTGGTCAATTTAATCGAAAAAAATATCCGACCCCGAGACATTATGACTCGGGAAGCATTTGAGAATGCGATCACCGTAGTGATTACTCTGGGTGGATCGACCAATGCAGTGCTTCATCTACTCGCGATGGCTCATGAGGCGGAAATACCGCTTTGCTTGGATGATTTCACCGAGATCGGAAAACGGGTTCCTGTACTTTGCGACCTAAAGCCCAGTGGAAAGTATAACATGTCTCATTTTGTACGAATCGGGGGACTGCGCCCACTTCTCAAGACGCTATTAGACCAGGGCTTATTGCATGGCCACTGCATGACCGTAACCGGTAAAACGCTCGCAGAAAATGTGGCCGATGCCAATCCGTACGCCCCCTACCCCGGCGGACAGGACCTAGTCCGTCCATTCGATGATCCGATCAAAAAGGATAGTCACCTACGCATACTTTATGGGAATCTTGCATCCGAGGGCGCCGTGGCCAAAATTACGGGTAAAGAAGGACTAAAATTTTCGGGATCTGCGATTGTTTACGAATCGGAAGAAACTGCATTGCGGGGAATTTTAGACGGCGAGGTCCAATCTGGAAATGTAGTGGTCATTCGAAACGAGGGTCCTGTGGGTGGCCCTGGAATGCGTGAAATGCTTTCGCCCACTTCTGCCATCATGGGTAAAGGCTTAGGCAAAGAAGTGGCCCTGATTACCGATGGGCGATTTTCTGGAGGAAGTCATGGTTTTGTCGTCGGTCATGTTACCCCGGAGGCGGCCGTGGGTGGAGTTATCGGTCTTCTGGTCAATGGAGATCCCATTACGATCGATGCACAGAACAATCAGTTGACCCTCGATTTACCAGAAGCAGAAATCGAATTACGAAAAAAATCATGGCAAACCCCTGCACCTAAAGAAAAAAGAGGCGTATTAGCTAAATATGCTAAGCTCGTTAGCTCAGCCTCCCTCGGTGCAGTGACTCACTAAAACCAAAAACTTATCGATCGTCACCCTATGAATCCTTCCTACTATCAATCCTATCCCGAACTTGGCCTCACCACGGACTTTCGTCTCGTTGGATTTCCCCAAGATTTTCTTAACCAAATGAGCGAATCAATCCGTAAGGCTTTCGGGGCCATGAAAGACCTGGAGTCCGGGGCTATTGCCAACCCGGATGAAGACAGAATGGTGGGTCATTATTGGCTACGAAATGCCCAGCTAGCACCATCTTCTGAAATCTCAGAGCAAATCATTGGAACCTTGCAAAGAGTCAAGGAATGTGCCCAAAAGGTTCGAGATGGCCAGTTATCCAGCCCAAACGGTAAATTTACTGATCTCTTAGTGATCGGTATTGGGGGCTCTGCCCTTGGACCTCAATTCGTAGGAAAAGCCCTGGCCAAACCAACTGGAGATGATTTAGTTGCCCACTTTTTTGATAACACCGATCCGGATGGTATCGACTACACCTTATCCCAAATCGGTGAAAGATTATCCACTACACTGGTTTTGGTTATTTCGAAGTCTGGAGGAACTCCGGAAACCCGTAATGGCATGATTGAGGCTCAGCACTCTTTTAAAAATCAAGGGTTAGACTTTAGTAAACATGCGATCGCGGTTACGGGGCAAGATAGTAAACTTCACCAAATTGCCCAGCAGGAGAATTGGTTGGATTTTTTTCCCATGTGGGACTGGGTGGGAGGAAGAACCAGTGAGACTGCAGCCGTGGGCTTATTACCTGCCGCTTTACAGGGATTTGATATTGATCTCTTGCTTGAAGGGGCATCAAAAATGGATCACCAGACCCGATCGGAAGAGGCCCTGAGCAATCCAGCCATAATGCTTGCCTTGTCATGGTATTACCTCAGCGATGGGAAGGGCACCAAAGACATGGTGATTCTCCCGTATAAAGACCGACTGGAGCTCTTCGCAAAATACCTCCAGCAATTGATCATGGAATCCTTGGGCAAAGAGAAAGACCTCACAGGCCGCGTGGTTAACCAAGGAATTGCGGTCTATGGGAATAAAGGATCTACCGACCAGCACGCTTACATTCAGCAATTACGGGAAGGGATACCCAACTTTTTTGCTACCTTTATTGAAGTTCTTAAGTACCGAGATGGTTCATCGGTTGAAGTCGATGAGGATGGCATGAATGCGGGTGACTATCTGCATGGCTTTTTTCTTGGCACGCGCGACGCTCTTTTGGAAAAGAACCGTCCATCCATTACCCTGACGATTAATGAAGTCAATGCATACACGGTGGGTATGCTCATTGCTCTCTATGAACGTGCAGTGGGCTATTATGCCTCCATGGTAGGTATTAATGCCTACCATCAACCGGGCGTGGAGGCTGGAAAAAAAGCCGCTTCCAAAGTCTTACAAGTACGAAAAGAAGTCATTGATTGGATGACCTCCCACCCTGCTCAATCCATTCATGCCGGCGACCTAGCCCAATCGCTTGGATTGACCGACCAAACGGACTGGATCTTTAAGATTCTGGAAAGTTTATCAGCCAATGATTCCGTCCGGTATTCGCGCAAACCTGCCCAGCACGCCTTGGATGATTTATTCTGTTTCAAACAATAATCTATGCTTCAGCTCACCCAATCATTGATTTAACCTTTGGATGATTTCAATCGAATCAATTCCCCTATGACTGTTACTCTAAACAAAGATGGAACACCCCGAAAAATTGGCAGTGGAAAGACAAAGGGTGCGGGTTGTTTTGCCAAAATAAAATGGGCCCAACTCAAGGAATTCATCAAAGAGGATGAAGACATCTTGGTGGGAAGAGTATGGTTGAGGTCGGTGGGGGCATTGAGTCAAAAAAGGGGATCGAAGAAAAAACAACCTGCCGCAAATAAAATGGGGGTGAAGAATACCAAAGAACCACATTCAACATCACAAAAAAATACTTTTAAAAAGGCGATATCTCCACCTAATTTAGCTCAATCACCAACCCCGCCCTCAAATTCTGATGATGATTACGACCCGCCTCCCCTTTTTGCCAGTGCCGGGAAGATCAACCAGTACTAATTAGAAGGGAAGAAAAGGCGAAGGCTCCAGGGGTTCAGAGGGAAAGTCCGCTGGTTCGTCGACTGGTTTTTGGTTATTATCTTCAGGCACTTCGTCCACGCTCTCTTCCGTTCCATTTTGGTCCACTAAGTAAAAAGGCACAGTTAAGTTGCCATCTTCATCAATAAAAGAAGTAATTTCGGTTTCTGGAGACTCTTCGAGTTCCTCCTTTCGAACATCACGAATCCACCAGTCTTGATAAACTAAATTTCCTTCCTCTTTAAATTGCTGAACGGCTCCCCATTTCGATCCAGCGTATTCAGGAACGAGCAATCTGCGGTCTGCGTCATAAGCATATCGGGCATCCCAAGCTTTTTGAACATAAGAAGGAGGCCGACCTCCCATATTGGATTTTAAAAGTCCAGCAGGCAAAGAAGTCTCCGCTTTTTTAGAACATGAAATCAAAAGGAGAAAAAGGATGCATGTAATTCCAAATTTTGTAAATTGATCGAACATTGCTTACAGAATCAATTTCTAACCTAACCTAGAAAAAATCAATCATCAATCCTTGGATGGCCGAGAATACCAAAACTTACAAGCCTTATGGTTTTTGAGAAAAAAAGGAAAGAGAACCAAGGGTAAAATCATGGTAAAAATTGACCAATCACTATGCCAAGTAAGTTTGCGGGCCGATGACACAACCGGCTCATCGGTAAGAATCAGAACCCTTTTTCGTTTTTTTCGGGTTTCACGCTTAAGCTTTCTGGATAAAACGATTTCCTCCCCAGCAAAATGAGATTCCGGGAATCCACCGCAATTGAAAAAAAGTTCGGAAGTACAAAATATAAAACTTCCGGCAAATAGTTTGAAACGCACCGAAATAAAATTCCATAAATAGGGTAGCAATCTTCCGGAGAACCATCTTCCATAATGGTCGTCAAAACATAAGGTAGCCCCTCCACAGCCCACCTCGCCGGAATCAAGGGCTTGTAATGCCTTGCAAAAAGTAGAAGTGGGAACGGTGGTATCTGCATCCAGAAATATTAAGTTCCGACCTCTGGAGGCTTTGGCTCCCGAGTTCCTAACTCTTGAGATTTGATGAACTGACTCATCCACAACTCGGCAACCAAATTCGGCGGCAATCTTTGCCGTGCCATCCGTGGAACCATTGTTAACTACGATAATTTCTCCCTTTAAGGAGCCGACAGATGCTATCGCATTTTGTACGGAGGCAAGGGTGCATGGCAGGTAGCACTCTTCATTAAAAGCAGGAATGATAACCGAATAGTCTAGGTCTGTGTTTTTCTTACTTATAAGAAGAGATCAACGAGAAAACTTTTTGGCTCGTCTTCCTACCCCAAAGGAAAGACCAGAAATCCAACCCTGTAATCGGGCTAAGGGACGCTTCGAATATAGATCATTATCTCCCATCGGATGTAAAGTCGAGTCCCCCCTAATATCGGAAGCGATTTTTTCAAGAGGTGGAAGATCGCTTCCATCTTCTTGCAACTTCTGATACAAAAAAGTTAGCTTATCTACCTCTAATTGCCTAGATAATGCAGAGAGAGTCTTGCGAAACTCAGATACTTGGCCTTCAGGAACAGGAGCATAATCAATGCCCGTATCATGAGATGAATCCACCGACTCATTGGAGGCAGAATCATCATGGCTCGAAGGCGGTTCTAGAACATCCGGGGAAGGCTTTTCTACTTCACTAGTGGGGCTCAAATCTGAATCGAAATCGTCAATGGAAAAGGGTTCTTCATCGAGATCGCTAGATTCGGAAGGGCCTTTCACCTCAGGAGGAACTCCCACTTCTAGTAAACCTTGCTCTGTGGAGTCGGAAGAATCAGATGAGAGCCGACCATCATCCGAAATGGTGGAAGCCAAGTCATCGTCAGAGATTTGCTCTGCTTGTGAATTCATTAAGGGAGTAGAATGTTGTAACTAAATTTTACTAAATATTGTCTAACGAATTGTCTTCTTCATGACCATGAGAAAATTCTCCGCTCCGTATTAACTTGAGTTTCTGAGCGGGCTGAATCAGGTTAAGCGATTCTTTTAAGGGGGTTCCTTCCACTTCAAAAATAGAGTAATGATCGCGAGATAGGGTGCAAATTACATAAAAGGGCATTTCACTCCAATCCGAATCAGACTTAACAATGAAAACGAAACCTTGCTCAATACCATTTAATAAGCCTGATTTTGTATAAAACTCAGACTTCTTGGGAGATACATTTTCAATCTCAACATTAATCTCGTCCCCATAAAACAAACAATCTGGACGAATAATTTCCTTTTCGATTGAAGCAAACGATACGGAGTATGTTTCCAATGCATTGGCACGAATTCTCTGTAGAGAACTGTAATTAGCATCAACAATTTCCCAATTTTGTTTAACCTTGACCATTTCCTCTTCCTCTTCTGCTAAAGATGCGAGAAGATCATTTTTGGATTCCTCAAGGGGGGGGATTTTTTGTTGCTCTAATTCAGCTTGTTCCTGAGATTTGGCGAGGGATTCTTTTTCCGTTTCAATTTCCAAACCGATCTTTTCAGCACTTTCTTTTAATTTATCTAGTTTAGGTTTGAGAAAATTGATTTCTTCCTCTTCCGCCACACCGCTTTCAGTCAAAGATTCTTGCTCTCGCCTCTTTTGAGAAATCTCTTTCCTGAGATCGGATAATTTCAATTCACCAGATTCCTTTTCCGCAACAAAATCATTTTCCAGAGATTCTAAGGTTTTTTCCAATTCATCAATTTTGCTTTGGTTGGAGACAAATTTATCTAAGTTGCTCACAAAGAACACAACCGAGCCAATCAATAAGGACACCGAAAAAATTCTACAAAGCCACCAAATCCACATTTTCAAGGTCTAAGAGTTCTAAGGGACTGCCGATAAGAGGAATAATCTCTGCCAGAGCATGATTTCGAAAGGTTTGCTTGATGCGTATTTTACAAATTTCCCGTTGTTTCGAATGTACGGCAAACAACATCTTCTCACGAATACCATCAAATGAACCCCTGGGCAAAGCAACCAGTCCTGATGAAACATCTAACTCTTTTAATTTCAAACTGAGAACCTCGCCGGGTTCCAACCAAGGTCTCTCCCGTGAATATTTCCGTAAAGCACTCGTAGTTTGCGAATAGTGTTCTTTTAAGAAATTTGTAATGGAAGTGAACGAGGACATCTTATCTGCGGAACCGTCAATATCTTGAATAAGCTCTTCCCTGTCTTCAATGACTTGATCGATCTTATTTTGAACGACGGGGATTGATTTTCTTAATTCTAGAATTCTTTGTTGGGTCTGCTGAAGTTCAAGTACTAAACTTTTTTGATCTTCTTCCATAGATAATCGGGCCGCGTCGGAATCCGATATAGATTTTTCCATTGCGGTGATTTGCTCTTTTAGCTCAAGCAAAATCTCAGAATTCTTTTGATTTCTATCAGATATCTCCAACGCTTCTTCGCTTTCATCTTGCAGGCGATTCTTATCACGAAGCAGGGAGGAGGACATTTCTTTAACCAGTTCTTTTAATTCAGAATCCTTGGCTGTGATTTGGGTCTGGGTCTGTTCGATAACTAATTTTTCAGCATTAAACCGGGATACAGCCGAATGTGTGAACCCAATTCCGATGAACCCAGCAAGGACAGAAATACCATGTAAAATAATGGATAACTTACTCATCTTAGCGAATCTCAGCGATCACAGCGGGAGAAAAGGCAGGGGTAATGCCCCACCCTCATCAGGGGCTTTTTCGGGAGTAGGATTGGGTGCAGAAAGATCGATTCCTTCAGGCATAATCATCGGAGGAAGAAAATCTTCTTCCTCTTCTTCGATTTTTACTTCAATAAGGGGTGCACTCTCCTCAGCCTCCTGCAACTCGAGCTGTGATTTGACAAATTTAATCCTATCCTCTTTAGATTTCTCCCATTTCTTTTCCCTTTTTCGGTCCGTTTGATTTTGATGAAAGGATAATAAGTTTTCCTCGCGTTCGCGATCCGCACCTAGGTATGAAACATGATTGATCTTACCACTTGAATCTCTACCCCAAGAACGACCAATCATCTTACCTTCATAGACAGGGATCATCTTTCTGTCTTGGATTTGATAAGTGTAGCGTGCATCCCAAGCATCATAGATTGCAGGACGGTTAGGCTTTGTAACGGCTTCTTTTTTCAAACCACACGATGTCAGGCAACTGCACAACATAAGCATAAAGGTGGTTTGAAGGTAATCCATTCTATTTCTAAGTTAGACAAACTCAGATTAATTTGAAAACCAAAAACGATATGGTTTTTGACTCCATTCTGGTCCGGCATAGTCGACTCCAATCCTTGGACCGGATAAAATTCTGCTTGGTTGGCAAATTTTGTACTCGATCCATAGTGCGGATGATTGCTCTATTTGGGTTCGGTTCAAATCGCCACACACACCTAATCCTTTGGTTAATCGTCCAGGCCCCGAAAAATGTTCTGTTCCTCGAATAAGAACTGCAGCAGGGTATCCTTTGGGACCCGTTACCACATTGAGCATCCAATGCACACCGTAGCACAGGTAAACATACCATACCCCCCCTTTTTCGTACATTACAGAAGTTCTCTCGGTCATTCCCTTGCTGGCATGACAGGCTAAATCAGCCTCTCCATCGTAAGCTTCAGTTTCGGTAATGATCGAACGGATAACCCGGCCCTGGCTGTTTTTAGTGCACAAAAAACAGCCGAGTAAATCTCGAGCTACCTCCTTAACATCTCTTGCATAAAAGCCCTTTGAAAGACTCATCTGAATGATCAGTATTTTCTATTTTTAGAATCTAGCCATATTGTTACGGGACCACAATCCGTAGCTGTAATCTTCATGTCTGCACCAAAAACTCCACTCTGAACCACTCCAGCAAAGGAATGCATCAACTCTTGCAGCACATAAGAATAAAGTTGATTCCCTTTCTGCGGATCGGAGGCACGATTAAAGGAAGGGCGGGTTCCTTTTTGCAAATTGCCAAACAATGTAAACTGGCTGATCAAGAGAATTCCATGGTCCTGGCGGATGGATTGATTCATCTTGCCCGTTTCATCCTCGAAAATTCGCATCTCCAGGACTTTTTTTAAAATCCAGTCCGCATCCGATAGATGATCGTCCCGATCCACGCCAAGAAAAACGACCAGACCATGTTGAATGGAACCACTGGTTTGCTCAGAGACCTTAACTTCGGCATTCGAAACCCTTCGAACTAATGCCCGCATGCAAGGCTCTTTCTACAACCCCAGATTAAGAAACTTAAATTGAATAAGAAAGCGGGAATCGCAACCCAAGCTTCAGGCATCCTCGGCAACCGCATTCATCACTTCTTCCACGGCTTTGGCTGCCAAAGGAGTCGATAAATATCTCTCTCCACAACTAGCCCCGATAACGACGATGTTTTTGCCTGCCATTTCCGGACGGTGAGCCACCCTCAATGCAGCGGCAATGGTAGCCCCTGTTGAGATACCTGCCAGGATGCCTTCTTCAAGGCTCACTTTTCGAGCCATATCAAAGGCTTCCTCGCTGGATACAAGTTCGACATCATCCACAATACCTAAATTCAGATTTTTCGGAACAAAGCCGGCCCCGATGCCTTGGATTTTATGAGGTCCAGGTTTGACTTCATCTCCGTTCCTGGTCTGGGTAATCACCGGACTCTCTGCAGGTTCAACCGCGACGGTTACCATGTCAGGGTTTCTCTCCTTAATGACTTCGGAAACGCCAGTAATGGTCCCCCCAGTGCCAACTCCAGCTACGAGGCAATCGACTTGACCTTCTAAGGAAGACCAAATCTCTTCAGCAGTGGTTTTTCTATGGATCGCTGGATTTGCAGGATTGTTGAATTGTTGAGGCATAAATCCTCTATCACCATACTCGTCAAGTATTTGATTGGCCCGTGCAATCGCCCCTCCCATGCCCTTTGGACCTGGAGTCAAAACAATGTCTGCACCAAGCAGACGTAACAGGATCCGCCTTTCCTTGGACATCGTTTCGGGCATCGTGAGAATACACTTGTAACCCTTGGCCGCACAAACAAAGGCCAATGCAATTCCCGTGTTTCCTGAAGTTGGCTCAATCACCACACTGTCTGGCTTAAGCGATCCATCCAGTTCGGCAGCTTCAATCATAGCCGCCCCTATGCGATCCTTGACACTGGCCAAAGGATTAAAAAATTCTGATTTTAGAAATAATTTCGCAGGCGTTCCTTGGTTGCATTTTTCCAACTCGATTAGAGGAGTTCTTCCGATAGATTGTATGATATTCATAAAGATTAAAAAGAGTGCAGATACTATCTTTTGCCCTTATTGCGGGGGCCAAAGCTACGAATCGGAGCATTGCGATTGACTTCAGCATTTTTCAACCGATACACGATACGGGCTTTTTCCAAATCATTTGGACTCATTTCCATTTTAACAATGTCACCCACAGTGATCTTGATAAAATGCTTTCTCAGCTTTCCGGAAATATGAGCTAAAACTTTGTGGCCATTTTTGAGCTCGGCACGAAACATGGTACTGGGAAGAACCGCAGTTATTTTCCCTTCGACTTCTACTACATCTTGATTAGGCATAAAAAGCTTATTAAATCAATATGACCAGTTGCATACAAGCATAGAACAAAACTTTAACCACCCATCCTTTTCTTACAACCTCCTCAGTTTCATGTTCCATTGCCCTTTTGAAAAAATTCACCCTTCGGCCCTCAAAAAAGACCCTGAGTTTTTTATGAGTCATGCATACAACTTGGCTATCGACGCTTGGCATGCAGATGAGGTTCCCATTGGTGCGGTCATCGTCCGCGATGATGAAATTATCTCTTCTGCCTACAACCAAACGAGAACCCAGACGGACCCAACCGCCCATGCGGAAATGATCGCCATTACCATGGCCGCCAAAAAAATTGGGGACTGGAGGCTCAATCAGTGCGAACTTTATGTAACGAAAGAACCCTGCCCCATGTGCTCAGGAGCGACGATCATTTCAAGGTTAACCAAGGTTTACTTCGGCCTTAAAGACCCCAAGATGGGATGTATGGGAGGAGCTACGAGCCTGCATCAACTCGAGAGATCCAATCATAAACCCGAAGTGATTGAGGGGATTCTTGCCCAACCCTGCGAAGGGATCCTTCAAGCCTTCTTTCAACATCAACGTAACCAAGTCTCTGCTTGACCTAAAATAAGTTTCTTACTTGTTATAGAAGGCCATAACCCATTCCTGTTAATTTAAATTTATCATGTCGTACCAACTCCCACCCCTACCCTACTCACCTAACGCCCTTGAACCTCATTTTGACGCTCGGACCATGGAAATCCACCATGGCAAACATCACCAGACCTATGTGGATAAATTGAATGCGGCCTTGGCCGATCATCCGGAATTGTCTGGTTTGGAGGTTCAAGATCTGATCGCAGATTTATCGAAAATTCCACAGTCCATAAGGTCGGCCGTTCAAAACAATGGTGGAGGTCATGCCAATCATACTTTCTTTTGGAATTCATTGAGCCCCCAAGGTGGAGGTAGCCCCGATGAGACTCTTAGTCATGCAATCGATTCTGCATTTGGAAGCTTGGAAAGTTTCCAGCAGAAATTTTCTGAAGCGGCCCTGACTCGTTTTGGTTCAGGTTGGGCCTGGTTGATCCAAAAGGAGGATGGTTCCCTTTCCATTACATCGACTCCAAACCAAGACAGTCCGTGGATGAGTGGAATTGTAGATGAAACTGGAACCCCCTTGATTGGACTTGATGTTTGGGAACATGCGTACTACCTGAACTACCAAAATAGAAGACCGGATTATGTTT
>Ga0181587_10001136_pt1 | contig 22345 bp, 17 predicted proteins | sample 071ome_27_FD_132463 | JGI IMG/M metagenome (GOLD analysis project Ga0181587, IMG submission 132463) | Coastal salt marsh microbial communities from the Groves Creek Marsh, Skidaway Island, Georgia - 071409AT metaG (megahit assembly) | ecosystem: Environmental > Aquatic > Marine > Intertidal... | reverse complement strand
TCAAAAACGCGGGCCAAACCCTCCTGAAGACGCTGCTGAGTGAGAGCTCTCTCAAAAATACCCAGCGTCGTAAGGTTCAGTCCTTTGTTAAACTTATCTCCTCCCGGAGGTCTCGGGAAAGACTCTGCCACGTTTATCATGGCCTCGACCGTATCAACGCCTGCCTGACGCAGCATCTGAACATCTTCGAGCAATCGAGGAAAGTCTCCCCAGCGGGGTATGAGGACATCGCCAGCAGAGACAGAGCGTTCTCCGATGACAGCATCGGTTAAGGCAACGACCTCAAATCGAGCAACATTTTGCGAGAATTCAAAAAGGATCGAGTCGACATCTGCGCTCGCTACGTCAAGAGCGGGAACATACACCTTGCGAACGGGCTCAATGGGTGCAATTCCATCGGGAACACGGGAAAGGTCAACGGCCTCTAAATAACGCTGTTCCGAAATGGGACCCTGTTGGGCCTCACCCCAAGAGATATCTTGTGGAATAGAAAAGATTTTGAGTTCGGCAGGGCTTTCGCCTGCCAATACCGCCAAGATCACAGCGGCGATGCAAGTTGCCAATCTCATTCCTTGTCTCTCCAGGTGAGATTTCCCAAACAAAAGAGGGCGAAATAACCAGAAGGCGGGTAAATTATATCTCCGTATATAAGTTGAAGAGAGGGGGAACTCCCCCTCTCTTCAACGGAGCAATACAACGCTTTAAAGCGCTAAAATTACTCGACTGAGGCCTTGATACGACCCCAAGAATCGCTCTCAACAGCGGTGCCACCACCGGCGCCGACCAAGCGACCATCAGCGAAACGCTCAGCGTAACGCCAGGTAGCAGCCTGACCCGTCAAGGTGTGGAAAGCACGATAGTTGGAGGGCTCGATGGCGAAGTCAGGAACCGAGATCTGGAAACCAATGATACCACCGTCAACCAAGTTCGTGGCCTGGCTGTCGTCGGGGCTGTTCCAAATCAAGTCATCAAACGGAGTGACATAGAACTCGAAGATCGAGGTCGTCGGACCTTCGCCAACCGAACCACCACCACCGTCAGCGTAGGGCAGCGCGTTAACCCACTCAGCGCCAGCTCCCTGGTAACCAACGTGGCGACCATCGGGCGTGTCGGCGATAGCAACATACTGCTGCGCGGTGCGGTTATTGTTCAGCTTCTTCTCTTCGTCCGTCCAGTTTTCGTCGGCCGAACCCGTGTAGTCACCACCGGTGTGGTCACCGTCGAGCATGAACTCGATAGCGTCGTGACGCCAGAGCTGACCAAGGTCACCACCAGCATACTCGTTGATGTAGACGTTGTCTACGCGCTCCATAGCCATGTGCAGGGTGCTCGAGTTACCGTTCCAACCCAACCAGACGCGATAGTCGAGGTCGGCCGGATCATACTGGGCACCTTCACCCACGGTCGGATCCTGATAAAAATCGGTCGTAACTAGGGCGGCGTCACCAACAACGTCTTCCCAGTCAGCAACGCTGACGTCACGGATATCGATATCTGCCAAATCAGCATCAGCGATCTCATATACCAAGTAGATGGTTTCGCCGATGTGGGCGCTAGCGGTACCACTCATGCCGCCGATAAGGCCGGCTGCTGCCAGAGAGAGTAAAGACTTTCTCATTTGTTTGGACTCCTTCCAAAAGATCTTTTTTAAATCACACGTAACATCAAGAAGGCTTCTGCAGCATCGATTTGATACTGCATGAAAGTTGAGGACATATACAATGCCTCGTAAAAAAACGGTCTGCCCATTACCTCCTTTCGCAGTAGAACGCGCAGTCAGTGCATGAAATACCGGCCGTTGCTTAAGGAAGAGCAACGGCGTTATCCACTAGCACTTAGAGTTAGTATACCAATATGTGCCGTTATAATATAACAAACGCAAGTGAGTGTCAAGAGTAAAAAGCAAGGCCTTTTAGTGGCCTAAAGTAAATTAGAATAAAGGTTTATGCTCAAAAAATCCTATTCGTTATTCCGAATTATTCCTCTCTGTCAGTCTTGTTTTCGGGCCTTTTAAAACGGATTTGTTTGATGTCGTGCATACCCATAGAAAAAGGGCCAGCAGAAGTTCTCCCAGTAAGAGCCGCATTGACTCGATCGTAAAAGCTCTTGTCAGTCTCTCCTGACAAGCGCACAATACCCGCATCTACGGTGCCCATTACGGTGCGTCCATTCCAGTATGTAGCCGTAATAGGGCGAAATTCCTCAGCTGCCCCGCTGTCATCAAAGTCTATTTTGTCCACTCTTTCCAAGGGTATAAACCGCTTGTTACGTCCACGAAAAAAGTCGAGCCTTTGCTTCCCGCGAAAGCGCAAATCCTCCACCTCAAAACGCTTCCCCTCTAGGGTTATTATAGTCGCCTCAAGGACAAGCTCTTGAGGAATCTCTTCCCCTTCCGGATGCTGTAATATTACTTCTCGTACATCCCCCACCAGAATAAAGAAAGGCCCGAGGGAGGTAACGCCCGTGAACCGACGCCCGCTGCCTCCACCTCCTATGGCATCTTGATGGGGCGCCGCGCCGCCTCCACTAATCACGGTGCCTCTCTCACGCTTACCCGAGCGCATTTGAAGCGAAACGACCTGTTCCTCATCACCGGGCTCACCTTCGAAACGCATGCGGTCAACCAGGTCAAAGGACAGAATTCTCCGCTGATCGTCGATGTAAACCTCTATATCCTGACGCCCCTGGTACGTGAATCGCTCTACCTTGTGCTGATTTCCGTACCGATCAACTACGACAGCGTCTGCTGCCCAAGTGGTACTACAGAGTAACGTCCCGATCAACACAACTGCGCATTTAAGCGCGATACCCGCTCTACGTCTCATAGAAAAGGACTCCTATCTACTGTTCGCTTTCGTCGGCATTCCCTTCGCCAGGCTGGCCCGGCGCCGGAGGAGGACCAATGATAATATTTTGCGTTTGTCCCATATTGACTTGGACCGGACGTATTTCATCGCTTCCGCTCCCGGAGAGGTTTTCGATGCGCACTTTATACTCACCAGTTGGCACAATAAAATACCGCACCTCCGTAGAAGTCATCCCACGCCCTAGCACTGTACGCAAGTTATAATCATAGATGAGGAACGGAACCTGTCGGCGATCGCTCCCCTCGAAAAAAATCAGTTGGAAACGACCTATCGGTATGGTCACATAGGCTTCTTGGCCCATATAAATCTCAACTTCTTTCTCCACGCTGTCTTCAACATCAGTGTTAACTACGACCAGGTAAGAGCCGGGAGGTAAGTCAACGTATTGTGGAAAGGATCCGTAGCTAGATTCGTAACCAATAGGGGAACTGGCCGCAGCACGCGGAGAATCGGAATACACTTCATCTCCCGTCTCGTTATCGATCACATAAAAATTGACCCCATTAATTCCACCAGTTTCCAGCATCAGCCGACCTTTGCCTTCTTCAATAGGCGGTGGACCATAGCCGGCGCTGCTTCCAGTCGAAGCACATCCACTAAAAATAGCGGAAAATACGAGAGAAGCAGCTAAATACCACGTGGATCGCAACCATTTTGCCCTCATTATACAGACTCCTTTCACATACACTGAATTGACGGTTGGCCCAGCAGGAATATACGCGTCATAGGCGAACTAGGACGAAATGACGCGAAGAATCTCGTTCCTTTATTACGTGCGCCCGAAAGAGGGTTTCATCTGTCCACTTCTTAGGATAAGAAATAGGTGTAGAAACACCGCGTCTCAAAAGATCCTGCCAGAAAATAGTATTTTTCATGGCAAAAGCTCCCGCAACCATAAAAAAATCTGCGCCTTGAGCGGCAAGACTATCTAAACGCGCCGAAGTGAATTCTTCAGGGGTTATTTGCCACCCCTTTCGGTGACAATAGTATAACATAGTGGGACTCTGGGCGCGAAATGGAGCCCCCGAATTCTCATCCAAGTCTCCAATAACTAGCGCTGCATCAGATGGCAACTTTGCATCGATCAATTGACCGGCGCGATGACAGCTTTCGTAATAGGCGTGTATGTTATTGGGCTGGTCGTAATACGGACCTAACGCACTCACGCCATACGTAAGGAACCCGACCGCACCGACGCCTATAAAAAGGACGCGCCTACGGTCGAATTGGTTCTTGCCATGCTCACTGCATCTCTCATTTAACCAAGCGACTCCTCGCGCGGCAAATAGTGCACCAATCGGTACGAAAGGAAGCTGGTAATAATGCAGCTTCCTATTACCCTCAGGGACGATCAACACATATAGCAGCAACCCACCCAACCATCCCCAAAGAACCCAGTCTCGTCGTTCCTTGAAACAGGCATAGAGACCAAGGATGACCGCAGCACATCCAACGGGCGTATAGATCGAATCAAAAAAACGCCAACCCAACTGGCGATAAAAATCGACGGTAAGAAGTACACCGCGGTCCCACTTATCGTAGCCATAGCGGTTCCAAATACCAAAAGTGAGACCCGTCTCAGCGAATAGATCAGCGGCATGAACATACCACAACACTGCTGGAGCCAGTATGGCCACAGCGTAGCACCACAGAGCGGGACGCAACATAAAGCGCCATCCCCAACGCTGTATAGCTATGGCGAGCAGAGGAAATCCAAGGTAAAGTGTGGGCACTTTGACCAGGAAACACAGCGCTGCGCTCAGGACAGCTCCAACCGCATGCACCAGATGCCCACTCGTTACCCAAGAGTGAAAAAGCCACAGCGTCATTACGCTCAGCAGCAGCATAAGCGGCTCGGGCATGAAGACGCGTCCGAAATATATGTTTAGCGGAAAAAATAAGAAGAAGAATGCGGCACAAAGAGCTGTAAGGTCGTCGTCAAATAAGCGACGTGCGAAAACAAAGAGGACCAGCGAAGTTGCTACTGAGAAGAGAGCCGACAGCAAGCGGCCCAACGAGTCATTGGCTTCACCCCATACCCCATATAAACCGGACACGAGAAACGGGTATAGTGGAAAGTTCATCTCTACATAACCGGCTGTGGCCCCGCGCCAGTCGACGCGAGGCCACAACAATTCGTATCCCTCTTCAAAATAATTTCGGGCGACAGCCGCAGTATCGGCCTGCCGCCATGCCTGCTTGTCTATTAGCGGTTCACCTATTTCAAAAAGGCGAACTGCCAATCCCAACACAACCATACCCAGCAGCCATGAGCAAACTGCCTGCTTAGACATAGGCGCCTTAGAATGGACGCCAGTGGGGAGACATATCGTCTCGGTCGTCGTTGTCAGTCAAGTTAACGGGCAAGCCAACCGGCGATTCCATATCGTCGAGATCAAACCCACGCGTTGCAACTCGATAGATATCGTAATCATCTTCGTTCATTTTACCAGCATAGGCCAACGTCTTACCATCACTGGACCAGGTCGGCTCCTGCTCATAGGTTTTTTCGGCTATAGAGATGCGTACGCGAGCACCGCCTGCTGCATTCATAATCATGAGTTCTTGACCGCCAAACTGCTCTGAATTAAAAGCGATACGCTTACCGAGTGGATCCCACGAGGCAAACCAATCGTACTTCTTATTCTCCGTTAAACGAACTCGGTTCGATCCGTCAACTCCTATGAGGTAGATTTCGTCGTTGCCGTCAAATGCAGATGAGGTAAAGGCTATCTGTTTTCCATCAGGGGACCAAGAAGGCTCGCGCCCCTCAACAACCTTACGCTTATTGCTACCATCTGCATCCATCAACCAAATGGACTTATCGCCGTCGCGTTGACTCTCAAAAGCGATCATCTGCCCGTCTGGGGACCACACCGCCCGTTGGTCGCGTTCTGCATGCTCGGTCAAACGGAGACGGTTGGCCCCATCTGCATCCATCGAGTAGATATCAAAGTTCGTCATTACATCGCCACGCGTATAAACGATTTTGCTGCCATCTGGAGACCATGAAGGATGCTGTTCGAATTCTGGCGTATCGGTCAACTGTTGACGAATAGCACCATCAGCACTGATCGTAAACAGATCCCAGTTGCGCGTATTTTGCGGCGTCGAGGCATAGAGGATCGTACCAACGAGAGACTCGTTGGCATTACCGCCCACGGGAATATCAAAAGTGATCTTATAGTCTTGAATACCGCTTAAGGGCGGAGATTCTAACTGTAGCGTACGAGTCTCGAGATAATTGCCTGCAGACACGTTAACCGTGTACGAACCGCTGCGCAGCTCAATATCGCTGTCAGGGCTGGGAAAAACATATGTATCGGCTTTGACTAAGTGATTAAATTTATACTGTAAATCGTTGGCGTCTAGGCGTACCAGCTGCCCGTCTCCCCCTTTTACTTCCACTGTAACTTGGTTTTTCCCACATCCTACCAGCAACAAAAAAGCCGTAAAAAGAGAAAAAACAGCACGCATAGATCCCTCCAAAATAAGTTGTTAGAAACTCAATCCAAGCCGCTCAGACGCCGCAGTTGTTCATCCAACGCATCGACGACTTCTGGCAAATCCGACAATGCCTGCGCCCAAATCGGTTCGCCAACGCGAAAATACGCGCGCGAACCAGGTATGGCATAGCTTTCGTATTCGATACCGATCGGAATCATGGGCACCTGTATCCCCCACGTTTCCTGCGTCTGCAAAAGGTGCTCGACGATTTCTTTCTGCAAGGGCCCCATGTGATCTTTATAACGCATACCTTCAGGATGAGAAATCACTAGCTCTCCATTGCGATATAACCAAGACAAATAAGCCTGCATTTCTTGATTGGCCTCGCGAGCGCGCTGAATAGCGGCACGGCGCTGTTCGCGATCCCTTAAACGACGCACATCTTTGGGACGGGTAACCTTAACCCCTCCTGACAGTTCAAGTATACGCCAAAGACCGCGCTTCATTACAAACGTAGCAAAACGACTGGTATACTTATAGAGGGAAACCCCTTCGACGAGTATATCTCGGTAGGCATGGTGCTTGGGTAGAAGTAAACCGGCTCCTTCTTGAGGCAGATTCTCAACCCCTTCTGCCACAACGCGGTGATAGCTCAACAAACCCGCACCACACACCCTTACGACCTGAGCCCACGGATCAATCCGGCGGAGCGTAAAATCTTCGACAGGCGTATCGTTCATAAGCATACTGAGCTATTGGAACAGCTCTTTTATCTTTCCCCACGTGCTCTCATCAACGTCCGTGCTGACGTAACGATTCGGCAGATTTTGGAGCGCTCGTTCCATCTGCTCCCCGCTTCCCTGACCCCGAACCTCTCCGCCTTCGGTCAGCAGTACAGCATAGTCTCCATATACGTCTTTACCCGTCAGAAAATCGGACAATACCGGTTCAAAATTGACTTGGGGACCTGAAACGAATGGAGGGATAATACCCCAGACAACAATAGAAGTCGACCCCTCTTGAACCAGCAAACGCAGTGCCTCAAGCTGTTTTACTTGTTCTATGTTGTGGGGGTCGTACCAATACAAAAGTCGCATAGAAGGCGATATGTCCTGCGCACCCTCAGTTTGCTGACCGTAACTTACACTCGCGTATCCCACTAATGCTAAGACCAAAGACAGCAATCGCACGCGTTTTTTCCAAACCATTCTCGTAAACGACCTCATTGTCCTTTATTCAGCGCGAATAGCGTAATCTTTCTGCACTTCATCTACGCCTTCGAGAATGCGCACCAGAGATAGATGCTCACTCAGTACCTGTTCAATCTGCACTACCCCTACTCGTCTGGGCAACGCCGTCCCTAAAACCGCACCGGTCTCGGGGTCTTTCAACTCTCTACCGTTATCCCATACGCCATATTTATTACCGTTTGCGACAGAATCTGCCAGACCGACGTTTATATAGGCCCGCACGCCGTCGATATCGATCACTTTGGGACCAGACGAAACTTTCAGCTCGGCCGGGGGCTTTATAAGACTATCCAAACCGGCAACCAGTTGCATCAATTCTTTACCGACAGATTTACCCAATAACGTCTCGTGAAACTCGGGACTTCCCCACTCCATCTGTCCCAATAGAAAGTACTCTTTCTCGAGAGGTACAAATGCAGCGGGATTCGTTATGCCATAGCGCTTGCTATCTTCTGCGACTTCGCGTAGCACTTCCCCTGCAGGCTGACCGTCGATCACTTTGTAAGGATAGAGCCGTATCCCCGTTAGTCCCTGGTAACTGCGATATCCTCCAACCGGAACCGTAGCCCGAAAACGCTTCATACTCAATTCGTCAATTTCCCCTAAAACGACGTAATCGGCGCCTACCTGCCTGCCAACCTCCAGCGCCCTTTCAACGGAAATACGCCCTTTAAGCTCTTTCTTGTCTAAACGCACAAGCGCTGAATCAATAGACAACGTTCTAAAAAACTGGCTCACATAGAGTGAATCGGCCAAGCCTCGGGGAATCTCTGTGTAGATGTCCCACTGGCCTTTATACTTCGACTCATCCCTAAAAGGCATAAAGAGTAGGGCCTGCGCCAACGCGTTTACGCTATCTTCTACCGCATCAACTGTGGGTATGACAGGCGCCGATTCAGCATCCACGACTTTGCTCTCAGCCTCTTTTTGCTTTTCTCCCACTCCCATAACCGGCACGGGAGATTCACTTACGGAAGCACAGCCCCAAACAAATCCGGCACATGCAAGCAACGTCAACCATTGTTTCACGATACTGCCTCCTGCAGTTGAGTTAAGACGTAGGGACCTTTGGGAATGACGGCAATCCGAGCATCGGCACCACGTTCGTTTAGCACGCGTGCAATAGCCCCTTCAACAGAAGGCACCATCTCCACCAGAACCCTTTCCCGATCCTCGTCCTGAATACCCTCGGAGAACATCATGACATTGGCCTTGCGCATAACCTTACATAATTCCTGCAACTGCCACTGATCAATCACGAAAAAGTCAGGATCTTCGAGACGCTGAGCGAAGTTCTCAACGCTCGTCGTATTGAGCAACAAATCAGTAAATTCAGGTCCACCAATACCCTCATCACAGCGAGCCACAATAAGCACTGTGCCGCCTTCTCTGATAATGGACAAGGCTGCCGTAAGACCTTTAACCGCTTGATAGAATGTCAAATCAAGGGGCAACCCCGCACTTGAGGTAATGACCATATCCACGGGCTCCGACAGCGTTGCCCCGTTCTGTCTTTGGACAAAAGAAACACCTTCGGCATGTGCTTTCTCTAAGTCCCCTGCAAAAATCCCCGTTACTTCCCGACGTTCATTCATTGCTACGTTGAGCGTAAAATCAACGCCCGCGCGCTGAGCGACTTCTAGCGCTTGACGATGAAAGGGGTTGCCTTCAATGATGCCTTCAGCTGCATTCGCATGCGACAGGAGCTTGGGACCATGTAGAATACGCATGGTGTCTACGCCCATTAGGCCTGGACAAATCGCTTTCCGCCCACCGGAATAACCGGCCATTAAATGAGGCTCGATAAGTGATGTCGCAATTTTTAAGTCGGACTCAACGTAGAGCGTATCAATCCAAATGGGCGCTCCACCAGACGTGTCACCCAGATAAGTAAGCGTATCCCTCTCGCGCGCTTTGTGATTGACAATGCGATACGAACAGGCGATTTCCTCGCCGACCAACTGCACTAACTCTTCCCCCTCCTTGGGCCGATGTAAACCGGTGCCAACGAGGATCGTTATGTCTTCGCGTGCAATGCCCTCCTCTTCCAAAATCCGCAGTATAGGGGGCAAGATTTTCGCATTCGGAACGGGGCGCGTGATATCGGAAATGACGATGCAGGCATCCGAGCGCCCTCGGGCGAGTTGGCGCAGCGCAAGCGCCCCGATGGGATGGGCAAGTGCCTCTTCCAATTTTTGGTCCAAATCGGACAGAGCAGGCGTATTGCTCATTTGTAATACGAGAGCGTGGTCAGGTACTTCAATATCCAGTCCATCGCGCCCGTAGTCCATCGTAACTTTCATAGGAGCCTTTGCTATTTCCCTGCGAGTTTGTCCCGAAGATAGACGCGAAAATCGTCTCCGTGTTCCGGATCGCGCAGTGCAAAATCGGCGAACGCTTTATAATAGGTTAGAGGCATCCCGATGTCGTAGCGTTTTTCAACGCCGTTGAGACGCACACAGCGGACGGGAGCTCCGCGCTGCAGAAGAATACGAATCGCATCGGTCAACCACAGCTCTCCCCCGAGACCGGGCTCCAATGAATCAATCGCAGAAAAGATATCCGGTGTGAATATGTAGCGTGCTGCAACGGCCAAACAGCTCGGCGCTTCAGAGGGTTCTGGCTTTTCGACAATGTCTCTGATTGCAAAGTCATCGCCAATCTCCCCTGTGGGCTGCACCACTCCATACTTCTTCGTTTCCTCACGCGGCACTTCCCAAACGCCAATAGTGGCGACAGACTGATGGCGCTCGTGTGAGTCGACCATGCGCTCAATGACTCTCGGCGTATCGGGGGAATAGATAATCGTATCCCCAAAAGCAACGACAAACGATTCGTTGCCAACGAATTCTCGAGCTAAGCGAACGGCATCGGCATTCCCATCTGGACGGCGCTGGCGAGCGTAGTAAAACTCGACGCCTTGCGCAGAATAGTCGACCTCGTCTACAACCTGGTCCTTCCCAGAAAGACGCGCCTCCAATTCCGGATCGGCATCAAAGTGGTCTTCGATTGAACGCTTTTTCCGCCCCGTTATGAATAGGAATTTGCTCAGACCCTGCTCGACCATCTCTTCGACGACATACTGAACCACCGGCTTATAACCGACCGGTAACATCTCTTTGGGCTGAGACTTTGTCGCTGGTAGCAGACGAGTACCCATACCTGCAACCGGAAAAACTGCTTTGCGAATAGGCATGTGTTTGCGATCTAATCAGTTTGGCTGAATGGGTGGTAACAACAGACAGTAAAGATAAACATAGGCCAAGCTGATATATCGGGCAACCTCGTTATTTTTCAAACACTTTCGAACAAAATGGTGAGCTATTAATAACGCATTCTAAGCACCGTACGCCTCTTCAATTAGAGACGTATAGCGCTGAAAAATCGCTTTGGGCACGACTTTCTTCAGTCCGCGCGTCAGCGTACCATCCTCTTCACTCAACGCTTCCGGCAACGGGGCAATTCGCTGGGGCCGCTCGTGGCTTGGTAGACCCGCCTCACGGGCCTCTTCCAGCAGTTGAGAGCGCACGAGGTCTGTCACTTTCGGATGCACACGCACTGCACTATCCTCCAGGCCCGCAACTTCCTCACCGAGCCTCTTAGCCGCCTCTTCCACATCAACGACCACTAGAGGCAGCGGAAAATCTCGCTGCTGATCACCGTATACGAGAACGTGCTCTACGAGTGGAGCACGTGCAAAGATCCTCTCTAAGAGTTCGGGGTTGATAAACTCACCGTTGCGGAGCTTAAACTGACGACCAACGCGACCTCGAAACGTCAGAAAACCCTCTTCGTCTATGCTGAATAAATCTCCTGACCGGTACCAGGTCTGCCCGTCGTGCTGTACGAGCGCACGCTCCGTTTGCGCAGAGTCGTTTAAGTAGCCCTTCATGACATTGGGTCCGCTTGCCCACAGCTCTCCTATTTTCTCTCCTGTTGGACGATACGTCCCCTCGGGATCTCCGTAGCCAATCTCTTGTCCCTCTTCATCGACAATGCGCACCTTGATTAGAGGTTTTCCAACCGTCCCAACCTTGCGTCCTCCCAGATGATTAGCCGCTATGAGCGGAGCACACTCCGTGGCTCCATACCCTTCAAACGTTGCTATATCCAAGACCCGATGAAAAAAGTCTAAAGCCTCCGGATCGGCCTTAGCGGAACCGACAATAAGGACTTCCAGGTTGGCCCCCACGCGCGTGGCTAACTGCGCGCGTATTTTTTCCACCACCTTCTTGCCAAGCGTATGAAAGAAAAGGTGATCGACAAGCGACGCTCGCCCAGTGCTTAACCGCTCCTTGGCGGCAACCGCTCTTCCAACAAGCGCTCCCTTTAGGCCACCAGCTTGTATTTCCTTGCGCACATTCCCATACACCTTGTCGAGAATTAGCGGAACCGTCAGGAACCCCTGAGGCGCCGACGTGCGAATATCCGTCAAAACGCGATCGGGCGACCGCGCCATGTCTAACACCCAACCTTTAGCAAGTGGATAGTAGACGTTGAGAACGCCCATGGAATGGTAATCAGGAGCGGATTTGAAGAAGAAGAAGTCCTCTTTCAAACTGATCGCATCCCACACTTCTTCTACGTTGGCGACAATATTTCCATGTGTCTGCACAACGCCCTTGGGCATGCCCGAAGACCCTGAAGTATACAGCACCTTAGTCTCGTCCTCAGGGCTGAGATCTACGTCAGGTGGATTTCCCTCGTCTTCGGCAATCTCATCCCAACTCAACGTATCTCCCGCTTCCCCCTCAATTAGGATCAGCCTTGGCGCGTCGACCATATCTATGAGCATATCCCCTAGAGCTTCCACACCCTTGCGATCGACGACTAGCAAATCCATGCCGGAATGACTGATATTGTGCGCTAAGATTTCAGGCGAAGACTTCAAGCATAGTGGAACGCTGCTTAGTCCCAAAAGGTCACAGGCTAGAAAAACGAGCAGTGGCTCAAACCCTCCATCTGTGAGGATGCCTATTCGCTGCCCTTTCACCATACCAAGACGCGCCAAGCCCGAAGCAAGGCGATCTCGGCGGACCTTTAGTTCGGCATAGGTTATGGGTTGATAAACCGCGTCGCGCCCTCCGGAGGACAAGACTCGTACGGCGACCTTATCCGCATAATTCTCAAAGCTCTGATTCAGCAATTCTGCAAGCGTTCGCACTATAAGTTACCCTGTTTAACGGTGCATAAAATGAGGATTACGCTGCAAATACATAACGAAAAACAGCGTAAAATCAACTTTTTTATTGCATTCACCACTCATAGCTACAATAAGAAGTCTCGTTGTTTACCGTCTCGTCTGGGTTACATATATTAAGAGAAACTTCTTTATTATTCAGTTCCATAAACAACGAATGGATATGAGCAACGAGGAGCCCGACAATAAGCGTGCGCGATCCGCGCAGCAAGATGGAGACGATTTACTAAAAGGATTGGAATCCATCTTGGCTGACGAGGGCATCTCTCTCGACGCGACAGAAGAAGATATAGATTCGTTGCTCGGTGACGATGACCCCGCTGACGAAGATCCGATCAACTCACCGGCCTCGCGAAATCGCACGCCCAACCGTTCGACGCATAGCGATCGCCGCAACCGGGACCGCGCAGCATTTAATAACGTGTATGCGCAAATGCAAACAACTGCGCTGAGCATAGAGATCTCTTCCGATCAGCTGACGGCAACGCTCACCCGCATCACTTCGACAACCAAATACGAAGACATAATCCGCTTTATCCGCAGCGAAAACATTCAGACCGGAATTGACTATGAAGGGATTCGCTCCGCCGTGCATTCGGCGCACCGAAGCCAACTGGTCGAAAATCTCGTTGTGGCGCGTGGTCGCTCCACGAAGGTTCTGAGGGAGGCCTCTATCTCCTACCTGCTGCCTCCAGAAACAATGAATAAACGCAATGTTTCGGATAAGTTGACGGATTTTGAGTTGCTTAAACACGTCCTTGAAAGCCCTCACATAGAAGCTATTCGCTCTTATAGAGGTGTTGTATGGCCCGTCAAACCGGGCGATATCATATCCCGTATTAATCCAGCAGAAATAGAGATTGGTGAAAATATTTACGGTGAGCCCATTGAGCTAAACAGCGACGAAGAGGTCTACTTGCCTCTGGGCGACAATACGGACCTCTCTGATGACGGACTGACTTGTGTCGCGACGATTTATGGATACGCTGGCCTCATTGACGGCGCTCCCACTGTTCTCCCCCCCATCTGGATCAGTCCAGATGGAATGGTAGCCAATTTTGTTTACATCGCACCACCAGAGGGGGTAAGGCAGCCAGTCCCAAGCGTAGAAGAAATTCTTTTCCTCTTGGAAATTATGTGGGTCACCAGTGGTTTAATGGAAAAGCAAATTCAGCTTATCCAACAGCGCTTAGAGCGCGCTCACCCACTCCCTTCAACCTTGCCCATCGCAGAAGGCATCCATGCGGTAGCCGGGGATGATGCCCAAATACACTATGCCTTCGACACGTATTCGGTTCCGTCATGGAACCAAATTGAGAGCCTTATCTCCATGTCTTCGGCCGGAGAAATATCGAATGCGCTCGACGAAATATTCTCCGATCACAGCGCTTCCACCTTTACCGCAGTAGTAACGGGACAAACTGTGATGGAGAAGTCTCCCGCCTCCGAAGGTTTAGCAGGTCAAACCATTCGAGGGGAAGAGATTCTTCCGAAGCCCGGCGATGATCTACCTCTTGAAGTAGGCTCAAACCTATCCATCGACGAGAACGGACTCCGCTGTCGCGCAGAGTATTTCGGCTTTCTGTCTCTAAAATGGGACGTGCAGGTAATGCTGCTATCGCCCATATGGGTCACACCCGACAAGACGTGCGCCTATTTTCTCAATTTCCCTCAAGGCGCTACACCAGTCTACCCTAAACTCGAAGAGATACAAGAGCTCCTCGATCAGCAGGGAATCAACTTTGGCTTCAACCCCGACCATTGGGTAGAAAAACGCGCCGCGCTCTCAAGGGGAGAAGTGGAAGATCATCTTATACTGCTTGCACAGGGGAACCCCGCTGAAACGGGACGCGATGCGTCTTTTCAATGGGAAGTGAACGTCCAAGACGAGAAGAAGATCGGAAAATTCTTGGACGATGGTTCAATTGATTTTCGCGAGCGCGACCTCATAACGCTCGTGCAAGAGAACGATATCATAGGACGCCTGATTCCTCCCATGGCGGGCAAATCAGGCAGAGACGTATACGGCAACGAATTGCCGCCTCCACCACAGATCAACATAGAAGTAACCATTGATGCACGTATCTTTGCCGAAACGGAAGAAGAGGGGGTTATTGCTTTTTTCGCCAGTGCGGCAGGCGGCGTATCAATGCGAACCAAGGAGAAAGAAAAAGATGGGCGTATATCACAACGGATTGACATCAGCGTTAACCCCATCTCCAAGATATCAGGCAACGTAGACTATACAACGGGCAATGTCGAGTTTAACGGCGACGTAATGATAGAAGGATCTGTCCAACAGCAATTTTCCGTTCGCGCAACCGGCAGCGTTACGATAGGCGGCTATATCGAAGCGGGAGCCTACGTGACAGCAGGTAAAAATATTGTCGTAAAACGAGGTGTGATCGGCGCATCGACTGAGTTGATCGCAGGCGGAAGTATTGCCGCTAAATACGTGCAGGAAGCAACGCTACGCAGCGGAAGTGACATCCGAATTGGTTCGCATTTATTTAACGCCTCCGTGCGATCCGGTGGGCAAATTGTTGTTACGGGAAAGGGAGAAGGAAAATCTCGCGCTCTTGTGGGCGGACTTGCTTGGGGCGCGCGAGGGATCTTAGCTCGATCCATCGGGTCCCCCTATAACACGAATACCCGCTTGGTCACAGGGGTTAATCCAGAATCGCTTGAACGCATCGAACAGATACGTGCAAACATACATTCCTGTAACCAAAAACAAATTAATTTACTTTCAATCATTGGCGTGTCCAGCGTAGACGTCTCCCTCATCAAGCAGAAACTATCCTACTGCCGCACCAACGAGGAGAAACAAAAGATCTTATCAACCGTCAAGCGCATAGCAAAAATAGCAGAACTGGTAAAAAGCTTAGAGGAAGAACTTGAAGAAATTGCCGACTCACAGCGCAGACTATCTCTTCAATCAGGCATCAACGTTCAAGGCAAGCTCTTTTCAGGCGTAGAACTACGCATCGGTGAGTTAACGCACTCTATTATAGAAGACGAACAGCGCATCGGTTACAGGTTAGTGCAAGAAGAAGACGAGCAGGAAATTCAGGCGGGACCATACAAGGCCAGATAAATGAAAAACAAAGCATGAAATACGCTCCGTTCTTACTGTGCCTCGCGCTTCTCATATTTGCCAACACTCCGAGCGGAGCGGCACAAGATTCCGCTAGCGTCCCCTCCCTAAGTGGCAGCATGGGCAGCACCTCTATTGGCCAAGAGCAATTCTATCGAATTAGCATGCGGCCCGATATTCCCATAGGCGCGTGGGGTGTCGCTTTAGACATAGAACTCTTCATCGATTCGGATGGGGACATCAGTGCGCGCGGGTGGCAGTTTGGCTCGTCGACAGAAGCACTCGATTCTTTTTTACGCAAAGTTTACTATGTGCGCTACGGTAAAGCTGAAGATCTCGTCCACGTTAAAGTTGGCGCCTTGGAAGACGTTCGGCTCGGCTATGGGCTGATTATGTCAGACTACAGGAACACGTTACAATATCCAGGCGTAAAGAAAACGGGCATCCAATTCCGCCTGCGAGATGTAGCAGGCACATCTATTGGCATCGAGGGCGTAGTTAATAATGTGCAAGACATTAAAGAGGGCGGAGCACTTATTGGGCTTCGCACATATGCAACGCTCTTAAAAAAACTCGAGGTGGGCTTTACGTACGTGGTCGATCTCGACCAGTACAGCGGCCTGTTAGACGGAGATGGGGACGGGTTCCCCGATGCAGTCGACGCATTCCCTTCAAATGCCAATCTCGCACTCGACAACGATAACGACGGCATACCAGATCAAACTGATAGCGATGACGATAATGATGGCGTAATTGACATCGATGACGAGAGTGGCTACAACGCCGATGTCGCCAACAGACTCCGCGCCCTCAATGCCGACTACGGAGACGCTTTCCCCGTAGACACAGACGTGAAGCGTAAAAAGCCTTTTAACAAAAGTGCCGTTGGTCGCGATCGCTTTGCCATTGCAGGACTCGATGTGGCGTATGCGCTCAGCGATGCAGAACACGTACGGCTAAAGGCGTACGGCCAAGTGGCTCTGCTCATCGACGACAACGACGAACTGAGCGCATTTGCCGCCGCAGAGCAGGGTCTATTCCCCGGAGATCGCAGAGCAACGGGTTGGGGTATTGCCGCACCGGGTTTATGGCTCAACGCCGGGGCTCTAGACGGACAAATCGAATTCCGCCATTTTCGCGACGACTTCAGTGCCCGATATTTTGATGCACTCTACGAGTTGGATCGCGCTCGCATAGACCTATCTTCGGGACGAGCCCGTTCCAAAGACGCACTCTTGGGCGGTTCGGAACCACTTTCCGGTCTATTTGGTCGATTGGGAGCGAACCTTGGCTCCTATATGTACGCATCCGCAGCGTACCAGTACTTGGCCGGCAGGGACAACCCACAACAGGAACTTCTGGCCAGTGCACGTCTTTCCTCCGCACTCCTATCATCGATACCGCGCCTCACTCGCGCGCGCGCATACTATCAAAAGAGCAACATCGGCACGCGACTCAGCGGCGATGGGATTAAGACGGACGGCTTTTTTGAAGCTACTGAGGACACGTTTTACGGCTATGAACTTGGATTGGAAATGAACGGTGGCGTCTCTGTTCTTTGCGACGTACGCTACGTTTTCAGTCGCGATGCAGACGACCAGATACGCCGGCAAAAAATCATGTCAATAGAAACCGTTTTCACCTTCTAACGCAGACTACATACCTATGAAAATTACCGCCGTTCACGCACACGTGCTGCGCCTACCCGAAGTGAGTGCCATTTGTGAAGGCACGCAGGACACCTGTCTCATACAGATCGAAACCGATGCCGGAATTACGGGCTGGGGCGAGGTCGACTCCTGTCCCAGCGTTGTAAAAGCAGTGATTGAAGCACCCCTGTCCCATCAGATTTGCAACGGTTTGGCCAATGCCCTAATAGGCGCAGATCCGCTCGCCGTGGAAGCCTGCATGGCTCATATGGATGCGGCAGCCAACTATTACGGACGCGTTGGAGTAGGTGCTCACGCTATGGCAGGTATCAATCAGGCGCTGTGGGATATTGCGGGCAAGGCTCATGACGCTCCCATCTATCAGCTCTTCGGCGGCCCATTCAACAGGTCATTTCGAGCCTACTGCTCCATTCTATTTGGCGATACGCCAGAAGCGACCTACGAATTGGCACGCCGACACGCGGACATGGGATTTACCGCCATTAAATTTGGTTGGGGGCCAATGGGACAGAGCGAAGCGCATGACATTGCTCTCGTCCGGGAGGCGCGACGCGGCGCTGGAGAAGACGTAGACATCCTCGTTGATGCAGGCCAAGTTTGGGATTGGAAGACGGCTCTCCAACGAGCCGAATCGTTCGCCGAGTACGATATATTTTGGCTGGAAGAGCCTCTACATCCCCAAGACGTAGCTGGCTATGCCCAACTATGCGCTGCAAGTCCGGTGCCCATAGCTACAGGTGAAGCCGAATCGAACCTAACCGATTTCGAGCGACTCCTAACGGAAGGCGAGATCGACTGGGTCCAGCCCGATCCGGGCCGCTGTGGCATATCAAACATGGTCGCCGTAGGCCGCATGGCGCATAAAATGCATCGCAAAGTCGTCAACCACAGCTTCAAGAGCGGAATCACCATCGCGGCGTCTCTACACGGTTTAGCTGCAGTACCCCATGGAGAAATTTTTGAATACTGCATGGCCGACTCTCCCCTGCGCCACGAATTGACGCATGAGAAATTTGAAGTGCTCGACGGATACGTGCGCGTTCCCGAGTCCCCCGGTCTCGGCATCACTGTAAACGAAACCACGTTGGAAAAATATTTAGTCTCATCCTAACGCGGCCCTCTCCCGTGCTGGCAAACCCAAAGGTCCTCATGTCATCGCAAACAACGCTTATTTTAGACGGCCATCTCGACCTAGCTTACAATGCGCTCTTTCACAGACGTGACCTGACGCAGGATATAAACGAACTGCGCGAACGAGAAGACCCGCGCCCGCCAGGTCCGTCCCATCCGGACTCACTGCGCGAACGCAAGCGCCAAGAAAGTCCCGCAAAGGGCACGGCGACAGTATCATTATCCGAAATGCGGCGCGGTCACGTAGGCATTGCGCTCTCTACCATCATGTCTCGCGTCCAGATGCCAACGGGCACCCTCGACGACGGCGCGCGCACTCAGCTAGCCGCACACGCATTAGGACAGGCCCACCTTCACTATTACAAAGCGCTAGAGCGCGCTGGCCATCTTCGTTTCATTCGCTCCGCAGAGGACTTGGACGCGCGTTTACTCGACTGGTCCAACCCAAGTCTCGAAACGCCGCTTGGTCTCATCCTATCCATGGAAAGCGCAGATCCCATACTCGGTCCTGATCAAGTTGGATGGTGGCACGATCAGGGTCTACGCTCCGTTGGCTTAACGCATTTTGGAGCCAATACATGGGGCCACGGCACGGGTACTCAAGGCGGCCTGTACGCCTGTGCATATCCCCTCTTAGACGCCTTAGCTGAAACAAATATTGCACTCGACCTAACGCACGCAGCCGATCTGACGTTCTGGCAGTTGCTCGACTATTGGCAAGGGCCCGTGCACGCCAGCCACTGCATGTGCCGTGCGTTGGTTCCCGGTCAGCGCCATCTAAGCGATGATATGATAAAGGCGCTCATAGATCGAGGAGGGGTCATAGGGATCGTTTTCGCCGAGTATATGCTCAACCCAGAAGTAGATTTCGATGACCCATCTACGTATCCAAGCACGGCTCGTCGCAGTATGAGTGCTGCCATCGACCACATAGATCACATCTGCCAACTGGCCGGTAACTGCAACCATGTAGCCATAGGATCTGACCTCGATGGAGGCTTTGGCCGCGAGCTATCACCAACGGATTTAAACACCATTGCTGACTTACAGCGCTTTCTCGACCTGCTCGCACGCAGAGGCTATAGCAAAACTGATATAAACGCCATCGCCCACGGTAACTTGGTGCGCTTTTTTCGCCAGACTTGGAGCTAAACCATGCCCGACGATCGCCCCTTAATTTTCGACAGCCACCTAGACCTGTCCTTTTCAGCACTCCAAATCAACCGCGACCTAACGCAGCCGGCCGCCACTGTTCGCGTGCACGATTCGATACAAACGATGGAGGGCTTCGGCTCTTGCACCGTCACCTTACCAGAGCTGCGCGCGGGAAAAATTGGCTTGGTTTGCGGCACCGTTATGTCGCGCCTCGACTCGGATGATAAATGGACCCGAACGGGCATGTATACCCAGGAACAGTGCCACGGCGTTGGCAGAGGCCACTTGGCTTATTATCAGGCACTCGAACGGGCTGGCTTCATCCGCTTTGTCAGGACGGTCGAAGGGCTCGACCAATGCGCCTCCGCTTGGCAGGAACCGCAGCCCGACACCCCCATAGGCCTGATATTAACCATGGAGAGCGCCGACCCTATTCTCGATCCCGCCCAGGTCCCCGAATGGTATGATCTGGGCTTGCGCATGGTCAGTATTTCACACTACGGGACGAGCGCATACTCACACGGCACGGGCACAGATGGCGGCCTCTTACCCACGGCTAAACCACTGCTTGATGCTCTGCATGAGGCGGGTATCATCGTCGACGTTACGCACCTCACTGATCAGGCCCACTGGGAGCTTTTGGCTGTGTATGATGGCCCCATTGCAGCCTCCCACCACAACTGTCGCGCTCTGACCCCCGGCCAGCGCCAATTAACGGACGAGATGATTCGTTCCATCGCCGAACGGGACGGCGTGATCGGCACCGCCCTAGATGCCTGGATGCTCGATCCCGAATGGCAGCGCAAACTGCCCGCGTTTGCCCAACAAACCAAAGCCACCCTCGAGACCGTGGTCGATCATATAGACTATATTTGCCAGCTCCTAGGCACGGCTCGTCACTGCGGCATTGGCACCGACTTAGACGGCGGTTTCGGAACTGAGCAAGCACCGCGCGATTTAAACACCATCGCCGATTTGCAGAGTCTAGTGCCCCTCTTTGAAAAACGCGGCTATGATCAGAAAACTATAGCAGCTATATGTGCCGGTAATTGGATAGACCTTTTCAGACGCGTCTGGTCACAGTAAAGCCTACAGACCCCCATTCAACATCGACCTCTCAACTTGATTGAGGACGTTTGGGGGCGATGTTCCTCACGAAAACCTCGAATGTGCCTTTCGCAAACATACTCAAGAAGGCAATAGTGCGTTTTTTCTACAAAATTCAACGTTATTTTTATTTGCATATTGCCGATATTAATAAAAATAGCTTATTTTAGTAGAACAGGTAAACATAATACAAACAATACTGCGAAGGAGAGGCACAATGGCTAGAAGAGGAGCCGATGCCGTTATCGAAGCACTAGATCGCTTCGGCGTTGAATATGTATTCGGCCATCCCGGAGGAGCGGCCATGCCCATTTTCGACGCTCTGCTCAATTCGAAACAGATCAAATTTGTGCTTACCCGCCACGAACAGGGTGCCACGCACATGGCCGATGGCTATGCGCGCGCGACGGGCAAACCGGGCGTCGCCCTCGTTACTTCAGGCCCTGGAGCGACCAACACGATTACTGGACTCCTGACGGCTCAGATGGATTCGTCTCCCCTAATTGTCCTTACGGGCCAGACCATTACCTCAATGCTCGGCAAAGATGCCTTTCAAGAAGCGGACGTATTCGGCATTTCTATGCCCGTCGTTAAACATTCTTATTTAGTGAAAGACCCAGACGAGATTCCCCGCGTAATGATGGAGTCTTTCCATATTGCGACGACTGGACGCAAGGGACCGGTACTGATTGACCTGCCCAAGGACGTGACGCAGGGCGCCCCCTTCCCCGAATGCACAACGGAATTTCCAGAAAAGGTCTACCTCCCCGGCTATCACTGGCAGCACAAAGCCGACCCAGAGCAGCTGCGTCAGGCTGCTGAACTTATTCGCCAGAGTAAACGCCCCCTCCTTTACTTGGGCGGAGGCTGTATTGCCTCAGGAGCGCACGAAGCGGCGAAAGCATTCGCCGAGAAAACGCAGATGGCCGTCACCAATACCCTCTTGGGCAAAGGCGCTTTCCCAGAACAGCACGAGCTCTCTGTCGGCATGCTCGGCATGCATGGAACAGCCTATGCCAACAAAGCCGTAGTCGGCTGTGATCTCATCATGTCTATCGGTGGCCGTTGGGATGATCGAATTACGGGCAAGCTCTCAGAATTCTGCCCCGACGCAAAGAAAATCCACGTCGATATCGACCCCGCCGAGTTTGGCAAGGTCGTTATGCCCGACGTATTCATTGAGGGTGATGCCCGACAGGTTCTGGAAGAATTGATCAACCTCGTCGAGCCGCTCGACACCACCGATTGGCTGACACAGATCAATCAGTGGAAAGAGAAATATCCGCTTAAATATGGCAAGCGCGGTGGCCTAAAAATGCAGGCCGTTCTCGACCGCATCTATCACCTAACCGCGGGACGCGCTGTCGTTACGACCGACGTAGGACAGCACCAAATGTGGGCAGCTCAGTTTTACAAGACGG
>Ga0181587_10001134_pt1 | contig 22355 bp, 14 predicted proteins | sample 071ome_27_FD_132463 | JGI IMG/M metagenome (GOLD analysis project Ga0181587, IMG submission 132463) | Coastal salt marsh microbial communities from the Groves Creek Marsh, Skidaway Island, Georgia - 071409AT metaG (megahit assembly) | ecosystem: Environmental > Aquatic > Marine > Intertidal... | reverse complement strand
ATCGGCATTGAAATTTTCCAGGGCAAACCCGATGCCATCCATTAACGCGTGGCAGGTTTTACAAGGCTCGTTCTGCCGGTGCATGGTGAGTTGTTCGCGCAGATTCCTGATCTGATTTTCGCCGGTTTCCTCCAGCGCAGGGACATTGGCCGGCGGTGCGGGTGGCGGTGTGCCAAGCAGGTTTTCCAGCACCCAGACACCACGCTTGACCGGCGAGGTGCGAAAGTTCTCCGCCCAGGTCAGAGACAGGAAGCTGCCCTGTCCAAGTATCCCGCGTCGATAGTCCAGCGCGTCGCCAAGGGCAACACGACGAAAATGGGCGCCGTAAATATTGGGCATGCCATAGTGTTTGGCCAGACGCTCGTTCACAAAGGTGTAATCGGCATCCAGCATGGTGAGGATGCTGCGGTCTTCCCGAATGATGCTTTCAAACAGCAGTTCGGTTTCACGCTGGAAAGCCTGGCGCAATTCGGCATCCCAGTCCGGGAAATAGATGCCATCAGGGGAGGTCGTGGGCAGATTGCGCAGATACAGCCACTGCTGCCCGAAATTCCGGACCAGCGCATTGGCCCTCGGATCATCCAGCATGCGTATAACCTGGGCCTTGAGGGTATCGGGATCACTGAGCTGATGGCTGGCGGCCAGGTTGATCAGTTCATCATCAGGGACGCTGCTCCAGAGGAAAAAGGATAGCCTGGAGGCCAGCTCCAGATCAGTCAGCGGATAAATCTCACCATCAGCCAGATTCTCAGGCACATGTTCGCGCCGAATCAGGAACTCGGGGTCGGCCAGCAGGCGGCGCAGACCCAGCTCGATACCTTCCTCGAAGCTGCCTCCCACGCGGCCTTCCTCGTAAAAGGCCATCATCGGCACGATATCGCTTTCATCCACCGGGCGACGGAAGGCTTTTCGGGTCAGGTTCAGCATGATTTCCTCGGCACATTCCCTTTCCTGGTCAGCGTTTTCCGGCTGGCAGATGAACACTTTCTGCTGGCTGATGGACTCCGTGGATGGTTGGGCCTCGAAAGGCCCGGAAATTTTCAGCATCCCGATGGCGGGGTGGTAGGTCACCTGGGGCAGGTCATTGTTCTCGATGGACTTGCGGTCATATTCCTGGATCAGGCCCGTGTCAGGGCGAAAATTGGTGGCGACAAATGTAGCGCCCACCAGGTGGGTGCCCGCCTTGACCGGCAGGGTGACATCCAGGGAGCCGTCATGGTCGCCGCCCATGCCGACAAAGACGCCAACGCCGGTATAGTCAAAGACATGGACCCGCTCACCATCAATACTCAGTTCCAGCTTCTCGCGGGGAATGAAGCTGCCCATGCCGAAATTCTGCATGGAAAAACTGTATTCACCGTCTTCCGGGAAATTGTGCTTCACGGCAATGCCGCCGCGGGTATTAAAGGGCATGCCTTCAAGCTGCACGTTCTGGGAATTGTCGGCATCCACGATGTAGGTCATCTCGGTGGGCGAACTCCAGAAACCCACCGCCATCCTGGCGATTTGCGCCGCCGCTTTTGTGTACGCTTCAAGCAGGGTCGGGGATATGGTCAGGGAACCAGCCTGGTTGTCAAAGCCACGCGCCGAGGAATCTGCCGGCAGGTACAGGGCAGGATTGATCTCGATGCCCAGCAGTTCATTGATGACATTGGCATACTCACTCTGGTTCAGGCGATGCAGGCTTTTGGTGCCAGGGTTTACTGGTGCATCACGATCGATAGTGTTTTCCAGCCACCGGGTCAATGCCAGGTAATTGCCGGCTTCAGGGCGCTCCTGTCCCGGTGGCGGCATCATGCCCGCCCGCAGTTTGCGAATGGCTTTTTCCCAGTCTTCGGCATGACTGGCGATGGGATCGTTGAAAATGGTTTCCAGGTCCAGGCTGCCGGCATAATCCTCAAAGTTATGGCAACCGAGGCAGTATTCTTCGAGCTGGGCCCTGTACAGGCGATCGGCACTGCCATCCTGAGCCAGGGCAGCCGGTGACAGGCAGGCCAGGGCGATGGCTGAGAGCATGGTTGATCTTGCCGATGCTGCGGTAAACATGGCTTCCCCCTCTGACAAAAAAAGTTGTCAATGTCAGTATCGTGACACCTGATGGCATGCGGCCATTTGAGCGTTCAGGGCAAGGTGTCAGGTACCTTTTGTTTTTCTCTGTTACGCTTCGGTGAACGAGTCCGGCGAAACAGGTGTTTTCTTTTTCCGGGTACAGCATGGAAATTACTCCCCTTTGCTGAGCTGTGCAATCGGGGAGGGACGACTTCAGGCAGGAGGAAAATCAGGCAACCAGTCTGAGACTGCGGGTGTCGCCCTGTTCAGATACGGTCAGACTGTACTGATCCAATGTGAAATCAATGTGCAGGTGGGCAAAATCACTTTCATTTCGCCATTTCAGGCACAATGCGTTATCTGTTGAATCCTCAAAGGTGAAGGTGCCCTGAAAGGCGGGATGGTCGTTGCGCAGGCGAATCAGTTCACAAAGTTTTTGCACCACCGGGCGGGCCAGGGCCTCATCAATTTCTGTATCGCTGTAATAGTGGCGGTTGATATCCCGACCCACGCCGCTTTTCGCCAGCAGGGCCATATCATTCTCACCGGCGAGCAGACCTACGTAATACACCTGGGGAATTCCGGGGACAAAAAACTGGATGGCTCGGGCAAGCAGATACTTTTCATCATGTTGGCCGAGGGCGTCATAGTAGGTGCAGTTGACCTGGTACAGGTCCAGGTTGGAAGCTGCCGCGCCGGTGGCCTCCCGGCTCTGGCCCGCACTGTTGTTGTGAATGCTCTCTATCAGGGCGTCGAGTTCTTCCGGAGGCACCATACCGGGCTCACCACATTCGGCCCCGATATCGATCACGCCGATGCCGTCATGAGTATCCAGTACGGTCAGGGCATTGGCAGGGCGAATATCCAGCCAGTGTTTGATTGGGGCGGCAGTTTTAAACGCAAAGGCATGCAGCACCAGCGGAGGCAGGGCGAAGTCGTAGACCCAGTCCACCTGGCGGGCAATCGCCACCTGCTTTTTATAGTGCGAATGGATTTCCACCAGCACTTCCATGCCCAGGGACCTGACCGTGGCAGAGAGCTGGTCGATGTAGTCAAAGGTTTCCGGCAGCATGAAGCAGCGGGTGCCCGGTTTTTTGATGGTGTAGCCCACAGCGTCCAGGCGCACCATGCCAACGCCGTTGTCGGCAAAAGTCTGCAGGATGTCCTCCAGATATTGCCTGCCCAAGGGGTGGGTGACATCGATATCCAGCTGGTCCCTGGTAAATGTCGACCACAGCTGGACAGTGTCGCCGGTGCCAAGCCGGGTTTCAATAAAGGGCAAACCGGGCCGGGGGCGATAGATAGTGGCCAGTGCTTCATCGGGCGCATCGTCAGGGAACACCCTGTCCCGGGTGAGCAGCAGGCCATCCCATGCCGAGTTTTCGCCTTTGGCCAGGTAGTCCCTGGCCTGGGGGGAATGCCGGGAAATATGGTTGGCAATCAGGTCGGCCATGATCTCGATATTCTCACCCAGCGCCCGAATATCCGGCCAGTCCCCCAGACGGGGATCCACACGCGTGTGGTCCACCGGATCAAAGCCCGCATCGGTGCCATCGATGGGATCGAAAAACGGCAGCAGGTGAACACCACCAAACAGGCCTTTCAGCCGGCCATTGAGCAACCTTTGCAGATCCTCAATATTGCCACCGGCCAGCCGGTCGACATAGGTGATGAGCTGGACAGCGTTTTTCACGTCCTGGCGTTACCGCTAATGCTGAATCAGGGGGCAACGACACCGCGGAATTTACGTTCCAGGGTCCAGTCGGGGTCCTGGCACAGGCCGCAGTTGGCCCCGATGAAATACAGGGCGGCCTTGCGGTCCCCGCGCAACTGCCAGTTAAGCCAGTTCACTGCCACCTGTGCTGCGGCACCGCCGTTGGCTTCCAGGAAGGTGCCCCCGTGGCCGCGATCAATGTTGGCGACCGCAACCGGCACATGGTTCAGGCGCTTGTAGTCATCCATGCCGTTTTCATAGGCAATGTCGGTTTCACCGCCCAGGATGTAGATCAGGGGAGTGTGGATATCGGCCAGTGCTTCTTTGCCCAGGTCCATGTCGCCTACCGGGATGTCCACAGGCATGGGATTGATGAGTATGCCGGTGTTATGCATCACCAGGGTTTTGACCCGGGGATCACCCGCATTGTGGTTTACCTGAACACCGCCGCAGCTGAAGCCGGAAAATGCAATCTGCTCGGGATCAATGCGGCCATGGAAGGGGCTGGCAGGATTTTCGTTTTCAGCCAGTGCCCAGTCCACGGCCTGCCTGAGTGAGGTATGCGAAGTGCGGCGTGGCGGCTCACCTTCTGCCACGGGTTCGGGCTCATGGGCACCTGGACCGCTCAGGATTCTGCCGCCTGCCACCACCAGGTAACCATGGGAGGCCAGCTCCAGCAGGTGGAAGCGGCTGCTGGCACCGTCAAAGGAACAGCCACCATTACCCCAGGCCACTACGCCCAGTTTCAGGCCGTTCATCCCATCGAGGTCGCGGGGGTGATAGATCACCTGGTCCGGCAGCGAGGGCACCTCTTCTTTCATGGCCGGGTAGGGGCCGGTGCCGGTATTATCCGGCATGGCATTAATGGCGTCCCGGTCAGGCTGTGCCTGCAGGGTAACACTTGCCAGTAGCAGGCCGGCGGTGAAACCAAGGGTTAAAGACCATGTCGATGAACCGGTGCGTTTGTTTTTCATGGGTGTTGCCCCGTTTGCTGTATGTTGTTTTGGGCACCTATAATGCAGAGGTTTCATGGGCAGGTAAAGTCTCGACCTGATCAGAAAAAATAAAAAGATAGGGAAAAGGGTAGGAGGGGGATATGCCGGTATCGGGTGACAGCACCTGGCTGATTCGTGCACTGACCTGCATGATGTTCTTCATGTTTGCGATGACCACCGATGCCGTGGGTTCCATCATTCCCTCCTTGATCGATGAGTTCGATCTCAGCCTGAGTGCTGCCAGCGCCTTTCACTATGTGCCCATGGTGGCCATTGCCCTTGGCGGTCTACTGCTGGGCTTCCTGGCTGACCGGATCGGGCGCAAGGTCACAATCATCCTGGGTCTGCTCTGTTACGGTATCGGTTCGCTGCTGTTCATCTTTGGCAACACCTTTGGTTTCTTCGTAATCCTGCTGGGCTTATCCGGGGTGGGGGTCAGTGTGTTCAAGGTGGGTGCCCTGGGCCTGATCGGTGATATCACCCGCAACACGCGCGAGCACACCACGCTGATGAATACCGTGGAAGGTTTTTTTGCTGTTGGTGCGATTGTCGGCCCAGCCCTGGTAGCGACCTTATTGGCCGCCGGTATTTCCTGGAAATACCTGTATGTAACGGCAGCGGTTATTTGCGGCCTGCTAACACTGACAGCGATGATGGTGCAGTACCCGGATTTGCGCCACAGCAAGGAGGAGCCCACCAGTCTCGGCCAGGCCATGTCGATGGTGAAAAATCCCTATGCGCTTGGGTTTTCCACGCTGGTCATGCTGTATGTCGCTGTGGAAGTGGCGATCTACGTGTGGATGCCCACCTGGCTGGCAGACTATGCAGGACCAAGCCCCTGGCTGGCGACCTATGCGCTGACCATTTTCTTTGTGCTGCGTGCCGTGGGCCGATTTCTGGGCGCATGGCTGCTGCATCACCTGGCCTGGGACAGTGTGCTCACCGTGCTGGCGCTAGGTATTTTTGTATGCTTTGCCGGCAGTCTGGTCGGCGGACCGGGCCTTGCTGTGTGGCTGTTGCCCTTGTCCGGCCTGTTCATGTCGGTCATGTATCCGACCCTGAATTCCAAAGGCATCAGCTGCTTCCCAAAGGATGAGCATGGCACCGTTGCCGGGGTGATCCTGTTTTTCACTGCTTTTGCCGCAGCTGTTGGGCCACTGGCAATGGCCGCAATCAGTGATGCACTGGGCAATATCCGGTACGGCTTTTACCTGGCGACCTGTTTTGCCCTGCTGCTGTTCCTGGGTTTGCTGTGGAACAGGTCGGCATCACCAGCCGCAGACAGGCTGGCCCTGTTCGAGGTAGAGGCAAGTGGTGTATAAATGCAAAGGTTTAAATGAAAACACTACGAGGGGATAACAATGAAAACAAGCAAGTTGAAGTGGGTGGTTGGGGTAATTCTGTGTCTGGCCGGCTTTCAGGTGGCAGCACAGACTGGCGGGTTGCCGGTGAATGCGGCGCACGTGGTGCGCGTGTTTGCCACACCTGATGGAGGTTCAAGGGTGGAAGTTCTGGATATATCACCGAACGCCAAACCCATTCCGGTCACCAGCATGACGGCGAGTGTCTATAACGGATCCGGTACTTCCAGCAATCCGGACTGGCACACTGCCCCGCGCAAACAGTTTGCCATCAACATGACCGGTGAGCTGGAGGTGGAGCTTTCCGATGGCTCCCGCCGGTTGATAGGCAGTGACCTGGTGTTTTTGGAAGACCTCACTGGGCAAGGCCATGTCACCCGCCCGCAGGGTCCCATCACCAACGTCTTCATCCATGTGCCCGCAGACTTCGACATCGTTGCCTGGGCCGCCGGTAAATAAAAAAATCGGGGTCAGAACACTATTTATATATAAAGGTGATCTGACCCCAATTATGCCTTTAGTCTCTATTGTCCATTTCAGGAGTCGTTGATGAGCACCCTGTCCAATTCATTCAGAGTCGCCCTGGTGTTGACCATAACCCTGATCAGTCCGCTGTTATCTGCCCAGGGCAGTTTCGAGAAGATCAGCGTCCACAGTCGCGCCCTTGAGGGGAATCTGCTGGGAGACAGCGCAGATCGTGATGTCTACGTGTACACCCCCCCGGGGTATGCCACCTCCGGTAAGCGTTATCCTGTAGTGTATTTCCTTCACGGTTATGCCGTCGGTGCTCAGGTCTATGTGGAACGGGTGCTGAACCTGCCTGCTTCAGTGGATACTGCGATGGCGGCCGGCGCTGATGAGGTGATCCTGGTGATGCCCGATGCCTTTAACCGTTATGGTGGCAGCATGTATTCCAATTCCCCGGCCATTGGTGACTGGGAAACCTGGATTTCAGAAGATCTTGTGACTTATATAGACAGCCACTATCGCACACTGGCCAAACGGGAAAGCCGCGGTCTGTCCGGTCATTCCATGGGCGGTTACGGCACCTTGCGTATCGGCATGAAACATCCGGAAGTCTTTGGCGCCATGTATGCCATGAGTTCCTGCTGCCTGCTCAATACTGCGCCGGACAAGGAACGTGTGGAATCTGAAGTGGCTCGTATGAAAACCGACAGTTTCCAGCCGTACAAGTCCGGCACCTTTGAAAATGCCATGCAGGCCCAGGCCGCCGCCTGGGCGCCAAACCCTGCGAATCCGCCTCACTACTTTGACCTGCCTTACGTGAACGGCGAAGCGCAGCCGCTGGTGCAGGGCAAGTGGGCAGCCAATTCACCCCTGTTCTTTGTGGACCAATATGTGCCGGCACTGAAGCAGTACCGCGCTATACACCTTGATGTGGGTAACGAAGATGGACTGGAAGCCACCAACACCCAACTGGTCGCGTCCCTAAAGCGCCTGGGTGTGGAGCATGGCTATGAAATTTACGTAGGCAACCACGGCAACCGGGTAGGGCAGCGTTTTATCGATAAGGTGTTGCCCTTCTTTGCCGACCACCTGGATGCCAAATAAAAAAATCGGGGTCAGAACACTATTTTTATATAAAGATGATCTGACCCCAATTTTGAATTCTGATTGGAGAATCCTCATGACCATGCTGCCCACCAAGAAACTGCTTTGCTCCCTGATACTGTTTGCGGCGACAGCCTCGGTAATCGCCGCTGACAGCACTATCGCCGGATTTGATCCAGCCCGTCTGGCGGTGCTGGACCAGGCCATCCAGGCGGAAGTGGATAAAAGCCGCGTGTCCGGCGTCGTGGTAGCGGTTGCCCGTCATGGGCAAGTGGTGCATAACAAGGCCTACGGCATGGCCAACCGGGAAAGCCGGCAGGCCATGACCACCGATAGCCTGTTCCGTTTGTATTCCATGACCAAGCCCATCACCAGTGTGGCTCTGCTGACACTTTATGAAAAAGGCCTGTTCCAGCTCAACGATCCCCTGGACAAATACATCCCGGAATTTTCAGATATGAAAGTCTTCGCCGGATACGATGCCGGCGGCAACATGATCCTAGAAGCGCCCAAGCGCAAACCCACCGTGCAGGATGCCTTCCGCCACACACTGGGGTTGTCCGGTGGCCTGGGCAACCATGCGGTCGATGCCATCTACCGTGAGAACGGTATCGGTATGTTTGAGCTCGACTCCCTGTCCAGCGAAATGGACAAGCTGGGCCAGGTGCCCTTGCGCTACCAGCCCGGTGAACAGTGGGTCTATGGCCTGGGTCATGACGTGCAGGCCTACCTGGTGGAAGTGCTTTCGGGCATGCCGTTTGAAACATACCTGCAGCAGACCATCTTCGGACCGCTGGGCATGAAGGACACCATGTTTGGTGTGCCGCGTTCTCGCGCAAAAGATTTTGCCAAAGTGTATTCAAGAAATAACGATGGCGGCCTGACTCCCGAAAATGGCGACCGCTATACCCGTTTCAATGATCATCACTTTGCCACCCTGAGCCTGTCATCCTCCACCGGGGATTACCTGACCTTTGCCCGGATGCTGCTCAATGGCGGCGAGCTCAATGGCGTACGTATTCTTGGCCGCAAGACCATCGAGTTGATGTCACAGAACCATTTGCCGGAAGCCATTCCCTCCATCAACAATGGCAACGGTCCGACAGCCAGCGGCTATGGGCTTGGTGTTTCTGTCACCCTCAATACTGCCGCGTTGGGCAAAATGGATTCCGTTGGCAGTTGGGGCTGGGCTGGTGCTGCCACCACCTGGTTCCGGGTGGACCCGGCTGAGGATATGACCTACGTGATCAATGCCCAGACCCTGCCGGGTGACCAGAACCTGATCGACATGATCCAGAACCTGATTTACCAGGCACTGGTTGAGTAATGCTGAATGAAACGTCAGGGTGCCAGTCCTGGCTGAGTGGAGATAATAACAATGACAAAAACCTTCAAGACTTCAGTATTGTCCCTGGCCGTGGGCGTCACCATAACGGCAGGATTTCTGCTGGGTGATAATGCCAATCTGGAGGCCCAGGAAGCCGTCCAGGGCAGTGCCTGGAAATATTTCCCGGCCTCACCTGTTGCCCCGCAAGGCGCACCAAATGTGCTGGTGGTGCTGACGGATGATGTCGGCTTTTCCGCTGCCAGTGGCTTTGGCGGGCCGATCCCGACACCGGCCTTCGACTCCATCGCCAATTCAGGCCTCAGATATACACGCTTTCATGTCACCGCCATGTGTTCACCCACGCGGGCCTCACTGCTGACCGGGCGCAATCATCATGCGGTGGGTTATGGTGCCATTTCCAATGTGGCCGTTGATGAGCCGGGATACACTTCGGTGATACCCGACAGCGCCGCAACAATTGGCAATGTGCTCAGCCTGAACGGCTACAGCACCGCTTTCTTCGGCAAGAATCACAACACCCCGGACTGGGAAAACGGGCCACTTGGCCCCTATGACCGCTGGCCCAGTGCCTGGGGCTTTGACTATTTCTATGGCTTCAATGGCCCGGCCACTGATCAGGTGAACCCTGAACTGATTGAAAACCATAACCCGATCCGCCGTGACCCAACAGATGAGGACTATTTTCTGGATCGCGATCTGGGCGACCACATGGTCGAGTGGCTGCATATGCAGGACACCCTGCAGGATGACAAACCCTTCCTGCTATATTTTGCGCCGGGCACCATGCATGGTCCCCAGCAGGCCCCGCAGGAATGGATCGACAAGTTCAAGGGCCAGTTCGACAAGGGCTGGGATGTGGTCCGTGCTGAAACGTTTGAACGCCAGAAGGCCATGGGCATAGTCCCGGCCATCGCCAACATGGCGCCGCTGCCACCCGGTCTGCCCACGTGGGACAGCCTGACCGATCTGCAGAAAAGCAATTACGCCCACCTGATGGAAGTGGCCGCCGCCCAGCTGGCTTTCATGGATTACCAGTTCGGCCGTGTGCTGGATGCCTTGAAGGAAACCGGGGAGTACGACAATACCCTGATCATTTATGTGCAGGGTGACAACGGTGCTGCCATTCACGAGATCAATGGCACGCTCAATTCCTATGAAGGCTTTGCCCAGATCGATCCTACCGAGGAAGAACTTGCCCGCAACTTGCATCTGGCCGGTGGCGAGGATGCCTTCGGCAATTACCCGGCGGGATGGGCTTATGCCATGAACACACCGTTCCCCTGGGGCAAGTCCATTGCTTCCCATCTGGGCGGCACCCGAAACGGCATGGTGGTGTCCTGGCCGGCGAGGATACAGGATCAAGGGGGCATCCGTACCCAGTATGCCCACGTCATCGATATCGCTCCCACCATTTACGAAGCCGTCGGAATCACACCGCCGCAAGCCGTGGATGGTGTTGAGCAACAGGTGATAGACGGAATTTCCATTGCCGACAGTTTCACCGATCCGGATGCGCCTACCCATCGCCGTGAACAGTATTACGAGATGCTGGGCACCCGCGGGTTTTATCGTGACGGCTGGCTGGCCGGCACGGCAGTGACCTGGCAGCCCTGGAGTCTGAATGATTACGATCCAAACACCCTGCCCTGGGAGCTCTACAATCTCGACGAGGATTTCACGCAGACCAACAATGTGGCTGCCGAATACCCGGGCAAGCTGGAAGAACTGAAGGCGGCCTTTGATGCGGCGGCAGAAGCCAATAATGTCTACCCTCTGGCAGCGGATTACCTGGCACGTTTGAATCCCAACAATCGCCCCCATGCCATCAGTGACAAGGACAGCTATGTGTTCTATCCCGGCGACTACCGCTACCCGATAGCCGCCTGGCCGAATGTCACCCCGAACTGGACAGCTGCAGCGCGTTTCACCACAAAGACGGGCCGTGACAGCGGTCCCCTGTTTGTCATGGGTATGCGTTTTACCGGTTACGATTTGAAACTGGAAGACGGCGTACCGGTTTTTACGTACAACCCCACCGGTCGTGAGCAGGAACGCATGGTGGTACGTGGTCGTTCACCTCTGTCAGCTGGCGAACATGTGGTGGAAGTGACTTTCCGCCCCCAAGCCAACGGAGTCAGGCTGGCGCTGGATGTGGATGGTCTGGAAGTGGCCACGGATAATGACAATCGTTTCTACCGGGTGTTTGCCGGCAACGCGCTGATCGGTCGTCCCGCACTGGATGATCGCACGGGTCCGCGAGCTTGTGACTGTGATATCGATGATGTGACGATTTCACTTAAGTAAAAAAATGGGGTCAGAACACTATTCTTATATAAAGATGATCTGACCCCAATTTTTTTACTATTGCTTGGTTTTATACTGCAAACGCCTTGGCCTTGAGCTGGTTGATGTACTCTCTGGCAAAGCGCTCTGCTTCTTCCGGGTTGGCTGGAATGCCGCCTTCCTTGTTGGACGCCTGACTGAGTTCATCACGGCTGTTGACGCGGGGGAAGGGACCATCCGGTACCGGCACGCCAAGGAAATCACATAAAGGTCCCCAGCCTTCTTTCGGGGTGTAAACCAGAAGTCGTTCAGGCGGGAGTGAGTCGATCACCGACTGGTTCCAGTCCTGGAACCACTGTGTCATGAAGGCCCGGTCCTGTACCTTGTCGCCAAAGGGTTTAAACACGGTTTCCTGCATGAATTTCTCAATGGGCGAACCGGCCAGGGAGTCGTTCATGTTGTTGGAAAAAATGGTCTCGCTGACGGAATCGAACCAGGAATCGGGATCGCGCACGGTGAGGATGACCTTGGCGTCAGGGTAATAATCAGCCAGCGCTTTCCAGTAGGTGCACACCGGATAATCGGTGGTTGACTGGTAGCCGTCAAAGACAGCGTCCCAGTCCGGTTTGCCATCCACCACATCCAGCCACAGGGGGATGTTGCGACGGGCACCGGCAAACACTTCCGACATGTGATAACAGGGCCCGAAACCCAGGTGCTCAAGGGCAAACTTCATGGAAAAGGTGGCGGTTCGACCCAGTCCTGCGCCAATCACTTTCAATGCCATAGCGGCTCTCCTGTTATGAGTATTTTGTGAACCCTTGTATCCCGATTATGACCATGATCTCAATGGGTCCCTGGAAATATTTATTCAAAACTGAACATTGATTCGTCGTCTTCAGGCTGTTGCATGTGCTGTTCGAAATATTTTTCCCAGCTATGGGCCCAAGGGCGATCGAGCAGGTCTTCCACTTCATATTCAAAAGTTGAGCCTGGCGTCATCGGTACACCACGACCGTTGATGTTGAAGATGGTCTGGTTGCAGTGAGTGACATTCAGCGGATCGACATCATTGTAATCCGCCACCCGGCTCAGAAACTGGATTTGTCGGACAGGCTGCACGAGTCCGTCCTCGTCATAGAAAATCGCTTCGTGTTCCAGACCGATCAGGCTGCCATCGTCCCGCTTGCGTGGCGTGTAAATCTCGATAGTCTGTAATTTGCTGGAATGCTCCCACAGGGCATGGGAGAACCAGCCCTGGATGTTCGAGGTCCAGCTGATCAGCGTCTCGCCGTCCCAGAAGCCCACCGTCTCACCCATCCACTGCGGGATGTCGGCGCCCAGGCGTGGCACCACACCGGACATATTGAATTCACGATTGGGGTAGACGTTGCGCATGGCATTGTCGAAACCACCCCAGAACTGCACGCGCGATGGTGTCACCGACAGATCCATTTCATTGGGCCCGGCCGGCACCGACCACAGGCGCATGAAGCCTTCCGGTCTGCAGAACATGCCGGACCACTGCGCGGCATTATCGTGGGCCTGGTGATAAAGCTGTTGCACCAGGCGCTGTTGGTACTCCGGTGTCAATAAGGACAGGATGGTAGGCATCTGGTTGTAGTAGCCGACGATCCATTGCGGGGGCTCATGATATTCCTCCGGAATGTTCGGTGCCTGGCCGTTCATCACCTGCAGAAAAATGGTATTGATGTTGCGGGTGTAGCGGCCGTCCCAGTCGGGTGGCAGGTTGTCACGGGAATACTGCGTAGGACCGCCCTTGCGTCGGGTTTCATTTAACAGGGCATCATAATGAGCCTGTGCAGTATCAAAACCATAAGGGCTGACGAGGTTCTCCCGGGGATAGTCAACATCGCAGTTGCCCCAGGCTCCTTTGGACGAGTCATCCGTAATGTATTTGGGCGAGCTTGAGTAATCGCCCCACTGGGAATCCAGCGCAGGCATGCTGTTGCAGCGAAAATAACGCGGATCAGTCCAGTATTCGCGATCCACGTAAAAGTCATCGCTGGTGAAAATGTCACGGGGCAGAGGAGTAATGCCGGCAGGTGAGTTGCCATCGCGGGCCGAGGCCATATCGATGTTGTAGTAAGGCACACCGGCGCCGACCCATTCAGCATCCGCAGACACAGGCCAGCCGCGGCCGACGCTGTCCTGGGCATGCACGCCAACAGGAGTAAGCGAAACCAGGCATGCCAGGCAGGTGTGGAAAGACAGATTTTTCATATTCAATCTTTAAAAAATGGGGTCAGATCATCTTTATTTAAGAATAGTGTTCTGACCCCAATTTTATTAGTTTGCAGGCAGCGCAAAGGTGGTGATGGTGTCGCCTGTAGCCACAGCGATGTACTGCCGGCCATCAAACTCGTAGGTCATCGGTGATCCGCGCCAGCTGGACACATTGGCCTGGAACTGCCACAGGACTTCACCGGTAGATCCATCGGCGGCCATGAATGAGCCGCTTTCCTCATCAAAGAATACCAGTCCGGAGTCTGTGGTCAGCACGCCAGGAAAGTGTCTGCCTTTGGTGGGGCCGTGGGGGATTTCCAGTTTGATCTCGCCGGTCTGGATATCGATACCGCGCAGGTAGCGTTTGCTTTCACCGCCCGGCACGTCACGGGCCACGCCACCCATATAGCTCTGGTGCTGCTGCCAGTCCTGGTCGCGGCTGGAAAACAGGTTGCAGGCTTCAAGCGCCTGTACGTAATACAGGCCGGTCTGTGCGATGTAGCCCGTGGAGTACCAGTTGGTGGCGCCGATCAGGCCGGGGCAGACCAGATCTTCACCGGTGGCCGTTGCAGGCAGATCCTTCAGGATGGGACGGCCGTCGGCACCAATGCCTTCTGCCCAGTTCAGGTTATTGATGAAGGGTTTGGCCAGCAGCAATTCACCGCTGACCCGGTCCAGCACATAAAAGAAGCCATTACGATTGGCCTGCACCAGCAGCTTGCGTGGTTGTCCATGCCAGTCAGCATCGATCAGGGCAACCGGTTCCTGGGCATCCCAGTCGTGGGTGTCGTGCGGCGTGAACTGGTAGTGCCACAGCAGCTCGCCGGTGTCGGCATCCAGGGCCACTACGCTGTCAGTGTAAAGATTATCCCCTTCACGTTTGTCGCCGAACATGTCGGGCCCGGGGTTGCCCACCGGCCAGAAAAGCACGTTGAGTTCCGGATCAAAGGAGCCCGTCATCCAGGTGGCGCCAGCGCCGTGTTCGATGGCCTCGGCATTGGGCCAGGTTTCCGAGCCGGGTTCGCCCCAGGCCGGGACGGTCCAGAAGCGCCAGGCTTCCTCCCCGGTGTCCTGATGATAGGCGGCGATGAAACCGCGCACACCTTCGTCACCGCCGGCATGGCCGCCAATGACCAGGTCGTTGAAGACCAAGGGTGCATTGGTACTGTTGTAATTCTCGTTCCAGTCGGCCATTGCCGTTTCCCAGAGCAGCTCGCCGGTGCCTTTATCCAGCGCTACCATGTGGGCGTCATCGGTGAGGAAAAAAACGCGATTGCCGGATACTGTCACGCCCCGATTTGCACCAAAGGTGGCATTACCGGACAGCCCTTCGGTAACGGCGCGGTCCCATTTCCAGATTTCTCGTCCGCTGCCGGCATCCAGGGCCCATACCGTGTTGCGGTAGGACACATACATCACGCCACCTTCCACCACCGGTGTGGTCTGCACCATGCCGGGAGCATCCAGGTTGAAGGTCCAGGCGGTGCCCAGTTGATGAACATTCGCTTTGGTAATTTCACCAAGGGGGCTATGCCGGATGCCGCGGGTGTCGCCGTGATAGCTGGGCCAGTCATACGTACTGGTGACTTCCCGGTAGCGTCCTTCACTGGCACGACGCAGCAGATGAATGCGGCCGTTATTGTCGCGCAGCTGCAGATCGTAATAGCCCTCGCCGGTCACCACACCATCCAGTCGGGAGCCGTTATCCAGCGTTAATGTGCGACGATCCTCCAACGCTTGCGGATTGAAAGCACCGAAGGGCGCCACGGAACGCATGTAGCCGATCAATACATAAAGTTGTTCGTCACTGATGGTTACCGGCGGCATGCCCTTGGCCGGATTGCCAACGCGCAGATAGGCGGCCAGGTCATCATCGGTCAGCGCGGAATAAGCCGCCACAATGGAGGGACCATATTCGCCGCCATTGCCGTCACCACCGTGGCAGCGGGCACAGGTGAGATCGAACAGTTCATGGCCGTCTTCCAGGGTCTGGGCCATGGCCATGCCGGTGGCAGATAGTGACAGGGCAAAAGCCAGGGGGGCAAAAGCCCGGGGGGAAATGCGGACTGGTTTCATGCGAAGTGATCCCGAAGTTGTTTTTAATGGATGATACTAGCCGTAGTCAGGCGATGGCAGTTTTATCCTGATACCTGCCGGATAACATCGCAATCGCAAACACCAGCACGCTGGCAAAGGCAATGATACACGCCAGCATCACTACCGTTAGCTGGTAGGAGCCGGTGCTTTGCCGCACATAGCCGATGATACTGGAATTGATCAGTGAACTGATATTGCCGATCAGGTTGATCAGCACCACACCGTTGGCAGCCACGGCCTGAGACATGATCGATGTCGGTATGGTCCAGAAGGTACCCTGGGCGCCACCCAGGCCCACGCCGGTTAAATAAAGAAGCACGATCGCCAGGCCCTGCGACGGAACATAGGCACTGCCGAGCAGACACAACCCGCCGCCAATCGCTGATAGTGCCACGTGCCAGTGACGTTCCTGGGTTTTGTCGGAGTGGCGCGGCACCAGGATCAACCCGGTGGCCACGCCCAACCAGGGCAGGGCGGCAAGAAAGCCGATCTGGAATTCGGACAGGTCGGTCATCTCCTGCATGATCAGCGGCAGCCAGAACATGATGCCGTAGGAACCAAAGATCAGCGTGAACCATACACCTGCGGAGCACAGGATTCGTCCGTCAGTAAGTACTTCCTTGAACGAACCGGCGCTGGTTTTCTGCGTTTCAATCTCTTCCTGCTGCAGCGCATTGGCCAGCCACTGTTTTTCCTCCTCGTTCAGCCACGGCGCCTGCTGTGGCGCATGGGCAAAAATCTTCAGGGCGACAAAGGCCAGAATGATGCCGGGCACGCCCTCGATAAAAAACATCCAGCGCCAGGCCGACAGGCCAAAGGGGGTGTCCATGGAAAGCAACCAGCCGGACAGCGGGCCGCCGATGATCACCGAGGTGGGAATTGCCAGCATCGTCGTGGCAATGGCGCGGCCCCGGTATTTCTTCGGCACCCAGCAGCTGCACAGGAAAACGGCACCCGGGGCAAAGCCTGCCTCGGCAATCCCCAGGCAGAAGCGCAGGATATAAAGGTGCCAGATGTTCTGCACCAGCGACATGCAGGTGGCAGAGATCCCCCAGATCAGCACCACGGCAAATATCCAGCGCTGTGGCCCCAGGGCGCGCAGGGCTTTGGCGCTGGGAAACTGGAATATCAGGTAGCTGACAAAGAAGGTACTCACGGCATAACCGTACAGCTCGGCGGTAAGCCCAAGGTCGGCGTTCATCTGCAGGGCGGCGAAGCTGATGTTCACCCGGTCCAGCGAGTTGAGCACGGTGAGCACCATGATCGGCACGATCAGGCGGAAAATGATTTTGCGGCTGACAGTACTTTCCATGGTGTCCATCGGTTTGATCTCAGCTGAAGGTCAGCGGCACGGACAGCGCGCCGATTTCCGGGAAGCGGGTTACCTTGATGTCGCCCGCCAGCTCAAAGCCGTTACACCCGGTAAGGATTTCCTCCAGCGCGATACGCAGCTCCATCCGTGCCAGCGGCATGCCGGCACAGCGATGCGGTCCCAGGCCAAAGGCCAGGTGTTCGTTGATATTGGGGCGGTTGAGCTGGAAGGTATCGGCCTGCGGGAACACCGCCTCGTCACGATTGGCCGAGCAGTAGTTCAACGCAATGGGTTCGCCTTCCGGTATGGTGATGCCGCCCACGGTCACCTCTTTATTGGCAGTGCGGGCAAAGCCACGATATGGGGTATACAGCCGCAGGAATTCCTCCAGTGCGGCAGGAATCTGTTCCGGGTGGTCACGCAGTTGCTGCTGCAGGGCCTGGTCGCGGCACAGGTGAATGCAGATGCTGCCAATAATCACCGTTGGCGCAATAATGCCTACCACCAGCACCTGGCGGATGGTGCCCAGGATCATGTCTTCCGGCAGCGGGTTGCCTTCATCATCGCGGGCCAGCAGCAGGGCGCTGGTGGCATCAGTAGCAGGGTCAAGCAGGTTGGCCTTGCGCTGGTCGATCACATATTGCGCAATCTCGTACAGTTTCAGGCTGGTTTCCCTGACCATCTCGTCTTCAAAGTTCTGTACTGCAAAGTTGTAGGCGCGGGCGATGGTGCGCAGGTCGTCCAGGCGATCCTTCGGCATGTTCATCCATTCGGCAAACACAAAGATAGAGAAATAGCTGGTGAAGTCCTCGCAGATATCCGCCTTGCCCCGTTCAAACAGCGGCTTGAGCAGGCCTCTGGCATGTTCGCGCACGGCCGGTTCCAGCGCCTTCATGCGCTGGGGCCGGAACAGCGGATTCAGGGCACGGCGATAGGGCGTGTGCGCCGGAGGATCCAGATGCAGGGGAGGCCGGCGGCCGGTAAAGGCCAGTTTGGGCACCACGTTCTGGATCGAGGTGATATAGGTGTCGCTGTCCTTAAGGGCGTTGAGCACGTCGTCATAGCGCATGAAGGCCCAGAACCCGTTCCAGGCCTGGCTGTGCGCCACCGGGCAGCGGTTGCGCAGGTCTTCGTAGACGGCATAAGGGCTGTCAAAGGTTTCGGGGGCTTGCGGGTCGAAATCGTGAGGGCCTTCGGATTTGATCATGGGTTTTCGCTTGTTGTTTTTATGATGGCGGGCTCGCAGATGGCTTGCTTCTATTTATAGCTTCTTCTTATTGTTTCAGCGCACCATTAAATCGAAAAAGCAGGGAAAGTGTCCAGTTCCGTCATGGTTCCTGCGGCATCAGGCTCCGGAAACCGCGAGATGCCAGTACCAGGGTAGAGGTCGGACGGCTGAGTCCGCCTTTTGAGTACTGAATGACAAAAATGCCGGGTAAAGACTGGAAAACTGTTGGTGAAATCTCCCTAACCGGTTGATATATAACAATTAATCAGGAATAGAGTCTTTGGCTGAAAAGTGTGACGCAGATCACGTTTTCAAAAGTCAGGAGTTTTTCCTGTCCGTTTGGGTTTTTATTTATTGGGGTATTTCACGGAATCCCAGAAAATTCGCCCAACTCGGATAGCGCTGGTTGTGCATGGATAGCGGCGGGGATCAGGGTCATAACTAAAAAATAAAAATGGGTAGTTCCATTAATATGTTGGAGGCGGGTATGAGTCATACTTCTTTATTCAGGCGATGTTCGGGGGGGGCTGGCATTGCTGGCGTCTCTGGTCGCTGTCAATGCGAGTGCACAAGACAATTTATTATCAAACGGTGATTTTGAAGGTATCAGCTCTCTCGCTGGCTTCTGGGCACCGACAGCCGACGTCTGGGGTACGGAAAGTGGCGCACTGACGCCAGGATTTACACCAGGCAATCAGGTTCTGCAAATAAACCATGCCTGTGGTGGCGGTGCCGCCCAGACCCATCAGATGGTTGAAGGCCCATTTCTGGCAGGGTCAGAAGTGACTTTTACCGCCAAATTCAACGGTATTAATCCCAGTTACAATTCCTTTGCCATCAGTATCTCGACACGAGACAGCATTTCCACCGGAGATCTCGTTCGTACTGATACCAACTTCACTGTTGACGCCAATCCTTTCACCTGGGAGACATTCTCAGTCACCACGGTATTGGCAAGTGATACCAATGTGCTGTCTGCCGAACTGGTAGGCTGGCAGGATTCAAATGGATCGAAGTATGGCATCGCCCTGGCCCAGGTCGATGATGCCGTGTTGACTGTAACACCTCCTGCGCCACCTCCCGGCCATATCAACTGGGCTGATTGGCAAAACGCTGCCACTCAAGGTGCAGTGGGTACGATCACCACTCAAACAGACCAGGTTGTCGTTAACTATGTGAATACCAATGGTTATGCCTTTGCCCAGCTTGGCAACGATGCCGCAGATTATTGGACGGATCAAAGTCGCGTCAGGAATGCTGCGACTTCAACATTCACCAGTGAGGGTGTCACCAATATTCCGACCAACACCGATATTATCGGCCTGCGCTATGCCGGGACCCAGACGCTGCAGTTTGACAAAACCGTGGCCAACCTGGTGTTTGCCTATGTGAGCCTGAATGGCAATGGCTACGCCTTTGACCAGGATTTCGAGATTCTCAGCTATGGCCATCCGGAAGACGGTAACAGCTGTGGTTACTGGGGATGCGGCACGTCGCACAAAGAAGTGGTTGATCTGGGTAATGGCGTAGTCGAATACCGTCTGCTGGGTACCGGTGAGCCTCATGGCACCATCCGCTTCCTGGGCGCATTCGATACCATCAGCTGGAGAAGCATGACCGATGAATGGTGGAACGGCTTCACTGTCGGTATTCAGGGCACGGCTACCGAAGTAACCACCGACACCGATGGTGATGGCATACTGGATACGGTGGATAACTGTCCGGTAATCCCGAATGGTGATCAGGATGACTTCGACTTTGACGGCCTTGGCGACGTCTGCGATCCGGATATCGATGGTGATGGCGTCCTGAATGACATTGATGCTTACCCTATGATCCAACTCGTTGGTTGCCAGATGCTGACGGTGACGGTGTCAACGATGATGTTGATAACTGCCCGATGGTTGCCAATGCTGACCAGGCTGATAACGACCTTGATGGCATCGGTGATGTCTGTGATCCCGATGACGACAATGACGGCCTGAGCGATGAAGACGAAGCCGCTGCCGGTACTGATCCATTCAACCCGGACACCGACGGTGACGGCCAGGGTGATGCGACAGATCCTTATCCGCTGGACTTCGACAACGACGGCATTCCTGCTGAACTGGATAACTGCCCGGTAGACACCAATGCTGACCAGGCCGATTTTGATTCAGACGGCGCTGGCGATGTCTGCGATCCGGATGACGATAATGACGGCGTGCTGGATGAAAATGATGCAGAGAACAAGCTGATTTCCGGCACTGTCATCATTGAAGGCAATGATTCCGGTGTAGCGGATCGTCCGGATGCCAACGGCGTGGCCCTGAGCTCACTGGTTGAAGCCCAGTCTGTACTTTGCGGTACTGACGTCAGAAACCACGGCGCCTATGTCAGCTGCATGGCCCACTTCCTGGAAGACCTGGAAGAAAGTGGTCTGATCACGGATGACGAGAAAGATGCTCTGCAGAGTGCTGCTGCCCGTACGTCTATCGGCAAGAAAGAAAAAGGTGAAAAGAAAGACAAGGAAGATAAAGCCGATAAAGAAGACAAGGAAGATAAGGCCGATAAAGAAGACGATGACAAGGATGACGAAGATGAAGACGACGACAAGGATGACGACGATAACAAAAAAGGCAAGAGCGAAGGTAAAAAAGGCAAAAAGAGCAAATAATCGCTTTAGCACTTTTAAGTCACCAGAAAAAGCCGGAGCATGCTCCGGCTTTTTTTTGGGCGTTACAAAACCCAGATGATGTAATCATCCCCAGGGTATTTCCAACCCCGCCAAATCCGGGCATTATTGAGCCCTTATCAAGATGAATCACCGGGCCGGCCTATGGACAGCACACACAGCAGTGACTCATTTACTTCAGCTGCAGCGCTGAACCGGCGCTGTTTCCTGAAGGTCAGCACCATGGCCGGCGCGGGCTTCTCCCTGGCCTCGTATTTCCAGCCTTCGGATGCCAGGGCGGCAGACTTTGCCGGCCTTGAGTATCAGGGCAACCCGGACCAGCTCGAACTCAACGCCTTCGTTGAAATCGGTATCGATGGCGCCATCACCCTCTACGCCCATTGCCCGGAGAAGGGCCAGGGCATCAAGACCTCACTGCCCATGGTCGTTGCCGACGAACTGGGCGCCGACTGGAACCATGTCACCGTGGTGCGCGCCCCCTTCAACGAGGCCCGCTACGGCACGCAGCGTGCCGGGGGCTCCACCTCCACGCCAAGAGAGTTCGACCCCATGCGCCGCGCCGGTGCCGCTGCCCGCACCATGTTGATTGGCGCAGCGGCCAGGCGGTTGTCTGTGGATCCGTCCCTGCTTTACACGGAAAACAGCCGCGTGATTCACCGCACCAACGGTGCCAGCCTGACCTTTGCCGAGCTGGCCCTGGATGCCGCCACGCAGCCCATCCCGGATGTGGACACCCTGGTGTTCAAGCCCAGAGCCGAATACACCATCATCGGCACCCGCGTGCCCGATGCGGATATTGACACCATCGTCACCGGCCAGCCCCTGTACGGCTCGGACCTGCAACTGCCAAACATGCTCTACGCCGTGTACGAGAAATGCCCTGCCACCTACGGTAGAGTGGTGTCCGCCAACCTCGACCACATCAAGTCCCTGCCCGGCATCGTCGATGCCTTTCTTGTCGAGGGCAATGACAATGTCGGCGAACTGCTGGACGGCGTGGCCATTGTCGCCCGGTCCACCTGGCAGGCTTTCAAGGCAAGGCAGCAATTGCAGGTACAGTGGGATACCTCGCAGGCCTCCAAAGACGATGACCGCGCACTCTTCGCCCGTATGCAGGACATCGCCAGCGCAACCTGGCCAACCGACAACGAAATCACCGCCTCCGGCGATGTTGAAAGCCAATTCGACAGCGAGCTGACCACCACCGTCACCAGCACCTACCAGTTTCCCTATCTCTCCCACGCCGTCATGGAGCCCATGAACTGCACCGCGCACTACCATGCCGACACCAACAGCCTCGAGATTTGGGCGCCGACCCGCCAGCCGCAACTGACGGTGGCGTCCATGGGCAACGTGTTCGGCATTCCGGCAAAAAACGTCCGCCTGCACATGATGCGCATGGGCGGCTCGTTTGGCCGCCGCCGCGTTCAGGACTATTCCTGCGAGGCCGTTGCCATCGCCCGCCGTTTCAACGT
>Ga0181587_10001133_pt1 | contig 22357 bp, 19 predicted proteins | sample 071ome_27_FD_132463 | JGI IMG/M metagenome (GOLD analysis project Ga0181587, IMG submission 132463) | Coastal salt marsh microbial communities from the Groves Creek Marsh, Skidaway Island, Georgia - 071409AT metaG (megahit assembly) | ecosystem: Environmental > Aquatic > Marine > Intertidal... | reverse complement strand
TCTGGCCGTCATCGCCGTGACAGAGGTGCGTGAGGCCGGCGCGTACACCTTCGAGGATCTCCGGGGACAGCTCGCTGCCCAACTCCAGCAGGAACGGCAGATCGAGCGCATCATCGAAGAACTCCGAGCGCGCACGTACATCGACATCCGCATGTAGGTGGGCGTCCGCCTCGCACTCACGCCGGGTGACCCGCGCGGAATCGGACCCGAGGTCGCTCGCCGTGGTCTCGAGCATCTTCGTGGAGCGCGCCCGGATCTCGACGTCGTGGTCTTCGGCCCCGTTGGCCACGCCTCCCCCGAGTTCCTCGAGACAATCCAGGCGCAGGGGCTCAGCCGCGCGAACGACGATGCGTGGGCCGGGGAGGTCGCCGGCGCATCGATCGAACGGGCGGTCGAGGCCGCACTCCGCGGCGAGGTGCACGGGATCGTCACGGCTCCGCTGCACAAACCCTCTCTGCATGAAAGCGGACGGATCTTTCCCGGCCAGACGGAAATGCTCGCCGAGTTGGCCGGCGTCCGTCGGGTCGGCATGCTGATGGCCGCCGAGCGCACCCGCCTGGAGGCGCCGCTGCGTGTTCTGCTCGGTACGACGCATCTGCCCCTTCGTGAGGTGGCCGACGCACTGACTACCGATGTACTCATCAATCAGACGACACTGCTTCACGAGGCTCTCAAGACGGACTGGGGTCTCACCGCGCCCCGCATCGGTCTCTGCGCGCTGAACCCGCATGCCTCTGACGGGGGTCTCTTCGGGAACGAGGAGGAGCGCATCTATGGCCCGGCGATGAAGGCCCTGAGCGCCGCCGGCGTCGAGGCGAGCGGCCCCCTCCCCGCCGACACCGTCTTCAGTCGAGCGATCGCCGGCGAGTTCGACGCCGTCGTTGCCCCGTACCACGATGTGGGCATGGCCGCCTTCAAGACCGTTTCGTTCGGCACTGGCGTCAACGTGACGCTCGGACTGCCGTTCGTGCGGACCTCTCCCGATCACGGTACGGCCTTCGATATCGCGGGTTCGGGCGTCGCCGACGACTCGTCGATGATCGAGGCACTCTCGCTGGCTCACCACCTCGCGAACACACGCTTTGACACCTCTTCTGCCTATGTCTAACCTTGTCTCCCGGAGCAAGGTTTCGCCCCGCGTCCACCTGGTCCGGTGATCAAACTCACTCACGTATCGAAAGAGTATCCGAAGCGCGGGTACGCCCTCCACGACGTCTCCTTCCATCTCAGGAAGGGTGAGTTCGCCTTCCTGACCGGACATTCCGGGTCAGGGAAGTCGACGACGATGCGTTTGATCCACATGGCCGACCGGCCCACCGACGGAGAGGTTCGGGTCAGTGGTTTCTCGTCCGCGCGCGTCACGCAACGGGACCTCTGGAAGGTCCGAAGACGCGTAGGCATGGTCTTCCAGGACTTCCGGCTTCTTCCTGGTCGTAGCACGCTCGAGAACGTGTCGTTCGCTCTCGAGGTCACCGGGACACCGCACAAGGCGATCCAGGCGAGGGCGAACCGGCTGCTATCGCAGGTCGGGCTCGCGACCAAGGCGGGCGCCCTGGTCGAAGAGCTCTCGGGTGGTGAGCGTCAGCGCGTTGCCATCGCCCGGGCGCTGGTGAACGACCCCTACGTTCTGCTCGCGGACGAGCCGACCGGAAATCTCGACGATCGGGCCACCCGGGGGATCATGGAGCTCTTCTGGGATATCAACGCCAAGGGGATGGCCGTGCTGATGGCAACGCACGACATGGAGCTCATTCGGCGCCACCCCCACGCCCGTCTCTTCGAGCTCGACCAGGGCAAGCTGGTGTACGACTCAGCCAGCACCGACTCGGAGACCTCGTGATGTACGCGATCCGTGAGGCGATCGCGGCGTTCCGGCGGGCGCCGATGCTTATGGGCCTGTCGGCGGGCATGGTGGGGCTGGCACTCTTCGTCGTCGGGCTTTTCTCACTGGCGACCTACAATCTGCGGATCGCGCTTTCCGCCATCGAGGAGCGTGTCGAGGTCGTCGTATACCTGCGCGACGATGCGCGGCAGAGCGAGATCGACACTCTCCTCGTCGAGCTGGCCGCGTTCGAGGAGGTCTCCCGGGTCAACTACGTCTCGAAGCGTGATGCGCTGGAGCGGGCGCAGCGCGACCTCCCCGAGTTCGGACAGCTGTTCATCGAATCGGAGGTGAACCCGCTCCCGCAGTCTCTCGAGGTCGAGTTGAGGCCGGGCAATCGAACCCCCGACGTCGTCGAGCGCGTGGCGGGCTCGGCGCGCAACTACCCGTTCGTGGAAGACGCGCTGTACGGCGAAGAGTGGGTCGACCGACTCTTCTCGCTGCGAAGAATCGGATTCGCCAGCACCGCCGTGCTCGGGGTCGCATTCGCGATGGTGGCCGCACTGATCATCGGTACGGCGCTGCGGATCGCCATCTTCGCGCGGCGGGACGAGATCTATATCATGCGGCTGGTCGGGGCCCGGAACAGCTTCATTCGACGGCCGTTCCTCCTGGAAGGGGCCCTCGCGGGACTCGCGGGCGCCGTCCTCGCAGTCGGACTCACGTACGCGACCTACCGTGGCGTCTACGCATATCTCTTCGAGGTGGCCTGGATCCCGGGAAGCTGGATCGGCATCGGTCTGGTAGCGGGGGCGCTGTTCGGCGCAGCGTCAAGCGCCGTCGCGATCCGACGCCACCTGAGGGAAGTCTGATGCCGAGGGCCGGCCTCTTCGCCCTCTCTCTGGTCACGCTGCTTCTTCCCGCGGCCGTCTTCGCGCAGGATCCGGACATCAATCGAGAGATTCTGCAAAGTCAGCGACGACTCGAGCAGATCCGGGAAGAGAGGAACCGGCTCCAGCGGGACCTCGGCGACGTGCGGAACCGAGTCCGCGATGCGTCGGCGGAGCTCGCCAATGTGGAGCGGAGGCTCAGCGCCACCCGGTCCGTCCTGGCTGAAGTCGAGTTCCAGTCCGAGGCGACTGCCGACCAGGTCGGCCAGACGACACGTGACCTCGTCATGTCGCAGGAGAGACTCGCCACGAGCGAGGCCGTTCTCTTCCGTCGACTTCGGGACATCTACAAGATGGGCCCGATGCACACCGTTCAGGTCCTGCTCGGCGCGCGTTCCTTCACGGACTTGTTGAACCGATACCGATACCTCCAGCGCATCGCCGCCTTCGATCGCGCACTCGTCGAGCGTGTACGATCGCTGGAGGCCGAGTTGGTGGACCAGAACGACGCCCTGCGACAGCGGATGGCGCTCCTCGGTTCGCTCCGTCAGGATCGCCTCACCGAGGTGGCTCAACTGCGGTCCGTGGAGCGCGAGCATCAGACGGCGATTCAGCAGTACCGGGCCCGGGAGCAGACGGCATCGTCACGTATCGTCGAGCTCGACGCGGACGAAGATCGGATGACGACCCTGATCAACGCGCTGGAGGAGCGCCGACGGGAGCTCGAAGCCCGCGGTTCGGCTACGATCTCCGCGGAGGACGCGGGGTCCCTCGATTGGCCGCTGGAGGGTAACCTCATCTACGAGTTCGGACGGGATCAGCGACCGAACGGAACCGTGATCCGCTGGAACGGGATCGGAATCGCCGCCCGCACCGGCACCCCCGTCATGGCGGTGAAGGCCGGCGTCGTAGCGTACGCGGGCCCGTTCGAAGGGTACGGCCCCACGGTCATGCTGTCCCACGGAAACGGCTTCTATACGCTCTACCTCTACCTCGAGGACATCGGAGTCGTCGAGGGTCGCGAGGTCGCGGCCGGTCAGGTCGTAGGGACCGTCGGGGGTGCCGATACCCCGGAGGGGCCCCATCTCGAATTCCAGATTCGTGCGCCACTGGACGGCACGTCCCCGCAGGCTCAGGACCCGCTCCTCTGGCTGCGGGGCCGCTGAGGTCCGGGATGGGTCTGCACGATCTGGTCGGCCACGATGAGCTTCGCGCGTCCCTCGTTCGAGCCCACGCGTCGGGGACATTGCCCGCCGCTCTCCTGCTCCACGGACCGCGCGGCGTCGGCAAACAGCGGCTCGCGCTGTGGATCGCGCAGCTGAGCGTCTGTTCGACGCCGACACCGGAAGGGCCGTGCGAATCGTGTGGGCCGTGTCGCATGACGCGCTCACTCGAACATCCCGACGTTCACTGGTATTTCCCCCTGCCCCGTCCGAAGGCATCGAGCAAGCAGAAGCTGGCCGAGGCCCTCGAGGCCGCGCGGTTCCAGGAATTGGCCGATCTGCGATCCGCCAGCCTCGTCCCCAGCTGGTCGGACGACGTCCGCGGTCTCTACCTGGGTACGATCACGAATCTGCGCGGTCACGCGGCGAAGCGACCGACGATGGCCGCGGGTCCAGTCTTCATCGTCGGGCAAGCCGAGCTTCTCGTCCCACAGGAAGCCAGCCCTGAGGCCGCCAACGCACTCCTCAAACTCCTCGAGGAGCCCCCCGGGCAGGCACGCTTTCTCCTCACGAGTAGTGAGCCGGGAATGCTCCTTCCCACCATTCGCTCCCGGACGGTGCCCGTGCACGTTCCCGCGCTGCCCCGGGAAGCCGTTCACGCCTTCCTTCAAGAGCATTTCGAGCTCGAAGAGAAGACGACTGCGTGGGCAGCCCATCTGAGCCAGGGATCTCCCGGCCGAGCCATGGCCTTCCTCCCGGACGATGGTGACCCGGGCCCGCTCGAATCACTGCGTCGAAGGGCCTTCGAGATCGTGACCGGGGCGACGGCGTCCCGGCCGGCCGAGGGCTATCGGCTTGCCGCATCGTTTCCGCCGTCACGAGCCAGGCAGCTGATCGACCTCTTCACGTTCGTGGAGGAGTGGCTTCGTGATCTTGCGGCGGCCGCCGCCGGCGCAGACGAGCTGGTCATCAACTACGATGCGCTCAGCCGGCTGAAAAAACACGCCGACTCCTCCGGTATCGTGCCTTCGAGACTCCCCGACGCCTTCCCCGCGGTCGAGCGGGCGAGAGAGCTGGCTCGGGGGAATGTGAATCCACAACTGGTGGTAAGCGGACTCATGCGTGACCTTCGCCGAGTCATCCTCGACACGCCCTCCCCCTCCCTCCCAGGAGCCGGCCGATGACCGAGCGCCCCGACGGTCTCACCCATCTCGATGCCGAGGGTCGCGCGCAGATGGTGGATGTGACGAAGAAGGACGATACCCGACGCACGGCAGTCGCCGAGGGTCGGATCGTCATGGACGCCGACACTCTGTCCCGGATCCTGGATGGCCGCACCGAGAAGGGCGACCCCATTCAGGTCGCTCAGCTGGCCGGAATCATGGCCGGCAAGAAGACGGCGGATCTGATCCCCCTCTGTCACGCGCTGCCAGGCGCTTCCGTCGAGGTCGTCGTCGACGTCGACCCCGCGCTCCCGGGCCTCCGAGCACGTGCGACAGCAACGTACCGCGGCAAGACCGGCGTCGAGATGGAAGCCCTCACGGCGGTCAGCGTGACCCTGCTCACCGTCTACGACATGGTGAAGGCAGTCGACCGCGGCATGCAGATCGAAGGTATCCGTCTCTTGAGCAAGGACGGCGGCGCATCGGGGAACTGGAGCGCTTCCAGAGGCTGACCCGGTCCCAGCCGCCTCGGCATGCGCGCCAGGGAGACCCAACCAGAGAGCCCGTTGGGGCTTTCCCCTTCCTAGCGGGTCAGAAGGATGGGTACGGTGAGGGTGGCTCCGACACTCAGGTAGCGCGGTCGTACGTCGGGATTCGCCGCCTGCAGGTCCCGAATCGAGACCCCGTATCGACGAGCGATATGCGACAGCGTTTCTCCCTGCTGGACGGCATGCTCGACGACCGTCATTCGCTCACCCGCCGGGATCGCAGCGTAATTGGCGGCGAAGACCTCGGCCTGTCCTTCTGGTACCCGGAGTTCGTAGGCTCGCCCGGGCGGGGTGAAGCCTCGGTACAGTTCCGGATTCAGCCGCCGGATCTCCTCCTCGTCCGTCTCCGCAGCCCGCGCGAGCACGTCGAACGTCGTCGCTTCGGGCACCTGTACCGCCGCGTAACGGAAGGGTGGATCGGGAGGAGGGGACTCGTATCCGTACGCTCCCGGGTCCTGCACGACCACAATCGCCGCAATCAGCTTCGGTACGAAGTCCCTCGTTTCCCTCGGCCAGTGCTGGCGAAGTGCCCAGAACACGGAGTCCGAGGGCTGCGCCATCGGCGCGTGCTGTCGCAGAATCCGCTGGGCGCGGGTCGGCCCCCCGTTGTACGCAGCAAGAGCGAGGAACCACGATTCGAATCGCCGGTGAAGCGCGGAGAGGTAGTCCGCGGCCGCCACGGTCGACTTGAACGGATTTCGCCGCTCGTCGACGAAGGCCTCCACGCGCATCCCGTGTGCACGGGCCGTGACCGACATGAACTGCCACAGACCCACCGCGCTGGCGTGGCTCTGCGCTTCTGGGCTGTACCCGCTTTCGATCAGAGGCAGATATCTCAGCGACGCCGGCAGACCTCGCTCCATCAGGGCCGAGTCCACCGTCTGCTCGAAGGCGCCCATACGCCTCAGGAAATCGGGGAACCATGGCTTCGCCGCGTTCTCCCAGTAGTCGACCCATCCCGCGACCGCGGCTTGGAATTCCGGGTCGCGCAGCATCGGTGAAGCCAGGAGCTCGTCGACCTGATCCTCCCCCTCCGGAGGCTCAAGATACGCGACGTGCAGGGGCTCGAGAAACGGCAGGCCGACACCCACATCCACCGCGGGATCAGCGACGGGCAACGGCGCCACGCGGGCGGCTTCCTGCCGCGGAATGAGCGTACATCCGGTGCCAGCAACGACCACCAGCAGCACCGATCCGGCGGCCCGGGGACGAAATGCGGCGACGGCAATCATACGGTCATGTCCGCGCGGCTATCCGTGGTAGTTCGGGGCCTCGCGCGTGATGGTGACATCGTGGGGATGCGACTCACGAAGCCCGCCCATCGTCACGCGGTTGAAGCGGGTCTGGGTCCGAAGCTCCTCGATCGAACCGACCCCGCAATACCCCATCCCCGCCCGAAGCCCGCCGACCAACTGGTAGATCGTATCCGAGACCGGGCCCTTGTACGGAACCCGTGCCTCGATCCCTTCAGGCACGAGCTTCCGCTTTTCCTCCGAGGCGTCCTGGAAGTAGCGATCGGCGGACCCCTCCTCCATCGCCGAAAGTGAACCCATGCCGCGCACCGTCTTGAAACGTCGGCCTTCCAGCAGGAAGGTCTCGCCCGGGGACTCGTCGGTTCCCGCGAACATCGACCCCATCATCACACTGTGCGCCCCCGCTGCGAGCGCCTTCACGACGTCACCGGAATATCGGATGCCGCCATCCGCGATGATCGGGACCGATCCGTCGGCTCCCGCCACGGCGTCCATGATCGCACTCAGCTGGGGCAGCCCCACCCCGGTGACGACGCGCGTCGTGCAGATGGACCCCGGCCCCACGCCGACCTTCACGGCATCGACACCGCGATCCACCAGTGCCTTGGCCCCCTCTACGGTACCGACATTCCCACCGACGATCTGAACGTCGGGGAAGCGCTCCCGGACACGCGCCACTGCCTGCAGAACCCCCTCTGAGTGGCCATGGGCCGTATCGACCACGATCACATCGACGCCGGCCTCCACCAGCATCTGAGCGCGGTCGAGGTCGGCGGCGGACGCGCCGATCGCCGCACCCGCACGAAGGCGTCCGTGCTCGTCCTTGCAAGCTCCGGGATACCGCCGGCGCTTGAAGATGTCCTTGACCGTGATCAGCCCCTTCAGGCTGCCATCGTCGTCGACCACCGGGAGCTTCTCGATCCGGTGCTGATGGAGGATCTCCTGAGCCTGATCGAGCGTGGTTCCGACGGGGACCGTAACGAGGTCCTCGGACGTCATCACGTCCGAAATCGACTTCGTCAGATCGGTTTCGAATTGGAGATCCCGGTTCGTGATGATCCCCACGAGCCGCCCGTCGTCCTCGACGATGGGCACACCGCTGATCGAGAAGCGCGCCATCAGGTCATGGGCGTCCTGGAGCGAGCCGGCGCGCTGAAGCGTGATGGGGTTGAGAATCATCCCGCTCTCCGATCGCTTCACCCGGTCGACTTCTTCCGCCTGCCTTTCAGGCGACAGGTTCTTGTGGATGATCCCGAGGCCACCCTCACGGGCCATCTGAATGGCCATCGCCGACTCCGTGACGGTGTCCATCGCCGCGGCGAGCAGTGGAATCCGCAGTTCGATTCCCCGGGTCACGCGGGTAGATACGTCGGTGTCCTTAGGATGCACGAGAGAGTGGCCCGGAATCAGAAGGACGTCGTCGAAGGTGAGGGCTTCCTTGACGATACGGCCGCCCGCAGAGGCGTCGGTCATGGGCGATTCGACCTTTCGGAAAAAGCGAACGCCCGCCTGCAGTTGCCCGGGCGAACGGGCCTCGCAGAGCGGGCGAAAACATGCTCAGAGTGAGCCTTCGATGGTTCCATCCGGGACGATAGACGGACTCACCTGCATCGTCAACGCCACCCAACGGGGCCCCGGCCGGCCCGACTGGCCATGACCCGTCCGCACGCCCCCGCCGCCGCCTTCACGGGCACAAGCGCTCAGTTTCCGGTCGGGTCCTCTCCCATCGCAGCCCCGGAGTCGACGCCCGTCTCACCGGGCGTCGAGGCTCCCGTGGGTCCGGTCGTTCCTCGTCGCTTGCGTGGATCAGCCTCGATGCGCTGAGTTCCGTCTGCATCCTCGACGCTTTCGCCGTCGGTCGTCTCGATGGCGGTGTTCAGTTCATTGAGGATCTGCCGACCCGCCGAGGACACACCGGACAGCACGCGGTCGGCCGCAGAGATCAGCTGAAACGCCTCGCGGATGGTGCTCGGGCTGACCGCCCGGCTCCGTAGCTTGTCTTCGAGCCCCTCGGCGAACTTCTGAAGTCCCGACGCCTCCAGGTCGACCTGCCCGGCGTATTTCGACTCCAGAAACTCGATGTAATCGAGGACCTGATAGATCTGCTCGTCCGGTAGACTCTCGATCTTCCGGATCAGTCGCTGGCGTAGGACGTCGTGCATGGTCGATGACGCTGGTGCGAGGCATTTGGGTAAGTCTAACCGGGCGAAGTAGGCCCGAAAGGCCCTACGAGTCCAGCTGCCCGATGGTTCAAGCGACGCGGACGTCTTGCCACATTCACCAATCCGGATAAGCTCCTGCCATGTCTTTCCTTCCGCTCCGCCCCGTCCCCGTCGCAGACGGCGCTGCATCCCTTTACGACGATTGGCTCGCCTGGCTGAAGGAGTCTTTGGACAACCCGGCGTGCGACCGAAACGAGCTCTGCCGGACCATCCTCACGGATATCTACTATCCGAATCTCAGCGCCTCCGGCGCCGCAGGGCTGTCGCACACGAGCCAGGTGGCTCTGGCTCAGATGGACCCCCGGAATGTGACGCTCGAGCCGGAGTACTACGAAGAGATCGACCTCGCCCGCTACGAGCCTCGCAAGCCGTTGCTCTGGCTGTGGGAAATGTTCGATCGGAGCGCCCTCGGCGAGAACATAGAGCTCGGCATCCGCTTTCGACGGGTCCTGGCCAGGCACGTGTTTGGGTCATGCGGCCGGAACTTCAAGGCCTTCACCCACGTGCGAGTCTCGTTCGGATACAACCTCGAGGTCGGCGACGGGGTGGTCATCCATCGGCACGTTCTGCTGGACGACCGGGGCGGAATCGAAATCGGTAACGGCTCGTCCGTCTCGGATTTCGCCAACGTCTACTCACACTCCCACAACATCGTCGACGGACGCATCGTGTACCTGCCCCGGACCGTGATCGGGTCAGGCGTGCGCATCACCTACCACGCGACGGTCCTCGCCGGCGCACACGTCGCCGACGATTCGATGGTCGGCGCGGGTTCGATGCTCACTCGGAGCACCGAACCTCACTGGGTCTACGTCGGCGTGCCGGCTCGGAAGATCAAGGAGAAGTCGGCGGAAGAGCGCGCTGCGAAAGCACCTCCCTCCGTCGACCCCTTCGCCGAAGACTGAGGGCTATCCTTCCTCTTCTTCGTGCATCTCCTGCAGCTTCTTCACGACCGCAGGGTCGGCGAGCGTCGTCGTGTCGCCGACAGCTCGACCCTCGGCGATGTCCCGCAGGAGACGGCGCATGATCTTCCCGGATCGGGTCTTCGGCAGGTCCGCCGTGAACACGACCAACTCCGGCTTGGCGATCGCGCCGATCTTGGCCCCGACGTGATCCCGAAGCTCTGACATCAGGTCGTCGCTGCCGTCTATGCCCTCCTTCAGCGTCACGAACGCGGCGATCGACTCCCCCTTGATCTCGTGAGCCTTGCCCACGACGGCAGACTCGACCACGGACGGGTGATCCACCAGAGCGCTCTCGACCTCCATCGTTCCGATCCGGTGGCCCGCCACGTTCAGCACATCGTCGACACGCCCCAGAATCCACAGGTATCCGTCCTCGTCGATCTTCGCCCCGTCGCCCGGGAAGTACACGTTCGGCCACTTCGACCAGTAGGTGTCCCGGAACCGCTGCTCGTCGCCCCAGACCGTACGGAGCATCGACGGCCACGGCGTGGTGATGGCGAGATACCCGGCCGTAGTGTCTTCGCCCCCCTCGTCCCGGATCGCGGCCTGAATCCCGGGGAAGGCTCTCGTGGCCGTGCCGGGCTTGGTCTCGGTCAGACCGGGGAGCGGCGTGATCATGATCGCGCCTGTCTCCGTCTGCCACCACGTGTCGACGATCGGGCACCGCTCCCCGCCGATCACCTCGTGATACCACATCCACGCCTCGGGGTTGATCGGCTCTCCGACCGTCCCCAGCAAGCGTAACGAGGAGAGGTCCGATGCTTCCGGCCACGCCTCCCCCCAGCGCATGAACGCCCGGATCGCGGTCGGGGCCGTGTAGAAGATCGTCACCCCGTACTTTTCGCACAGCTGCCAGAAGCGCCCACGATCCGGCGTGTCGGGTGCCCCCTCATACATGACTACCTGGGCACAGTTCGCGAGCGGGCCGTAGACGATGTAGCTGTGCCCCGTGATCCATCCCACGTCGGCGGTACACCAGTAGACGTCGTCGTCCTTGAGGTCGAAGACGGCCTTCGTGGTCGCATACGCCTGAGTCAGATATCCGCCCGTCGTATGCACGACGCCTTTCGGTTTCCCCGTGGTACCCGACGTGTAGAGGATGAAGAGCGTGTCCTCAGCGTCCATCTGAGCGGCGGGACAGTCGCTCGACGCCTCAGCCATCAGGTCGTGATACCAGTGATCCCGTCCATCCTTCATGGTGACCGGGGTCTGGGACGTCAGTTCACCCCCGCGCGCGACCACCACGACGTGTTCGATCGTGGGGGAGTGCTCCAGGGCGACGTCGGCGTTGGTCTTCAGCGGGACGACGGACCCACGGCGCCACCCTCCGTCGGCCGTCACGAGCACCTTCGAGGCGGCATCATTGTTGCGATCGGCGAGCGAATCCGGACTGAACCCTCCGAAAACCACGGAGTGGACCGCCCCGATCCTGGTGCAGCCGAGCATCGCGATCGCGGCCTCCGGAATCATCGGCAGGTAGATGGTGACCCGATCACCCTTTTCCACGCCGAGTCCCCTCAGCGCGTTGGCGAACTTCGAGACCTCATGATGAAGCTCCGCATAGGTGTAGGTGCGGGTATCTCCGGGCTCACCCTCCCAGATGAGTGCGGTCCGGTCGCCACGGCCTGCCTCCACGTGCCGGTCGAGGCAGTTGTGGGCGACGTTGAGCTTCCCTCCGAGGAACCACTTCGCGTGCGGTGGCGTCCACTCGAGGACCGTGTGCCAGGGCTCGAACCAGTCGAGTTCACCAGCCCATTCGGCCCAGTACGCCTCGGGGTCCTCCAGGGCTCGGTCGTAGATCGACGGATCGTTGAGGTTCGCCTGCCCGGCGAAGGCGGCGGAGGGCGGAAAGCGGCGGTCCTCCTGCAGAAGGGCATCGAATTCGCCGGCGTCACTCATGCATCGTCCTCGTCGAAACAGGTCTGTGGTTCGGATGCGCCCAATGTGCACGTGGACCCTTCCCGAGCAAGCCACCGAGTCCGTTGGAGCGACGCACCGACATGGCTAGCTTATCAAGAATCATTCTTGATAAAGGATCATGGGAAGCTGCTGCGACGCTCAGGGAAGTGAGCCGGACCGCCTCGGCCTGCAGGTCACGTCAACGATCGTGGCGCTGCTTGCCACGCTCGCTGGCTGGCTGTCCCCGGAAGTCGGACTCCCGGCTCTGGCCCTTCCCTTGTTCCTCCTTGCCTACGTGTCGGCGGGGTGGGATGCCACGCTCCGGGCCGCGCGTGCACTGCGCTCGGGCGAACTCGACGTCGACGTTCTCATGCTCCTTGCGGCATTCGGAGCCGCGATCGTCGGGCACTGGCTCGAGGGCGCCGTTCTCCTCTTCCTCTTCTCCCTGGGTAATACGCTCGAGAGCTTCGCGTTCCGCAGAACGAGGCGCTCGATCGAAGCTCTGGTGGAGCTGAGCCCCGACGAGGCTATCCTCCTGGAGGGCTCGGAAGAGCGGACCGTGGCGGTGGAACGCCTGCAACCGGACGACGTGGTGCGCGTCCGCCCCGGTGACCGGATACCCGTCGATGGCACGGTGGTGGGGGGCGGATCCGCCGTGGACGAGTCCACACTCACCGGTGAGTCGGTCCCGGTGGACAAGCGCCCCGGAGACCCGGTCTTCGCCGGAACGCTGAACGAATCGGGCTCCCTGGACATCCGGATGACTCGCCCGGCCGACCAGACCGCCCTCGCACGCATCATTTCGATGGTGGAGGAAGCCCGTGAGTCGAGGGCGCCGACGCAGAGTTGGATCGAAGAAGTCGAGGGCCGCTACGCAGCCGGGGTGATCCTCGCCTCCGGCCTGGCGATCCTGATCCCGTGGACGTTGATGGGGTGGACCTTCGATGACGCCTTCTACCGGGCGATGACCCTGCTCGTGGTCGCCTCACCGTGCGCACTGGTCATCTCGATACCGGCGACCATCGTCTCGGCCGTCGCCAACGGAGCCCGCCACGGCATCCTCTTCAAGGGCGGGGCGCACATCGACGCATTGGCGGACGTGACGACGTTCGCGATGGACAAGACCGGAACCGTGACGGTCGGACATCCCGAGGTCATCGCGATCCGACCCACCGCAGGCGCGGCGGCCGAATCATCCGATCGACTCCTCTCCCTGGCCGCGGCGGCAGAGCACCGGTCCGAGCACCATCTCGCCGCCTCGATCCTTCGGGCGGCCGAGGCTCGTAGCCTCCCCATTGCAGAGCCGAAGGCGTTTCAATCGTTCGCCGGCGAAGGGGTGGAGGCTCATGTGGAGGGCAAGCGGGTTCGTGTGGGCAAATCCGCCTTCATTCAGGCCGGCGTGGCAAGATTCGACGAGTCGGTCGCCGAGGTACTCCGAGAGCAGCATCCGGCGGCCACCCTCGTCCACGTCGCGATCGATGGTGCTCATGCAGGCGGATTTGCGATTCAAGACCATCCCCGGGACGGTGCCCGAAGCGCCGTTGCCGCGCTTCGGGCAAGTGGTATAGAACGTGTGATGATGCTCACCGGCGATTCGGACGCAACGGCTCGGGCGGTCGGCCAGAGCGTGGGTATCGAGGAAATCCATGCGGCTCTCGCCCCGGACGAAAAGTCGCAGATTCTGAGGGGCGCCGATGGTCCGGGTGGCGTCGCGATGGTCGGGGACGGGGTCAATGACGCGCCGGCGCTGGCTGTCGCCGATGTCGGGATCGCGATCGGCGTCGCAGGAACGGACGTAGCGCTCGAGACGGCGGATGTGGTCGTCATGGGAGAAGACCTCTCCAACCTCGCCCACGCGGTCCGTCTCAGTCGTCGGACGCGGAGGATCGTCCGTCAGAACCTCGTGTTCGCCGTCAGCATGATGACGATCCTCGTCTTCGCCGCGCTCATGGGCTGGATCGGGCTCACAGTCGGCGTTATCGGGCACGAGGGATCGACCGTGGTCGTGGTCTTCAATGGACTCCGGCTCCTCTCGGACGGCAGGTCATGACGATGCGCCCGTTCAGAGCAGAGCCACTATCCAGTCACGCCGTCCTCCGTGTCCGCGAGCACGGTCAACTCCGGAGACCGCAGGATCTCCGAGAAACCGGCCACCACCCGGTCGAGCCACGTGACCAGTGCCGAGCGTCCCCCCTGGATCACCGATCGCGGAAGCCGCACCTTGAAACGAACCTCCGTATCCGCGTCCACGGCGGCGTCCTCCGCGTCATCCAGGCGGAAACGAAGGGACAGTGGGCGACGCTGCCCATGCTCGAGCTCCCGAGCCGAAAGACGGCTGAGAGCCGTCAACACCTCGCCCGAGTCCCCGATCGACCCCAGGGGTCTCAGGTCCACGACCAGGGCCACATTGCCGCTGACCCCGCGGCCGGTCTCGTCGAGATACACATCGACACTGGCGAAGTCGGGGCCGTCGGCCCGATGGAAGAACAGGTATGCGCTGCGCGTCGATTCGCCTTCCCAGCGCCCCTCGAACTGATGGCTCGTCGTCTTCTGGAGCCCCGAGAGAGACCACCCTGCCGCTTCGATCGCCTCTCTGAGGGCATCAATGAGCGGCTCGAGTGTCAGGAACGACGCGCTCATGATCGGCCGTCCCCGATCAGGGCGACGCCCAAGCCCCGCGGTACCGACGCTGCGATTGACACATTTTTGAGCGGATGTGTAACGTTGATCTCCAGAATCCGTCCCGACGGACGGTGAGTAGACGAATCCATATGTCCAGTCATTCCACGACAGACCTGCGCCTGAGAGAGGCCCTCGAGGGCAGTGGCCAGCGTTTCACCGAGCAGCGCGCGGCGGTCTTTCGCTACCTGGCGAACACCGACGTGCACCCGACAGCGGATGAGGTCTTCCTCGCGGTCCGAAAGGATCTCCCCGCGATTTCGCTGGCGACCGTGTACAAGAGCCTCGAAACGCTGGTCGGCTGCGGGCTCGCGGTCAAGCTGAGCTACGCCGATCACTCGGCTCGGTATGACGGGCGTACCGATCCTCATCACCACGCGCGCTGCGTGGTGTGCGAATGCGTTCTGGACCTGCCCGGCGAGATCTCTCGACAGGAGATCGAGTCGCTGCGCGGAACCGCCGGTGGATTCACCGTGACGGGATACCGCCTCGAGCTGTCGGGGTACTGTCCCGCCTGCCTGCCGACGAAAGAACGGGCCGTCACGGCCTGACCACGACACTCGCCATGGCTCGCCTGTTACGCACCCGGAAGAAGCGCGCCGGTCGCGGGCGATGCACACTGGTGCTGCTGGGGATGATCGCCACCCCGGTTCTGCTCGACGCACAGGACGTCGAGCGGCTCCAGGCCGACCTCGTCGAGACGTTCGACACGTATTCCTGGGGTGACGCGCGGTGGGGCGCGCTCGTCTATTCTCTCGACTCCGGGGATACACTTCTCGCCATCGCCCCCGACAGCGCCCTTGCTCCGGCCTCGAACCTGAAGCTCCTGACGACCGCAGCGGCCCTGCACCGTCTGGGCCCCGATTATCGCTTCCAGACGTACGTGCTCTCCGACGCGCCGGTGCGAGACGGTGTACTTCGGGGTGATTTGACCCTGTATGGAACCGGTGATCCCGGTATCTCCGACCGCTTTTACGGGCGCAAGGACGAGGTCTTCCAGCGGCTCATCGACGATCTGGAGGCGGCCGGCATCACCGAGGTCGAGGGCGACCTGATCGCGGACGCATCGTTCTTTCCAGGCCCCCTGCGGGACGAGGGCTGGGAGCGACGCGACCTCAACGAGCACTTCACGGCCGCGGTATCCGCCCTTTCGTACAACGAGAACGTCGTGTCCTTCCGGATCCGACCCGGCCGGGTGGGTGCGATACCCCGCGTCGAAACGGTACCGCCCCACTCCGCACTTGAAGTGGACAACTCCGCGGAGACCGTGAGCGGCCGGGCCCGGCCGCGACTCGCCATCCTGCGCGACGATCCTCTGGAGCCCGTGCGAATTACCGGCCGGATCTCTTCAAACTCCCGCGACGTGTGGCGGCAGATGACGGTCGCAGTCCCCGCGGATTTCGTCGGTGCCTCGTTTCGGGCCGCCCTCGAGGGACGTGGGATCACAGTGCGCGGCGCGACACGAACGGTCGAGCTGCCCATCGAATCGCCCGTCGGCCGCCTCAGCGCACCCGCGCTCGGCCGACCGGGCTCGCGAATTCTGGCTCGTCATACGTCCCGCCCCCTTTCGGATTATCTGGAGGTCGTGAACAAGGAGAGCAACAACCTGTTCGCCGAGGTGATCTTCCGGGCTGTGGGCCGGGCGGACTCGGGTATGGGCTCACCGGCCGCGAGTGCGGACGCGGTGCGTCGAACGCTTGTGGCGCTCGGCGTCGAGACCGAAGGGCTCCGGCAACACGACGGTTCGGGGCTGTCGAGTGAGAATCGCGTCAGCGCAGCGACGTTCGTCGATCTGATTCGCCGCATGAGTGACGGTCCGCTGTGGCCCGAGTACTGGGCGTCTCTCCCTCGTGCGGGCACGCGACGCGAGCTCGGCCGCATGTATCGCACGGCTGCGGCAGACAACCTCAGGGCCAAGACGGGTACCATCGACGGGGTCTCCGCCCTGAGCGGGATGGTTCGCTCGAGAGATGGAGAGAGGCTCGCCTTCTCGCTTATGGTGAATGGCTCGCCTTCGCAGACCCGGGCGAAGCGAGTGGAAAACCAGATCGGGGCGCGCCTCGCCGACTTCCAACGCGCGCCGGGCACGGCTCCGGCCATCGCAGAGGAGACGGCCCCTCCCGCGGTGAGCACGACCGCCGTCAATGACCGTCACAGGGTGACCCGCGGAGAGAACCTGTCCGCGATCGCGAGGCGATACGGCGTGACAATCGACGAGATTCTCCAGGTGAATCCTCGTGTCGATCGCAACCGTATCGTGGCGGGTCAGTGGCTGGAGATTCCCAAGCGGGGCGGGAACTGAGGCCGGAACCCGATCCCCGGCGACACTCACCGAGACCCGGCGGTCAGCTGATCCCGTCCAGGACATCGACCACCGCGTCGATGTCGTCTTTCGTGTTGTACACATGAGGTGCAAAACGGAGCGCTCCTTCACGGACCGAACAGACGACACCCCGTTGTCGAAGCGCATCGGCAGCCTCCGAGACGGCGTCCACTCCGATCGTGAGGATTCCGGCGCGTCGTTCGGGGTCTCGCGGTGACACGAGAACCGCGTTGGATCGGTCGACCCAGTCGATCAGGACGTCGTGCAGGGTCAAAACGTGTTCGCGGATGGTGTGGACGCCGACCTCCTGTAGAACCTCGATGGATCTCGCCAGTCCCAGGTAGTCCTGCACGCCCAACGTCGCGAGCTCGAATTTTCGCGCGTTCGACCGCCAGTTCATCGAGTAATGCAGCATGTCGCCGAAGTCCGCACCAGCGGAGGTCGCCAGCCAACTCACCATGGGGGGTGGGAACCGCTCCTGGACCTCCGGGCGTATCCAGGTGAATCCTGAGCCCCACGGCGCGCACAGCCATTTCTGCCCTCCGCACGCGACCAGATCCGCATCCATGGCGCGAACATCGATCGGTGCGACTCCGACCTGCTGGATCGCATCGACGAAGAACAGGACGTCGCGGTCGCGGCAGGCCCGCCCGATGGTCGCCAGGTCCGAGCGGTAGCCGGTCGCGAACTGGACTGCCGACACCGCGACCGCGACGACGTCGGGCGCCTCGGCCCACTCGATCAGCGAGTCTTCGTCGGGAAGGCCATCGGGCCGACAGGGCACGATCCGCACCGTGAAGCCTTCGGGTTCCAGCGCCAGGAAGGGGAGCACGTTGGCCGGGAACTCACCTTCCGATACCACAATCGTCCCGGGCCGTCCCGCACGCAGCAGTGCAGCGCCCAGATTGACGCCAAAGGATGTGTTCGGGGATAACGCAATCTCGCCGGCGTCCCCCCCGATCAGCTCAGCGACCGCGCTGCGGCAACGCCGTTGGATGACACCCAGCTCGGATTCCTCGAACCCATCGGCGCGGTTGCGCCTCAGCGTCAGATCCGCTGACGCCTCCGCCGAACTCTTTGGCAGGAGTCCCCAGCTCGCGGAGTTCAGAAATATGGCGGGCCCGCGGTCGGGATATTCCCGGGCAACGACCGAGGCCAGCCGGGCGCCGGCGTCGGCCGCCGGTCCGGACACCATGGAATCAGACGCTGGCAGCGCCTCGTCCCGTCGCGGAACGGAGTCTCCGGCGCAGCTCAACGACCGACATCGAGTCGATCGTACGAACGGCCGAGCGCTCGCTGTTCCACCTCACGTCCGTGAGTTCGACGCGCTCGCCATCCTCGGCCTCCATGACGAGGTGGTAACGCCCCTTGTAGTCGGTTGTCTCCTCGGTGGCCGCCGTCGCGGTCCAGGAGCGGCCTTCTGCGTCAGAGAACTGTCTCATCGTTGTTCCGGCGTCGGGGGTTCACGCGCAGGCGTCGTCTCCAGACGACGCTCAAACCGCCTCCAACGCTATCACTGACGTCACATTCGTCAAGGAACCGGAGATGTCCTGACTCGAGCCCTTCCCCGTCCCGGATTCCGATCGGTATTCTCCCGACCGGCGGTACCTCGCGCGGCTCGACTCGACTCAGCACGTCGAGGATGGGCGCAACCCCGATTCGTGACCGGTTGGAAGGGAGGGATTCCGGGTTACATTCGCGCACCGAGCACGCACCATGTCGAGTCCGGGAGTCCGATGACCTCGCGAAAAGGGGACGTAGCCACCGATCTGGGGCTGGTCGCGCTGGCCGCCATCTGGGGCGTCAACTTCTCGATCGTGAAGCTGGTGCTCGAGCAGATGGGGCCCCTGGCCTTTAACGCGCTGCGCTTCCCCCTTGCGGCTGCAGTTCTCGGCTGGCTCGTCTGGAGGACGTCCGGGGCCCTCGTACCCGAGCGACGGGATATTCCCCGAATTCTTCTGCTGGGCGCGCTGGGTAACGTCCTCTACCAGCTCGCTTTCATTATCGGGATCGACTGGACGTACGCCGGCAATGCCAGCCTGCTCCTCTCCACAACACCGGTGTGGACGGTGATTCTGTCGGCCGTAGCCGGGCACGAACAACCGAATCGGTGGGTGATCACCGGAGTGGTCGGGACCCTGATCGGTATGGTTCTCGTCGTGCTGGGAAGTGGAGAGCAGTTATCGCTGGGCTCTGACACCCTCCGCGGCGACCTGCTCATGATCGTGGCCTCGATTCTCTGGTCCGCCTATACGGTGATCGGTGCGGCCCCTGTCGGCCGGTATGGCGCACTCCGAATGACCACCTGGACCCTCTGGGTCGGAACTCCGGTCCTCGTGCTCCTGGGAATCCCTTCTCTCGTGCGTACCGACCTCGCCGCGGTGAGCGTCGGCGCATGGCTGGGGGTCGTCTACGCCGGACTCTTCGCGCTCGCGCTGGCCTACGTGATCTGGTACGTCGGAGTCGAGAGGCTAGGGAACAGCCGGACAGCGGTGTATTCCAACCTGGTGCCCGTATGGGCCCTGATCACCGCATGGATCTGGCTCGGCGAGCGGCCGACGGAGCTTCAGCTCCTCGGGGCGGCGAGTATTTTGATCGGGCTCACCATTGCCCGACTGGGTCAGTCCTCGCCGAGCCCCGATCCGAGCTCTCCCACCGTGTCCCCCGGGACTGACCCCAGCTGACCTCGGTGCAGGATCTCGGGGAACTCGTAGAAGAGCACCCCGTCGTTCGAGATCTCGGAGCGCACGCGGAAGCCATCATCGAGCGAAATCAGGATCTTCTCGGCGTCTGGAAGGGAGAGGTTGAGATCTGCGGCGACCTCGGTCACAGTCAGGCGCCCTCCCTTCGCATCGGCCAGCTTGAGGATCTTTCGCTGGACGCCGTGCATGATCGCCTTCTTGCGTTCCATGAGGCCCTGCCAGCCCCAGTAGAACGTCAGCGACCCGCCCCCTCCGACGACCGACCCTACCGCGACCGCGGCCAACGTCCCCTCGACGAAACCGAGCAGTACGAGCAGACTGGCCATGAGGACCATCGTCGTGCCGAGAATTCGTCGTTTGAGCCCTGCGCTCGGCAGTCTCTCATCCGGCTCCGCCTCGACCAGACGCCTCTCCGGCTCCGGCCCGGTGGCGGCCAGGGCGCGTGACGCGTTTTCCCACCCCAGACCGCATCGTGGACAAACAAGGTGCTTGCGACGGGCCAGCCAGTAGACCAGCCCGCCGAACCCGTACGTAAAGAGTGAGGCACCCACCAGCAGACCGACGTGACCCGCCCGGCGGAAGTACGGCATCCCCTCGCCCTGATAGGAGCAGCGGGGGCAACGGCGCACACCCGAGGGTCGAGTCACCGCCATGCCTACGGGGGTGGATGTCCCGCATGTGGGGCATCGCACAGCTCCGGGTTGGAGCGTCTCGCCGCAGGTGGAACAACGCATCTGATCTGCCGGAAGTGGACGGTTGGCTCAACTTCGTTCCCTACGGCGCCGATCCTTGGAAGATTCAGCGCGTCAGAGATCGATTTTCTTTACTGCACGCGGATGATCCGCATCCGGAGGCCGGCCTGAGGAGCACTCGACCCACCCCCTTCACCGCCGAGCCGCAACGTCATCGTTCCCGACTCGGACGGATCGACAATGTAGTACGCCACAGACGACGAGCGCAGTGTTCCGGAGCGCTCGAAGTCCGTCCCCCCTAGGGGAGTCGGTTCCAGCGGGAACGGAGCCCGCAGGAAGCCTCTCAGATCCGTCGTTGGATACGTCAGGCTCCCCGTCTCCGGTCCAGGTCCATCGAGCAGGATGGCTGCCCACCAGTCCGACAGGCCCCCGTCCCAGTTCGTCCCCGTTTCCGCTTCCACGTTCGCGACTCCTGTCCTGGTCGTACGCGTAAGTCGACCCGCAAGGTCCACGCCAAACCGATCCGCGAGGTAGGCAAGGTACAGGTAGCCGGCGCCGCGCTCCTCTAGAGTCCCGTTCCCGGATGCGATGATCAGCGATACGTCGCCCGTGTCCCCGAGGTAGCGCCGCGCGCGCTCACGAACACCCTCTCGGAAGAGCTCGGCGTCCTCGGCGTTCCCGGCGTCCTCATACGATCGGGCGACGAGCTCTTCTGCGAACTGGGCCAGCCCTTCCGAGAGCCACACCGCCTCGTTCGCTTCGGCACCCCGCAACAGGACACGCTGGTTGAAGTTCACCATGTGCTGAAACTCGTGAGACAGCACCGCCGGTGTGAGCCGGGCGACGGCATTCTTCGGGCGCGGATCCGAATATTCGCCACTCGGGTCCGGGACGAGGGCGTAGAAGATCTCGCTCGCGTTACTCCCCTCTTCGTCAGGAAGAAGGTCGAGCCCGAAGAAGAAGCCCGCGATGAACCCCGTCACACCCCGGGGGGTCAACGCGTTGACCATCGGGGTGAAGAGGATCACGATCCGATCATTCGAGTCGAGGTCCGACGGGGCGCCGAATGCGCCGGTCACGACAGGCCAGATTCCGTCATCGATCTGATCGGAAAAGGCGCGAAGGTCGTCGTCGTCGTACCCTCCCGCCGGAGCATCCTGGTCCACGAAGAGGGCGGCACGCTCTCCCACGTAACGAGCCGTCGCGGTCACCGTAGCGAAGTCGCCGGGCCGTCGGAACACCTGAAACGTGCGTACGTCATTCACCTCAGGGACCGCCTGGAGCACAGCACCAGGGGGGCCGGAGCGAGACTCCGGATCTCCGGTCCGCCCCGCGGTCAGCTCCTCCTCGAGCTGACGCAGTCGGGTTTCCCAGGAAATCGCCACATCGAGCTCGGGGACGACAGGCATCGCATCCCGTTCTTGCACTCGGGACGCCGGCCCCGCGGTGACGCCGGGGCCCAGACCGAAGAGGCTCCACGGGTGTGCAGCCGCCCCCGCGCTTGACGTCGAATGCACCGCGAGCACGTACTCGGCTCCCCCGGCACCGGGCACCGTGACACACGTGAGACCGGGCGCATCAAATGCGTCGACGACATCCCCGACATCGAGCGCCGTCACGTCCCCGCCTGCCCCGACCGAGAGGCGGATGGACGAGCTGCCCACCGTCCCGAATCGGACGCTGACGTCGACGTCCCGCTCGGGCAGGCAGGCAGGAACCGTGACGGTCAGTTCGTTCCCGGTCGCTGACGTGACCTGTCCCCGAACGCCCGAGAACAGCACGACATTGTGCTCGAGCTCGGGCACGAAGTTCTCACCGGTCAGGGTGATCGACGCCCCTGGGGGTGCCGTTTCGACCGAAAGACCCCCAAGAACGGGACGATCGATGAGGAAGAGCCGAAACTCGGCGGATGCAGGTGATTGTCCCTGGGCGGTCGCGCGGATGACGACGTCTCCCACGGTCGTACCGAGTCGGACGTTCGTGCGCGCCAGCCCTGTGGAGTCGGAAATGGTCGCAGACACACCGACAATCTCCGC
>Ga0181587_10001127_pt1 | contig 22401 bp, 14 predicted proteins | sample 071ome_27_FD_132463 | JGI IMG/M metagenome (GOLD analysis project Ga0181587, IMG submission 132463) | Coastal salt marsh microbial communities from the Groves Creek Marsh, Skidaway Island, Georgia - 071409AT metaG (megahit assembly) | ecosystem: Environmental > Aquatic > Marine > Intertidal... | reverse complement strand
CAGGATTTTCATGTTCCCGAGAGTTTCGGTATGTGGAAGCTCGATCTCTGATCAAGCACTGATTTCTCGATGAGAGAAATTTACGAAATCGACAGGCTCGAAGAGTTTGTCGAGCGGGAACACGATCTCGCTGACTGTGTCGTGCAGGGGTTGGATCTGGGTGAAGTCTCTTTCGATTGGGGTGAGGTGCGTTTGTCCGGCTCTGTGTTCCTCGGTTGCCAATTTCCCTCGCTCGCTTTTCAGGAGCGTGTGCGTGAGAGCGGTGCACTGATTTTTCCTCGTCTGCCTCGGCTACCCTACAATCCCTATCGGCCTTCCTTGTATTCTCGAGCGGAGTTGATGAAAGGCTGGACACCGGAAGAAGACAACTCAGTGGATCTCCAGATTTACAATCACTTCCTGGAGAAAGGGCGCCATCGGCCCCATGTCATGGAGGCTCTTTGCCAGCGATTACATGATCATGCGATCGACGATGCTTTGCTGGATTTGCTGGAAGGCCGAGTCGATCCGGGTGGCGAGAAGAAGGTCGTCGCAATTATGGGTGGTCATGGAACACCGAGGACCGATCCCTATTTTCGAAAGGTTGTTGAGATTGCCCGCGACCTGACTCGCGAAGGATATTTCGTCGCCAGTGGCGGTGGGCCTGGGATTATGGAGGCTTCGAATTTGGGGGCTTGGATTGCCAACGCAGATGATGCGTTTCTCGATCGGGCACTGACGGAATTGGCTAAGGCACCAATCTATTCACACCCAGGTTTCAATGAGGCCGCTGCCCAGGTTCGCGATTGGCATCCCGAAGGTGCGGCGAGCCTTGCCATTCCAACCTGGTTTTATGGCCACGAGCCCAGTAACCAATTCTCCGTCCATATTGCGAAGTATTTCAGCAACGGCTTGCGCGAAGATGGCCTGCTCGCAATCGCACGTTACGGAGTGATCTATGCTCCGGGAAGCGCTGGAACAACGCAGGAAATTTTCATGGATGCAGCGCAGAATCACTACGGCACTTTCGAGTTCGTCAGTCCGATGGTCTTCCTGGGAGAAGATCGATATGGGGAGGAAACTGGATTGTATGAAACTCTCTCCCGGCTCGCATCCGGGAGGCAATACAAGGCGATGCTTTCACTGACCGATGATCCTGCGGAAGTTGTTTCAGCGATCAAAAAGAATCAGCCACAACCATTCGAGAATAAAAATTCCGTGACGTGATGGCCGAGCATCTAGCTGATTTAGCTCCGTGTCCCTTTCTTCCCTCGGTTGATCGGGTCCACAAAGCTGCCGAGATGAGGGTTCTTGGCAGAAATAGAGGCGAAGAGTTTTACCTGCTCGCTTTGACCTGTGCCCAATCGCTCTGGCTGCAGGGCTTGCCGGCACAGGCAGTTCTGCTATTGAACCGGGCGTTTTCGGCTGACCTCCGCGAAGATGCGGAAATTCTTCGTATGTGGCCTTTGCCCTATGCGGCTATGCATTGGGTGATGAGTAATCGCAAGGATGAGCACTTCGTGGGGAATCCACGACGCCATTTCCAGCATCTCGCCACGCGGATGGTGGAGCCAAGAAAAGTGATGCGATCCTGGCGTGCCTGGGCTTGCTGGGCCTATGCTTGCAAAATATTTCCGGAGTATCCAGCGGATGAAAAGCAGATTGTGGAGGAGGGAGTCGTAGAGCCAGGTCGGGAAAAAATAGCGGAAGGGCTGCGGGAACATGGCCTGAAAGGTGAGGACCTGCTTTGGGAGAGGTGGTTGTGATCTGGTAATTCCCCTTGCGAATCTCCCATTGTGCCACGTTAGTCGCCATCCCTGACACGGTGGCAATAATGTTACCGGGTTTTATCAGGAAACCGGCTGTATCGAATCTTCGGCCATTATCCCCGAGCTGCTGTTATTGCAGCACCTCTCTATTCCAAAGCCCGATTGGTAAAGAGTGACGATTCCCCGGGGCAAAAAAACATATGACTACGGACCATTCTTCTCGGTCGAGCAGCACTGATAATTCCGGTGCGGATTCGACAAAACTGGAAGGCGTGTTCGCCGAATTGATTCCTGAATTGCAGCGGGCGATCAAAAAAGCGGGTTATTCCGTTCCTTCTCCCATTCAGGAGCAATCGATCCCACATTTGCTCGAGGGAAAAGATCTGATCGGAGGAGCCCAGACCGGAACAGGGAAAACGGCAGCCTTTACTCTTCCGCTTCTGGAACGTCTTTCGAAGAGTGGTGGGCGTCCGAAAAAGGGCACGCCGCGCGCCTTGATTCTCGCTCCTACCCGGGAGCTCGCCGCGCAGATTGGGGAGAGCGTCGAGGTCTACGGCAAATTTCTCCACATTTTTCACACTGTCATTTTCGGTGGTGTAAGCCAGGGGCGACAGGTCAAAGCAATGCAGCGTGGTGTTGATATCCTCGTTGCGACGCCCGGGCGATTGCTCGATCTGATGGGGCAGGGATACATCAACTTGAACGAGATTGAATATTTCATCCTCGACGAAGTGGATCGCATGCTGGATATGGGATTCATTCACGTTATCAAAAAGGTGCTGAGGGAAATTCCGAGCGAACGGCAGACTCTCTTTTTCTCCGCAACGATGGCTCCCGAAGTGGAGTCATTGGCTAATACGATGGTGAGGTCTCCGGTTCGTATCGCGATAGCTCCCGATGAGCCGACCGTCGATCGCATCGCGCAGTCGGTCCTGTTTGTCGACGGCGGCAACAAGAATGACCTGCTCGCGCAGATTTTGAAGTCCGGCAACATCGGGCAGACAATCGTTTTTACCCAGATGAAGCATGTTGCAAACCGGGTTGTCGCAAAGCTCGAAGGTCATGGGGTAAAAGGTGCCGCAATTCACGGAAATAAGAGTCAAGGGGCACGGACGAGGGCACTTGAGGGATTCAAAGACGGGACTTATAAGGTGCTGGTAGCCACGGATGTTGCAGCGCGTGGCATCGATGTGGATGGCGTAACTCACGTCGTGAACTACGATTTGCCGGTCGAGGCGGAAACTTACATTCACCGGATTGGTCGCACTGCGCGCGCCGGTGCTGAGGGAAAGGCGATTTCGTTCTGCAGCGCGGAACAGCGTGCCTATCTCAGGGACATCGAGAAACTTCTTGGGAAGCCAGTGCCGGTCGATGAGGGTCATCCGTATCACAGTGAAGCCGCAAAGCACTCAACCGAAAAGCCACCCGCGAGAGGTGGCGGAGGAGGTGGTCGCGGACGTCGACGCAGTGGTGGCAGTGGCGGGGGTGGCTCGAAACCTCGCAGCGGTAACAGCCGAAATAGAAAGCGCAGGGGAAGCGGCGGCGGTAAAAGCACTCATTCTCGTCCTCGTCAGGGCAACCGAGGAAGATAGGCGTTTTCCAGGCTGGTCGGAGATCGCGATCTCACGCTCTCACTCTTGGGCCTCGAGAATCTTTGAGAGTTCGCCATTGTAGAAAATCGCCTTCGATTGCACTTCGGGACGGTTTCTGATTTCCGAAGGGAGACGACTGATCATGGAGACGGCTTGTTCGAGATAGAAAATGGCGAGAAGCCGTGAATTGTCTTCTTCCGGAGTGAGACAGTCAGCTGCTTTCGCGTAGGCATCCGCGAGTAGAATTTTTCCGTCGGGGTCGTAGGGCCGGCGCAGCGTCAATTTCTCTCGCAGTTTAATTTCTTCTCGATACAGAACAAGAGCGGCTTCGGGTTGATCTTGTGCTTTCTGGATTTCGGCGAGTTGGTCGACCGCGAGAACATAGGAATTTGCAGCTTTCTCTACAATCCCGGGGGGCGCTTCATCGAGGCCAGATGCGACAGACATGATTCGTTCGTATGTATCAGAAGCAGCATCGAGATCTCCGTCGCTTTGCTGGATCGCGGCCTTTTGTTCGAGTAGCCCGATTTCTTCGATGGAACTGGAGCTTGCCACGATGGGTGCTCCCTTTCCGCGGGAGGAAACAATACGAGTCAGCATTTCATTCAGCGAAGCGATAGAAGCAGCCGAATCTCCATTCGCGAAATGAGCCCTCGCGATCGCCTTGTGGGTTTCGGAAAGCTCGCGAAGGATTTTCGGCTGGAATTCATCGTGAGCCTCTTGATTGATTGTGCGCCAGCGCAGGGCCTCGTTGTAGGAAGACAGTGCATCTTCCAGATCTCCGTTTTCCTCGTGGATTTTTCCGATTTCCATCAAATCGCGAGAGGCCAGGAGGGAGAGATCATCGGGCGCATTGGGGTCTTCAGCCAACTGCGAGCGAATTTCGTAGGCGCTTTGGTAGCGTTTTAGTGCTTCCTCAATATTTCCCTCGTCGAGGGCTTGTCTTCCCTGAAGCGAAGCGGTCTGCGCAGAAAATCGAAGGATGCGAGTGGAGGCTCGGTTACCTTTGGAGCGGCTATCGAGAAAGGTTGCAGAGTTTTCCGCAACGATGGAGTAAAGCCGATCCGCCCCGGCTCCCGAAATATCACCTTTGTTGAGTTCGCTGACAAAGAGCAACATCAACTCCATAGCCGCTTCGCCGCGTTGCTCTGATTCCTCAGAAGCCGACATGGCAACTTCCGTTGCCTTCTTTGCTTTCTGCGCTTGAACAAAGGCAAATCCAGATGCCCATATTGCGACGACGAGGAGGGTCGCGAAGATGGTATTGAGTCGACGAGCTCGCGAAACTATTTGCTGCTGGTCGAGCCCCTGGATACGACTCCAGACTTCGCGCATGTCGGCTGGGCGCTTTTGCGGATCGAGCTGCAAGCACTGCTCGATAAGTTCTTTGCGGTTGCTGGGAACGTAGAAATCCGATGGCCAATCGATGTCTTCGACAGCCTCAGTCATGGTGGCAAGTTGCTCGCCATCTACCGCGTTCCCTGTTTCTGCGAGAGTCGCTTCGAGGGTGGTCTCGGTCAGCGTGGAATCGAGATCGAAGCTTTCAATTTCTGCTTCGGCGTATGCTTCAAGTCTCGGCAGGTTGCCTGTCAGTAGCTTGTAAGCAACGACACCGAAACTGTAGACGTCCCAGCGAAAGCCTTTTCCGTCGGCCGAGTCCCGCGGGTCACGTAGTTGTTCCGGGCTGGCATAGAGGGGCGTGCCGACCGGCTCGAAGCCTTCGGCAGTGAGACCTCGACTCTGCCCGAAGTCACAAATCTTCACGTTGAAGGGCGTTTCGTTGGTCAGAAGAATATTCGATGGCTTGATGTCGCAGTGGACGATTTGATTCCGGTGGAGATAACCCAATGCGTCCGCAATTTGTCGAATCAGCCTCCAGCCTTCACGATGGTCGACATGTCCGCAAAGGCGTTCGAGTGTTCTCGTATCCCATTGGTTGTCTGCTCCCTGATCGGCATGCAAGCCCATCGCGTAGTAGGGCGGTTCGTTGAGCAGATCAAAGTCGTGAAGGGTTACAATTCCCTGGTGCTCGGTGACTTGCGAGAGCTTCTCCAACTCTCTCGCCATATTGGAAAGATCGACTGCTCCGGGACGAAATATTTTTAGAGCCCGCTCCGAAATGCCTCGGTAAGTCGCCCGAAAGACACGACCGTAGGCACCTTCCCCGAGCGGGGGGAAGTGAATCTGGTAGTCTTTGATACGAATGTTTTCTTCTTCGGGCACAATTCTTTAGGTTACTTGCTCAGACTTTGGACTTCTCCGCTCCAGCCATCGGGTGGGGGGGATTTGCGGAATGATAGGGCATTGTTCTTGAGCCAGTTGGTGGGAGGGTCATTCTCAGGGAGAATCTCCAGTGTATCAATGGTGGCATCCCAATTCCGAGAAATAAAATGCTCAAGAGCAGATTCGTAAATCGCCGCGTTCTCTTCGCTGATGCCGGAACCTCCCACCTCAGTTGGGAGAACCAACTCGTGAATGGGGTAGCTTTCCTCGAATCCGGCTGGACGAATCACGCAAAGTTTTCGAAAACGCCGATCTCTTTCTCCCCGAATTCGTTTCCAGGTATCATCTGAGATCAGCATCGGAATGTGAAATTCCTTCGCGATGCGTTCCAGTCGTGCTCCAAGGTTGGCGACACTTCCAAAAACACTGATGTGCCATTGTTGGGAAGGGCCAGTTCGTCCCACCGCTATCCTACCCGTGCTGATTCCAATTCTCACCGCTGACATGTGGCGACCCAACTCCTCTTCGTATACGACGCGATCCGCCAGTCGGTGGAGAATGGCTTCGGCGGCTTCCACCGCTTCAAGCGCGTGGTTGTGATCTGCCACTCCAATATTCGGCCAGCCCCAGAGGCCTAGGGCTCCGTCCCCTGCGAAGTCGGTCACGACTCCGCTGCTGCGGAAGATTTCTTCGGTAATGAGGCCCACGACGCGTTGGTTCTCGTCGAGGCGATCAAGAATTTCGTCATCGCTCTTCGCTAATTCCAGCATTCGGGAATGTCCGCGCCGGTCAGCGAACATGACTGTGCAATCGACCATCGCTGGCTCGAGCATGGACTGGTCTTGGTTCTGCATCAGACGGCGCAGACCTGGCGAAAAGTAAGCAGCCATCTGGTCCTGCATTTTCTGCTCAGCTCTCGCTGAAAGGAGGCTTGCCACGAGTGAGGTGACGAGGCGTATGAAAGGAACAAAGGAAGTTGCAGCTACTTCAGTAGCCTGGCGGGTTTCGAGGTAGGCAAACACGGGGTGTCCGTCCTTGTCCCGGTAGACTTGTGCTGCGTCGTCGGGCCGGGAGACGGGCATGATGATCACCCAGTCTACCTGTTCACCCAAGCTCTCCGCTTCGAAGACGCGCTTGTGCTCCTTCATCGACCAGATGTGAATGTCAGATGCCCGGGGGTTGTCGAGATCAATGCGGGAAAGCAAAGTCCGGCTCGGGCGAAAATCAGCTCGCGCGTTGGGATCGGGATTTAGAATCTTGTGGGCGACTCCCTCTTCTGAATTCTCCAGACCAATGAAGCTGCAGCTGACGCCGCGCTGCCCGGGAAGAGCGTTTTCGAGAAAGACAGAGGCACTGGTAAACAGTTCCGTATCTTCTGACCACCCCGTCAGTACCTGTTCCGGGAGATCTTTCTGCAGCAGCTTCAACTGCAATCGCAGACTGTATTCGTCGAGCTGAGCTACCTCGTCGTAGTCTTGGCTGGTAAGGGATGCGCTTTCAAAAATATCCTTCTTTTCTTCCAATCGGTCCCGATACTTTTGAAGTGCTCCATCGAGATCTTCGGGAGCTAGCAGGCATACGAGAGCGGTTTCGCCCTTTGCTCCGATGAATACGAGATCACCGGGTTGCAGCTTCACGGGATCGCAGAGAGCCTCACGATTGATGGGATGCTGTGCCGTGTAGAGCGCATTCGGTGTCGAGCGCCCGGTCAAGGCAGGGAGCCGGGATAGCTGGATTCCAGTCGATGTGCGCTTTGCTTCGCAGTGATTGCGACTGATGAGTCGATCATTCCAGGGTATCTGGAGTAGTTCGATATTCTCTCCTTCGAGGGCTTCCGGATTCCTCCCGATTCGCACGGGAACATTCATGTCGACTGGGGCAACAGCCTGCTTGCCCGAAAGTTCCAGATTTACAGCGACGAGAAACATGATGGTTCAATTAGGCATTGGGGTTCAAGCTTGTTGCAGCTCTTGAATGCCTTTGCTGATGAAAGGTTGAATCAATTCTGCCGATTGCTCGACGGTCAGTGGATTTCCAGTTTCGATAGAGAGGGAGGTCATTTGCACGTCGGATATACCGCACGGGGTAATCGCTTGATATCCGCTGAGGTCTTCCGTCACATTTAGTCCGAATCCATGCATGGAGATCCACTTTCTAACCCCAACTCCGATCGAGGCCATTTTTCGATTCTCCACCCACGTGCCCGTGAGCCCTTCGCGGCGAGTGGATTCAATACCAAGACTGTCGGCGAAGTCGATCAGAAAAGACTCAATTTGCCGAAGATAGGTGTGTAGATCTCGTCCGTAGCTGTTGAGATCGAGAATGAGGTATCCGACAAGCTGCCCGGGGCCATGGTAGGTGGCCTGGCCTCCGCGATTTGTTTCGACGACTGGGTGGGGGAGAGCATCGGTTTCACGGAGGCTGGATCGATCACGGGTACGACCAATCGTGTAGACAGGATCATGCTCAAGCAACAGGGTTGTGTCACCGATCAAACCCTGCTGCCTCTCCGAAACAAGGGTGTTTTGAAGGTCGAGGCCCTCATTGTAATCGACTCTGCCGAGCCAACGGAAATCCATGGGAGAAAAAGTGTGGCTTTGTTAAGCGAAAGCGTCAGGGGGTCTCGTCGACAGTTTCGTCCCGCTGGTAGATAGGGAGTTGACGGTAAGGCACGGTGAAGGAAAGGACCATCATTGATGTGCCGTAGGTGCCGCCGTTTCGACCGTTCGACCATGAGCCGTTGGATTGCTGCTTGGGAATGTATTCTCCATACATCCAATCAGCATACTGCTCCCAATAGCGCCCTCCCAACTGGAACATTGCCTGGGAATTGTAATAGTTCGCGTAGTATTCGTGGGCATTGTTTACGATTTTCATTCGATGCTGGAGAACGTATTCACCGGCGCGAAATGTGGATTCGGTACCGTGAAATCCGCTGAGTTCGAGGCAGAGAAGGCCGCAACCTGTCAGTGTTTCCGAGTGTCCCCAGGGATCCGTGTATCCAAAGCGGCCGGATTCCTGGTCGTGGTTTTTCAAAACGTATCCGACAGCGTCCTTGATTGCCTTGTCAGGAATCGGAGCTCCATTCAATTTGCCGGATCGCAAAGCCATCAGTGCCCAACCGGAGCAGGACAAATCCGAATCGCGGGAATCAGGCTTGTAGCGCCAGCCGCCCTGGTGCTTGTCATTTTTCGGGACGGACTGTGCTTCGAGAATCAATTTGGTCGCCTTTGCGAGAACTGGGGAAAGCTTGTCTTGTGTCTCAGGATCAACCATCCCGCTGCACTCGGAGAGAAAAAGTGTCGCGATGGTGTGAGCATACATCAGACCGTGACCGGAGTCCCCTTCATCGAGGAGGCCGTTGGGCCGCTGACTGTTCAGAACGTAGTCGATACAGCGATCTAGATTTTCAGAATAGTCCCCGTATCCAGGAGTGTATCCGGCAGAGAGGTAGGCCATTCCAACGAGTGATACGACCCCGACAGATCGGCCGTAGGAATCATTGTAGGTTCCCTCTGCTGATTGATTTGACGCCAGGTAGGTAAGTGCCCGGTCGACAGCTCTTTCGACGCCTGTGCGGTGTTTTTGAAAAACCGAATTGGAGAGTGCCTCGTCCCCCTGTGCCCGCAGCGAGTGGGGAAAGAGAGTGACGGAAAGAAAGAGAATAGGAGAAATGATTGTCTTCATTTTTTCTTTCCAGCTTCCTTCGCGATGACCTGAAAATAGCGGCCAACCAATTCACGGTATTCGGCTGGCAATTCCGTTTCGATGGCAGTGGCATTACCGCCAACGAGGGCTCCTTTGAAGCGTGCCCAATCCTCTACGCTGATGCCGAGTTGTTGCAGTTCGGGCGGAACGCCGTTGCCGTTTGCATCGGCAGCCTTCAGTCCGGTTTCATTGAGTTCTTCCGAAGTCGGATCACCGGTAAGTTCCTGCGGAGGCTGTGGCTGCTGGTCTTGCTGGCCGGGAGGGGTATTGCCCTGCTGACCCAGCTTCGACATCGCGGTGCGGGCTAGTTGTTGCATTGCGTTGGCAGCCTCTTGCGACTTTTGCGCCGCCTGCTGAGCGTCCTGTGATTGGGCTGACTCAGCCATTTCTTCAAATCCATTTGCGAGGTCCTTGCTGTCGGCAATTCTCTCGTCAGCATCGGAAGGCTCGAGACCCTGCATGGTCTTTCCAATCGCTTGAGAAGTCTGCCCCATGGCTTGCGCGGCCTGGCTCAGGTGATTTTGAGATTGCTGCTGCTCACTCTGACCCCGCCGCATGGATGACTGGGCGTCGTTTGCAAGTTCGCCTTCTTCCACGGTTTCTTGCTGCTCGGCGTTTGACTGTTGCTGCTGAGCCTGAGCCATTTGCTGACTTGCGTCGCTTGCTTTGTCCGAGCCGCGTTGCAATGCCTGCTCTGCTCGATCAGCGCCGGACTGGGCACTACGTTGAGAGAGATTGCTCATCGCCTCCTCAAAGGCTTCGGCCTGATTCTGTAGTTCAGCAGCTTCAGCAGCGAGTTCCTCTTCCATCATCGCGAGCGCTTCCTGGAGTTGGCCTTGTCTGACTGCTTCAATTTGCTCAGCGAGTGCTTCTTGTCGGGCCGCCAATTCTTCCGGGCTGGCAGGGGGAGATCCGGGCTCGCCTTGGTCGCCCTCGGCTGATCCGTCGGATGGAGACTGTTCGCTTTCTGAGGCTGCTGCTTGCTGGGAGGAATCTTTCTGGCCGCTTTCTCCACTTTGATTCTCTGCAGAAGCCATCTCGCCTTCCTGTCCTCGTTCCTCGCTGGAGGGTTCGTAAGATTCCTGGCTGCTTTGTTCCGCTGCTTCTGCGAGCGTTTCGCTGGCTTGCGATGCGGACTCCGAGGCACCTTCGAGATTTTCTTCTCCGAGTTGCTCGGCGGCTTCTGAAGCTTGTTGGGCGGCTTCGGCGAGCTGCTCGGCGGGAGTCTGCGGCATCTTTTTTTCGGTATTGCCTTGAGCTTGAGCTTCTGCGTTTTCTCCTTCCGCATTCTGCGGCGTTGCATTTGGATTTGATGCATTTTCCGGCTGCGACGAGTCATTATTTCCGGCTGATGGCGACTGGTCGGACTTTTCACCTGCGTTTTCAGATTGCTGCTGATCCGCATTCGCCATTTGCGGAGTTGCCTGTTCGGATTGCGAGGATTGCTCCGATTGACTCTGGCTTTCCTCGTTTGCTGCTTCCTGCTGAGCCGTTCGGGAAGTTTCTTCGGCCAGTTTGGCCTGCTCTTCTTCAAGTCGTTCGAGGAGTTCTTTTTTCAAAGCTTCCTTTTTCTTGTCTTTAGCTTGTAGAACAGCTTGGTTCATCTCGCGGAGCTCTTTCTGTTCTTCCGCGAGACCGGCGGCTTCTTCAGAAAGCGCGGATGCCTCCTCCTGTTGTTCTGCTAGAATTTCATTCAACGCAGCGGCATTGTCTTTCAGCATTTGTCCCAATTCCTGCTGAACTCGATTCTGCTCGTCCTGAAAGCGATCCATCTGCTGCTGCTGTTGCTGCTCCAGTCGCTTTGCGGCCTGTTCGTCAGCATTCTGCCGCGCTTCCTGCATTTTCTGGCGTGCTTCTTCTGCCATCTGATCGGCCTGCATGGCCAGCTCCTGCTGTTTATTGGCGATGTCATTCAGCTTGGAAATCGCTTCGTAATCCTTATCCGCTTCGCGCATGGAACGGGAAAGCTTGTCGATTTCTCGAATGGCTTCTTCCACTTTCTGGCGAGCTTGGTTCGCTTCCTTCTGCCGCTCCTTGCGGCCGTCGGTCATGGGGACGAGATCTGCTTTTTCCCGCGCTTCTGCGATGGTTTCGTTGGCGAGCTTTTCAGCTGTGTCTGATTGCTCCTGAAACAATCCCTGATCGAGCATTGCTGCGACCTCATCGAGTCGGTCACGGGCCGTTTCGGTTCGCTGGGAAAATTCTTCCAACTGCTTGCGTGCCTCGGGGCTGACTTCGTCGGACCGGCTTACTTCCTGCTCGACCCGTCGCATATCGTCTCGGGCGTGTTCCAGTTCGCGCTTGGCTTCCTCGAGATTTTCCCGCACCTCTTTCTTCTGCTGGTCGATCGCCTGGTCAGCAAGTGATTTGGCGCTCTTGCTGATGTTGATGTAGATCGTTTCGCTGAAGCCAACTCCGGGTCCGTCGTAGTCTTCGGGGCGGTTGTCGCTTACACGCATTTGCACGGCGAGACGCTTTTGCTCGGGGCGAATCCGCAGGGCGGCGAGGTCGAGTCGGGCTGTGGAAGCGTAGGCTCCGGGGCCCGCGATAGAAGTTGGGAGTTTCTGTTTTTGTTCCAGTGATTCGGGAGCGCCATCGGGGGTGATGATCAGCGCGACATCAGAAAATCCGAAATCCTCGGTAACGTCGGCGGCGATGTCGAGTTGTTCGGTCGGCCTCAAACTGAGCTCCCGCAGAATCGGATGGGTGATCTGAACGGTTGGAGCTTTGTCTGGTAAGACCTCGAGCGGGAATGAGATCGGTGAATTGGAGAATCCATCAAGATCGGAAAGCTCCAAGTGCCAATTGCCATTCATTCCGGCGAGAAGTTCGAATTTCCAGGAGAGTTCGTTGCCATTCACGGTCGGTGCCGGCATTTCCCGCGACGAGTTGAGGATCATCTTGGAACTCTGGACAGGCTTGTTGACCACAGCCGTCAGAGTTACCCGGGTGTGATTGACTGCTCGAATTTCTCCGGTTTCGGTTTGTTCGGTTTTGGAATTGAGTCCCGTGTATTCCGGGTAGTCGTAGCGGATCGTGAGCCCGTCGACGACGGGTGGCTCGACTGTTTCTACGGTGAAGTAGCGGCTGAGGGCAGCTCCGGCACGAACTCGATATTGAAAACCTTCTTCTACATTCGGGAAGGTGAGGGAAAAATGCTTTGTGCCGTCGTCCTCTTCGCCGATCAGAGTCATTCGTTCGATAGACTCTTTGCCATCTCCCTGTAGCCTCCGAATCTCGGCGCGACGAAGGCGCTTGTGACCGACGCTCATTTCGACAGTAATTGTGCTGCCTTTGGCAATCCGAACATCTCCCGGATCGATCACAAGCGAGTCAGCGTAGGCGTTTCCAATGTCGAGAAAGGGTGCCAGTGCTCGCGTCATCAGTGTCCAGGATTGCTTGGGCCAGATCAGCAAGGTAGCTGCAATGATGGAAGCGAAAACGACTGCAATAAGTAGATACCTGTTTGTCTTGGCAGGCTTGAATTCGGTGTTAGGATCGACCGTTTCGACATCGTCGACGGCTGAATCGACCACGGCTGAAATGAGTTCTTCCGATCCCTTGATCGACTCCGGATCATCGCTGGAGAGAAGTTCGACTGCCGTGGAAATTCGCTCCTGCAGTTCCGGGTGTCGGATTTCGAGGATCCGCGCCATGTGCGTCAGGGTAAAGCGACGGGAAAGGGGGCGGGCGAGAAACCACCAGGCAGCAATTGCGGTAATTGCCAGCCCGGTAAGGCTGAGGATCCACCGCGATGTGGTCGAAAAGAGGGTGAAAGCCGCATCGATCGCCATGATCGCGAGCAGACAACCAAAAGCGACTGCGAGTGTTGCAAAAAGCCCACGCAGAAAAAGGAGTCGCCGAATTCGCCGGATCATCAAATCCAGTTTGTTCAGGATCGGTTCCGGAAGTTGGCCGAAGGCTGCTTCGAGAGTATTCATGATCTTTCTTTGGGCGAGGTTGAGGGAATCAGACCAGTCCGCTGCGGCGGCGCAAAATCCATTCCGAGGTGAGGAGGCCGAGAAAGCTGAGTAGGAGGGGCCATGTGTCCCAGAGGTTCACGTTTCGTCGTTCTGTCAGGATTTCCTTTGGTGATCCAAAAGAGGTGAGGAGGGTTTCGAGTTGGCTGAGCTCAGCGACCTTTCCACCAGTCATGGTCGCGGCTCGGTTGAGAAAGTTTCGATCTGCGGTCAGTTCAGCGAGTTCGACAGGGTTGCGCGTTGATACGACGAGAATCTGAGTCTCGATGGCGTCAGGACCGTCGGGGTTTGCTCCAATGGCCTGATCGACTGATTCACCAGCGAGTTTAAGCGAATATTCGCCTTCCCTTCGAAGTCCTGTTAGGCTGGTTTCGTAGATGCCCGATGAGTCAGTGCGATAGCTCATCTTCTGACGCGAGAGGCGTTCCCCATCTTTCCAGATTTCCACTTCCACTTCGGAGTCGGTGATTGGGCGGCGGTCGGAGTCGAGAAGCTTGGCCGAAACTTCAATAGCATCGCTCGGGGTGTAGCTGAGCCGATCCGATCCGAGTCGTGCGAGTTCGTTTCCGGATCTCAAATTTTTCCCAGCTCCCCAGCGTGTCACCTGTCCCCAGAAGCGGTGGTGATACGTGTCACCTACTCCGTATCGAAATCGCCAGGTCTGATCGAAATTCAACATGAGTACTTTTCCCAGGCCCGCCCGAATCGTCGTGATAACGGCATTATCCTGCTCGACCTGCTTGCGGTTTGCAAGCTGTTCGAGAGCAGCTTCGACGGAGCCGGGGGAGCCATCTGGTGCCGAAGCCTGACTGAGCCCCGGAATTCCTGAGGCCTGTGCATAGGCGAGAACTTCTGCGGTTTCTTTGACTCCGCTGTGCTGGAAGCGCCACCGCATCGGCTGGAATCCGGCCCAGCGTTCTTGGTTTAACGCGCGGCTCGTCGACTGCGACGTGACAGAATGAGTCTGGCCCGGACTGGTTAACTCAATTTGGAAGGCAGGTTCCGGGCTCTCCATCCGTGTCGATTTGCTCGGTTCGTAGGTAATCGGGAGAAGATCCTGGAATGTCTCGTAATTAAATCCGTGAGGCATGTGCCGAGGTCCGGCGATGCAGACGAGAAGCGCGCCTCGCTTGGTGACCGTTTCCTCGATTGCTTTCCAGTCTTCCTGATCGAGTGAGGTTGGCGAGAAATCGCCAAGAATGATGACGTCGAATAGGCCCCATTCTTCCGGACTCGCAGGCAGGTTTGTCGCTTCGGCTTCTCCGAAGGGACGGGAAGCACTTGCGGCGATATCTTCGGGGCGGCGTCCGCGATGCACTTCATCGGGATCGAGAAGCACATATTGCAGGTGCACGGATTTGTCTCGGCCGTAGAAAAGATTTCGCAAATAGCGGAATTCCCAGCGGGGGAATCCGTCGACGAGGAGAACGTTGGTCCGGTCGTCGGTGACGGCGACTTTGAAATCCCATTCGTTGTTGGTTTGGAAAATCTCCCGCTCATCCGGTTTCAGTCGAATCTGATAATCGAGAATGCCTTTTTCTTCAGGGCGGTGCACAAAGCGAAGTTCGGTTCGGAAGCTCACATCGGTGATGTCGATATCGATGGTATCGGCGACTTCGCCGTTGCAAAGTAATTCCGCTGTTACTTTCTCTCCAAGCAGACCGTCGATTTTTGCTTCTGCTGCTACGACAACTCGATCGTCGAGGTAGATGGATTCCGGTGCTTTGACATGAAGTAGAGAAATGTCGACAGGGCCGAGTCGGCCGCCGATTGGAACAGCAGAAAGGGGCGTGTTTTGCACGGCGAGTTGGCGAAGGCTGTCCTCCGGCAAGCTACCTCCGTTGTGGCGACCATCAGTGAGCATAAGAACGCCTGCGAGTGATTCGGGAGCGGTATTTTCGAGAACATATTCGAGCGCGCTCGTCATGTCCGTCTGCGCCGCTGCCGGATCACTTGCCATCTCGCCTTCCCAGCTGTTCTCCGCATCCTCTCCCATGGTGATTTGCTCGACATCGCGGGCGAAACGGAAGTAGCGAAGATTGTAGTCCTCCTTGAGCCGCTCGATGAAGGGAATAGTCGCAAAATTAGATTCGGCATCGCTCTGCGCTGGCGGTAAGGGAAAGTCTAGGGCCGCTCGTGCCAACTCGAGGCGTGATGTGCCAGCTGCTTCGGAGACACGATCGCGAGCTGGTTTTTTGAGAGAAGATAGAAAGTCGCCATCCGCTTTTATCGCGGTCTGTTCCAGCGTATTGGAGATTTCGCCGATCTCCTTTTCAGCCAGCTCCAGCTGTCGAATCAGCTCTTCGGCGTTGCCTGACTCGGAAGCTGATTTGGCTGCTTCGAGAATTCGGGAGAGTCCGTCGCGGCTGCGCTTGAGGTAGTCTTCCACGCGAATTTTTACCTCGCCGGAAATCTCCAGCTGACGAATGCTTGTCAGGAGGGTGACAAGATCCTGGTTGTCTTGTTCTACACCTTCGAAAAATTCGGGAAGAAGGGCCGCTCGAGTTTCGAGTCCAGCCTTTGCATTTGGTCCTGATTGGAGCGACTCCCGTTCCGCCTGCAGTTGGCGCGATAGCGACGCCGTGCGAGTGGTGACTTCCTGAAAGGCAGGGCGATTAGCCACTTCTTCCAACCCAAGGAGCGCGGCACGGTCAAGCGCTTCGGTTGAGGAAAGTCTTTGGTCAGAAAGCAGCATCGAGTCTGATTCGTCGATGAGAATGGCCACATCGCGTTCGATTTCGCGCGATTCGAGAAAGGATCGAACTGGCTGCGCGAGAATGAGGAGGAGAACTGCCAGTGCGGCAAGGCGTAGGCCAAGCAGCCAGCGGCCACGAGACTTCGAAACGAGAGTTCGTTCAAACTGGTAAAACCCGACAAGCAGCTCGGCGGCAATACCACCACCGATCGTAAGCGCGATCAGTGGCCAGGATGTGGCCAGTGAGAGAAAGCTGGAGAGAAATTGGAGAGTCAGCCAGATTGTGAGGCCTGCCAAAACGAAGCCGAATCCAACCCAGATCGGCATCACCTGGGGGAATCTCCCCCGCACAATCACCGTCAGGATCCAAGCGAGTAAAGCGATTGTGGCTAGGACTGCGGCAAGAGCAGGGCTCAGCTGGGTGACGATATCGTCTCTGCTGTAGTCTTCTGGATTCACGGTCTGGCTGCTAAATTAGGCTCTTCCCATTTTGACCAATTGGTCACGAAATGCGTCGTTCGGAGCGTCTTTCGACTCAAAATGGATTGTGATTTCTTCTCCCATCCGGCGGCTGTGAGCGATCCAGCGGGAGAGGGCAATTTCAATGAGGAGGAACAGGAAAGCTCCAATCGCGAGATACTTCCACAGCTCCTGTCCAAACTGATTCCCGTTCAGAAATCCGATCAGGTCCTCGAGAGTCTGTGGTTGGGAAAGGGTGATGAAATTTGCGAGGAAAGAATAGTCGGACTCGGAAAGTTTCACGAGGTGGCTCTCCGCGGTGTCGCGTTTTACAGTGAATGGAATTTCGAGGCTGTTATCGCGCAGGAAGTCGGTGAAATAAGGAGCCTGATCTTCAGGAATAGCGAGGCGGTAAAGCCCCGAGGAAATTTCGCCCTGGAGTTTGAGGACGGATCCTCCATCGGTAGTATCGAGCGTTGCGGTGCGAGGGCGGTTACCAGGTCCGGCGACTTTATACTGGGTGAGCTGCGAGTCGCCCTGGTTGGCGTTTTGCGGAGCAAATGCCTGGAAGTGTTGAGGCGCGATGATCTCGCGTGGTGTCTTTTCGCTCTGCCAGTAGAGAATTGCTTTCGCGTCGCCGCCGCCTTCCCGGAGAACAAGACGGAAGTCGTACCACTTTTCTGCTTCGACCTTTTGATTCCACTTTTTCGTGCCCCCCGGATAGTTGAAGTCACCGAGCTTTTTTCCGGCGATCCAGAGCTCAGCCTGGTCGTCAACTTCCATCGAAAAGGTGTAGCGATCAGAGCGCGGAAACTGCAGGCTGCCTTTCCACTCCACCTTGAAATTGTCAGCCGGGATGCCCGGTGCGGGCGTTCCGGCGAGCCAATTGAATTGAATCGCTTCGTCACGTCGTGTGAATACTGGAGACTCCGCATTTTGCGAAGCGTAGTAGTTCCCCATCAGCCCCTGTCCGATGGCGCGACCGCTCGAGCCAGTCAATCCTACCGAAACTTCCCATCCTGGATCGAGATTCAGCCGATAGGATGCCGGGTCGGCGAGGTGGTAAACAAGTTCGTGGAGAAAGGGGAGAAAGGCCTGTCGCGTCACGAAGTTGCCCGCTGTGAGGTCGAGCGGAATGCTCATCAGCGCAACTTCGCCGGTGCCAAACTCACGCGAGGAAAGGAGGATGTCACCATTGTTTAGCCGCGCCCCCACGACAGCTTCTTTGGTAAGCTCTTCAGGAATCTCCTGGCGTCGGTAGGTCTCAAAACTGGCAGAGGCAAAATCGCTCTTTGTTGGATCGGCGACCTTTGCCAAAGCAGGGTGGGTTAGGGTTTGCGCTGAGGGCCTGAAGCCGGAACCTGACTCGGCTACCTTCGGAGTAGCTTCCAAAGTGGCAGGGAGGAACGGGATCCCACTTTCTGTTTTCCATCCGTTGTAGAAGTCAGCCTGCGCTTTGCTACCCGCCGTGACGAGGAGTCCGCCGCCTCGTTCGGTGAAATTAACTAACGCTGCCAAGCTCTTCGCCGGGAGGCGCGGAACATCTCCGAGGATCACAACGTCAAATTCGCTGAAGTCACTGACCGTCCCGATCTCAGGTGCATCCATCACAACCGGTTCAACGAGAAAGCGGATCGAGTCGAGCGTCGGATCGTAGTCCATTTCGAAATCGTCAGCAGCCTCATCGCTGACGCTGGGGCGGTTCGCATCGAGAGAAGGGTCGAGCGTGAGTGCCGACGGCGCCAGAGCAACGGCAGCGAATGCGGAAGCGCGATCAAAGGGGCGAGACGAGGGGCGGCCATCGACAATGAGAACCTTCAGTACATCCGCCACATTCGTGGCGTAGTAGCCGGTGTTGTCTGTGGCGATATCATCTTCGACCTCAAGAGTTGCCGAGAGCGAGTGAGCTCCTGATCCTGAAAACTGGTGCGAAAACTTTACCGTTTGGCGTTCGCCTGGCTGGATCTGTCCCAATGACTGATCACGGTATTCGCGACCATCGTCGACAGTAAGGATGAGCGCTCCGGGAGTGACAGCTTCGTTGCCGGTGTTTTCCACCGTCACTGAAACCTCAACGGGTCGATCAACCCCGACAATATCGCGGGATAGATGCACTTCCGTGACCGCAATGTTCCGGATGTAGTCGGGCAAGGGCAGCTTTCGAAGCATGACCTGCGGCTCCGAAGGAAGGTTTTTGAATGCGTCGCGAAGAAAGTTCCATCGTCCGCTTTTTCCAATTTCCCATCCCACGTTTTGTTCATCGGTCAGGATAACTATTTGCTTCGCGGGGTTGTCCCCCCGCGCAAGGCTGAGTGAGGCGAGGGTAAACGCCTGATAGGTCGCCATCGCGCCGTCGAGTTCTTCCATCTGATCGAGAGCCGTTTCCAGTTCAGCGCGATCTGTTGTCGGATCGAGGACGACTCCCGTGGGGGATGGGCCGCCGAGAATCAGACTGAATGCGTGACCGCGCGGAGCCCGTTTTATGATGGTGCGCACCTCCTCGACAGCTCGGTCAAAGTTTGTTTCGCCATGTGACGCGACGGACATAGAAGTCGAAGCGTCGATGATGATAGCCACGTCCTGTCGTGATCCTGGTGTGAAACGCGAGAGATTGAGGTGCTTTTCGAACAGGATCAGGGCAACGCAGGCTAGCAAAAGTAGAACGGAAATAGTGCCGATCCACCGGCGCCATTTCGGTTCGTTGTGGAGAACCACAGCAACACCGATTCCGACAACAGCAAGCAGCAGAAGGGGCAGGATCACGATCCATGGAACGCTCGATCCAGGCGGGATAAACGGTCGTGCCAGGGCAAGCGCGAGCAACCCGACAAGCAGACACCTCGTCGCCATGAGAAGCGCCTCTTCCAGCTGGATTCTCCGATTCCGAATCGCGAGTGACTCGAGAAGGAAATTCATCGCCCCCCAATCAACGATTCGGTTCGACCGTCGATTCAGCAAATGAATGATGATCGGAATGGTGATTCCGAGCGCGCCAAGCAAAAGTATTGTATTGAGAAAAAGCACAGTGAGGGATTCTTGGAACTTGAAATGCTGATCACTTTTTTCTCTGCGAGAAATAAGTAAAGAGGGCTTCGGGCACGGGAGTCTTGGTGTTTATTGGGACGTAGTCGGCTTCCATTTGACCACAGGCCAGTTCGATCGCTTTCAAATGAGCAGAAACGCGGTCGAGGTAAGAAGCTCGAATTGTCGATGGATCGATATTGAGTCGTCGACCTTCGACTTCGAGGCACTTGAAGTCGTCGAACCTCTCGAAGGGGAAGGTTATCTCCTCCTCGGCCATCAGGTGAAAAACAACCAGTTCATGATTTTTGAAACGGAAGTGATGAAGCGCGTTCTTGATCGCTTCTGCATCATCGAAAAGATCGCTGATTACGATGACGAGACCACGCGACGGTATCTGCTCGGCGATTTGGTGAAAGGTATCCGCGCAGCGAGTATCATCACTGGGTTCAGTCTGGGAGAGTTCCTCGAGAATAGTCCGAACCTGGCTTGGCTTCGCGGCGGGGCGAAGATAGGTCTCCACTTCCTCGGCAAAAGTAACCAGTCCGACGGCATCCTGTTGGCGGATCAGCAGATAGCTGAGAGCGGCGGCGAGATAACGAGCATATTCAAATTTGGAGAGATTTTCCTTTCCCCCGAGGCTCGTTGCTGCGTCGCCGGAGTAGTTCATCGACCCGGAAGCATCGACCAGGAGGGTGACGCGCATGTTGGTCTCTTCGATGAACTGCTTGATGTAGTAACGATCACTTTTTCCGTAAACTCGCCAGTCGAGATTACGAAGATCGTCACCTGCAACATACTGCCGGTGCTCAGCAAACTCGACTGAGAAACCTTTGTGCGGACTCGTATGGCGCCCGTTTATGGTTCCCTCTTTTGCGTTGCGCGCCAAAAACTCCAGGCGCCCGATCATGTTAATGATCTCGGGAGGAAGGAGTTCGCTGAAGGAGGGCTGGGTCGTTTCCGACATGAGAAAGAATCGGTCGAAATCCGGGATGATCAGATATCGAGATCAGCGCTCGGCTGGAAAGTTTCGACGAGGCGATTCACGATGTCATCGCTGGTGACTCCGGCGGCCTCGGCATTGAAAGTTGTGAGAATGCGGTGGCGAAGCACAGGCAATGCGACAGCGCGAACATCGGCCGTCGTTGTGTGGTAGCGCCCCTGGAGAATCGCTCGGGCCTTGGCAGCAAGGATCAGGTAAATTCCGGCCCGTGGCCCGGCACCCCATGCGACCATTTCGCGGACGAAATCAGGAGCATCTTCTGTTTTCGGACGAGAGGCGCGCGCGATCTGCGAAGCGTAAGCGACGACGTGATCGGCGACTGGGACGCGGCGCACGACCTCCTGCAATCGCAGCACAGCCTCTCCGCTGAGCTGAGCTTCAAGGTTGGCCTTGTAGGTTCCCGTGACGCGTTTGATGATGGCTTCCTCTTCTTCCGGCGTTGGGTAGTCGACCCGGATATTGAACATGAATCGATCGAGCTGCGCCTCGGGCAGGGGGTAGGTTCCCTCCTGCTCGATCGGGTTCTGCGTAGCGAGCACGAAAAACGGCTCTGGCAGGGGGTAGGTTTCTTCTCCGATTGTGACGTGGTGCTCCTGCATCGCCTCAAGGAGAGCTGCCTGCGTTTTGGGCGGGGTCCGGTTGATCTCGTCTGCGAGAATCATGTTCGCAAAGATCGGGCCACGGACGAATTTGAAGATCCGTTTTCCGGTGCTCATGTCCTCCTCGAGAACTTCCGTTCCCGTGATGTCAGCAGGCATAAGATCCGGGGTGAACTGGATTCGTTTGAATTCCAGATCGAGAACCTCCGAAAGCGTCGAGACCAGCAGCGTTTTTGCGAGTCCGGGAACACCCACCAGGAGCGCATGGGATCGACAGAATATCGAAATGAGAAGCTGCTCAATAACTTCGTCCTGGCCGACGATAACAAGCCCGAGTTGCTCGCGCATCGACTCGTAGGCGCGTTTGAGTTCTTCGATAACTTCCTTGTCGGAACTACCAAGTTCCTCCTGTGATTCAGTTGCTGTATCTGCCATGAGATGAAGTGAGATAAAATGAGAAAAAAGCACGCCCTGAGTAGGTGCGAAGGCGGGAACATTGATCCGCAATATCCAGACCATACGATAGCTTTTTTCCGTCTGTCGATTCCGATTTTTGCGCGATGGCGGGTAAGAAAGTGAAACGTTATTGCTAATACACCCGTTATGGATACTCGATCTATAGTTCCTTGATCGTCGTCGTAAATTGCGACTGCATGTTGTCGCCGTCTGCAATCACCCAGAATCCACGCGCTTTGCCGGGTTCCGCGAACTTGCTCGTCCATGCCAAAGCCCTTGTTTCGGAGGTGTCGCAACGACGGTTCCGTGAAACGGGGAGATGCTCGGTTTTTCTCGTGACTCGCCGATCCATTCTTCCTGAGGGAGAAGGTGAAAGCAGTGAGTTTTTGCGATGCCTTCCGAACTCCCGTCCAGCATGCTCTTTAACTCCTTGACCTACCTGGGAGCTGCAATTCTTTCCAGTGGATTCAGCTTTCGGTTGTCAGTTTCGATCACTCCAACGCGGAGAAGGGGATCGTCGCGCACATTTTCTCAGTTGGCGTCGGCGATCTGTTTCTGAGTGCCTTCAGTTGCCCCGGCTACGGCGAATTCGCTTATTTCACGGGGTTTCGGGAAAACAAAGAGCAGCGCCGAAGCGGAATTTTATATCGCAATCTCGACGCCTTCCTCGGAGAAAGCGACCTCGTTGGGTCCGGTCCCATCAATTGAGAGTACTCGCCATTTCGATTCCGATCCGATCGGGAGTGCGGCGAGCGAAGCAGTGGCAAGGAGTGCAGAAATGAAATTCATGCAAGGAAAAGGAGCCCGATCACGTCCCTATCTTCGTTGTGGAAAATTTGAACCGGAGAGACTTTCGGGTTACCAAGCACAGTATCTATCGACGTATGAAAGCGATTCAACTTACGATTTGCAGTCTT
>Ga0181587_10001124_pt1 | contig 22438 bp, 20 predicted proteins | sample 071ome_27_FD_132463 | JGI IMG/M metagenome (GOLD analysis project Ga0181587, IMG submission 132463) | Coastal salt marsh microbial communities from the Groves Creek Marsh, Skidaway Island, Georgia - 071409AT metaG (megahit assembly) | ecosystem: Environmental > Aquatic > Marine > Intertidal... | reverse complement strand
TTCTGTCGTCGGGCCCGCGCACCAATCCCTGGTTTCGTGAGTGCTCTATGCGCCCGATCGAGAAAGGCGACATGGTGAGTTTCGATACCGACCTGATCGGACCCTATGGTTACTGCTCGGACATTTCCCGATCATGGTTGTGCGGCGACCGCCCGAGCGATGAGCAGCGTCGTCTTTATTCGGCAGCTTATGAGCAGATTGAGACGAATATCGGAGTTCTGCGCTCTGGTCTCACACTCCACGAAGTGTCGGAACGCTGCTGGAAAATTCCCCAAGAGTATCTTTCGAACCGATACCCCTCGCTGATGCATGGCGTTGGGCTGGCAGACGAGTATCCCAGCATCAAACACGAGGTGGACCTGGCAGCGAAGGGGTACGAGGGGGTGCTCAGTCCGGGTATGGTGATCTGCGTCGAGTCATTTATCGGGGTTGAGGGTGGGCGTGAAGGCGTCAAGTTGGAAGAGCAGGTTATCATCACGGGGTCTGGGGTAGAGCGAATGTCCAGCCTGCCTTTTGAAACCGATTGGTTATGACATGTCTGATAACACCGCGGCGCTGGTAGACGCGAGAGTCGACTGCCTGCAGTACTGTAACTGGTCCAGAAAGATCTTCTCGCAGATGCGCGAAGGCGGGTTGGACGCAGTTCATGTGACCATCTGTTATCACGAGGACTTTCGTGAGGCAGCCGCCAATGTGGCGGACTGGAACCGGCGATTTCTCGAGTACCGTGACCTGATCATGCCGGGCCGCTTTGCCGAAGATGTTTTGGCCGCGCGGCAATCGAACCGCACCGCCATCTTCTTCGGTTTCCAGAACTGCTCGCCGATTGAAGCGGATGTCGGACTGGTCGAGGTCTGCCATCAGTTGGGCGCTCGGTTCATGCAGCTTTCCTACAACAACCAGTCATTGCTTGCCACGGGTTGTTATGAATCAGATGATCCTGGGATCACCCGTATGGGCAAGCAGGTCATCGCGGAGATGAATCGAGTGGGACTCGTGATAGATATGAGTCACTCTGCTGAGCGTTCAACGCTTGAGGCCATCGAAGCGTCCTCACGACCTATAGCCATTACCCATGCCAATCCCTCTTTCTGGCATCCGGCGCTGCGCAACAAGTCGGATGAGGTGATCCGAGCATTGTCAGAGACAGGCGGCATGATCGGGTTTTCGCTTTATCCGCACCACTTGCACGAAGGGACTGAATGCAGCTTGCAGAGTTTCTGCGAAATGGTCGCCAGGGCCGCAGATCAGTTTGGGATAGAGCATCTGGGTATCGGGTCGGATCTTTGTCAGGATCAGCCTGACAGCGTTGTGGATTGGATGCGAAACGGTCGCTGGACCACTGAGCGAGATTTTGGTGAGGGCTCGGCAGACAAGCCCGGGTTTCCGGCACAGCCTTCCTGGTTCAAAGACAGCCGCGACTTCCCGAATATTGCGGCAGGTCTTGCGAATGTTGGTTTTGACGATCAATCGGTTGCCGCGGTGATGGGAAACAATTGGCTGCGCTTTTTTGAGCAATCCTTTGTTGGTGTCTGAGCGCCACGGTATTGTTCTGAGTCCAGAGTTGTCACCCAGAAACATTTAATCTAATCAGCAAAAAGAGATAACACTGAAATGTCGGTCGCGCCGAATCAACTAGACCTGTCCGCAGACAAACCTCATTTAGGCAAGTCAGACGTATCCGCGGGGCTTCGGCCACCAGAGCGGGTATGCAAACTGGACCGGATGGGCGCCGCATTTCCGACTCGCCTCAGTTTTATGCGTTTGTTGCTGCGTCGGATGTCCCGCGAGAGGTGGCAGATGAAGCGGGGACATTTTGTACTTGATGAAAATGGCTACGGAACGGCCGTGTACACCGCGCAACTTTCTGATCGGGCCTATTCCCTGGTCGCTTTCGCCAACCCTCTCGCCGATGAAGACAGGACCGACCGCGTCATTGCCTCGGCCTGGGATGCGGCCTTCGTCCTCTTCGACGGAATACCCTCACAAGCGGATATAGACCGGCTCAGGGTACAGGCGCCTCTGCAGGAAGCAGGGCGATTCGAGGCGACGGACCTCGTTATCTCCCGTGCCAACCGCAGCCTGCGTCTTTTTGAGTATGTGTGCGACTGTCTTGCCCGGGGCGAGCAGCCTGAGGCGACCAGGCTTAATGAAGTGGGCTATCTGATGCGGACAACGGCCGTTTACGGTAATGGCAAGTTCGGAATCAGTGATCGCTCTCGGATTGCGTCGCGAGAAGAGACACAGAATTCTTTTCAGGCTGAGATGTTGACGGTATTTCTGATCCGACAGTTTACGTTTGACCAACTGGAGCACATTGCTTCACGTCGCTTTGGGGGCGCAGCGGTTGCCCTGGCACCGAGTCTGAAAAGATCTCTGGGGATCGGTAATGCAACGGGCCTGGGTATGGCGCCTTTTGTTGTGAGCCACCCTGAACTCTTGCATCATTGGTTCCATGCTCGCGAGAGCGCTCTCGCCAGGGTCCGTTCGATGGAAGGGATTTCGCTGGACGACATAAAGCGTGCCCTTGAGCTTCAGCAACGGGCCTACCAGCACGTTAATGAGTGGCGGACATCCGACGAAGACTACCAACAGCGTAACCGGAAACTGCTGCAAAATCTTCTTGAATTCCAGCATTGGCTTGAGTGTGCAGATGAAGAGCAGCGCGGTGGGAAGTTATGGGATGTGCTCTTTCGACGTGCTGAGACGACTTTCGACTTGGACGGTCAGGAACTGCTGTGCGCGCTGCTGATTGAGATCTACCCAGAGGTCTCAGAAGGGCTCGACGAGATGTTTCATGTCCATGATCCAGAGCCACTCCACATCACGGAAACGGTCAGGGCGACACTAGAGCGATTGGACGGCCAGTATGGCTGGACCGACGACATTGATTTCTCAGCAGACGAGCAAAACGCACACTTTTGGTATGTCTCTGAAAATAAGCTCGAGCCCAGATTCGGCCGCAGGGCGGAAGAACCAGGGGCGGAACAGGAGATGCCGGTCGCGATCGCGAGGGATATGGCCGCGTTTCGTCACAGACTCCGCGATTCAGACCCAGACCAGAGTCTGAGAGTATTCCTCCAGAAGTATCCAGAATTCCGTCACCTCGCGCGCCGGGCCCAGGTACTTGGGCGATACCCTTATGGCGAGATCCGCGATAACTTGATTGCTGAAGGCTGCTCTCCGCTTGACATCCTACGATTCAAGCTTTCTTTTTTTGGTGCGGCAAAATTTGATCCAAAATCATCTTTGTGGACGAGAATCACGATGTTCCAGGGCGCTCCCCTGATGACCGAACTTGACCAGCCCTGGGCAGATGACTGGTGGCTTTCGGTTGCGCCACAAAATGCCTGATGCGCCAGTCCTCCACGGAGTTCGGTCAACTTCTGGTTAAAGCTGGACGCGGTGTGGGGCTCCCACTGGGGGTCGCGGAGGATCTGATCGACCCCGTCATCTGGCTTCAGATCTGCGGATTCCCCGGAGAGTACGAATTTCATACGGCGCTCTCCGCCCTCGATGAAGGACGGACTGAAGCACGGTTTCCGGACCTTCTGAACACGGATCGATTAACCACTTCGGGGAACGTATCTGCGGCTTACCTCGCCACCGCAGCTTGCGATTTGCTTCAGTTGGGCTGGCCTGAAGTTGGTGAGGAGGTCTTGCTACCTGGAACAGAAAGCCCGCGACTGGTTTCGACAGCGCTGGCGCTTTCTCATCGCCTTCTCAGGCGAGAGCATTTTTTAAGGATAGTGACGCGTGACGAAGTTTTTATCTCTGGCCCGGGCGCAGAGATAATCTGCGTGAGAAAAGAGCCTCAGCATCAGACCCCGAGCGGGAGCGGAGAGGAGGTAATCCGCCTGTCGGCAGAACAGTCCGGGTTTGACGGCGCAGGCATAGTACTGATTGATCGTGTGAAAGAGGAGCGGTTCTTCGAGGTCTGCCGTCTCAAAGGGCTTTGCGCCAGCCCGGCGATTATCACTCAGCTGAAGGCTTTCTCGGATCGGCTGCTGGTCCCCGAGTCAGAGCATTCTCTAAAGTTCGGCGCAGGTGCCGGGATAGTTGACTCGGACTGAGTTCGGAGCCCGCCGCTGGTGGATGCTGGCAGGCTTGTGGTTTTGCTATATGGCTCTCGGGCTCAGCATGGCGAGTCTGGCACCGTTGGTGTCAGAGATTGAAGGAGACCTTAGTTTTAGTCATAGCGCAATGGGCACCGTCATGGGTGCTTGGCAGTTCGTTTATATCTTTGCTGCGATTCCTTGCGGCATGCTTTTGGATCGTATCGGCGCCAGATGGGGATTAGCGATTGGCGCCCTGATTATGGGGCTTTCCGGCATTTTGAGGGGGTTCGCCGGGGAATATATGGAGTTGCTGGCCGCCGTTGCGCTCTTTGGGCTTGGGGGTCCTCTGGTCTCCGCAGGGGCGCCCAAAGTCGTTCGCGAACATTTTGAAGGCGCGCACCGGGGGCTCGCAATGGGCATCTATATCACAGGCCCAGGTATTGGGGCGGTGGCTGCGCTGAGCCTCACTCAATCAGTTGCTCTTCCTTTGCTCGAGGGAAACTGGCGGCTGCTTCTTCAGATCTGGGGATGGGTCTGCATTGCCTCGGGAGTTTTCTGGCTGTTGGTGGCAAGGGATGACTTCGCAACAGTGGTTGAAAACGAGGGAAGGATCGGCCTGTCGGATCTGGCGGAAGTAATAAGGATTCCGGCAGTTCGGCTGATTCTATTGATGAGCGTGGCTGTGTTCGCAATAAACCATGGGATGGGCAATTGGCTTGTTGAGATGCTCAAAAACCTTGGGGCGAGTCCAAGCAAAGCCAGTGCGCTTGCGACGATACCCGTGGCCGTCGGAGTGTTGAGTGCGTTGACGCTCCCGCGGATGGCGGTAGGATCGCGGCGATTTGCGGTGCTCACTTTGCTGTTTACTTGTTCCACTTTGGCCAGTCTTTCCCTGCTCGCCCAGCCACACGGCATCTGGCTTTATGTCACGCTCGTGGTTGAGGGGATCGCGGCGGGCTCCATGATGACTGTGCTGGTGCTTACCTTGGTCGAAGTCCCCGGAGTGGGAGCCAGACGATCCGGCACGGCCGGAGGATTTTTCTTTTCTGCTGCAGAAGTCGGAGGAGTCGGGGGACCGGTATTGATCGGTATCCTGTTTAGTGTCCACGGGCACTTCAGCAGTAGCCTGATGTTCCTCGCGCTGTTGGGAGCCTTGCTTTTGGTGAGTGTATTCCCATTACGAAGATTTTTAATTCTTGAACAACGTAGTGCAGCCTTAAGAACTGGCGCTCCCTAGGGGAATCGAACCCCTGTTTCCGGCGTGAGAGGCCAGCGTCCTGACCGCTAGACGAAGGGAGCGTTTTTGAGCTAACTGGGGTTGGCTAGTTGAATTGAACTATATCGGCCAACTTGCATATGTTACTCGGGTTTGCAGACCGGGTTAAACAAAATCTTGACGGGGCCGTTTAGGGAAATCTTTATCGGGGGAATTACAGGTTATTCAATCGGCTCCGAGTCGAGAAACCGGTTGACAATATTCTCAAGCATTCGGCTGACGTTGTTGGTGTAATCGTTGTGCGATAGGGAGCCTGCAAAGGCGATTGATCCCGTCGAAAAGACGGCGCCCCCGTTTGGCGTTTCATAGAAGACCATATCGCAGCGCACGTGCGGACAAGTCTCTCCGTTGACGGCCGAATGGGCGTGATGATAATCCTCAACCACCCAGTGAAAGTCAGCGCCAAAATCGTCTGCTGTGGCCACAACCAGGGCGTGGGAAGGGGTGCCTTTGCGGACATCCGCGCTGTCAATTTCACTGCCGGCTGCGCCGCCAAACACCAGCCCAAAATCGCCAATGGCCTCATCTTCAGCGATACCGTCGAACATCCACGCGCATCGGGGATCGAGACTGGCTGCGGTTCGGCGATACGGGCGGCTGAAGTTAAATCCCTGGGCAGAGAACCCTACGCCGCTTAGCTGGTTAGGGGCGATTCCCGATCGGGACCACAGTCCCGACAGTTCCCCCGAGAAGCTCATGTGATATTCGCCGGGTTCAGCGATCCAACTGCGCATACCATCTTCCGCCCGGCGCATTTCGATGGCGCCAGGAAATTTCGGACTATAGGCGACTCGCCAGTAGAACCCGTTCCCTCCCATGTAGATAAAACGTCCGCCCTGATGCTGATAGGAGAGCAGGGCGTTCATCATCGGCAGGGAGTAGTACTCAGGGTGGGTGCATGTCATCACGCAGTCGTACCCTTCAATGAGACTTACGCCCTCAGCGTGCAGATCATCATCCGTCACTACGTCGAAGTAAAAGCCTTTCTCAGCCAGCCAGTCGGTGATGTGGCTGTCAGCGTTGTATTGCCATAACTCCTCGTGGGGACCCATTCGAAGCATCGGCCTAAGGCGAGACGCATAACAGACGCCCGATCCATCGCTATGATCGTCGTACATGCTTAGGCCGAAAAGGGCCTGGTTCTGCAGATAAAGGTCTGCCATGGTCAGGGTGGCAAAACAGGTGGAAGATTGTTCGATTAGTGAGCCCCAGTCGACATTCATGTGGTTATTGACATAAGCGTAGTAGCTGGCAGTGGGCACGAGCAGGCATAGGCGTGCGGTGGGTTTGCCGCGAGGGGGTCGAACATAAAACGGGACGTAAAACTCTTCTGAGTCCTGTTGCAGGTGTGCCGCATAAACTCCGCTTGAGAGATCCTCAGGGACTTTCCAGCACACATCGGTTTGCCATTGCGAGTCATAAAGATCGTCATCGTGGAAATGAATGGCGCCGTAATGTTCCGGTCTGTGCGTCCAGTTCATCTCGGTTCCGTCGTGCTGCCAGCCTTTAACCGCTCTGGTAGGCAGATTGTGGGTTCGACCGTGATGGTTATTGCCGCTCACATCTATGACCTCATCACTTTCTATCTTTTGGCTAAAGTCCCATGCAGCGACCAGCGTACTTTGTTGTGGGGACAGCACCGATGCCTCAATTGAAGGCAGATCCAGCGCTGCATCATGAAGCTGGACGCTGTCGATCTTTCCGTTATAGATCTGAGTAATCAGTAGGTCGTTGTCTTCGTCAAGCGCTGCGCAGCCGGCAATTAAGAACTGGGCGTCCAGCTTAGAAAGCGATACGCCAAGATGAGATGAAACGATCGAGTTCTGTTTTTCAAGCTCGAGACCCTTTTCCTTGATGAGTTGGTATAGGGTCACCTCTCCTTCATCAGGGTCAATCGATACCGCGACGAGATACCAGCGACCTGCAACAAGAGGCCGATCAGAGGCCAGTGTGTGGGAAATTCCATCAGATCCAGTCACCTTGAACGTAAGCCTAAGATCCTGAATAAGCAGGGCATACCCTTGTTTTTTTGCGGGGCACCAATGGCTAACAATGACTTGTTCGCCAAGTTCAGGGGCCGTTGGATAGATCAGCGCCTGTAAGGTGAGCGCGCTTGGCGAGAATGCCTCACTGGAGGGAATTCTTATAAAGGAGCCGACCTGGGTTTTCTGAAAGCGTGCGGGATACGATCCATTGGCCGAAGCGTTAACCGGGGTTTGTTTAAGCCCGGGTCCCCCCGGCCCATCATCGCCACACTGGATCTGAACGATGTTGAGCTCAAACGCCCCCGGCGCGGAAGAACTTACCTTGAATTCAATAGCCTCGCCGGGTTGGCGGCTGATCTCGTCGGCGTATGCCAGAAGCCCTTTTTGCTGATTTAGTTTCATTTCGATTCTAGTCGTTGCCCAGTGTGCTCTTCCCATCTGATTTTGAAGAGATGCCACAAGCCGTCCTCGTGGCGATTGAAGACAGTTTGCTCATAAAGCTCAACGGGCTCACCGCGGCTCGCAGGCAGGCGCCCCAGCACCCACTGGCTGAGTGCAGGTATTTCCACCAGAACATGCTTGCCGGGGGTCTCTCTCCAGCGCATAACGCTGAGCACCTTCTGAAGGTCAGGGCTATGCGGGCCATAGGGCTTCGCCTTGAACTCATGAGCGAGATCGGTACGACTCGGATCAATTTTCTTCATTTCTATGTTTCGGGGAAATGGGTTCTGGGAGCAGACTATCAAAAACCCTTTATCTCGGAAACCGTGCAGTACTGACCTTATTAGATCACCTCTGGACACCGATTGGTGATCGCAGGATGCTAGAATTCGCCCTGTCAGTTGGCCCTCCGTGAAAGCCAGCCCAACACCCAGTGTGGAGTGCTCGGCGGGTGTCAGATTCTCCTGATTAAAAAACTTCTCAAGTCTTTTGCTGCGAAAGGTCGTCCCCAGCGGGCTGATCCGGGCGCTCCACGTCTGATCGGTCCTGACGCGCACGGGTTGAATCCAGACAAGGTAAGTAAAGGCGCCAGACAGGTTGTCAAATCCCTTGTGGAGGCAGGGTATTGTGCGGATCTGGTCGGGGGTTGTGTTCGAGACCTGTTGCTCGACAAGCGCCCCAAAGATTTCGATGTCGTGACCGATGGCTCCCCGGAAGAGGTGCGCCAGGTGTTCCCGCGGGCCAGGATAGTGGGCCGCCGGTTCCGGATTGTTCACGTACGAGTAGGGCGGGAAGTGATCGAGGTGTCCACCTACCGGGCCGGCAACGAGGATGAGGCCGAACGAGAAGATTCTGCGAAAAACAAATTTGGGCGGATTCTCCGGGACAACGTTTTTGGCACCCGCGATCAGGACGTCCACCGGCGAGACTTCACCGTCAACGCGCTTTACTACGACATCAATACCAACACGGTGGTCGACTATGTGCGGGGACTCGATGATATCGAGGCGGGCCGCCTACGATTTATTGGTGATCCCTTTACCCGGATAAATGAGGATCCGGTCAGGATGCTTCGAGCGGTTCGGTTCAAGGCCAAGTTGGGCTTGGCATTGGATTCGGGTCTGGAAGCTCTTTGTCGGGATCATGCCCGGTTGATCCGACATGTCCCGCCTGCGCGACTTTTTGATGAGGTTTTAAAGCTCTTTCATAGCGGTCATGGCGTTGAGACTTTCTGGCTGTTGCGCCAGTTCGGCCTCTTTGCGGAACTTTTTCCGGAGGCCGACCGTTCTTATGGGGAAAAGGATTTAGACCCCGACACCGGTATTGTTCTGAAAGGTCTTAAGAATACCGATTTGCGGATCTCCCAGCGAAAGCCTGTGATTGCGGCGTTCCTTTTTGCGTGCCTTTTTTGGAGGCCGGTCCGCCTGAAGTGCGATCGCCACGAAGCCAAACGAAAGAACCATCCTCAGATTCTGCAAAGGGCGGCATTTGATGTCCTCGGCCGGGAGACTGAGCGGGTCATGATTCCAAGAAGGGTGAGCACGGTCGTCATCGAGATCTGGGATATGCAGAGCCGACTGGAAACCCGACGTCCCCGGATGGTTGAAAAGCTGCTGGAACATCGTCGATTCCGAGCTGCTTATGACTTTCTTTTGTTGCGCTCAGAGTCTGGAGAGGTTGACCCGGGATTAGCCAAGTGGTGGACCGATATTCAGGAATGCGATGAGTCGAGTCGCCAAAAAATGATCAAGGAACTGGGCAGCAGCGGCCCTCCAAGAAAACGTCGGAAACGACAAAGACGACGGCCCAAGATTCCCGATGGAAACGTCCGATGACCGCTTCGGCCGAAACCTTTTTGGCGTGGATCGGTTTGGGGGGCAACCTCGGAGAGCCTCATTCGGCCATTTCGAAAGCGCTCAACTGTTTGAATGAGGACAGCGGGAACGATGTTGAGGCAGTTTCCTCCTTCTACCGTACGGCACCCATCGGCATCACCGACCAGCCCGACTTTATCAATGCGGTGGCGAGGATCCGCACAGTTGATGCACCGCAAGCGTTTCTTGAAAAGCTTTTGAATATTGAAGCCCGCCTCGGACGCGTACGGACGGAGGCGCAATTTGGACCTCGCGTGGTCGACCTGGACTTGTTGCTCTATGAGCAGGCTCAAATGGATACCCCGAATCTGACCCTACCGCATCCGAGGATGCATCTTCGGCGTTTCGTTCTCGAGCCGCTGTTCGAGTTGGAGGGAGACCTGACCTTGCCGGGAGGTCGTGAGATCTCTTTCTACCTGGCGCAGGCGCGCGATCAAGCAGCAGTGCTCGATGAGACTGCTAAAAAAAGGGATTAGATGCCGGCAGGCGTTTAGGAAAGCGCAGGTATCGGGTAAAATTCCGGTCATCATTTCTCATACGCCGTTTTCGCCTGAAACCCCACTTCATGCTCTCAGTGTCGCCTGATTTTTTCGATGTCCGCTGACAACCGTTCCCGGCGGATTCTCTCTGGAATGCGGCCGACCGGCCGCCTGCATCTCGGCCATTACCACGGGGTGCTTAAGAACTGGGTCCGACTTCAGGAGGAGGCAGAGTGCTTTTTCTTCGTCGCCGACTGGCACGCCCTGACGACCCATTATGAAGAGCCGACGGCGATGGATGTCCATGTCTGGGACATGCTGGTTGATTGGATGGCTTCAGGTATTGATCCGGAAAAGGCCACGCTTTTCATACAGTCCCGGGTGCCCCAGCATGCTGAACTGCACTTACTGCTTTCAATGATCACGCCGTTGGGATGGCTGCTCCGGGTACCGAGTTTTAAGGATCAGCAGCAAAAACTAAAGGATCGTGATCTTGCGACTTATGGCTTTTTGGGATATCCGTTACTGCAGAGCGCCGACATCCTGATGTATCGAGCAACAGGTGTTCCGGTTGGTGAGGATCAGGTACCCCATGTGGAGTTGACCCGGGAAATTGCCCGCAGGTTCAATCACGTGTTTGGACGTGATGCCTCTTTCGAGGAAAAAGCCAATGAAGCCCTTTCACGGCTCGGGAAAAAGGCGGCGAAAGCGTACTCCAAGGCCCGGGCCCAGTGGCTTCAGGAGGGCAATACTGAGGCACGCGAGTCGGCGTCTGCGGCGATTGCGGGCTCGGCCAATATCTCAAGCGAGGACCGGGAAAGGCTGAGCGGCTTTCTGGATGGAGGGGGTCGTGTCATTCTGCCTGAGCCCGAGGCGCTTCTGACCCCAGCGGCTAAGATGCCTGGTCTGGACGGCCAGAAGATGTCCAAGTCGTACAACAACACCATCCAGATGCGGGACGATCCCGAGCGGGTCAGTGCGCGACTGATGTCGATGCCAACAGACCCTGCCCGACAGCGACGTAATGATCCGGGAGATCCTGAGAAATGCCCGGTTTGGGATTTGCATCAGGTCTACACGGAAAGTGAGAAAAGAGCCGAATTGGCTGAGGGTTGTAAGAGCGCCGGGATCGGCTGTATCGACTGTAAAAAACCGCTGCTGGACGCGTTGCTGGAAGAGCAAGCCGTGTTGCGTGAAAGAGCCGCACCATTCGAAAAAAATCCTGCGCGCGCGCGGGAAGTAATAGAGACAGGATGTGCCCGGGCGCGGGAAGTGGCCGAGGAGACGCTCGACGAGGTAAGAACCGCGGTGGGGACCCTGTACACGTGAATGATGACGTTATAACCCCGCCAGATCTGGCCAGCGCGGATGACGGCGTGCGTGCAGTTGTCGCCGGAAAAGCACTCGAGCAGTGGCCGGCAGATCTTTATATTCCTCCAGAGGCGCTCGAGGTGGTTCTGGAAAGCTTTGAAGGCCCACTGGATCTTCTGCTCTATCTAATCCGAAAGCAGAATATCGATATCCTGAATCTTCCTGTCGCCGATATCACCCGGCAGTACATGCAGTACATCGATCTGATGCAGCGTATGCGCCTGGATCTCGCGGCCGATTACCTCGTTATGGCGACCATGCTCGCAGAGATCAAATCACGCATGTTGCTGCCGCGTCCTGATCCTGAGGAAGAAGACGAGGAAGATCCGAGAGCGGCCCTGATCAAGCGTCTTCAGGAGTATGAGCGATTCAAGAATGCAGCGGAGACGCTCGACGACCGGCCTCGGCTGGAGCGTGATCTCTATCTTGTTTATGCCAGGGTGGAGGATCCTGATCCCCCTAAGGTAGAAGCGAGGGTCGATCTAGATGATCTCGTCGCAGCAATGCGATCTGCGATGATGGCAGCAGCCAGGCGCCAGCATCTTCAGATGGTGCCCGAGACCTTCTCTGTCAGAGAGCGCATGACACAGATTCTTGATCGGGTCCGCAGCGGAGAATACGTAGCGCTGGGAGATTTTTTTACAAGCGAAGAGGGGAGAAAAGGGTTGGTAGTGAGCTTTATTGCAATTCTTGAGTTGGTCAGGGACGGCATTTTGACTGTTGCGCAAAATGAAGCCTTTTCCCAGATTCATGTGAAGGCGAAATCCGCATGAGTGGTTCGAAAGAGATCGAGAACGCCATTGAGGCGGCGCTGTTTTCTTCCGAGCGCCCATTGGATGCTCGGGATCTGCAGACACTTTTTGCCCAGAAAGTCGATAAAAAGGATATCCAGTCCGCGCTGGAGACTCTTAAGTCACACTATGCGGAGCGGGGGGTCGAACTTGTAGAGATTGCGGGCGGGTTTCGCTTCCAGACAAAAGTGGCTCATGCTCCTGCACTGCGGGCGCTGCGCGAGAGCCGTCCGCCACGATACTCCCGAGCCCTCCTGGAGACGCTCGCAATCATTGCGTACCGCCAACCCGTGACTCGTGGAGATATCGAAGATATTCGGGGCGTCACCGTTACAACAGAAATCATGCGGGTCCTGTTGGATCGCGAGTGGATCCGTCAGTCAGGCACCCGTGAGGTTCCCGGGCATCCTGCGCTTTATGTGACCACCCCCGGTTTTCTCGAGTACTTTGGTCTCACATCCCTCAAGCAGTTGCCGGATCTGGAAGATGAACGGCAGCTAGCGGATATCGCTAAGGAATTGGGTATCGAGATGCCGGAGTCGCTTGCACCGGTGCCACCGGCTCCAGCGGAGGGTGAAACAGTTGATGCTGATACGCCCGACCTTGGCGAAAGTGAGCCCGTTCCAGCTGCCGAAACAACCGAGCCACCATCGGCTGATGGATACCCCGAGAGCAATCCTGTGGGCGATGAGGTGGAAATTCAGGAGCCCGATTCTAGCGCGGTCACCAAGGCTGCCTTGACTTCGGAATTTGACTGAACGGATTCAAAAAGTCCTTGCCCGAGAAGGGCTCGGGTCCAGGCGAGAGATAGAGCGCTGGATCAGCGAAGGTCGCGTCACCGTCGACGGTCGGCTTGCAGAACCCGGGCAGCAGATAGAAAGCTCCTCCCGCGTCGAGTTGGATGGCCGGTCGATCTCTCGAGGGACGACAGCGTCAGCCCCCGCCAGGCTCCTGCTCTACCATAAGCCCGTCGGTCAGATCTGTTCGAGAGATGATCCACAGGGAAGGACTACGGTGTTTGAGGCTTTGCCCCGTCTGCGCGGCCGCCGTTGGGTATCGGTTGGACGTTTGGATATCAACACCTCTGGCCTGCTCCTGTTTACAACCGATGGAGAGCTCGCCCACCGATTAATGCACCCCTCAAGCGGGATCGAGCGGGAGTATCGTTGCCGGGTGCGAGGTAACCCCGGCGAGCGGGAGTTCAAACGTCTTTTGGCCGGTGTTCGACTGAGTGGCCAGGTGTGCCATTTTGAGTCGATTGAGGCCGGTCGTGGGTCTGGAGCGAACCGGTGGTTCCAGGTGGTGCTCAAGGAAGGGCGCAACCGTGAGGTTCGACGCATGTGGCAGAGTGTCGGGTGCACGGTGAGTCGCCTCATTCGGGTCCGCTACGGCCCATTTCGCCTGGATCGACAACACGGGGCCGGAACCTGTTTGGAGCTGAAGGCGCCAGATTGGGATCGGGTGTTGCAGCAAAAAGGCGAGCCCCGGCGAGGGGCCCAAACCAACAAAACCGGTCGCAAGCGCACCAGGTCTTCTCAGCGTTACTGATTGCTATCCCTTTTGGGATTCAGATGTGTCGCATCCGACTCAATTCGGCCCCGAAAATCAAACGCTTTTCCAAATCCCTTAACCCATTGCCCCCCTAAAGGCTTGAGGGAGAAGAGTTCGAAATCAGGTAACGAACTCAGGACATCGATGAGTTCGCCAAATCGTGAGGAGAATGCTGGAATCAATTCGTCCCACGTGGGCGACTGACGGGAAAACCGTTCTGCCTCACATTGAAAACGCAGTCTCCTGCGCGCATAAATCTGCTCGGCCGCCGCCTCACTCTCAATAAAGAGCACCGCGGCGCGGGGGTCCTTGATGAGATTGCCCGTGTGTGCCGAGAGGTGGCTTGTGAGGATGAAAAAACGCTTGTCGTGATCAACAAACGGCGTATAGCTGAGGTCTGGAGAGCCATCAGGATTCAAGGTAGACAGCAGCAGCGATTCGAAGCTGTCGATGAACGCTTCACACTCGGCCTGCAGCTTGGTATCAAGACTCACTGGGCTTTCCTCTGTTGAGACGAGGCATTATTGCGTCGGGAGTTCTGTAGTCATCGAAGAAGACTCCAGGATGGCGGATTAGTGCGAGTTCTGGTTGAGTCGCTCAAACCCAGCCTTTAGGTCCACGATGAGGTCTTCAAAATCCTCTAACCCGGCGTGGATTCTGAGCGTGAACTTGGACGGACCCCACTGGGTCGCAGTGCGGTATTGCTCTGGATAAACCGGAATCATGAGGCTTTCGAAGCCGCCCCAACTCGCACCGATCCTGAAAAGTGTCATGCCGTTAACCATATCGAGGACGGCCTCGCGGGACTTTGACTGCAGCACGATGCTGAATAGGCCTGAAGCGCCGAGAAAATCCCGTTTCCAGATAGCATGGTCAGGGTGGCCAGGCAGTCCCGGGTGCAGTACTTCTGCCACTTCTTCGCGCTCATTAAGCCACTCTGCCAATGCGAGCCCCTGCTTGTGATGAGCTTTAAGACGAGTAGAAAGGTTTCGGATACTGCGAAGCGTCACATAGGCGTCATCCGGGCCAACACACTGACCGAGGTGGCGGTGGGTGCGTCGGACAGGGCGCCAGGCATGCTCTGCACAGATGATGGCACCCATCACAACATCACTATGCCCCGAGAGATACTTTGTGGCCGCATGGACCGAAACATCCACACCATGACTGAACGATTTAAAGAATAAGGGTGTGCTCCATGTGTTGTCGAGAATTGTGGTGACTCCGCGATCACGCGCCACCTTGGTGATGGCAGGAATGTCCTGTATCTCAAAGGTAAAAGACCCCGGGGATTCCAGAAAAATTACCCGGGTGTTGGGTTTGATGAGAGTTTCTATTGCCCCGCCCAGGTGGGGGTCATAATAGTCCACTGCGATGTTCATACTGGAAAGATGTTCGTCGCAGAACGATCGCGTCGGGGGGTAAACGGTATCGGCAATTAGCGCATGATCACCTGGCTTAAGAAATGAGAGCAGCGCAACGCTGATTGCCGCGAGTCCCGAGGGCACGAGTACCGCATCATGACCGCCCTCGAGGTCTGCGAGAACTTCTTCGAGGTCAAAACTGGTCGGAGTCCCCAGTAATCCGTAAATGACCTTTCGCCTATTCGTGGTTGGGTCATGCCTTGTTTCAAACGATTCAACATCCGGATGAAGTATCGTTGAGGCATGATAGACGGGCGTATTAACGGCGCCATGATGTTCGTCCGAGGTGCGACCGTTGGTGATCGCCCGAGTCGCATCGGCAGGGGTTTTGGGAGGTGGGGTGTTCTTCATGGGGACGTGGATCCGAGACCCGGACTCTATCAATCCCAGGCCTCAGGGTCGAGTCATGTCGGGATGTTATTTTGATGCGGGGTCGCTAAACTCAACCCTCAAATATCGCGAAAGGATTTCCAGAACAATGGCAAAAGTAGAGCGTGACTGGTACGACCGCTACATGATGCCGAACTATGCACCGGCAGCAATGATTCCTGTGCGTGGCTCGGGTTCACGGATGTGGGATCAGGAAGGCAGGGAGTACATAGATTTTGGCGGTGGGATTGCGGTTAACGCCTTAGGCCATGCTCATCCGCAACTCGTTGCCGCGTTGACGGAGCAGGCCAATCGACTTTGGCATACCTCAAACGTTCTGGCTACTGAACCGGCTCTACAGTTGGCCCGGCGGCTGGTGGAACTCACTTTCGCGGATCGGGTCTTCTTTAGCAACTCGGGTGCCGAAGCCAACGAAGCCGCCCTCAAGCTTGCTCGGCGGTATGCCTTCGACCATCATGGCGAAGAAAAAGACCGGATCCTGGCGTTTGAGAATGCATTTCATGGGCGGACGCTTTTTACGGTAACCGCTGGCGGGCAAGCCAATTATCGTCAGGGTTTTGGGCCCTTGCCCGGCGCGATCGAGCACCTTCCGTTTAATGATACCCAGGCGCTGACCGAGGCTTTCGGCGATGATGTCTGCGCAGTGATTGTTGAACCGGTCCAGGGGGAGGGAGGCGTGATCGCCGCCGACCAGACGTTCCTCGAGGCGATCAGACGGCTTTGTGATCAACACAATGCACTGATGATTATCGATGAAGTGCAGACGGGTGTGGGGCGAGTGGGGACGCTTTACGCGTATGAATCCTTCGGCGTCATCCCGGACATCCTGACAACAGCGAAAGGCCTGGGCGGAGGTTTTCCCGTGGCTGCCACACTCTCGACGGCGCACGTCGCAGACTCGTTAAAAGTCGGCACTCATGGAAGTACGTGGGGAGGCAACCCGATGGGATGTGCGGTAGCGAGCACGGTGCTCGATATTGTGAGTGAACAAGGCGTCCTGCAGGGAGTTTTGGATCGACGGCATCGTATAGAGAGGAGTCTTCGCGATCTGGGAGAGAAATACGGTGTGTTCTCAGACATTCGGGGGTTAGGGCTTCTGATGGGGTGCGTGTTGACCGAATCCTGGCAGGGTAAAGCGCGAGATCTCATGCACGCCGCCCAGGATGAAGGCGTTTTTGTGCTCGTTGCGGGAGCGAGTGTATTGCGCATCGCGCCGTCGCTGATTATTTCAGAAGAAGATATCGCAGAAGGGCTTGAGCGCCTGGAACGCGCGATTGGCCACTTCGTTTCGGCCGACAATACCTAGAGAGTCCTGCTGGAGGTTTTGCCGTTACTGGAATTCGCTCACCGAGAAACGGGTGAGGATATCTTCCCCCATGAAGCGGACTTCGCTCTCAAGCAGAGGGGTTCTGCTGATCACCTCTCCGCGGCGAACGACAAACAGCCGGTTGGCGCGTAATCGGATTGCCTCGGTCGGGTCTTTTGCCTGAAGGACAACCAGGTCCGCATTGCAGCCGATCTCAAGCCCGTAGCCATCGAGTTGCAATGTACGCGCGGGGTTCACCGTGACCGCGTTAAACATGTCTGCGGTTTCGTGGACGCCTGTCATTTGTCCTACATGAAGCCCCATGTGGGCGACTTCGAGCATGTCGTGGCTACCGCCGGCATACCAGGGATCCATTACGCAGTCATGCGCGACCGCGTAGTTAATGCCTCGCTGCATCATTTCCTTAATTCTTGTGAGACCACGGCGTTTTGGGTAGGTGTCTTTGCGGCCCTGAAGCGTGATGTTGATAAGGGGGCAGGCGATCGCATTGAACTCATTTTCCTGCATTAACCCAAGCAACTTGTCGGCGAGAGTGTTATCCATGGAGTGCATAGAGGTGAGATGTGATCCGGTCACCCGGCCCTGCATACCCAGTTGGGCCGTCATGGAGATCAAGGTTTCGATATGGTGCGAATTGGGGTCGTCGGATTCGTCACAATGCATATCCACCATCAAGCCGCGGTCCGCAGCAATTCGGCACAGTGCTTCCACTGAGCGTCGACCGTCATCGTAGGTTCGCTCAAAGTGCGGGATTCCTCCCACGACATCTACGCCAAGATCCAGCGCGCGTTCCAGGAGAGAGACGGCATTCGGATCCCGAAAGTAACCGTCCTGGGGAAAGGCCACCAGCTGGAGATCCAGCCATGGACTGACTTTCTTTCTGACCTCAAGCAGTGCGTGTACGGCCGTCAGCGCAGGATCGCCAATGTCCACATGGGAGCGAATCGCAAGGTTGCCTCTCGCCACGGCCCAGCGGCACAACAGCAGCGCTCTTCTTTCAACATCCTCTACCGTCAAATAAGGCTTGATTTCGCCCCAGAGGCTAATGCCTTCGTAGAGCGTGCCGCTTTCGTTGTAACGAGGTGTTCCATACGTCAGGGTGGAATCCATGTGAAAGTGGCTGTCCACAAATGGCGGGGAGACGAGGTAGCCCGCCGCGTCAATTTCCTCTCGCGCAGGCATGTCCAGCCTGCCTCGCCGTTCTTTAATCTTCCCGTCGAGGCACCCGAAATCGACCGTCTTGCTCTGACCGGCCAGCCGAGCGTTCCGGACAATCAGATCAAGCATCTGAAGGTCTCCTGGCACTGATGAGGTGCGCATCTGTTGCGTTCCAGAAGACAAAGAAAGAATCTCCCTCCTCGAGCGACATCTTGGCGAGATCCCTTTGTCTGGTTTGGATTTTGAAGTCAGACCCGTCCTGTAGTTCGGCGAATAGAGTGACAATTGATCCGACAAATTCCTCGCTGATGAAGCGGCATTGCAGGCTGTTTTGGGTTCCGGGATCGTCCAGAGAGATCTGGACAAGGTCTGCGCTGATCACCATGTCGAGGGAATCGCCGACATGATGAGCGTCTTTGGACCCGGCGTCACACTGAAACATACCCAGCGCGGTCTCAATTTCGAGACTGTCCCCCGCTTGAGAAACGGATCCGGAAAGAATGTTGTTCGCTCCGACGAAGTCGGCCACGAAACGTGAGGCCGGACTTCGGTAAATCTCTTTTGGCGATCCGAGTTGTTCGATGCGCCCCTGACTCATGATCACCACCCTGTCAGACATGGCGAACGCTTCTGATTGACTATGCGTGACATAGACAAAGGTAATCCCTAACTCTTTTTGCAGCCGAGACAGGACGCCCTGCATGCGGATCACGAGATTGGCATCCAGCGCACTTAAGGGCTCGTCTAGCAGGAGAATACGTGGCTCAGTCACCAGAGACCGCGCGAGTGCTACGCGCTGCTTCTGTCCTCCGGAGAGTTGACTGATATCCCGTTCAGCCAGTTCGAGAATCTCCATCCGCTCCAGCCACTTACGCGCACGTGCTTGGCGTTCCTCCGCCGGGACCTGGCGCATTTTTAATCCGAATTCGACGTTCTTCTGCACGTTTAAAAAAGGAAACAGCGCGAGGCTTTGCCAGACCATTGGCGTGTCTCTTTCGACACTGCTGATTTCATTGATTCGTTGACCATCAAGACGGATTTCACCGTCGCTTGGCTCTTCAAGGCCGGCCAACATCCGCAGGGATGTGGTTTTTCCGCAGCCCGAGGGACCCATGATGGCCAAAAACTCCCCTTCGTAGATCTCGAGGTTCATCGTATGAACCGCAGTGACGTCGCCGTACCTTTTGGATACGCCGTCAAAGGTCACCAAAGGGCGCGAGGAAGAGGAATCGCTCATGCTTATATTCCGGTAGCAGTCTGATTGATGGTTTTGCGCATCAGGATCAATTGCGCGAGGATAACGAGCGTCATGGAAGTAATAAATACGATGGAACCGATGGCGTTAATCTGCGGGTCGGTATTGCCTTGCAGAATCTCCAGAATGATAACCGGTACCGTTTTGTTGAGTCCGGAAACAAACCAGGCGACCGCAAATTCATCAAAGGACACCGCGGCAGTCAGACAGAAAGCCGAAGCGATTGCCGGCCGGCAGAACGGAACGATGACCTCCCGCATTGCCCGCCAGTTGGAGGCACCGAGATTCCATGCTGCAGATTCGAGGTCGGGATTAATCTGGGCGAGGCGCATGCGTATCACCGCCATTGCAAAAGGTGAGCACAACACCACATGACTCACCACGATTGAGTAAATTTCGCCCGACATATTGATCCGCGCGAGCAGGGCGAGCATGGCCAATCCCATAATGACAAGCGGGATCGTCGGGGGCAGGAGGGCGAGAGAGAGATAGAGTGCCTTCCCGGTAAATTTGTAGCGATAGTCGGTATAGGCGGTGCAAAAACCAATAAAGGTCGAAAGGGTTGCTACCGTGATGGAAACGATTCCACTTACCCGAAAAGCGTCCCAGACGTCCGGGTCAGCAAAGATCGTTTCGTACCAATGTGTCGTGAAGTGGCCCAACGGGATCGTCGGAAATCGATCGGAATTTACCGAAAAGATAAAGCTCGTCACGATCGGGGTAAATACAAAAATAAACACCAGTACGACGTAGCCCCGAAGCAGCAGATTTTTGGAAGCACCTTTACTCATGATCGCTTCCTATAGGCTGCCGCAACAGAGGCAAACATGATGGTGAGCAATGTCACAATCATTACGATAGCCACGACCGCGGCTCTCGGCCATTGTTGACCTGACTTGGTGGTATCAATGATCAGGATACTCAGGGTTGGCGGTTTAGAGCCGCCAAGGTAGTACGGACTGACAAAATCTCCGAAGGTCAGAATAAAAGTAAAAACCGCGCCCAGGATGATTCCAATCTTGGCGAGGGGAATGATGACCTGGAACACTGTCCGCAAACGTCCGCAGCCAAGATTGTGGGCGGCTTCGATCAGTGTGCGGTCTACGTTCGCAAGGGAGATCAACTGCAACACCACCACGAGGGGCAGACACAGGGTGAGATACCCCACGAGGGTGCCAAAGAAGTTATTCAGTAATTGGAAGGGGCCTAACCCCACAAATGCGAACAGGGTATTGAAGATGCCGTTGTCATTGAGAAAGATCTGCCAAGAGTAGGTGCGGACCAGGTAGCTGGTGAAGAAGGGCACGATCAGGAAAAACAGGGCCCAGCGGCGCACCTTGGGCGAGACCTTAAAAGCGAGCGCAAAGGCGCAGGGGAACGCAAGGATGCTGGTGACAAGGGTTGCCACGCCCGCATATCCGAGTGTCCGCCAGTAGGCATCCCAAAAGTAACCTTTGGAGAACATCTTGACCCAGTTGATTGTGTCAAAGCCTGGGACCATGCGGTAGTTCTTTACGAGCCAGAAGCTCAGGACGACCAGAAAGATCAAAGGGAAGACGAAAAAGATCAACTGCCAGATCACAATCGGCATCGACCAGGTCAGGCCATAGACCGTGACCTGCCGGCGCTGAGGCGCCGGGTTACCTGGAAAAAGCCTGTCGTTGCCGCTCAAGCGGGTTTCCCCTTTGGAATCGCAGTCATGCTGCCGGTAAGGAAAAACCGGCCCCGAAGGGCCGGTTTCGGTTACATCGTCTTACGCGTTCTTGTATTCAGACCAGAAATCATTCCAGTCCTCGAGCGACTGCTGGACCGGTGTCTGCCTGAAATGGATGCGCCCCTCACGCAGATCATCGATACAGTTGTGTCCGTCGAAGGTCATGCGTTGGCGCTTGGCCTCTTCCGGATTGGCTTCGTTAATCGCAGTCCAGCCCGACTTGTACGGCGACATGCCGGGATACGCCGCCATCTGGATGGAGCGCACCTGTCCTTTGGGAGACGTGATGTAACGAATAAATTCCTTGGCGAGGTCCTGTTTCTTGGAGCCTTTGCCGATGGAGTAGGACTCTGTCCACTGGATGCCACCTTGCTTAGGAATCACAGAATCGACCGGGGAGCCGTCTTTGCGGACCACACCCGTGATCCAGTCGCCGATGCCGCACATGGCGTAAATCTCGCCGTTCTTCAGCGACGCGAAGGTGCCGCCGTAGTCAAAATATCCGCCCACCTGAGGTTTCAGAGAGAGGGTCGTCTCCTGAAGTTGGGACCACTGGCTTGAATTGATGTCGAACGGAGAAGGTTTGTCGTTTCCGTCGCGAAGACTCAGACATCCCAGATTTGGCAGATGCCAGTCGAAATGGCCGACTTTCCCTTTCAGTTTGGAGTCCCAGAGGATGTTGTAATCAGACGCTTCTTCAGCGCTGATGATATCCGTGTTGAAAGATACGCCCAGGTAGCCAAAGCGCACGATCACCGAGTACAGCGTGTCTCCCATCCAGTGCGCATCAAAATGGGAATACTCATCGAACAGATCACCCATGTTGTACTCATTGGGATCCATCGGTTCGATGTAGCCCGCTTCCTTGAGCAGTTTGACGAACTCACCGTCAGACAGAACCAGATCGTAAGTACCGGGAGGTGACTGAGAGATCAGAGCAAGCATGTTGTCTCCGCCGGCGTAATATTTCGCTTTGATCTTGACGTTGTGCATGGCTTCGAACTCTTCCACCATGTCAGGCTCACCGTGCCCATACCAGGCGATCATGTTGAGTTCAGTCGCGGCGTTGGCTCGCGGGGGCACCAGTATCATGGGGACGCTCAGCGCGCTTGCCGCGGTCACGGCGCCTGCGCCTTTTATGATCCTGCGTCGACCCGCATCAGGCCCGCCGACTCTGGCTTCTGATTTTTTGGAAAGGGGTTTATCCTTTTTAATGTCCGTCATCGAATCTTCTCCGAGGGTGAGTGTCCTAAGATTATTTTTTTGGAGCGGTTTTTACAGCCAGGTTGTTGACACCGCCTGCCCAGAGATTATCACTGTAGAGAAGACTCGGATATATTCAGA